>Ga0209479_1001155_pt1 | contig 28990 bp, 32 predicted proteins | sample DewCreD2012metaG_2_FD_184112 | JGI IMG/M metagenome (GOLD analysis project Ga0209479, IMG submission 184112) | Hot spring sediment bacterial and archeal communities from British Columbia, Canada, to study Microbial Dark Matter (Phase II) - Dewar... ...
CGGGGGTCAAGGTCACAGGGGCGAGAGGACGTCCGCGCGGCATCGGGTGAAACCTCCCGGTGAGGCTTTCACCCACCATAGGGGTCGGCAGAGAATAATGCAACATATTTCTAACTCAGGACACTAGCGCGGAGCGTGTTGGAGAGATCTGCGTGGATCAGGAACCGAGGTACTAGACCGGGATCCCCAAGGATCGCACCAGCGGTTCTTGGGGTGGCCTAACGAGGAGGACACGGTGCCGGCCACCCGGGAGCACGTGGACGTGTTGGGACTCGAGGCCCGGGCCACCGAGGAGGACCACAAGTCCATCCGGCTGTGGCTGCGGTTGCTGTCCGCGTCCAACCTCGTGAAGTCCGAGGTGCAGTCGCGGCTGCGGAAGACCTTTGGCATCAGCCTGGCCCGGTTCGACCTGATGGCCCAGCTGGAGCGGTACCCCGAGGGGTTACCCATGCGCGCCCTGTCGCGCCGCATGATGGTCACCGCGGGCAACGTCACCCGCCTGGTGGACCAGTTGGAGGCGGAGGGGTTGGTGACGCGCCAGCCCGACCGCCGGGACCGCCGGGCCGTGCGGGTGCGCCTGACCCCGGAAGGCCGCCGCCGCTTCCGCAGCATGGCGGCGGTGCACGAGACGTGGATCGTGGAGCTGTTCCGCGGGCTCTCCCGGGAGGAGCGGGAGGGCCTGTACGAGCTTCTGGCGCGGTTCAAAGCGAGCGTGGCGGACGCCTTGCGCCGCAGGGGAGGTGGCCCGTGACCGGCTGGACGCGTCCCATGGAACCCCTGGACATACCCGGAGAGCGCGGCGGGCTGGAGGGGTTTGCGCCCGCCCACCTGGACTGGTCCCTGGACGGCGGGGTCGGCACCGTCACCCTGCGGCGGCCGGAGCGCAAGAACGCTCTGACCTTCGACAGCTACGCGGAGCTGCGGGAGCTCTTCACGCGCCTCAACCGCTCGCCGGAGGTACGGGCCGTGGTCCTGACCGGTGCGGGGGGTGACTTCTGCTCCGGGGGCGACGTGTTCGACATTATCGGCCGCCTGGTGGAGTCGGACGCGCCGGGGCTGTTGCGGTTCACCCGCATGACCACGGAGGTGGTGCGTCAGATGCGGCGCTGCCCGCAGGTGCTGCTGGCCGCGGTGGACGGCGTGTGCGCCGGCGCGGGCGCGGCCCTGGCCCTGGCGTGCGACCTGCGGGTGGGCACACCCCGAAGCCGGGTGGGCTTCCTGTTCACCCGCGTGGGGCTCGCGGGCTGTGACATGGGCGCTTGCACCCTGCTGCCCCGCGTGGTGGGCCTGGGGCGCGCCGCGGAGCTCCTGTACACGGGCCGCATGATGGACGCGGACGAGGCCGAGCGGTGGGGGTTCTTCAACCGCGTGGTGCCGAGCGAGGACCTCTTGGCGGCGGCGACGGCCTGGGCCCGCGAGCTGGCGCAGGGCCCGGCGTTCGCGCTGGCCATGACCAAGCGCATGCTGCAACACGAGTGGACGCTCGGGCTGGACGAGGCGCTGGAGGCGGAGGCGCAGGCGCAGGCCATGTGCATGGCCACCCGTGACTTCGACCGCGCGTACCGCGCCTTCGCCGCTCGCGCCAAGCCGGAGTTCCAGGGGGACTAGTGCACCGCACGCACTGGGAATGGCCCTTCTTCGGCCCCGAGCACCGGACGCTGGGGGCAGGACTGGACGCGTGGGCCCGCGACCACCTGCGGTGTTGGGAGCCGGAGGACGTGGACGCTGCCTGCCGGGAGCTTGTGGCCGCGCTCGGGAAGGCCGGATGGCTGCGCTACGCGGTCTGCGGCCGTGAGTTCGGCGGCGCCCGCGACACCCTGGACGTGCGGACCCTGTGCGTCGTACGGGAGACCTTGGCCTACCACGATGGGCTCGCGGACTTCGCCTTCGCGCTGCAGGGCCTCGGGTCAGCGCCCGTGGGCCTGTTCGGCACCCCGGACCAGCGGCGCCGCTACCTCCCCCGGGTGGCCTCGGGCGAAGCCATCCCCGCCTTCGCCCTGACGGAGCCGGAGGCGGGGTCGGATGCGGCCGCGCTGCGGTGCGAGGCACGGCCGGAGGACGGCGGCTACGTCCTGAACGGGACCAAGACCTTCGTGTCCAACGGCGGCATCGCGGACTTCTACGTGGTGTTCGCGCGGACGGGCGAAGCGGACGGCGCCCGGGGGATCACCGCCTTCGTGGTGGAGGCCTCCGCCCCGGGCCTGCAGGTCGTGGAGCGCATCGAGGCCTCGGCGCCTCACCCGCTCGCCACCCTGCGCTTCGAAGACTGCTGGGTTCCCGAGGTGCAGCGGGTGGGCGAACGCGCCGCGGGTTTCCGGGTCGCCATGCGGACCCTGGACGTGTTCCGCACCACGGTGGCCGCGGCCGCGGTGGGGTTCGCCCGCCGGGCCCTGGACGAGGCGAGGGACCGCGCGGTGGGCCGTCGGATGTTCGGCGCGCGGCTGGCGGACCTGCCGCTCGCGCAGGCGGCGCTCGCGGACATGGCGGCGCGGGTGGACGCCTCCGCACTCCTGACGTACCGGGCTGCCTGGCTGCACGACCTCGGGGAGCGGGCGGTGGGTGAGGCGGCCATGGCCAAGATGGTGGCGACGGAGAACGCGCAACGGGTGGTGGACGCCGCGGTGCAGCTGTGGGGAGGGCTCGGCGTGACCCGCGGCACCGTCGTGGAGGCGCTGTACCGGCAGGTTCGGGCGCTGCGCATCTACGAGGGTGCCACGGAGGTCCAGCGGCTGGTGGTGGCGCGGGAACTGCTGCGTGAGGGAGGGGGCGAGAGCCGTGGGGCGGACGGCGTTTGAGGACCGCTTCGTGCTGGACCGGCTGCCGTCGCCGGAGCTGCAGCCGGAGTTCCTGTTCGAGCTGCCGGAGCTCCGCTACCCGGAACGGCTGAACTGCGCGGCGGAGCTGCTGGACCGTTGGGTGGAACGGGGCGAGGGTGGGCGCTTGGCCGTGCGGGCGCCGGGCGTGGAGTGGACCTACGAAGACCTGTGGCGCCGGGCGAACCAGGTGGCCCGGGTGTTGGTGGAGGACATGGGGCTGCGGCCGGGCAACCGCGTGCTGCTGCGCGCGCCCAACACGCCGCTGCTCGTGGCCTGCTGGTTCGGGGTCGTGAAGGCAGGTGGCGTGGTGGTGGCGACCATGCCCCTCCTGCGGGCCAAGGAACTGGGGGACGTGATCGCCAAGGCGCAGATCACCCACGCCCTGTGCGACGGCCGCCTGCGGGACGAGCTCGACGAGGCGGCCCGGCGGGTCGGGTCCCTGCGGGAGGTCCGGTTCTTCGGCGCTGACGGCCCGGACGGGCTCGAGGCCGCCATGGCCCGCAAGCCAGCCCACTTCGAGGCTCTGGAGACCGCCAGCGACGACCCCGTGCTGGTGGCCTTCACCTCAGGGACCACCGGCCAGCCGAAGGGGTGCGTGCACTTCCACCGGGACGTGCTGGCGGTGTGCGACACCTTCGGGAAGTACGTGCTGCGCGCGGGGCCGCACGACGTGTTCGCCGGGAGCCCGCCCCTGGCGTTCACCTACGGGCTGGGAGGGCTCGTCCTGTTCCCGGCTCGCATCGGGGCCTGCGGCGTGCTGCTGGAGCGCGGGACGCCGGAGGCCCTCCTCGAGGGCATGGAGCGGTTCGGAGCTAGTGTGTGCTTCACTGCGCCCACGGCGTACCGGGCCATGGCTGCGCAGGTGTCCGCGCGAGACCTCCGCACCCTGCGCAAGTGCGTGTCCGCGGGCGAGGCGCTTCCGGCCTCCACCCGAGCCCTGTGGCGGGAGGCCACCGGCATCGAGATCATCGACGGCATCGGCTCCACGGAGATGCTGCACATCTTCATCTCGCACACCGAGGAGGAGGCGAGACCCGGCGCTACGGGCAGGCCGGTGCCCGGCTACCGGGCAGCCGTGCTGGACCCCGAGGGCCGGCGGCTGCCGCCCGGTCAGGTCGGGCGGCTCGCGGTCAAGGGGCCCACGGGGTGCCGTTACCTGGACGACGAACGCCAGCGGGACTACGTGCAGGGTGGCTGGAACGTGACCGGGGACGCGTACCACGTGGACGAGGAGGGGTACTTCGTGTACCACTCCCGCACCGACGACCTCATCGTGTCCGCGGGCTACAACATTTCTCCCGCCGAGGTCGAGGAAGCGCTGCTGAGCCACCCCGCGGTGGCGGAGTGTGGGGTGGTGGGCGTCCCGGACCCGGACCGAGGGCAGGTGGTGAAGGCGTACGTGGTGCTGCGGGAAGGGTTCTCCCCAGGGGAAGGGCTGGCGCGGGAGCTGCAGGAGCACGTGAAGCGGACCATCGCGCCCTACAAGTACCCCCGGCAGGTGGAGTTCTGCCCGAGCCTGCCGCGCACCGCCACGGGGAAGCTGCAGCGCTTCCGGCTCCGGGAGTGGGCGCGCGGCGAGGCGGGGAGGCCCGCGTGAGGGTCCTTCAGCCCGCGGACTGGCCCAAGCCGCGGGGCTACGCCAACGGCGTGGCGGCCCGCGGCACGTGCGTGTTCCTGGCGGGCATGGTGGGTTGGAACCACGAGGGGACGTTCGAGAGCGACGACTTCGTGGACCAGGTGCGCCGGGCCCTCCAGAACATCGTGACCCTGCTGGCCGAGGCGGGTGGCCGGCCCGAGCACCTGGTGCGGCTCGTCTGGTACGTCACCGACCGCGAGGATTACCTGCGCTCCCAAGAAGCGTTGGGGCGCGCCTACCGGGAGGTGATCGGCCGTCACTACCCGGCCATGTCCGTGGTGGAGGTCAAGGGTTTGGTGGAGCCGGGCGCCAAGGTGGAGATCGAGGCCACCGCGGTGATCCCAGACGGCGACGAACGCCCCGGGCGGGAGCACCGCCGGGGACGACGGGAAGGGGGGAAGTGAAGGTGAAGCGGAGGGCGGTGGTGTGTGTCTTGCTGGCGGCGGTGTTGAGCCTCGTGCCGTGGCAGGCGCGTTCGCAACCGAGGACGCTGCGGATCGGATTCGTCAGCACCCTCTCGGGGGGCGGCGCAGCCCTGGGGGTGGACGTGCTGGACGGGTTCAACCTGGCGCTGCGCCACCTGGGCAACCGGCTGGGCGGCCTGCCGGTGGAGGTGTTGACCGCGGACGACCAGCAGAACCCCGACGTGGCCCGCAGCGCCGTGGAGCGGCTGCTGCGCCGGGACCGGGCGGACCTGCTCACGGGAATCATCTTCTCCAACGTCCTGCTGGCCGTGGGGGACCTGGTGTTCGGGAGCGGCGTGTTCTACATCAGCCCGAACGCGGGCCCGTCCGAGTACGCGGGCAGCCAGTGCAACCTGCACTTCCTCAACGTGGCCTGGCAGAACGACAACCTGCACGAGGCCATGGGCCACTACGCGCAGCTCAAGCGCTACGAGACCGCGTTCATCCTGGCACCCAACTACCCGGCCGGGCGGGACGCCCTCACGGGCTTCAAACGCTTCTACAAGGGTCAGGTGGTCAGCGAGGTGTACACGCGGCTGGGCCAGCTGGACTACTCGGCGGAGATCGCCCAGATCCGGGCGGCCCGGCCCCGGGCGGTGTACGCCTTCTACCCCGGGGCCATGGGCGTGAACTTCATCAAGCAGTACGCGGAGGCAGGGCTCATGCAGCAGGTCCCGCTGCTGCTCCCGGGCTTCTCCGCGGACGCGGACGTGATCCGGGCGGTGGGCAAACCCATGGTGGGGGTGTTCAACAGCTCCCACTGGGCCCTGGAGCTGTTCAACCCCATCAACCGGCGGTTCGTGGAGGACTTCCGCCGCAGTTACAACCGCGTGCCGGCCCTGTACGCGTCCCAGGGCTACGACGCCGCCCTGGCCATCGACCACGGGCTGCGGGCGGTCGGGGGAGACCTGTCCCGCAAGGCGGAGTTCCGCAACGCCATCCTTTCGGGCTTCGACAGCACCCGGGGGCGCGTTCGCTTCAACCGGAACGGGTACCCCATCCAGAACTACTACCTGCGCCAGGTGGTGGAGTCCGCGAACGGCGAGGTGGTGAACCGGTTGGTGGGGACCATCTTCCGCAACCACGGGGACGCCTACGCGTCCCAGTGTCGCCTGCGCTGAGTCCGCTGGGAGGGAAGCCGTGGCCGGCGGCCTCGTGGTCGAGCAACTCCTCAACGGGCTGCAGTTCGGGCTCATGCTGTTCCTGCTGTCCGCGGGGCTCACCCTGGTGCTGGGCGTGATGGACGTGGTCAACTTGGCCCACGGCTCCCTGTACATGCTCGGCGCGTACGTGGCGGCCACGGTGGCGGGTGCGACCGGTTCCTTCTGGGCAGGCGTGGGCGCGGCGGTGGTGGCCACCGCCGCGGTGGGCCTCGTGGTGGAGGCCACGGTGCTGCGGCGGGTGTACCCGCGGGACCACCTGACCCAGGTGCTGGCCACCTTCGCCTTGATCCTGGTGTTCAACGAGGGTGCGCGGATCGTGTGGGGGCCGCAGGCGCTGCTGCTGTCCGTGCCGCCCGAGCTGTCACGGCCGGTGGCGGTCTTGCCGAACCTCACGTACTCCGCGTACCGGCTGGTGGTCCTGGGCGTGGGTGCGGGCCTGGCCGTGCTGCTGTTCCTCGTGATCCACCGCACCCGGCTGGGGATGTGGGTACGGGCCGGGGCTTCCAACCGGGCCATGGCGCGGGCCATGGGCGTCCCCATCCAGCAGGTGTTCGCGGTGGTGTTCGCCCTGAGCGCCGCGCTCAGCGCGGTGGCGGGCGCGCTGCTCGGCCCGATCCTGGCGGTGCAGGTGGGGATGGGCGAGGACATCCTCATCCTCGCCTTCGTGGTCATCGTGATCGGCGGCATCGGGTCGGTGAAGGGGAGCTTGGTGGGTGCCCTGCTGGTGGGCACCGTGGACACCGCGGGCCGGGCATTCCTGCCGCCGTTGTTCGCACAGCTCATGTCGCCGGAGGCGGCCTCCAACCTCGGGCCGGCGCTGGCCTCCGTGCTCATCTACCTGCTCATGGCCGTGGTGTTGTTCGTGCGACCCCAGGGGCTGTTCCCGGTGCGGGCGTAGCGTGCGGGCGCGGAACCTGTCCGTCGAAGCCGGACGGCGGGCGGCGCTGCCGTGGCCCGCGGGCGTAGGCCGCGCGCTGCTGTGGGCAGCGGGAGGCGCTCTGCTGCTGGCGTTCCCGTACGCCGCGGAGGCCTTCGGCTGGCACTTCTACCTCAGCGTGGTCACCAAGGCGGCGGTGCTGGCGCTGGCCGCCAGTGGGTTGAACCTGGTGCTGGGCTACGGCGGCCTCGTCAGTTTCGGCCACGCCACGTACTACGGGCTCGGCGCGTACACCGTCGCGGTGCTAGCCCGGGAGGGGGTGCAGCAAGCGTGGGCCGTGTGGCCCGCCGCGGTCCTGCTGTGCGCCTTCGCGGCCCTGTGCGTGGGTGCGGTGTCCCTGCGGACCCGGGGCCTGTACTTCATCATGATCACCCTAGCGTTCGCCCAGATGGTCTACTACGGTGTCATCTCCTTCAAGCAGTACGGCGGCCAGGACGGCCTGCGCGCCCCGCGCACCGACCTGGGTCTGCCCCTCACGGACGCCGGGCTGTACTACTTGACCCTGCTGCTCCTCGGCGCCTCCCTGGTCCTGCTCTGGAGGGTCGTGCACTCCCGGTTCGGCCGGGCCCTGCAGGCGGCGCGGGACAACGAGCTCCGGGCCGCCGCGGTGGGCTTTCCCGTCTACCCCGTGCAGTTGTGCGCCTTCGTGCTGTCGGGAGCGATCACGGGCCTGGCGGGGGTGCTGATGGCCCACCACACCCAGTACGTGTCTCCGAACATGCTGGGGTGGCCTCAGTCCGGCCACCTGATGTTCATGGTGATCCTCGGCGGGGTGGGCCGGTTCTGGGGCGGGGTGTTGGGGGCGGTGGCCCTCGTCCTGCTGGAGGAGGTGTTCCACTCCGCCACGGTACACTGGCAGCTGTTCGTGGGACTCGTGCTGCTGGCCGTGGCGCTGTTCGCAAGTCGGGGGCTGTCCGGGCTCCTGGAGGGAAGGCTTCGGTGAGCCTGTTGCAGGTGCGGGGGCTGTCCAAGCGGTTCGGGGGCGTGGTGGCCCTGTGGCGCTGCGACCTGGACGTGCGGGAGGGCGAGGTGCACGCGCTCATCGGGCCGAACGGCGCGGGGAAGACCACCCTCGCGCACCTGGTGGCCGGGGCGCTGCGGCCTACGGAGGGCCGCATCGTGTTCCGCGGCCGCGACGTGACCGGAACCCCCGCCCACCAGCGGGCGCTGTTGGGCATCGCCCGGACGTTCCAAGTGACCAACCTGTTCCCGAAGGACACGGTGTTGGGCAACCTCGTACTGGCGGTGCTGGGCCGCAGCGGCAGCCCGTTCCGGTTCTGGCGGCCGGTGGAGGCGGAGAGGGCGGTCCACGAGGAGGCGGCCGCGTACGCGCAGCGGGTGGGGTTGGGGGACCGGCTGGACACGGCCGTGCACGCCCTGTCCCACGGCGAGCAGCGACAGCTGGAGGTGGGCGTGGCGCTGGCCGGGCGGCCCCGGCTGCTCCTCCTGGACGAACCGACCTCCGGGATGAGCCGGGACGAGTCCGCGCGCATGGTGGCGCTCATCGAGAGCCTGCGGGGCGAGATGGGGGTACTGCTGGTCGAGCACGACATGGACGTGGTGTTCCGGGTGGCGGACCGCATCACGGTGCTCGTCGACGGCAGGGTGCTCGCCAGCGGAGAGCCGGAGGAGGTGCGCGCGAACCCGGACGTGCACCGGGCGTACCTGGGAGAGCCTGGCCCTGACCGGGTCGAGGCCCGGGAGCCACCGCGCGAGGCCCCGCAGCCCTCGCCCCCCCTCTTAGAGGTGGAGGGGCTCGAGACGTTCTACGGTCCCAGCCAGGTCCTGTTCGGCGTGGACCTGCAGGTCTGTCAGGGTCAGGTGGTCACCCTGCTCGGCCGCAACGGGATGGGCAAGACCACCACGCTGCTGTCGCTCGTGGGGCTCGTGCCACCCCGGCGCGGCCGGGTGGTGTTCCGGGGTGAGGGGGTGACGGGTTGGGAGCCAGAGCGCATCGCGAAGCTGGGCATGGCCCTGGTGCCCGAAGGACGGCAGGTGTTCCCAAACCTCACCGTGCGGGAGAACCTCACGGCTTTCTCCACGTCGGGCGAGCCTTCCCGGGACCCGTGGACGCTCGACCGCGTGCTGGACCTTTTCCCGCGTCTGCGGGCGCGCCTTGACCACTGGGGAGGGCAACTCTCAGGCGGAGAGCAGCAGATGCTGGCCATCGGCCGCGCCCTCATGACCAACCCGCACCTGCTGGTCCTGGACGAGGCCACGGAGGGCCTGGCGCCCCTGGTGCGCGAAGAGATCTGGCGGTGTCTGGAGCGCCTGAACCGGGAGGGCCTGGCTATCCTGCTGGTGGACAAGTACGTGGACCGGCTCGCGCACTTCGCCCACCACCACGTGATCCTGGAGCGGGGCCGTGTGGTGTGGAAGGGGTCCTCGGAGGCGCTGCGGTCGGACCCGTCCCTGTGGAGGCGGTACCTGAGCGTGTGAGGGGGTGAGGGGGATGACAGACCTGGTGGGGCTCCTGCGCTCCGGGCAGGTGGAGGTGGTGGACCTCACGTCTCCGCTGTCCGAGCGGACGCCCGTGATCGAGCTCCCGCCGCCCTTCGCGAACACGAAGCCCTTCTCGCGCTCCGTGGTGAGCCGGTACGACGACCGGGGCCCGGCGTGGTGCTGGTACGACCTGGAGCTCGGGGAGCACGTGGGAACCCACTTCGACGCGCCCGTGCACTGGGTCACGGGACGGGACGGCCTGGACGTGTCGCTGGTGCCCGTCCGGCACCTGGTGGGGCCCGCGGCGGTCGTGGACAAGAGCGCGGAGTGCGAGAGGGCCCCGGACTTCCTCCTGGAGGTGGAGCACCTCGAGGAGTGGCAGCGACAGCACGGCCCCCTGCCCGAGGGCGGGTGGCTGCTGTACCGCACGGGCTGGAGCGAGCGCGCGCACGACCCTACACGCTTCTTCAACCGCGACGCGCAAGGGCCCCACACGCCGGGCGTGTCCGTGGCGTGCGCCCGGTGGCTCGCGGAGCAAGCTCCCATCGTCGGGATCGGCGTGGAGACCGTAGGCACCGACGCGGGCCTGGCCGGGCGGTTCGACCCGCCGTTCCCCGTCCACCACTACCTGCTGGGCGCGGGCAAGTACGGGGTTACGCAGCTGCGCAACCTCGATCGCCTGCCGCCCGTAGGGAGCGTGGTCGTGGTGGCACCGCTGCCCATCGTGGGAGGGACCGGGAGCCCCGCGCGCGTCCTGGCCCTGGTCCCGCGGTAGGAGGCGACCGTGCCGCCGGTCCACGACGCGGTGGCGGAGGCCCTGGCTCAGCTCGGGGTGCGCTGCTGCTTCGGTCTCGTGGGCAGCGGCAACTTCCACGTCACCGCAGCCCTGGCCCGCCGCGGCTGCCGGTTCGTGGCCGCACGGCACGAGGCGGGCGCCATCACCATGGCAGACGCTTACGCCCGCGTCACGGGCGAAGTAGGGGTGTGCTCCGTGCACCAGGGGCCCGGGTTCACCAACACCCTCACCGGGCTCGCGGAGGCTGCCAAGAGCAGGTCTGCGGTCCTGGTGCTGGCTGCGGACGTGGCGGGCTCTGCGGTCACGTCCAACTTCCGGGTCGACCAGGCGCAGCTGGCGGCCTCGGTGGGCGCGGTCCCCGAACGGCTGCACTCGCCCCGCTCCGCGGTGGCGGACGCCGCGCGTGCCTTCTGGAGGGCCCGCGTGGAGCGGCGGCCGGTGGTGCTCAGCATGCCCCTCGACGTACAGGCCGCCCCGGCTCCAGAGCCCGCGCGCGTGCCCGACCCGCCTGTCCTCCGTCCGGCGCGCCCCAGCGCGCAGGCCGTGCGCGAAGCGGTGCAGGCGCTGAGCCGGGGCAGCCGACCCCTGGTCCTCGCGGGCCGCGGTGCGGCACTCGCTGGAGCTGCAGAGGCGCTGGAGCGGCTCGCGGACCGCCTGGGCGGGCTGCTGGCCACCACCGCGGTCGCGAACGGGCTGTTCGCGGGGAACCCTTGGGATCTCGGTGTCTCGGGCGGTTTCGCGTCCCCGGTGGCCGCCCGCCTCATCCGCGAGGCCGACGTGGTGTTGGCTTTCGGCGCTTCGCTGAACATGTGGACCACCCGCCACGGCACGCTGGTGGACCCCGCGGCCACGGTGGTGCAGGTGGACGCGGAACCGGAAGCTATCGGGCGACACCGCCGGGTGGACGTGGCGGTGGTGGGCGACGCCCGGGAAGCCGCACTCGCGCTGTTGGAGGAGGCAGACCGGGCTTCCCTGCCGCGGTCGTCGTGGCGGAGCCCGCAGCTCGAGCAGGAGATCGCCCGGGGCCGGTGGCGGGACGTCCCGTACGAAGACACCAGCGACGGCACCACCCTGGACCCGCGCACCCTTTCCATCGTGCTGGACGAGATCCTCCCACCGGAGCGCGTGGTGGCCACCGACTCGGGGCACTTCATGGGGTTCCCGGTCATGTACTTGCGCGTGCCGGACGCCCGCGGGTTCGTGTTCACCCAGGGCTTCCAGGCGGTGGGGCTCGGGCTCGCGACCGCCGTGGGCGCGGCCGTGGCGTGCCCGGACCGGCTGGTGGTGGTGGCCCTGGGGGACGGTGGCGCGCTCATGGGCCTGCCGGAGCTGGATACCGTGGCGCGGCTGGGCCTGCGCATGCTCGTAGTGGTGTACAACGACGCGGCCTACGGGGCCGAGGTCCACCACTTCCGGCCCGAGCCGCAGGCCGCGGAGCTCGTGCAGTTCCCCGACGTGGACTTCGCGGCCCTGGCGCGGGCTGTGGGACTGCGGGCGGCCACGGTGCGCAGGGTGGAGGACTTGGAGGCCGTGCGGGCGTGGGTGGCCGAGGGTGCCCCGGGCGGCGTGCTGGTGGACGCCAAGGTCACGCCCACGGTGGTGGCCGAGTGGCTGGAGGATGCCTTCCGTGGCCACTGAAGGGGAAGGGGCATGGTGACGTACGAGGACGTCCCGCAGCGGTTCAACGTGGCCCGCTACTTCCTCGACCGCCACCTGGACGAAGGGCGTGGGGGCCGCGTGGCCCTGTATTGCGGGGACCGGGCGGTGACGTACGCCGAGCTGGCGGAGCTCTCGTACCGGGTGGGACACGTCCTGCGCGACCTGGGGGTGGAGCCCGAGCACCGAGTCCTCCTGGCCCTATCCGACGGTGTGGAGTTCGTGGCCACGTGGTACGCGGTCGTCCGGATGGGTGCGGTGAGCGCGGAGGTGTACACGTTCCTGCAGGCACACGACTACGCGTACTACCTAGACTACGTCCGGCCGCGGGTGGTGGTGACGGACCTGGTGACGCACGCGAAGGTGCGGGAAGCGGCGCGGGAGGCGGGGTTCCGGGGTCGTTTGCTGGCGGTCGGCGTCGCGGACCTGGAGGCGGGAGAAGAGGACTTCCACGCGAGGGTGGCGCGGGCGCCGGCCGAGCCCGTGGTGGAGGACACCACGAGGGACGACGTGGCCCTGTGGAAGTTCACCACCGGGACCACGGGCCGGCCCAAGGCGGTGGTGCACTGCCACTTCGCGCCGTACCTCAGCTTCTGGAACTACGCGCAGGAGGTGATCCGGTACACGCCGGACGACGTGGTCCTCCCGGTCCCTAAACTGTTCTTCGGTTACGCGCGGGACTGCACGGCCCTGTTCCCCTTCGGCGTGGGGGCCGCGGGCGTGGTGTTCCCCGAGCGGTCCACGCCGGAGCGGATCTTCGAGCTCGTGGCGCGCCACCGCCCCACGATCCTCGTCCAGGTGCCCACCATGATCCACGCCATGGTGAACCACCCGGACGCGGACCGCTACGACCTGTCCTGCGTGCGGCTGGCCACCTCCGCGGGCGAGGCCCTGCCTGCGGAGCTGTACCACCGCTGGAAGGAGAAATTCGGCGTGGAGGTGGTGGACGGCATCGGGTCGTCCGAGCTGTACCACATCTACGTGTCGAACCGCCGGGGCCAGGTCCGAGCCGGCAGCGTGGGCCGGCCGTGCCCCGGCTACCGCGCGGAGGTCCGCGACCCCGAGGGCCGTGCGCTCCCCCAGGGCGAGGTGGGCGAGCTGTGGGTGTGGGGCGAGACTGCGGCGCTCCTGTACTGGAAGGACCGGGGCAAGTCCGTGCGCACCTTTTACGGCAACTGGGTCCGCACCGGTGACCTGTTCCGCGAGGACCCGGAAGGCTACCTGTGGTACCAGGGCCGCGCGGACGACCTCATGAAGGTGGGCGGCGTGTGGGTGGCGCCCATGGAGGTGGAGGACTGTCTCCGGCAGCACCCGCTGGTGGAGGAGTGCGCGGTGGTCCCGCGCGTGCGCGAGGGGCTGTCGGTGCCTGCGGCGTACGTGGTGCTGCGGGACCCCACGTCCGCGGGTCCGGAGACCGCCCGGGCGCTGCAAGAGCACGTGCGGCAGCACCTGAGCCCGCACAAGTACCCGCGGGAGGTGTACTTCCTGCCGTCCCTGCCGCGGACACCGTCCGGCAAGGTGGACCGCAGGGGGCTGCGGGAGGTCTCGGGGTCATCGGGCCAGCCGGCCGGGCCGGTCCCGGCCCTCCCCGCGCAGGACCGCGCGGATGGTGTCCACCAGTAGGTCCGTGAGGACCTGGAAGGTCTGCTCGCCCTCTTCCGCGGTGGCGTCCGCAGGCCACCCGCAGTACGCGTCGGTCATCCCGAAGGCGCGGAAGTCCCTCTGCCCGGAGGCCAGCGCGGCCACCAGGTTCACGGGCACGGGGGGCAGGGACCGCAGGACGGAGGCGTCCACCAGGTCGGGCCGCTCCGCCAGCACGAGCGACGTCTCGTAGCGGCCGGCGTGGCAGGCGCCGCCGCGGAACTCTTCGGTGAGGCGCTCTGCTCGTTCCCGGCGCGTGAGGTCGAGGTAGCCCACCACCACCCCGGTCTGCGTCTCCACCGTGTCCAGGGCCGCGTGCACGCACCGCACGTGCTCCGGCTCGAAGTGGTGGTTGACGACCACAAGCCAGCGGAAGCCCTGCCGCACCAGGTCCGTACACACGTCCACGAGGAGGCCGTGCAACGTGGCCTCCGAGACCCCTACCGCGCCCGGGAAGGCCGCGGCGCACCGGGTGACTCCGTAGGGGACCGGCGGCAGGACCAGCGCGCGGACCTCAGGGTCGTCCCGCAGGCGCTGCGCCGCGCGCCGGCACACGCCCCACGAGATGAGCAGGTCGGTGCCCAGGGGGCCGTGCGGGCCGTGCGGCTCCACGGCGCCCAAGGGGAGGAGCAGGACCGGCCGCCGAGGGGAGTCCCGCAGGGCGCCCGCCGCGGGCCACGGCAGGTCCGCGAACTCCCACGTCATACCAGGAGGTAGCGGCGGCGGATCTCGTGGTTCCGGTGCAGATCTTCCACCGTCCCCTCGAAGCGGATCCGGCCGTCGTCGATCACGTACCCTCGGTCCGCGAGCCGCAGCGCCGCGGCCACGTTCTGCTCCGCGAGCAGCACCGTGAGCCCGGAGGCCTTGAGGGTGCGGATCCGGTCCTCCAGGGCGCGCACCAGCATAGGCGCGAGCCCTTCCATGGGCTCGTCCAGCAGGAGCAGGTCCGGGTTGCCCACGAGGGCCCGTGCGATGGCCAGCATCTTCTGCTCGCCCCCGCTCAGGTGGCTCCCGCGGTGGTGCTGCTTCTCCCGCAGGACCGGGAACAGCTCGAAGACCCGGTCCAGGGTCCAGTACCCGTCGGCCCGTGCGCGCGCGGCGACCTCGAGGTTCTCGAGCACCGTCAGGTCCGGGAAGATGCGCCGGTCGTCCGGCACGTACCCCACCCCGCGCCGCGCGACCACGTGGGGCGGCCGGCCCGTCAAATCCTCGCCCCGGTAGCGCACGCACCCCTGCCGGGGCGGCAGGAGGCCTGCCACGGTCTTGAGGGTGGTGCTCTTGCCCGCGCCGTTGCGGCCCAGGAGGAACGCCACCTCGCCCTCCCACACCCGCAGGGACACGTCGAACAGCACGTGGCTCAGTCCGTAGTACGCGTGGACGCCCTCCACCTCCAGGAGGGGGCCGGCCCGGGGCGGGGCAGCGGCAGGGCGTGCAGGGGGCTCCCCCGCGTCCGCGTCGCCCAGGTACGCCCGCTGGACCTCCGGGTGCCGCCGGACCTCTTCAGGCGTGCCCTGGACCAGGGTGCGTCCTTGGTGCATCACCACCACGCTGTGGGCGGTGGAGAACACCACCTCCATGTCGTGCTCGCAGAACAGGATCGTGAGCCCCTCCTCCCGGTTCAGCCGGGTGATGAGGTCCAACGTGGCCTCGGTCTCCTCCGGCGACATGCCCGCGGTGGGCTCGTCCAGCACCAGCAGGCGCGGCCGGCTGGCGAGGGCCACGGCGATCTCGAGCACCCGCTGGTCTCCGTGCGAGAGAGTGGCCGCCAGGCGGTCCGCGCGGTCCAATAGCCCGGTGCGCTCCAGGATGTCGTGCGCCTCCTGGGCCGCGAAGCGCGAGGCCGGCCGCAGGAGGTGGAACGTCCGGCGCGCCTGCGCGAGGGCTGCGGCGTGCACGTTCTCGAACACCGACAGCCTGGGGAAGACGTTGGCGATCTGGAACGTCCGGCCGATGCCGGCCCGGCAGCGCCGATGCGCGGGCCAGCGGGACACGTCGCGACCCCCGAGGAGCACCCGCCCCCGGTCCGGCAGGAGCACGCCGGTGATCAGGTTGAACAGCGTGGTCTTGCCCGCGCCGTTGGGCCCGATCACGGCCACGATCTGGCCCGCCTCCACCTGTAGGGACGCGCCGCGCACCGCGGGGAACCCGTCGAAGGCCCGGTGCAGGTCCTCCACACGGAGGAGCTCAGGCATGGAGCCCTCCGGCCCGCGGGGCCCGGGCCGCTTCCCGCGCGGGCCGCGGGCGCAGGCGCCGGCCCACCTCGCCCATGATGCCCTCTGGGAGGAAGAAGATCAGCAGGATTAACAGCAGGCCCAACACCAGGGTCCAGTACTCCGTGTGCCGGCCCACGAGAGTCCGCAAGGCCACCACCAGCGCCGCACCCACCAACGGGCCGGAGAAGGTGAACCACCCGCCCAGCAGGCACATGACCAGAACTTCCAGGGACAGGACCCAGAACAGCATGTTGGGGAAGACGGACCGCTCGAGCACCACGTACAGAACGCCGGCCACCCCTGCGAAGAACGCGGCCAGCACCATGGCGGCGAGCTGGTGGCGACGGACGTCCACGCCCATCACTTGGGCCCGCTGGGGGTTGTCCCGGATGGCCTGCAGCGTGAGACCGAAGGGCGAGCGCACGACGAACCAAAGCGCCGCCAGGCAGCTCGCCACGGTGACCAGCACGCACGCGTACGCGCCACCCAGGGTCTGCAGCACCGCGGGCAGGGGGATCCCGTGGATCCCGTTGTCCCCTCCGGTCACCGGGTACCACCGGAGCGCCACGATCCACACGAAGGAGCCCAGAGAGAGCTGCAGCATGCCGAAGTACAGCCGCGACAGCCGGACGCAGAAGAAGCCGATCACCAGGCCCGCGGCGGCTGCCGCCACCGGGCCGGCTCCGAGCGCGAGCCACGCGGGCCAGTCCAAACGGGTGATCCCGACCGCGGCCGTGTACGCGCCGATGCCGTAGAAGACCGCGTGGTGGAACTGGTACAGCCCGCCGTAGCCCAAGACCAGGTTCAGGCTCATGGCCAGCAGGCCGGTCACCAGGCACAGGGCGGCCAGGTACACGTAGAAGGGCGGCAGCCACGCGGGCGCCGCCACCAGGACGGCGGCCAGCACCACCACCGCGGCGCGAGCGCTTACCATGCGGACCGCATCAGCCCCGTGGGACGCACCAGCAGCACCGCCGCGGTCACCGCGTAGGGGAAGGCGATGGCGAACTGCGGCCACACCAGCAGCCCGAGCGACTGGGTGAGGCCGAACAGCAACGAACCGGCCAGGGCACCCCAGAGGTTCCCGAGCCCGCCCACGATCACGATGAGGAAGCTCTCCACGAGCAGGGTGTGGTCCATGCCGAGGGTGATGCTCGTGGTGGGCGCCACCAGCGCGCCGCCCAGGCCTGCGAGGAAGCAGCCGACCGCGAAGGCCAGGGCGAACACGCGGCTCACGTCCACGCCCAGGACGTCCACCATGTCCCGGTCGGTGGCCGCGGCGCGGGCCAGCTTACCCACCCGGGTGCGGTGGGCAAACAGCCACAGGGCCACCGCCACCACCGGGCCGGCAGCCAGCAGCACCAGGTTGAACCGCGGGAGGGCGACCCCCAGCACGCTCACCGCGCCCTGCAGGGACGGCGGGGGCACGAGGGACCGGTAGGTGGGCCCCCACACCATCTTGACCAGGTCGTTCAGCACCAGCATGACCCCGAAGGTGAACAGGATGAGCATGAGGTGCTCGCGGTGGTACAGGCGTGCCAGCAACAGCCGCTCGACCAGCAGGCCTACGGCGGCGGTGGCGACGGGCGCCACGGCGAGCCCGGCCCAAAGCCCCGCGGGGTGGCCGGCGAACGCTTCCGCCACGGTCCACGCCACGAAGGCGCCGATCATGTACAGGGATCCGTGGAAGATGTTGGGTACCCGCAGCACACCGAGGACGAAGGTGAGCCCGGCCGAGACCACGAACAGGATCATGGCCCGGCTCAGGCCCACCAGGAGCTGGCCCGTGACCGCGCCGGCGTCCACGATCTACCGCGCTCGCTCCCGCGCCCGCCGGATGTCGTCGCAGGTGGGCATCACGTCCCGGCCGGGGATGGTGACCAGGTCGCCCGCCACCAGGAACGGGAACCGCGGGTCGCGGCGGGTGGCGCCGAAGAACAGCGGCAGCATGGCCTGGTGGTCGCACGCCCGCATCTCCACCTCACCCACCGGGGTCTGGACCCGCAGGCCCTCCAGGGCGTCCACGAACCGCTCCCGGTCCAAGGACCGCGCCCGGCGGAAAGCCTCCGCGATGAAGTGCGCGGTGATGTAGCCGTGGAAGGCCGGGAAGCCCGGAGGGTCCCGGTAGGCCGCCTGGAAGTCCTGCACGAACTTCCGGTTCGCGGGGGTGTCGGGGTAGTAGAAGAGGTAGTCCGTGGTGCCGAAGACCCCTTCGGGGGCTGCGGTCCCCAGCGGCCGCAGCACCGTGACGTCGATGGCCGTGTGGATGGCGGAGGGGAGCCGCTGGGCGAACCCGATGACCTGCATGGTGCGCAGGACGTTGGCCATCCCGGCGCCGCCCGTGCCGAAGAACACCGCCTGGGGCTGCGGGCGCGCCTGCATGATCTGGGTCAGGTAGGGGACGAGGTCCGGCTCTCCCGTCCGCCACCAGGTCTGGTTCACGAGCTCGGCCTCCGGCTTGACCCGCTTCATGAACCGCCAGAAGGAGTTCGTGACCGCGTGCCCGTACTCGTAGTCCTCCGCCGCGAGCCAGAACCGGGTGTAGCCGCGGCGGGCCAGGGCCTCCGCCAGCGCCTTTCCGGCCATGGCGGTGTTCTCCGTGGTGCTGAACACGTAGCGGTGCCCGCGGGCGCCCGTGATGGCTTCGCTCTTGGAGATCCACACGATGAAGGGCACGCGCTGCTCGCGGGCGAAGGCGGAGATGGCCAGCGCCGTGGCACTGTTGATGGTCCCCACCAGGACGTCCACCCGTTCCTGCAGCACCAGCTCCCGCGCCATGCTGAGCCCGATCTCGGGGCTGAACCGCTCGTCCCGGGTGACGAACTCGATCCGGGCGCCGTGCACGCCGTCCCGGTTGATCTCCTGCAGGGCCAGGCGGAAGCCGTTGAGGGCGTCGTTCCCGAACACCGCGGGCGGCCCGCTGTAGGTGTCCACGATGCCGACCTTGATGTTGCGGTCGAACCGGACCGCAGGGGCCGCGCCGGCGGCCACCGTGGCGGCCGCCACACACGCCACGGCCAGGAGAATCCAGGCCTTGCGCTCCATCGCTCTCCCCCCTCAGCTGTGGGCTAGCAGACGCAGGACAGTTCGCCGGCCCGCGGCAGGACCCCTCCCGACGCACGGGCTACGGCCGGGGGGCGGCCTGCAGACCGCCCGCGAGGGCCTCCTCAAACCGGTCCAGCTCCTCCGCGGTCCCCACCGACACGCGGATCCACGTGGCGCGAGCAGGTCCGGGGCGGACGATCACGCCTCGCCGGGCGAGCGCCTCCCAGACCTGACCCGCCGGCCGGCCCACGTCCATCCACACGAAGTTCGCAACGCTCGGGTAGGTGCTGATCCCCAGGCGCTTCGCCAGGGCCAGCAGTCGGTCCCGGCCCTCCGCCACCACCGCCAGGGTGCGGGCCACGTGTGCGTCGTCCGCCAGGGCTGCGAGCGCCGCCGCCTGCGCCGCGGCGGAGACCTGGAAGGGTTCGCGGACCCGGACCACGGCCTCGACGACCTCGGGAGGGGCCACCAGGTACCCGACCCGCAGCCCGGCGAGCCCGTACACCTTGGAGAAGCTGCGCAGCACGGCCAGACGGCGGCCTTCCCGAACCCAGCGCACGCCGTCCGGGTAGTCCCGCGCGGCGTGGCGAGCGAACTCCGCGTACGCCTCGTCCACGACCGCCAGCGTGTCTTCTGGCAGGCGTTCGAGGAACGCGGACAGCTCCGCTTCCGACACGTAGGTGCCCGTGGGGTTGTTGGGGTTGCAGACCACCACCAGCTGCGCGCCCGCCACCCTCTCGGCCATGCGGTCGAGGTCGTGCCGTCCCTGAGCGTCGAGGGGGACCTGGACCTCCCGCGCTTCCTGTAGACGGGCGACCACGGGGTACATGGGGAAGCTGGGCCAGGCGTAGACCACGGTCCGGGTCTGGTCCAGGTAAGCTTCCGCGAGGAGCTTCAGGAGCGCAGTGCTGCCGGCGCCCACGGCCACACAGGCTTCGGGCACGCCCAGGCGCGCGGCCAAGGCTTCCCGCAGCGACGTGCACTCGTCGTCCGGGTAGCGGGCCCACCCGCCGGCGGCCCGGGCCAGCGCCTCCAGGGCAGCGGGCGAAGGTCCGAGCGGGTTCTCGTTGGACGCGAGCTTCACCGGAGGGGGCCCACCCACCGCGCGCTGGACCGCCTCCGGGTTCTGGCCCGCGACGTACGCCGGCATGCGCTCGAGGGCACGTCGCGCTCGAGGGTCTGTCATCGCACGCTCCTGGTGACGAGGCCTGCCGAAGGGTTCGCTGCCGGGCGTTTCCTACCCTCCGGGACCCTCATCGATCCACTTCGACGGCATGGAGCGTACGTGTGTTTGCAAACTATCTCTATTGCGACTATGACTAATATTCTGACAACAATGGTTGACAGATTATCAGTAGGTCTCTACCATTCTGAGAGAGTTCGGAGGCGTTTGCATGGCACACAGGGTCCTGTGGCGGTGTCCGGTCTGTGGAGGAGGGCTTGAAGCCGTGCGGCTCCACTGCGGCCAGTGCGACACCTCCGTCGAGGGCCGGTTCGACCTCGGCCGGCTGGCCCGCCTGGACGCCGAACAGCTCCGGTTCGTGGAGACCTTCCTCAAGGTGAGGGGCAACCTCAAGGAGATGGAGCGGGAGCTGGGGGTTTCCTACCCCACGGTCCGGGCGCGGCTGGACGCCGTGCTGCAGGCTATGGGCTTCGCTCCGGAGGCCGCCCGGGACAGGGACGAGGAGGCCCAACGCAGGCGCGAGGTGCTGGACCAGCTGCAGGCGGGGGCCATCACCGCAGAGGAAGCCCTCCGGCTGCTGCGGCAGCGACGTTGAGGGGAAAGTTGTCGGCTGTGTTCGCCTGGAGGGAGCGATGCACCCGACGTTGATGGGGCTCGTGGGGGCCCAGCTGTACGAGGAGCGGCTGCGGGCCCGGGAGGCAGAACGCCGCGCAGCCCTGGCCCGCGCGGCCCGGCGCACGTCCGCGGGAGGCGCGGTGCGCAGGCGCGTGGGCCTGGCGCTGGTGAGCCTCGGCCGGGCGCTGGGAAGCCTCGGGGAGCGGATCGCGTCTACTGCAGACCGACCTGTAGGAGGGCTACCGTGAGTGACGAGCGCCGGGTGGTCCTGCAGATGCTGCGGGACGGCAGGATCACCGTGGACGAGGCCGAGGCCCTGCTGGACGCTCTCGCCGAGCCCGCTGAGGCCCCGGTCGGTCAGGCAGACCTGGAGCAGGGCGTGCGCAGGGCGGTGGAGAGCGTGGGCCCCGCGCTGCGGTCTGCCCTGCGCGCGCTGCAGGAGCGCGTGCGGGTGGAGTGGGGTGCGCCTGACGAGCGGGCGGGCTCCGCGTCCGCCACCGAGGAGCTCCGCTGGTCCCACCCAGCGCCCGCAGGCCGGGTCGTGGTGCGGAACGTCCGCGGCGACCTGGCGGTGGAGGGCTCTGCGGACAGCGCCGTGCACGTGGAGGTCCGCAAGCGGGCGTGGGGTGCCTCGGAGGTCGCCGCCCAACAGTTGCTGCACGAACTCCGGGCGGTCGTGGAGCCGCGGGGCGAGGACCTGGTGGTCGAGGTCGGACCGACGCCCGGCCGGTTCGCCGCGGACGTGGTCCTGCGGGTCCCTGCCGACACCCGCCTGGACGCGCAGGTGGCCAAGGGTGACGTCCAGGTGGGACAGGTCGCGTCGTGCGAGCTGAGCGTTGGCGCCGGTGACGTGGACATCCGACGGGTCTCGGGTTCGGTGGGAGTCCGGTGCGGTTCGGGCGACGTGCGGCTCGGGGCTGTGGAGGGGGACTTGTCCGTGGACGTCGGCAACGGCGACGTGTCCGTCGAGTCGGTACGAGGCGCGGCGCACGTGCAGGTGGCGAGCGGAGACGTTCGCCTCGGGAGTTGCTCCGGGGCGGTGGCCGTGCGGCTGCAGCGCGGTGATCTCGAGGTGACGGCGGACGGCGCACCTTCCGTGAGGCTCGAGGTCTCCTCCGGCGACGTCCGGGCGCACCTAGCCTCCCTGCCCGCCGGGGCCGCAGTGGAAGTCCGGGTCGCTTCGGGCGACGTGCAGGTGGTCCTCGGCCCACAAGTGGGCGCGCGGGTCCTGGCGGAGACGCAGCGGGGCACCGTGAGCTGGACGGTGGCCACGGAGGCCGTGAGCCGCGGGCCGGGTTTTGCCGAGGGCGTGGTGCGTGCTGGGGACGCGTCGGTGTCCGTGCGTGTGGTCTCGGGAGACGTGGTGGTCCGGGAGGGTCGCTGAGTGGACGAGCGCAGGCGGGTACTGGAGATGCTGCGAGACGGTCGCATCTCCGTGGAGGAGGCCGAACGGCTGCTGGACGCCCTGGACACCGGGCCTGCACCGGGCGGGGCCCCACCGCGGTTCTTGCGGGTGCAGGTGAGCGGGCACCGCGGGGACAAGGTGGACGTGGCTCTGCCGCTGGCGCTGGCGGACGTCGCCGTGCGCCTGCTGCCCAAGGGTCTGCGGCTGAGCCTGGGAGGCGAGGAGCTGGACGTGGCGAGGCTGCTGGCGGACCTGCGGACAGGCGGCGCCGCGGGAACTCTCGTGGACGCCCGCAGCCCCACCGGCGACCACGTGCGGATCTCGGTCGAGTGATGGCCCCGCAGCCGCCCGCGAGCCTGTGGAGGCATCCGGACTTCCTCAAGCTGTGGGCCGCCCAAACGGTCTCGGCCTTCGGGAGCCAGTTCACGGCTCTGGCCATCCCCGTGGTGGCAGCACTCCTGCTCGGCGCCACACCCGCGCAGATGGGCCTGCTGACGGCGGTCACCACCGGCCCGTACCTGCTGTTCGCCCTTGCCGGGGTTTGGGTGGACCGCTGGCCCCGGCGGCGGGTGCTGATCGCAGCGGACGTGGGACGGGCAGCGGTGCTGCTCGCAGTGCCGGCGCTCGCGCTGGCGGACCGGCTCGCGATGGTCCACCTGTACGCCGTGGGGTTCTGCGCCTCCTTGTTCACCGTGTTCTTCGACACCGCGGACCAGGCCTACTTACCGGCCCTGGTGTCACGGCAGCGTCTGGTGGAGGCCAACAGCCGGCTGGAGACCACCCGGTCGCTGGCGAGGCTGGTGGGGCCGGGTGCCGCGGGGGCGGTGGTGCAGGTGCTGGGGGCGCCTCTCGCGGTCCTGACGAACGTGGGATCGTTCCTGGTTTCGGCGGTCCTGCTCGGGCTGATCCGTGGGAAGGAGAGTCCTCCGGACCCTACGGAGCGCAAGCCGCTCTGGACGGAGCTCCGGCGAGGGCTGGAATTCGTGTTGCGCAACCCCTACCTTCGGGCCATCGCGCCCTGCACCGGATCCTTCAACCTGGTGGCGTCTGCGGCGGAAGCCCTGCTGGTCCTGTTCGCCACCCGGGAGCTCGGGCTCTCGCCCGCGGCGCTGGGCGCGGCCTTCAGCGTCGCAAACGTGGGGGCCCTCGCGGGAGCGTTGGCTGCCTCCCGCGTGGCGGGCGCGGTGGGCCTCGGCAGAGCCATCGTGGGCGGTTCGGCGTTGAGCGGGCTGTGGCTGGTGCCCCTGGCGTTGGCGACTCCCAGTACGGCTTTCCCCATGGTGGCGCTGGCCGGCGCGCTGGCGGGGCTGGGAGGAGCTGTGTACAACATCAACCAGGTGAGCCTCCGCCAGTCCATCACCCCGCTGCCGCTCCAGGGCCGCGTCAACGGCACGATGCGGTTCCTCGTCTGGGGCACCATGCCTGCGGGCGGCCTCCTGGGTGGGCTGCTGGGCCAGGCCGTGGGCATTCGGCCGGCGCTGACGCTGCTCGCTACCCTCCAGGCCCTGACGTTCCTCTGGGTGGCCGCCTCGCCAGTGGCCGGGCTGCGCGCGGTCCCTTCCGCGGAGGCTTGACGCGGCCCGGGGCCTGCGGCGGGTACAATGGGGTGTCGTGGAAGCTCGGGGCTTCTTGCGCCTTCGCGACGTCGCCCTGGACCTGAGCCGGCGCGTGTACGTGGTCGGGATCCTGAACGTGACCACGGACTCCTTCTACGCCGCCGCCCGACACCCGGACCTGGTCGCGGCCTTGGAGCGGGCGCACGAGATCGCGGCGGAAGGCGCGGACCTGATCGAGGTGGGGGGCGAGTCCGCGCGGCCCGGGCCGGAGGTGCCCGCGGACGAGGAGGTCCGTCGGGTGGTCCCGGTGGTCGAACGGGTTCGCTCTGAGGTGCGGCTGCCCGTGGTGGTGGAGACGGTGAAGCCTCTGGTGGCCCGCGAGGCCCTCGAGGCGGGCGCGGTGGCGGTGAACGACGTGAGCGGGCTCGCCACGACGGAGATGACGGAGGTGGCGGCCCGCTACGGCGCCGGACTCGTGGTCATGCACCGCCGCGGCCCCCACAAGGTCCGGCAGGTGGACCCCCGTTACGACGACGTGTTCGCGGAGGTGTACGCGTTCCTCGCGGAGCGCACCGACCTGGCGCGGCGGGCGGGTGTCGGCGCGGACCGCATCCTGGTGGATCCGGGGTTCAGCTTCGGCAAGACCCCTGCGCACGACGTGGAACTGCTGCGGCGCCTGGGCGAGCTCCTGCGTCTGGGGTATCCCGTGTACCTCGCCACCTCTCGCAAGAACTACCTCCGGGACATCCTCCGCCTGCCCCCGGAGGAGCTGCTAGAGGCCACCGCGGCCGCGGTGGTGTTGGGAATCGAACGGGGGGCCCGGGTCGTTCGTACCCACGACGTCCGGTTCACGGTGAGGCTGGCCCGCACCCTGGAGGGGTTGCTGGGGCTGGTGCCGGTGCCCGACACCACGGAGTCCTTCGTGCGGCAGACCGGGTAGGGGGAGGTAAACATGGACGGGCGGGAACCTACGGCGCGGCTCGTGCCGCACCCCCGGCGGGGGACGGTGGACCGCGAGCGCATCGAGGCCGCGGTGCTGGAGATCCTTCGGGCCATCGGGGAGGATCCGGAGCGGGAGGGCCTGCGGGAGACTCCGCGCCGGATCGCCGAGATGTACGCGGAGCTGTTCAGCGGGCTGCACCGCGACCCTGCGGTCCACCTGGAGGTGGGTTTCGAGGACGAGGAGCACCACGAGATGGTGGTGCTGAAGGACATCCCCTTCTACTCGTCCTGCGAGCACCACCTGCTGCCGTTCCACGGGGTCGCGCACGTGGGCTACGTGCCCAACGGCCGCATCGTGGGGATCAGCAAGGTGGCGCGGGTGGTGGAGACCCTGGCCCGCCGGCCCCAGGTGCAGGAGCGGCTGACCTCCCAGATCGCGGACCTCCTGATGGACCGGCTGCACGCCAAGGGCGCCGCGGTGGTGATCGAGGCGGAGCACCTGTGCATGACCATGCGGGGCGTGAAGAAGCCCGGTAGCGTCATGGTCACCTCCGCCATGCGCGGGCTGTTCCGCGACGACGCCCGCACGCGCGCCGAGTTCCTGTCCCTGATCCGCGCCCGCTAGCTCCACCGCTTGGCCGTGCCGCGCTCCGTGCCCCGGTGGTTCCCGGCGGCCGCCCTCTTCGGGCTGGCGGCCACCGCGGCTGCGGGGCTTGCGCTGGGCTCGGCACCCGTGGCCGCCGCAGAAGCCCTCCGGGCCCTCCTGCGGGCAGCAGGCGCGCCGGTCTCCGTTCCGGACGCGACCTACACCATCGTGGTCGAGCTGCGGCTGCCGCGTATCGCGCTGGCCGCGGTGGTCGGTGCGGCGCTCGCCACCTCCGGTGCCGTCTACCAGGGCTTGTTCCGAAACCCGCTCGCAGACCCCTACGTGATCGGGGTCGCCTCCGGCGCTGCCCTGGGCGCGGTGGGGGTCATCTCCGCCGGGCTCGGCGGGCTGTGGGTGGTGGGCGCGGCGTTCGCAGCAGGGGTGGGGACGGTGGCCGTGGTCTTCCGCCTGGCCGCGGCGCGCCGCGCGGCGCCCGAAGACCTCTTGCTGGCCGGGCTTGCAGTGGGGTCGTTCCTGGCCGCGGTCCTCTCCGTCGTGCTCGTCCTCTCGCACAGCTCCCTGCAGCAGGCCCTGGCGTGGCTCTTGGGGAGCTTCGGGGGACGGGGGTGGCCGCACCTAGCGTTGGCCCTGCCCGCGGTGGCGGCTGGGTATGCGCTCGCTCGGTGGCACGCCCGCGAGCTGGACGTGCTGCTGCTGACCGAGGACGAAGCGGCTGCGGCGGGCGTAGACGTGCCGTCCGTCCGGCGCCGGCTCCTGGCCGCGGCCACGCTCCTGGCCGCGGCGTCCGTGGCGTCCGCGGGCGTGGTGGGGTTCGTGGGTCTCGTGGTCCCGCACGCGGTGCGGCGGGTCGTCGGGCCCGGGCATGCCGCACTGCTGCCGGGGTCTGCCGTGTGCGGCGCGGCGCTGCTGGTGTGGGCCGACCTCGCCGCGCGCACGGCCGCCTCGCCGCTGGAGATCCCGGTGGGCGCGCTCACGGCCCTGTTGGGCGTCCCGTTCTTCCTGTGGCTCCTGGTCCGGAGGGAAGCCTGAGGGCTCCGTGGAGGCGACGCCCGGATTCGAACCGGGGATCGGGGTTTTGCAGACCCCTGCCTTGCCTCTTGGCTACGTCGCCCCGCGGTCACCCGGCATTCTACCAGGCCGCCGCCCTCCGTCTCAACGCGGCGCCGGGCTTCTCCGGCCGCAGAGGTCCACCCTCCCATCCTCCCCGACTGTCCGCTGCTACCGGCCGACCGGCTCGAGGGTCCGTCTGACCAGCTCCCAGGTCCGTCTGTTGCTGTCCCAATACAGCAGGTCGGCCACCTGGTCGGCCGGAACCCACCGGTAGGCTTGGTGCTCGTCGGGGTTGACGGACACCTCGACGCTCGGGGCCTCCGCGCGGTACACGGTCTTGCGGAGCGACAGCTCGCCTGAGACCTGCACGGTCACGTCGGCAGCCACCTCGGTCAGTTCGGCACCCGTGAGCCACAGACCGGTCTCCTCGCGGACCTCCCGCAGCGCGGCCTGCAGCGCCGTCTCCCCCTCCTCGGCGCCACCCGTGACCGGCTGCCAGAACGCTTCGTGCTCACCGTGCCGGGCGGGGACCTGTAGCAGCAGCACCCGCCGGTCCCGGCGGAGCAGCCAGCACTCCACCGTGGATTTGACCCTCACGAGCTGCCTCGCGCCGGGGACTTCCCGTTCAATGGGCCGCGCCAGGCTGCCGCAAGCCGGCCACTGCCGCCTGGACCTCCTCGTAGGGAGGTTCCACCTTCGGGTCCTCGGACACCCATCGGTACACCACGCGGCCCTCCGGGTCGAGCACGAACACCGCCCGCCGCGCGAGCCCCGGGAACACGCCCCCGAAGGGTCTGGGGTCTTCCACGCCGAACGCCCGCACCGCTTCCCGCCCGTAGTCGCTGAGCAGGGGGAAGTTCAGGCTGAGCTGCTCTGCGAACGCCTTGAGGGCGAAGGGCAGGTCCACGCTGATCCCCACCACCTTCGCCCGCAGCTGGTTGAACTGCGCCAGGGCGTCGCGGAACGTGCACATCTCCCGCGTGCACGTCTGGGTGAAGGCAGCGGGGAAGAAGGCGAGGACGAGCGGCTGTCCCGTCAGCGACCGCAGGGAAACCGGCTGTCGGTCCCAGCCCACCAACGTGGCGTCGGGCGCGAGATCTCCCACCCGGACCTCAGACACGTCCCACCTCCGCGTGACCTGGGATCTGGGTCTCGTAGGCATTCTACAGAACCGGGCTGGGAGGCGGCGAGGCACGGGCGAACCCTCGGGGGCGGAAGTCCGTACCCTGGGGAGGGAGGTGATGCACTTGCTGGCGCTGCTGCAGGATCAGCTGAGGCTGTGGCTGCGGGGCCGGCTGGGCCAGGCCGGTCAGAGCGAACTCCTCATTGTCGTGCTGGCGTTGTTTCTGCTGTTCGTGCTGGCGGCGAGCCGCAGGGTGGTGGTGCAGTAAGCTAAGCCACGACCTCGTACTGGCCGTCGCCCCGCCGCACCACGATGAGGTCGCCTTCCGCCTGCAGGTAGGCGAGGGCAGGCGACAAGCGGTCCACGACCCAGGGGGCCCGGTTCAGAGCCGGGAGCCACTGCGCCCACGGCCAGCGGACCCCACAGGCGGAACACCGCACCGACGCCACCGTCCCGGACAGGACGAGCCGGCCGAGCCGGTGGCTGCGTGGCTCCCAGACCCTGCGGAGCTCGCTGGACCCGCAGCGCGGGCACGTTCGCATCTTCACGCCTCCTCGGTCTTGAGGGGGTGCAAGATCCGTGCCGCTCCTCGGGGGGGGCGATCCACACGGGTATTCACGAAGGCTTCGCGTGGAGCGGGCGACGGGATTTGAACCCGCGACCTTCGGCATGGCAAGCCGACGCTCTACCGCTGAGCTACACCCGCCCGTCGGTCCCGATTATAGGCTTGCGGAAGGTCTGGCCGCAACGGTACCGTGGATCGGGGGCGGGTGGCGAAACCGGAAAACGCGGCGGACTTAAAATCCGCTGGGCCGGAAGGCCCTTGTGGGTTCGATCCCCACCCCGCCCACCACGGCCCTCAGGGCTTGCGCACGGCGTTGTAGACCCACAGCACGACCACCGCACCCAAGGTGGCGAGCAGGATGGACCCCACAGTTCCCCGAGCAGCCACCCCCAGCGCGGTGGCGATCCAGCCACCAACCACAGCGCCCACGACCCCCAGGACCACGGTCATGACCAGCCCCGTGGGCTCGTACCGGCCCGGGAAGATCCACCGGGCCAGCAGCCCCGCCACCAAACCCACAACCACCCACCACACCAGCTGTGTCACGGGAACCCTCCAGGCAGCCCTGGGTCGGAACGGGCCGCCTTCTTTGTGTTCGGCAGCGCCCCTCGGGCCCCTGCCGGATAGGCGTTCGCCAGCCGGGGCCGACCCCGGCGCTATCCGCTCCCGAAGAACACGAGGTAGACCAGCAGCAGGATCAGCAGCCACAGCAGGACGTCGCCCATGTCCGCCTCCGGGGTGTGTTTCTCCCAAGTCTACCGTCCGCTGGCCTTTGCCGGCCTTCCCGCCCGCTTGGAGGGCTCGGGGGGCGTTGCTATAATCATGCGGGCCCGGCGGCCAGGGTGCGTGCGGCCGGGCCGGACAAGCTCGGAGCGGGTCAAGCCCACGTAGCTCAGGAGGCAGAGCGCGTCCTTGGTAAGGACGAGGTCACCGGTTCGAGTCCGGTCGTGGGCTCCACGGCACCTGTGCGGGGACGTCCTGCGGGCCGGGGCGGACCCGCGAATCCAGCAGGAGCGGGAGGCGGAGGAGGATGGCGAAGCCGAAGTTTGAGCGGCGGAAGCCGCACGTGAACATTGGGACGATTGGGCATGTGGATCATGGGAAGACGACGTTGACGGCGGCGATTACGCATGCG
>Ga0209479_1001157_pt1 | contig 28956 bp, 26 predicted proteins | sample DewCreD2012metaG_2_FD_184112 | JGI IMG/M metagenome (GOLD analysis project Ga0209479, IMG submission 184112) | Hot spring sediment bacterial and archeal communities from British Columbia, Canada, to study Microbial Dark Matter (Phase II) - Dewar... ...
GAGACAATATCTGTTCCACAAACCGTCCTTTTTGGACGGTTTGTGGAATTAATTCATTATAGCCTTCTAACCTTGAAAATACTATATTTGCCATAAATTTGATTTCAATATTGACGCATTATTAAGGATAAATCTCTTTCGAATATAGCCGCGATCCCCAATCCTCCGCCTCCGCAGATCGTTTCCAATCCGAAGCGAGCATTCCGCCTCCGCATCTCATGAAGCAATGTGACCAAGACCCTCGTCCCCGTACAGGCAATGGGATGCCCCAAGGAAATTCCTGATCCATTTACATTGATCCGAGAATAATCCTTCTCTCCAAGCCCCATCTCCTTTATATCGGCCAGCACCTGAGCAGCAAAGGCCTCCTGAATCTCGATCAAATCCATCTGCTCAAGCCTAAGATTCGCCTTCTTTAACACCTGAGCGACCGCCTTCGGAACTGTCTTGTAAGTTTTTCTCGGATCATCTCCTACCACCGAGAAGGCTACGAGTTTCGCCAGAGGCTCAATCCCAAGCTCTTGGGCTTTTTCCCTCGAAACCACCACCACAGCCGCGGCCCCGTCATTCTCCGAAGATGAATTCCCAGCCGTACAGACGCCTCCCAAAATCGGCTTAAGTTCGGAAAGCTTCTCCAAGGTCGTCTCCGGCCTCGGTCCCTCATCCCGATCAACAAGGGTAAAATCCTTCTCGCCTTTCGGAATTCGAACCGCAACGATCTCCTCCTTAAATCGACCCTCCTCCATCGCCCGACAGGCCTTTTGATGACTCCCAAGAGCCCAGAGATCACACTCCATCCGGGAAATACCCTCCTCCTTGGCCGCTGTCTCAGCCCAAGACATCATCGCCGGTAAAACCCCATAGCGCTCGATCGGCTGAGACATCACCCTCGCCCTCTGAATCCGATCATAAAGAGGAATTCCCCAGAGCGAGAGATCCCCATGCCCCTTGGGCATCCCTCTTTTGCCCCCTATCCCCCATTTGATCTCCCCAGGAAGATAAAATTCTGCATTGCTCATACTCTCCACTCCCCCTGCTATTACCACCTCCGCATTCCCACACTGAATCTCCATCGCCGCAAAACAGACCACATCCAGACCCGTGCAACATCGCCGATCCAATGTAATACCAGGAATCGACTCTGGCCACCCCGCCTTCAGCAAGGCCATCCGGGCAATATTCACGTATTCCCCACTCTGATAGGATTGACCCAAAATCACCTCATCCACATCTCCAGGACTGATCCCTGCTCTCTTAACCACTTCCTTCAAAACAAAAACGGCTAAATCATAGGCAGGCACCTCTTTCAAAACTCCCATATATCTCCCTACCGGTGTCCTCACCGCACCAATAATCACGGCTTCTCTCAAATTTCCTCCTCCTTTTCACCACCGATCATTTTTGAAATTTCTCGACCTATTATAATGCCATCTTTATATAAAATAAACCCAATCTTTTATCTTCACGTCATCCCTCACTGAAGTGAGGAATAAGCCCGAGAGGGGTATTGGGTCTGGTGAAAAAAATAATATTTTAGGATATAGGATAGAAAGAGTTTGATAAGTTCGTCAAAAATTTTCTAAAGAAAGGGGAAAGGATGGATCTTTATGAAATATTGATGAAACGGCGCTCCATCAGGGTGTTTCAAGAACGAGAAATCCCTGATGAGATAATCGAAAAACTCCTTGATGTGGCTATCCACGGTCCATCAGGAGGAAATCTTCAACCCTTCTCGATCATTTTGGTTCGAAGCCAGGAAGGAAAGAAAAAACTGGCAGAACTTTCGGGTGGACAACCCTGGGTCACCAAGGCCCCTCTCAACATGATCTTCTGTCTCGATTTCTTCCGTATCAAAAGATGGGCTGACTCCTGCGAGGTGGATTTCAAAGGAGAGAAGGCCCTCAATCATTTTCTCATTGCTTATGCCGATTTGATGATTGCGGCCCAAAGTGTAGCGATCCTTGCAGAAACCTATGGCCTTGGTTCGGTCTATATTGGTTCCATCCAGCATGAGATCGATGAGACAAGAAAATACTTTGAAATCCCAGAATATGTCCTTCCGATGATGCTCCTCTCCATCGGTTTTCCCAAATCCATCCCTCCCTCTATTCCTAAATTAAAGAAGGAGATCATGATCCATAAAGAAAGATATCAGAAACCGAGTGACGAAGCAATTCGGAGGGCCTTGGATGAAAAATATGGACCCATCGATCAGAATCTTGAGAAATATCTGGAAAGGATTTTCATAGAAGCCCTGGAAGCTGAGAAATTAGACGCATCCAGCTATATGGAGCGAGTCAAAAAGGAGATGAAGCGACTCGACATTCAAAATAATGCCCAGTTTCTCTTCAAAGTGAGATACCCCACCAAGGTGATGGTTCGGATGAATCGACGATTCAAAGAATCGTTCAAAAACGCTGGATTTGAAATCTTCTAAAATTACTCTCCCACAGGGAAATGGCATGAAACCCAATGGTTTTCTCCTATGTCTTTCAATTCGGGTTCCATCTCTCGACAAAAATTTCTTCGATAGGGACATCGGGAATAAAATCGACATCCTTCAGGAAGATTGATGGGACTCGGGATTTCTCCTTGGAGAAGGATTCTTCGTTTCTTCATTTTCGGATCAGGGAAAGGAACCGCAGAAAGAAGAGCCTGGGTGTAAGGATGTTTCGGTGAATTGTAAAGAGCGGTATCCTTTGCCAGCTCCACGATCTTCCCAAGGTACATCACTGCCACTCGATCACTGATATGTTCCACGACACTCAGATCGTGAGCAATAAAAAGGTAAGAAAGTCCCGTCTCCTCTTGGAGTTTGATGAGGAGATTGATGACCTGGGCTTGGATCGACACATCGAGAGCCGAGACGGGCTCATCACAGATGATCAGTTTGGGATTAAGAGCCAAAGCCCTTGCAATACCGATCCGCTGTCGTTGTCCCCCGCTGAATTCATGAGGAAATCTATTGGCCTGCTCAGGATGAAGCCCTACTTTCTCCATAAGATAAAAGACCCGATCCTGAATCTCTCCCTTGGAGGCAGGGGTATGATTTCTTATTGGCTCTGCAATAATTTCTTTTACGGTCATTCTTGGATTCAAAGAGGAGTAAGGGTCCTGGAAGATAATCTGGAGTTTAGCCCTCACTTTCCGTAGAGATTCCCTGTTCAACTTTAGCAGATTCTCCCCATCGAACAGGATCTCCCCTGAATCAGGTTCGATCAGTCGGAGAATACATCGGCCCACGGTCGTCTTCCCGCATCCACTCTCGCCCACCAGTCCAAGGGTTTCTCCAGGATAGAGAGTAAAGCTCACTCCATCCACGGCCTGAACCCATCCTATCGCTCTTGAGAAGAGTCCTTTTCGAACAGGAAAGTATTTCTTGAGATCCTTGACTTGAAGAATCAGGTCCATAACCAACAAAATACCCTCCGACCATGCTTCACGATAAGAGGGGGCTCTTCATTTCGGCATCTATCCCTTGCGGTTAAACATCGGGGGTGAAATCGGCACCCCCTCGGCATCTCTTTAAGGCTTGGCACCATTCCAGGAATTTCCTGAAGGGGTTTTCTCCCTTCTTTTATCTTTCTCCCCATCCAAGGAATGGATTCGAGAAGACCCTTGGTATAGGGGTGAAGGGGTTCAGAAAAAAGGTCTTCCACCGGTGCCTCCTCGACAATTTTCCCTGCATACATCACCACCACTCGTTTGGCCATCTCAGCAATCAGACCTAAATTGTGGGTAATTAATAGGATGGATGTCCGGATCTCTTCTTTTAGATGTTCCATTAGGTCTACAATCTGAGCCTGAACGGTCACATCGAGCGCTGTTGTCGGTTCATCGGCCAAGAGCAACCTGGGATGGCAAGAAAGGGCCATCGCAATTATCGCCCGCTGTCTCATCCCTCCACTCAATTTGTGAGGATATTCTCTGGCTCGGATCCGAGGAGAAGGGATTTGGACCCTCTCGAGCATATCCACCGCTTTCTCCCAAGCCTCCTCCCTCCCCAACCCCTGATGAAGACGGATCGCCTCGGCGATCTGTTCTCCAATAGTGAGGACAGGGTTAAGAGAGGTCATCGGTTCCTGAAAGATCATCGAGATGGAATTGCCTCGGATCCTCCTTATCTCATCCAGACTCATTCTAAGAAGGTCATTTCCATCAAACAGAATCTGCCCCTCTATCTGGGCAGGAGGCGAGGCGAGCAGTCTCAAGATTGAGAGTGCCGTGACGCTTTTCCCGCATCCACTCTCTCCAACCACCCCAAGAGTTTCACCCGGGTAGATCCCGAGATGAATCCCGTCCACCGCGGTGAGAACTCCTTCATAGGTATGAAACCTTGTCCTTAAATCTTTGATGGAGAGGAGAGGTTCTTGCTTCATGATTTGAATCGTGGATCCAACATATCCCTTAATCCATCTCCTGAAAGGTTAAAACCCAACACAGCAAAAAAGATAGCCATTCCAGGAAAGGTGGCCACATGGGGGGCATGAAAGAGGTAGGGACGACCAGAACCTAACATGGCTCCCCATTCAGGAGTGGGAGGTTGAACTCCGATTCCTAAGAAACCTAACCCGGCTGCGAAAAGGATGGCGGTCCCCATTCCCAAACTGGTCTGAATGGTGATGGGAGCCATCACGTTGGGTAAAATGTGTCGAAATAGAATGGTGAGGTCCCGTGTCCCCAAGGCTCGAGCGGCCTCGACATAAGTCTGTTCTTTCACTGAAAGAGTACACCCCCGAACCAAACGAATGTAAATTGGAATCATGCTGATTCCCACTGAAATGATCGTATTCTTTAATCCTACACCCAAAACCGCTACCAGGGCCAGCGCTAAAAGAAACCCCGGAAATGCTAACAAGGTATCGGTGGCACGTTGAATTCCAAAATCGACTTTCCCTCCATAGTAACCAGAGATAAGTCCCAATGGGACTCCTATGAAGAGCCCTACACAAACAACTCCAATAGCGATCAGCAAGGAAACACGAGAGCCATAAATGATTCTTCCAAGAATCGAACGGCCCAACTCATCTTTACCCAAAGGTTCTTTTATCGAGGGACGCTCTAAAGCTTTGGCAAGGTTGGGCGCTGAAGGATTCCCTGGATAGAGAAGGGGAGCGAATAGGGCTGTCACGAGGTAAATCAATAGGAGGATGCTCCCGAAGAGGGCGGCCTTATTTTTCTTAAATCTCCTCCATGGATTAATCATATCGAATCCTCGGATCAAGATAGGCGTAAAGTAAATCCACCCCTAAATTTACCAGAATATAAAGGAGTCCAAAAATGAGGATAGCCCCTTGGATGACTGGATAATCCCTGGCCAGAATGGAGTCTACGATGAGGCGGCCCATCCCTGGCCATGCAAAGACGGTTTCCGTGAGCACGGCACCCCCGAGAAGAAGTCCGAACTGAAGGCCAACGACTGTGATGATCGGAATCATGGCATTTTTGAGGGCATGTTTGATCACGACGACCTCTTCCTTAAGACCTTTGGAACGGGCCGTGGTCGTGTAATCCTGAGAAAGAGCCTCAATCATACTCGCTCGAGTCATTCGGGTAATGAAGGCCACGACAAAGGCCGCCAAAGTCAGAGAGGGAAGGATGAGGTGCTTCCAGCTCCCGGTCCCTCCGGCAGGGAGCCAATGAAGGATTACAGAAAATAAAATGATCAACATCAATCCAAGCCAGAAAACAGGCATAGAAATCCCGAAGAGGGCCATGGAGGTGAATAGGTAATCGATCCATGTATAAGGTCTGATTGCCGCTAAAATTCCAGCAGGAATCCCGAAGAGGCAAGCGAGGGCAATGGCTGTAACGGCAAGAAGGATGGTATTGGGAAGCCGGGCCCAAACCTCCTGGATGACGGGATGCTGAGTTCGAGCAGAGCGACCCAAATCGAACCTCACTAAACGACCAAGAAAGAGCCCATACTGGACGAGCACGGGCCGATGGAGTCCGAGCTGTTGCCGAATGGTTTCTATATCTTCGAGGCTCGCCATCTGTCCTGCAAGAACTTGAGCCGGATCTCCTGGTAACATTCGGAGCATGAAAAAAAGGAGAAGAGAGATCCCAAAGAGGACGGGGATAGCCGAAAAAAGACGTTTTAGGACATATTGAAACATAGGAATTACGATTTAGGAATGTGGACGTCTTCTTCAGATCACGAAGCCCGTTTCGGGGAGAAACAGCGAACTATCCAATCACCCATTCACCGAAACGGGCCTCACCACTTTAACCTTCAGACGAAATGTGATTTCTCACTCCATCTTAATATAGGTTGGATAAAATTTTTCGGTATTGGTCACCACCATTCCCTTAATCTTTTTAGAATAGGCAATCACAAACTTTTCTATATGGAGCCAAATCCATGGACAATCATCCCAGACTATCTCCGAAGCCTTCTTCAAAATTTCCAGTCGTTTCTTAGGATCCTGTTCCATTCTTGAGGCGTCCATCAATTTGTCATATTCAGGATTACTATAAAAAGCGGATCCTAACCCTTTGGGAGGATTGACGCTCGAGTGAAACTGACCATAGAGCCCCATGTCTGCATCAAGAATTAATGGCCCCCATCCTAAAAGGAAGACCTCCAATTCGGTCTGATCGAGGGGTTTCGTTAATCCCGCAACATAGGTCGGCCAATCATAGGTTCTGAGCTCGGTCTTTACCCCAATGGCCTGAAGATAAGCCTGAACCGCTTCGGAGACCTGTTTATCGAAAAGATACCGACCCTGAGGGGTTCTCATCTTCACGGTTTGATTGAAATCAAAATTCGCTTTTTTTAGAAGTTCCTTTGCTTTTTCAGGATTATACTCATACTGATGGGCCATCCTGTGATAGCCAAAAAGGATCGGAGAGACAGGCCCATCCATCGGGACTGCCGTGTCAAAAAGGATCTTGCTGCAGATGGCCTTCTTATCGACGGCATAATTAAAAGCCTGCCTTACCAGTTTATTCTTCGTAACCCCCTTTTGGCAATTCAATCCCATGAAGATCGTTCTCGTATCCAGCGGCATCTCTACGGTAATATTAGGATCCGCTTTCAAAGAGGCCACATTCGATGGAATCGGTTTATAGCAGACATCGATCTGGCCGGTTCGAAGCATCGTTTCCCGTGTCGCATCATCAGGAATGATTTTGAAGGTCAATCTCTCCACCGTAGGCTTTGGGCCGTAGTAATTTTCATTTCGCGCCAGGACAATCCGATCCCCCTTTACCCATTCCTTTAGCACAAAGGGGCCTGCTCCTACTGGATGTTGGCGAACCTCCTCTCCATATTTTTCTATGGCGGCTGGAGAAATGGGACTGGTAATCGTCAAAGAGAGAGTAGGAGCAAAAGGAACAAAGGGATATTTGAGTTCGATTTTGAGGGTGGAATCGTCAATCACCTTTACCTCCTTAATCATAGCAATAGCAAAACGGAGAGGAACCCTCATCTTTGGATCAAGGGCTCGGTCAAAGGTCAATTTCACTGCTCTGGCATCGCAGGGAGTCCCATCGCTAAACTTCACTCCTTTTCTGAGATGGATGAGATAGGTCAGGCCATCTTTGGAGACCTCATATTTGGTGGCCAATCGCCCTTCTAATTTTCCATCTGGGGTTTGAAAAAAGAGGGTGTCATGAATTAAATCGCTTATATTCTGCATCAATGTGGTCGTATGTTCCTGAGGATTCAATGTATCCGCATCAATTCCGATCCCAATTCGTAGCTCTTTAATTTGGGCTGGAGTCTGAGAAATGAGGGTCATGACCATCCCCAGGATAAAAAAAGCGAAAACTAAAATTTTAGAACAAATATTTTTTTCCATCTTCTTCCTCCTTTCTTAAACCATTGGATTTAGATTTGGCATTTGAAAAATTGTCCTTCTTTCATAATGGCCAAAATCTTTTCCCTCTCCTGGAATAACGTGATCTCCTGAAGGGGATCTCCGTCAATGACGACCAGATCGGCTATTTTTCCTTCTTCAATCGTTCCGATTTTTTGTTCCAACCCCAATACTTCAGAGGCGGTTTGGGTGGCGGCGACGATGGCCTCCATCGGGCTCAGTCCTATTTTAACGAGCAACTCCATCTCTTTCAAATTCTTGCCGTGACAGTTAAAGGGAGTGCCTGCATCGGTTCCCATGGCGATGCGGATTCCAGCTCGATAGGCTCTCCGGACACTTTCCCAATGACGTTTAATGACTGCCTTGGATTTCTCAACGGCAAAGGGAGGAACTCCTCTCCTCACCCCTGCCTGAATAATAAAATAGGGAGCACTGAGAGTGGGTATCAGAAAGGTCTTCATCTCTAACATCAACTCGATGGCTTCGTCATCCAGGAAAAATCCATGTTCGATGGAGGTGACCCCTGCCCATAGAGAATTCTTGATCCCTTCTGTGCCTTGGGCATGAGTGGCGGTTCGCCTTCCAGCCTTTCTCGCCTCTTCTACCCCACCCATCAACTCCTCGAGAGTAAACTGAGTGGCTCCAGGTTCCACCCCCTTCGTCATTACCCCACCCGTTGCCATTAATTTAACGAAATCAACCCCTGCTTTAAGCTGTTCTCGAACCGCTGCCCTCACCTCGTCAACTCCATTGGCTTCCCGTCCAAAGGGCCAACCATGGCCGCCAGTCATACAGACCAATTTACCACTACAGACCATCCTGGGACCTATTAGAAGTCCATATTGAATTCCGTCTCGAAGAGCGAGATCGATATAGTCCTTCCCTCCCATATCCCGAACCGTGGTTATCCCCGCTTCGAGGGTCATTCGAGCATGGTGAGCGGCCTTCAGGGTAATCTGAGGAATAGATTCCTTTAAAATGGATGAGATAGGATCAGGGCTCCCATCCAGACAGAAATGGACATGGGTATCAATCAAACCTGGCAGAATCGTCTTTTCAGAAAGATCAAAAATGCTCGCCTTCCTTGCTGACGGAACCCTCTTCCCGGATCCAACAAATTTTATTAACCTTCCTTCTACAATGACCACTCCCTTCTCAATGATCTTTCCATTCCCAACAATAATTTTACCATTTCTAAATTGAATAGCCATTGGATTCCTCCTACGGATGGATCCTTCATGGTTCATCCCAATTCATCCCTATTCGTCCCTTAAAAATATTGGATTGTCCCATCGGGGTAGAGGGCGACCTTTGCCTCCTTTCCCCACTCGGTTCTCAACAATTCCAGAACTTCTTCCCACGTCTTAACCCAGAGAATATTCGAAACATTCCCGAAAAAACAAGCCCCTACGTGATCTCTAATAGGAGAAAGAATAATCATCCGTTTCACCTTGGTCGGAAGAGGTTGAGGAAGTCGAAGTCTCCCTTCTCCACATCTTCCAAATTCGCCAAAAAGGTAATGGACCATCTGTCCAGCAGGTTCATTGGCAATGATCACCAGATCTCCTCCTTCTTCTTTTAAAGAAGGAATCCCAATAAAAGGGGCAATGGCTGCCTCATTCGCTTTCGAAAAGGTATTCACGACGACAATATCCATCTCCCTTGCAGGAGTGGTAAGATAGACCTCCCTGGCCAATTTCATCCCTTCGTGGTGCTCCTGGAGGGGATCCCCTACAAAGAGGCTTATGATCTCTCCTCGAAGATTAAGGATGGCATCAATCTTTAAATCAAGTTTTGCCATTCGGGCCGCTTCTTCCATATCGAGACGTGGGATGTTTCCATCTATCCTTCCTAATCCTACACATTCAGGATACTTTTGAATGAGACTATGGTTATGAGCAATGGACTCGATATGGGCAACCCCGGGAAGGATAATCTTTCCTCCTCCTCCAAAGCCTGAAAAGGAATGGGGAACAATACACCCAATACCAATTTTTAGATCACAGGCCATCACTTCTTTATTTATGGAAACGGGAGTCCCGTAACTTGTTTTTCCAAGATATTGACAATAATCGAAGGGATGATGATTATAGACTGGAAAACGGTCCAATACCTCTTCTCCAAGTTTTTTCCTAAAATCATTGGCGGTGTGAGCCCCATGGGCACCCAAAGCGGCTATCAAACGAACCTGATGATCTTGAATCTTGGCTTTCTCAAGCTTCCTCAACACAAAAGGAAGGACGTGATAAACAGGGGTCGGCCTGGCCAGATCATCAAATAGAATGACAATCTCCTTCTTTCCTTTAGCCAACTCGTGGAGAGGAGGAGTTCCAATGGGATGGGTAAAAGCTTCCTCCATTTCTCTTCCGTTGAGTCTCCTCTTCTCTCCTCCTTTCATCGGACAGTAGAAGAGAGACCAGGACGAAGGAAATTCTAATTCCATCTCTGTCTTTCCATACCAGAGAAGTTGAGGAACCTTGACTTTCATATCCTTATGAGGATGAAAGGATTCAAGGGGGCAAGGAGTTAAACGATAAAAAAAATCCAAGAAAGGCATGATGAATTTTCTTACTTAAAAAGGGGACCCTTATACTAAAAGGTATTTCTTCCTCACTTCCTCATTCTCCCTTAAATCCTCAATGCTTCCGTGATAACGGATGTGCCCGTCATCGATGATATAGCCTCGATCACTAATCCGAAGAGTGGACCTTACATTCTGTTCAGCAATGAGGACCGTTAATCCTTTCTCTCTCAATCTCTTTATTTGATCTTCAAGGGACCGAATTAATAGGGGGGCCAATCCTTCAAAGGGTTCATCCAGGAGAATAAATTCTGGATTTCCCATCAGTGCCCGAGCAATCGCCAGCATCTTCTGTTCCCCGCCGCTCAGACATCCTCCCTTTCGAGACTCGATGTTTTTTAATTGGGGAAATAATTCATAAACCTTTTCTTTCGTCCATCCCTCCCTTTCCTTAGTCCTTCGAATGGCAATCTCCAAATTTTCTTCTACCGTCAGGTCAGGAAAGATTCTTCGATCATCGGGAATATAGCCAATTCCCTTTCGTGCTAATATATAAGGTTCCAGACCTGTGATATCCTTTCCTTGATAGAGAATCCTTCCCTGTGCTGGAGGGGTAAGACCAATAATACTCTTCATCGTCGTGGTTTTTCCCGCTCCATTTCTTCCTAAAAGGCAAACCACTTCTCCCCTTTCGACCCTTAACGAGACTCCAAAGAGTATATGGCTCAATCCATAATAGGTGTGAATTCCTTCCACTTCAAGCATATTCTTCTCCCAGATAGGCCTCCTGAACTTCTGGATTGCTCCTGACCTCTTCCGGGGTTCCCTGAATAATCGTCCGCCCATGACGCATCACCATGATTCTTTGAGCAATCGAGAAAACGATATCCATATCGTGTTCGCAAAACAGAATGGTTAATCCCCGCATTTTAGCCAGTTTTTTAATCAATTCCATCGTTTTCTGCGTCTCCTCAGGAGACATCCCGGCAGTGGGCTCATCCAGAATCAAGAGTTCGGGTTCGTTTCCCAAGGCAATCGCGATCTCCAGGATTTTCTGGTCCCCATGAGAAAGAGCTCCCGCGGTAAAGTTTTCTTTATCCAGTAATCCCATCGTCTCTAAAATCCCCCTTGTTTCATTCACAGCGATTCGGTCTGCAGGGATGAAGAGATTGGAGCTTCTTCTCTGATGGGAAAGGACGGCGACTTGAACATTGCCAAAAACGCTAAGCCTTGGAAAGATATTGACAATCTGGAAGGACCGAGTGATCCCTCTTCGGCAAATCTCATAAGGGGGTAGATAGGTGATATCCTCTTCCTTAAAAAAAATCTTTCCACGGTCAGGCTTGAGGAGACCGGTGATAAGATTAAAGAGGGTGGTCTTTCCTGCACCATTGGGGCCAATCACCGCTACAATCTCCCCTTTTTCAACCTGAAGATTGGCTCCATTGACGGCCATGAACTCATCGAATGATTTAAAGACCGATTCGACTCGAAGCATCGATCTTCTTTCCCTCCTGTCCTGCCTCTTTCATTCCTGGCTTTATCCATTCTTGAATATATCCCATCACCCCCTCAGGTAAAAAGAAAATAACAAGGATGAGGATGATTCCTAAGATGAGGGTCCAGTATTCCGTATACTTACCTACGAAAGTCCGGAGTGAAATAATGATGGCCGTTCCTAAGACCGGTCCAAAAAAAGTAAACCACCCCCCTAAAAGGCACATAATAAAGATCTCCAGTGAGAGAACCCAGAAGAGGAGATCCGCAAATACAGATCGCTCGAGAATCACAAATAGGACTCCGGCGACTCCCGCAAAAAAAGTGGCAATGACGATACCGAGAAGTTGGTATCTTCTCACATTGATCCCAACGGCTTCACATCTCTGGGGGTTGTCTCTAATAGCCTGCAACGTCTTTCCGAAGGGGGATTTAAGAATCTTGTGCATCAGAAAAAGCGAGAGGGTAAGGATCATCAAAATAAAGTAATAGGAATTGTTTAAAGATTGGAGAAAGGAAGGCATTCGAATTCCATGGATCCCATCATCTCCCCCCGTAAAACTATACCATCGATAGACAATCGCCCAGAGTAAAGATCCCAGAGAAATCTGAAGCATCGCAAAATAGAGGCGTGTAAGCCTCACACAAAACCCTCCGATGATAAGCCCGGTCAGAGTGGCGACGATAGGTCCAACCATAAAACCGATCCAGGTGGGCAGGGAGGTTTTTGTAAGCATCAAAGCAGTGGTGTAGGCCCCCACTCCATAAAATACCCCGTGATGAAACTGGAACATCCCTCCAAATCCAACGACCATGTTCAGGCTCATAGCCACTAAGGAGGTTACAAAAATGAGGGCCAAGATGTATGTAAAAAATCTCGGGGCAAATGGGGGAGCAAGAATGAGAAGGATGAAAATGATCCCAAGGATCAAGAGTCCCTTCAAATGACTCTCTTTCTTTACCAACCTAAACCCTCCTTACCATACCGACTTAAGCAACCCTTTAGGTCGAAGGAGCAGAACAATCACCACCGCCATGTAGGGAAAGACGATTGCAAATTGTGACCAGAAGAGGACTCCAAAAGAATGGGTGACCCCGAAAATGAGAGAGCCCACAAGAGCCCCCCACATATTCCCCAATCCTCCAATGGTCACGATCAAAAAAGCCTCGATAATAAGGGTATGATCCATCCCCAGAACGATACTCACAGTGGGAGCGACAAGGGCTCCTCCCACTCCAGCTAAATAGCAACCGATCACAAATGCAAAAGCAAAGACCCAGCTCACATTGATTCCTAAGACTCCTACCATCTCCCTATCCACCGCTGCAGCCCGCGAGATCTTTCCAATTTTGGTCTTGGTCGTGAAAAGCCAGAGGGCAATGCCTACTAATGGACCGATGATAATGAGAAAGAGATTGTATCGAGGGAAGGAGGCCCCAAGGATTGAAATGGAACCCTTCAAGAGGTCTGGAGGAGAGACAGACCGGTACTCTGCTCCCCAAACAATCTTGACTAAATCCCCAAGAATAAGTGAAACCGAGAAGGTGAACAAGATGAGCATTAAATGTTCTCTTTGATAAAGATGGCAAAACAAGATCCTCTCCGTAATCAAGCTAACGAGGGCCACCAATAAGGGAGCTACGATCAGGGCTATCCAAAACCCCAACGAACCGGCGATCATTTTCGTAATGCTGAAGGTGGTAAAAGCTCCAATCATATATAGAGAACCATGGGCAATATTGGGTACCCTCAGAACTCCGAGAATAAAACTCAATCCTGCACAGACGATAAAAAGAATCATCGATCGACTAATGCCGACCAAAAACTGACAGATAATCTCAGCCCATCCTACGGCCATCTTCCTTCCACCTGTTGTTGACTAAACAAGAAAGGGGCATGGATCTCTCTCCTAGAAAAACCCATGCCCTTGATTTCCCATGCTTTACTGTCCCCGTGCCTTCTTAATCTCCTCAATACTTGGCATGACTTCTGAAGCAGGAATCGTGATAATATCCGTAGCGATGAGGAAGGGGTATCCTGCTACCTTTTTAGTGACCCCCATAAACATCGGTAACATTGCCTGATGGTCATAACCCCTCATCTCGATCTCTCCAACAGGGCTATCCACCTTCATCCCTTCTAAGGCATCGATGAACTTCTCCCGATCCATTTTACCAGCTTTTGCCAGAGCCTTTGTGATAAATTGAGCAGCAAGGTACCCATATAGAGCTCCCACCTTGGGTTCTCGCCCATAGGTATCCTTAAAGGCTTTTACAAAGGCCTTATTTTTGGGTGTATCAGGGTAATAGAAATGGTAGTTGGAGGTTCCAATGACATTTTCTGGGGCGTCCAACCCTAAGGGAGCCAAAGTACTATGCTCTGTGGCGGTATGGATGAACATTGGAATCTTATCAGCAAATCCTGTGGCCTTTGCAAACTTCATGGCATTGACCATACTTGCTGCACCAGTTGCAAAAATAACTACATCAGGCTTTGCTGTGGTTATGGCAGTAAGATAAGGTGTTAAATCAGGCTCTCCTACCTTCCACCAGGATTGTCCGATGAGTTGAACATCAGGTTTCAGTTTCTTGAGATTTCCCCAGACTCCATCTGCCAAGGCATGACCATACTCATAATCATCACCCGCAATCCAATATTTGACATAAGGCCTTTTAGCTAAACCAACCGCAGCAGCTCTCCCAATCATCGCGGTATTCTCTGTAACCGAGAAAATATAACGATGCCCTTTTTCGCCGGTAATCTTATCACTTTTCGAAAAAGTGACAATAAAGGGAACCTTCTCTGCTTTGACATATTCTGAAACGGCAAGGGTCCCTGCACTGTTGATCGTCCCCATCAGGATATCTACCTTCTCCATCATGATCAATTCCTTTGCCATACTGAGGCAGAGATCCACCTTGAATTTATCATCACGTGTAGTGAATTCTATCTTTCGGCCAAGGACCCCTCCTTTCGCATTCACCTCATCGATAGCCAATTTAAAGGCATCACGGACATCGTAAGTATAGGTCGTCGGGGGGCCGGAATAGGTATCCACAATGCCTATCTTTATTGGTCCCTGGGCATTGACCCTGAGGGGTAAACATATAATAAGTGAAAGAATGACCATTCCAAGACACACCCTATTTAAACCAGCTATTCGTTTCATGATCCTCACCTCCTAAAGTTATTTCCCTCCCCGAACCCTTCTGATTTCCTCACAGGAGGGCATAATATCCTTACCGCTAAAAGTCACAATGTCCGAAGAAATAACGAAATCATATTGTGGAACCTTTTTGGTCACACCTAAAAACATGGGCAAAACAGCCTGGTGATCACAGGCTCTCATCTCCACCTTTCCCACCGGGGTATCGATCACCATTCCTTCCAAGGCGTCAATAAACTTTTCCCGATCTATCACTCCTGCCTTCTGAAAGGCCTTCGCGATGAAATGGGCAGTAATGAAACCATGGAAGGCAGGAAAACCGGGTGGGTTACCATAGGCATCCTGGAAGGCTTTGACAAAGGCTCGATTGGCCGGCGTATCAGGATAATAAAAATGATAATCCATCGTTCCCATGATCCCTTCAGGGGCTTCTTTTCCCAGCGGTTTGAGAACGGCATGATCGGTGGCCGTATGCATATAAACGGCTACCTTTTCGTGAAATCCAGTGGCTTTGCAGGCCTTTAGCGAATTGGTCATGGTCGCTCCACCCCCGCAGACAATGACGGCGTCGGGTTTGGCTGCCAGGATCGAAGTGAGGTAGGGAACCAGATCGGGCTCTCCAACCTTCCACCAGGATTGTCCGATGAGCTGGACCTCGGGTTTGAGGGCTTTGAGATTTCGCCAGATTCCATCGGCAATGGCATGGCCATATTCGTAATCATCTCCGGCGATCCAGTATTTGATAAATGGCTTCTTGCTTAAAGCGATCCCTCCCGCCTTGCCTGCCATGTAGGTGTTTTCAGCCGTAGAGAAGACATAGCGATGGCCCTTTTCACCCGTGATCTTTTCGCTCTTAGAAATCCAGACAATAAATGGGATCTTCTCTCCCTTTGCATAGTCAGAGACCGCCAGTGAAACAGCACTATTAATCGTGCCTACGAGAAGATCGACCTTCTCCATCATGACGAGTTCTTTTGCCATGCTCAATCCGATATCCACCTTGAATTTGGTGTCACGAGTGGTGAATTCGATCTTCGAACCCAATACCCCGGGCTTATTAATCTCACCCAAGGCCAGCTTAAACCCATTGAGTGCATCCTGGGCATAAACCGCAGGAGGGCCTGTATAAGGGTCAAGGATTCCTATTTTGATAGGACGTTGTGCCTGAACCCCATGAGGTGCAATAAGAATCAATAAGGCAAAGAGATAAAGAAATGCTGATAAACCCTTCATGTTAAATTTTTTCATACCCCTCACCTCCCGTTGATTTAACTAATGACCTTATATTCCTAAATGAAAGAGTTGTCAACTCCCTTTTTTCTTCATCATCTCGCCAATCAGGTCTATAAATCCTGTTGGACGATAACCCGTCATCCCCCCGTCTGCAAGAAGGGTAGCCCCATTGATATAGCTCGAATCCTCAGAAGCTAAAAACAGAGCAATCTTGACTATCTCTTCCGGGTTCGCAAGTCTTTTCAAAGGAATCTGAGAGGCTAAACCAGAGACCAGCGGCTCTTTTTTAAGAATAGGCGTATTCATTCCTCCCGCCACGATCCCAGGAGCAATCGCATTGACTAAAATATGATAACGGCTCCATTCGTAAGCAAGGACTCGAGTAAGCATGATCACTCCTGCCTTACTGACACAATAGGGCAAAAAACCTTGCTCTCCGATTATCCCTGCAGCGGAAGCGATATTGATGATCTTCCCTCCCCCTTGTTTCATCATCCTCTTCCCGACAACCTGACAGCAAAGAAAGACACCTTTGAGATTCACATCCAGCACTTGATCCCAGCCTTCCTCTCCAATCTTTTCCGCCTCAAGGATAGAGGGATTGACTCCTGCATTGTTGACCAGAATATCGACTCTTCCAAAAGATCGAACCGCCTCTTCAACCATTTGCTCTACATCACGATAGATGGAGACATCTCCAGAAACAGCATTCGTTCTTACTCCCAATTCCTCAATCTCTTTAGCCACGGCCTTTGCCTTCTCTATATTTCTTCCATGAATGACCACATCCGATCCTTCTTTGGCAAATCCAATGGCAAACTCTTTACCCAACCCCCGAGTCGAACCTGTAATCATCGTCACCTTTCCTTTCAGTCTCATTGTCTTACCTCCCATGTAGGATTTATCTCAAAAAAGCCTTGAGCCGCCTTTCAAACATTCGGTTCAAATCTCTATTATCCTTTGGAGCCCACCCAAAAACCTTTTCCCATACCTCCTGGCTCTCCATACATAGATAGACAAAAAGACCAGGGTCAACCGCCTGGATCCATCCCACCATCTTCTGGTAGATCTCTACTCGAATCTCTTTCAGATAACGAAATTTGAAGTCTTTACCTGGAAATAATTCCCCTAAAAAGATTTGGGTATTTGGAAAACGCCCCTCCACAATTCCTTTCAATTTGGGTGGATATCGAAATCCTCCAAGGCTGATCCAGACCACCCTTTTAGGATCGATCATTTTAAAAAGAGCGCTTATCGTTTCTTTATACTCCCTCTCCCATCCATGATCGAAGATGATAGGATCGAAATGAAACCCCAACGGGTAGCCCCTCTCCTGGCATTTTCGGGCCGCCTCTAATCTCTCTTTTAAAGAAGCGGTTCCCCTCTCTTCCTCTTCGATGATTCGGGAAGGATTAAGAGACCAGGATACCACTGTCCTTTCTCGGTGATGTAAATGAAGAAGGGAATCCACAGTGGAAGATTTTGTTTTGAGTTCCAGAATCCCCTTCTCCCTTTCCGCAAAAAAAGGGATTAGAATCTGGGAGATGGGAAAGATGGATTCGAGGGCTAAGCTATCGGAGAGTTCTCCTGTTCCGAGGCGTAAAAAATCCTCTTCTTGATTTGATAAAAAAAGGTCAATCTCTTGAAGGAGATCATCCAGATTGGTGTAAAGGGTTAAAAGGGGATTGTTCAGGTATTCCTGGAGGATACAATAGGAGCAGTCCATTGGACAATTGGTCATGGGATTAATGACATAATACCCACAACAGAGGTGATTGGTAGTTCCCGGACAAGGTTTCAGCCTTCTTCCATAATCATGGGTAATCAACAGATGTCTCTTTCCTACGGTCAGGGGGTCAGGGGAAGAGAGGAATTTTTTTATCAATTCCTTCTTTCCTCGAACCCTCTCCATCGGAAGATGAGAAAGACCTTGAAGAATTTTTTGGGTCAACCCATCCTTCTCTGCCTTCTCATCTATATAGATTCGCTCAATTCGAAAAGGAATCACTTCCTAAAATCTCCGTTTCTGAATCCTCTTTAATCAACTCCTCAAACTTTTTCTCCTCTGCCAGTTGAGAGAGAAAAGAGAGGGCCTGGCGATACTGTTCTAAGGTGGCAAACCTGAATTCGATTCTCCACTCCCTTTCCTCAAAATGAGGGGAATGGAAAAGAGAAACGTAGGAGGGAAGATTTAAATCCTTCCGTCTCTTCTCAAACGTTCTCTCAAGCCCTATGAGCCGTGGATATCGAAGTTCAAGAAGGACCTTCTTGACCCGCTCTGTCTTTTGAGAAGGGGTAAGTTCCCCCCGAGAAAGAATTCCCTGGATGTCTGGATGACGGACAATCTCTCCGACACGGATTCGATCTCGGTGGGAAATCTCGTCAAGGAGGTTCAAGATTTCTCTTAAACGACTCTCCCCCAGCTTGAGAGAAGAAAGAAAGGGGATAAGAACCTTTCGATCCTCCTTGGAAAAGGTAGAAAGTTTTCGGATATTGGTTCGGGAGACCTCCTCTTTTAATACATATTCCTTCACTTCCTCCTCCATCTGGGCCAGGGAAAGATAGGTCCTCAATATCTTCTCATTGGGCTCTAAGGAGAGAAGGGGAAGATAGGTGCGAATCACTTCGGAGGGCTCTATCTTAAACCGATGGATGAATTTGTCAATGGCGATCGCCTTCTCTACAGGATTGAATCCCCGGGTGGTCAGATTCTCCTCAATAGAAATCTCAAATAATTGGAGGTCCTCCGTTTCCTCTCCCAAGAGGATGGCAGAGACATCCGGCCAACCGAATTCCCTCAGCACCCACAACCTTCTAAACCCACAAACAATCTGGTAACCTCTTGATTTTCTCCTCAACAGAACAGGTTGGATCAATCCGATCTTCCCAATGGAGGTTCGAAGCCTCTCGAGCTCGGGTCTAAAATTGACCGAAAAGGTCTCATCTGAAAAATCGATCTCTTCGAGTGAAATCCTCTGGGCCGATTTCATATCTCTATCCCGTATCGCCTCATGACTTCCTGATAATATCTCCCCTCCAGTTCATTCCCTCTCTTGAGAAATCCTTTAGAAAGAATCTGGCACTTTTTTTTCATTTCGGAGAGGACCATCTCCCTCTCCTGCTCCTTCAGAGGATATTCTGAAAGGAGTTTTTCTAAGGCGATGATCCGATAGCGATCATTTCCCCAGGAGCGATGGGAAAGCTGATCCGGGTGTCCCCCTCTCTTGATGATCAATTTTTTATTGATAAAAAAGATGGGAAATCGAACCGATACCCTGAGCCAAAAATCGTAATCCTCACAGACAGGAAGGGCCTCATCAAAGAGTCCTACCTTTTGGAAGAGAACCCTTCGCATCATCGCGGAGGAAGGACTGATAATACATAGGGGAAGGCATTTTTCAAAGATCCAGCCCGAATATTTTGAATGTCTCTTCATCGGATTAACCCTTTTCCCCTCACGAATCCAGATCTCATCGGTATAACAGAGCAGGTATTGAGGGTTTTCATCTAAGAAGTTCACCTGAATCCTAAGCTTTCCCTTTACCCAGAGATCATCCGAATCCAGGAAGGCAATATATTTCCCCCGGGAGTGAAGGATCCCCGTGTTTCTGGCCGCGCTTACCCCTCGATTATGGGCATGCTCGATGAGTCTCACCCTTCTCCCATATTTCCTAATGACCTCTGCAGTCCCATCGGTGGAGCCATCATCCACGACAATCAATTCAAAATCTTCGAAGTCTTGAGCAAGTACGGACTCCACCGCTTCCTGGACCATGGGAAGACGATTATAGGTAGGGATGATCACGGAAACCTTCGGTTTCACTTTTTATTTAAAATCATAAAGGGCATAGAGCGAGGCGAATGGAGTGAAGCGCTATGCCCTATCCTCCATGCTCTTTGCTTTAAGGATTAGGCAACCCTTCGGGTTCTCTTCTTAAGGCGAGCGATTCTTTTTTTCAGGATCTCTGCCATCTTCCAATTTCTCTGTTGAATTAATTCTTCCCTTTTCGCTCTGAGTTCCTTTATCTTCTCTTTCAATTCCGCGGCAGTAATCTTCGTTTTCTCTTTTCTGGGCTTTTCTTCCGGTTCAGGGAGTCCTTTGGCCGCCCTAATGGCCTTGAGCAGTTCTTCCTTCTTCATCGCATGGACCCCTTGAATCCCTGGCAATCCCAGAGCCATCTCTCTCAATTCTTTCGCTGTCATCTTCTCCAAGGGTTTCTCTTTCTTCTCCATCCTTTTCCCTCCTCATAGATGGTCTTTAGGGAGCCCCTGGGCAAGGCCCATCTTCTCCTCCGCAGGTGGATAAATCAAACATCCCTTTTACAAAGAACAAATTCCAAACTCTATCCCTATATCAAATTCCTCTTTCTCTTTCAAATTTAATGGCCAGAGAAGAAGGAGACAAGACCCCTGAAATACCCTCTCAAATCCGCTTTCAGAAAGAGAAACGGTCTCAACAGGAAATCTCCATAGGGTGGAGGATCGATCCAGCCCTAAGAAGATTTTAAAACCGGTCCATTCATCGACCAGATAAATTTTTGTAACCCCTCTGATCTCTCCACTACTGGCAAGTCTGCGATCCTCCAAGTGATGACCAGGGATCTCATAATATCGATCCGGGGCTTCTGCAGCCAAGAGGTTGATATTGAATTCCATGCCTAAAATGGTCTCGATCCGGACCTCCTGTTGGGAAGAGATTTTATACTCTGCCTTTAAAGTAGGACGGTCCTGATGAAAAAAGAAATCTTTCTTGACCTCGATGGAATATCTCTCTCCCTTTTGAAAAAGATGCCCTCTCCGTGAAAAGAGAAGCCTTCGATTTTTACCCCCTTTCGGGATTTCAATCTCATAAGGGGATTCAATAAAATCTCCTTCCTCTATAAATTGACCTTTTCGAAAGGATTCAAAGTCCACAGCTAAAGGAATAAAATGATCTAAGAAAGAGGCTCTTCGATAAGCATCGAAGTGGAGATAACGATCTAAATCCTTTTCTTTTGAATCAAAAATCTCATGGATGGTCCTTATCTCTCCCCCTCCGGATTCTTCTTTGGCTTCGAGGACTCTTTGATGGTACCCCTCCTTTCTCCGGGTGAGAGTATTGAGAATATTAAAGGCCTTGGGTCGCCAATCCATCTCCGTAAGGCTTCCTCCTGCCTGGCGGAAAAGAAAGAGGATCTGAGGGGTCTTCACTAGAACCTCTTCTTCCTGGTCTCCATTCAAATCCCCCATCTCGATCTCTATCCAGTTTTCGTTTTTATGCCTCTCCAGATCATAGAGGTTTTCTGCCCGAATCAAATTTTCATAGAGCCCATGACGGAGATGGGGAAGGTAGAGTCCCCCAAAAACACCATGCCAGTAGGCGTCATTGCATTGGGCCCGATAGAGGTGGCTTAAGAGGGCCTCTCTTTGGGAGGGCGAAAACTTCTTTCTCTCTATCTTTTTACTGAGAGAGAGAACCCTCTTATGGAGATCGTTGGATTCTGGATATTTGGCAAAAAAGTTTCTCCAGAAACCACCCTTCAAAAATCTTCGGATTTCTTCTCCCTCCTGGCATTCTTTGAGCCTTTGAAGGGCCTTTCCATATCCCATCATGGCCTCGGTAGGAAGGCTCCACTCATCCATCTCCATATAGGAGGAGCAGGGAAGATAGATTCTCCCGAGAGGCTTATGAAGTTGGAGATAGCATCCTAAAGGGAGAGGCTCTAACCAATCTAAATTTTCTCCGATCATTTGAAAAAAACGTTCAAGCCAACCTTCTTCATAAACCGAATGAAAGGTGTAAGGCCAGACACCAAACTTCTCTCCATCATCAGCAAAGATCGCTGCCTGAGAAGTCCCTTTGAGTCTCTGAAGATAGGCCAAGGTTTCCTCGGGTGGGCGAAAAGGAATGATATATCGAAGCCTCTCACTTCCCGGAAATACCTTTATCACCTCCCCATCCTCTTCGGTAAGATAATATCCATGGAGTTCCTCCTCCTTCAAGCCAGATTTCTTGAAATGATAGTCATCAATAGTGAGATACTCCACTCCTGCCTTCCTCAAATATTTGGGGAGATGAGGTTCCCAAACCCGCTCCGCAAGCCACATCCCTCGGGGCCTGACCCCCATCTCTGTCTCTATCGTCTGGGTAAGCCGAAGGATCTGCCCGATCTTATCTTTATCAGGGATCACAGCGAGTATGGGCTCGTAATAACCTCCGGTCATCATCTCGAGTTGACCTCTTGTCACCAATTCCTTCAACTCTTTTAAAAACTCTGGATGAGACTCTTTAAAGAAATCCCAGAGGACTCCAGAGTAATGGATTGAAATCTTCATGAAAGGATATTTCTGGAGAATTTTAATGAAAGGAAGGTAAGCCTTTTGAAAGGCTTCCTCCATCACGTGAAGAAAATTTCCTACTGGCTGATGATTATGAACACAGAAAAGAAAGGCGACCCTTTCCATAGAGGATAATGTATAGGATTTTCCTTCTTAAATCAACACACAAACTCATTCATTTATCTTACCGTTAGGAAATTTCTTTCATAATCTATCCCCGAGAGTTTGAAGAATAAGGCCGAAAGGGGGATTGAAGAAACCCATTTCGCCAGAGGCGCCTGCCTGCACAAGCAGGGATCCGACTCGGTCGAAAGTGCGGCTACCGCATTTTACGGGTTTCGGAAATACTTCCGTCGAGCTAAAAATGAGTTTCAACCTTCAGTGAGGAAGACTTTCTTTGGGCCACTTCTAATTGACAAATTGAGGCCTGACGTGCTAATTAATAATTAAATGGAGGGCGGACTTTTTCTAATATATTGAAATTATTTTATTTTTTAATTTTTCTGATTCGTCTAATCTGAGATTTGATCTAAAATAGTTTCGCCGGGGTGGCGAAATTGGAATACGCGCGAGACTTAGGATCTCGTGGTCGCAAGACTGTGCGGGTTCGACTCCCGCCCTCGGCACCAATTCTAAACCATTGAGAAAGGGTTTTGCCTCATGGAGATACAAATTGAAGACTTGAGTTCGATTAAAAAGAAGATTAGTGTTGAAATTCCAGTGGAACAGGTCTCCAGAGAGATTGATTCCTTTTATGGAGAACTGAAAAAGAAGGCAAAGATTAAAGGTTTTCGACCAGGAAAAGTCCCTCGCGAAATTCTGGAACGATATTTTAAAGATTACGTAAAGGCAGAGGTGACTCAGAAATTGATTCAGGATACCTATTTAGAGGCCATTTCCGAAGGTCATCTTCAACCCGTCTCCACTCCCATCATAGATCCGGGGGAGCTGGAGAAGGATAAACCTTTCCATTATACCGTAACGGTGGAAGTGAAACCGGAGATTAAGATTGAAGATTATGTAGGATTAACCCTTGAAGGCAAAAAAGAAGAGGTGAAAGACGAAGAGGTGGAGGAAAGATTGAGAAATCTTCAAAGCCTCCACGCCATATTAAAAACGATCCCAGAACCAAGACCCATTCAAAGAGGAGATTTTGTTCTCTTGGATTATGAAACCTGGCTTGAGGATAAACCCTTAGAAGAAGGAAAAGCCAAGGATTATACTGTCGAAGTAGGAGGAGGACGATTTATCCCCGAGCTGGAAGAGGCCTTGGTAGGACTGAAACCGGAAGAAGAGAAAGAGATCCAGGTGTCCTTCCCCGAAGACTATGGATATAAAAAGTGGGCAGGGAAAATGATCTCTTTTCGTGTTAAAATTAAAGAGATTAAAGAAAAGATCCTCCCTCCTTTGGATGACGAGTTTCCTAAAAATTTTGGAGATTATGCCTCCTTGGAAGAGTTTAAAAAGAAAATCAAAGTGGACCTTGAACAGGAGAAAGAGGCCATCTTGAGGAAACAATTAAAAGACCAGATTGTCGATCGCCTGTTAGAAGCGAATCCTTTCGAAGTCCCGGAGAGTTTAGTCCGAAGCCAGGCAAGAGCCCTGGTCTCGGATATGAAGTTAAGATTGACGACACAGGGGATGGGGCTAAAAGATCTCAATCTCTCGGAAGAAAAACTCGAAGAAGATTATCGAGAATTAGCTCAAAAACTGGTTCGGACTTATTTAATTTTGGAAAAGATTGCGAGCCAAGAGGGAATCGAGGTCAAGGAGGAAGAAATCGAGGAACGATTAAAAGAGATCTCTGAGCGGACCCGTCAACCCCTGGAGACCTTAAAGCGATTATACGAGACCCGGAACCTTAAACCGGAATTGAAGGCCGAGATGCTCAATGAGAAGACCTTAAATTTTTTACTTGAGAAGGCAAAAATCCAATATCAATGAGGAAGAGAAAGATGACCCTAATACCTATTGTCATCGAGAGAGATGGACGAGGTGAAAGAGCCTATGACATCTATTCCCGACTTCTAAAGGAAAGAATTATCTTTATCGGAACCGCGATCGATGACGATGTGGCTAACCTGGTGATTGCTCAAATGCTTTTTTTGGAATCAGAGGATCCAGATAAAGATATCCATCTTTACATCAATTCTCCTGGTGGGATTGTCACCTCGGGACTGGCCATTTACGATACGATGCAATACATTCGGCCCAAGGTCTCTACGATCTGTATGGGACAGGCCGCCAGCATTGCTGCCCTCCTGCTGGCCGCAGGGGAAAAGGGAAAGCGCTATGCCCTTCCCCACTCGAGAATCCTGATTCATCAACCGATGGGAGGATTTCAGGGCCAGGCCACAGATGTGGATATTCAAGCCAAAGAGATCCTTCGGTTAAGAGAGGAACTCAACGCCATCCTTGCAAAACATACCTCCCAATCTCTGGAAAAGATTCAAAAGGATACAGAACGGGACTTTTATATGACTGGCCAGCAGGCGAAGGAATACGGGATCATCGATGAGGTCATAGAGAAACGTCCTGTCCGATCTCAGACTTCGTAGGGGGAGAGAAAGGAGAAGGAGATGAAAAGCGATGGGGGAAATTACGGGACGATATTACACTGTTCCTTCTGCGGAAAGAGTCAGGATGAGGTGAGAAAACTCATCGCCGGTCCCACCGTCTATATTTGTGACGAATGTATTGAGCTGTGCAACGAGATCATTGCCGAAGAGGTGGAAGAACGATTCGTTCCAGGAAAACTGACCGTTCCTAAGCCCATGGAGATTAAAGCGAAACTCGATGAGTATGTGATTGGGCAGGAACATGCCAAAAAGATCCTCTCCGTGGCCGTCCATAACCATTATAAACGCATCGATTCTCGAATCCACTCAGGGGATGTGGAACTTCAGAAATCGAATATTCTCCTGATCGGACCCACGGGGACTGGAAAAACACTCCTGGCTCAGACCCTGGCTAAGATTCTGGACGTTCCCTTTACCATTGCGGACGCCACCTGCCTGACTGAAGCAGGATATGTAGGAGAGGATGTGGAAAATATCATCTTGAGCCTCCTTCAGGCTGCTGATTATGATATTGAACGCTGTCAGAAAGGAATTGTATATATTGATGAAATAGACAAAATTTCAAGAAAATCCGACAGTCCCTCCATTACTCGAGATGTCTCAGGGGAAGGGGTTCAACAGGCTCTCCTAAAAATTATCGAAGGAACGATTGCAAGTGTCCCCCCAAAAGGAGGGAGAAAACATCCCCAGCAGGAATTTATTCAGGTCGATACGACGAATATCCTCTTCATCTGTGGAGGGGCCTTTGTCGGTTTGGAAAAGATCATCGAACAGCGGATTGGAAAGAAAAGCATTGGCTTTGGAGCAGATATTAAGACGAAGGAAGAAAGGGATACGGGAGAACTCCTCCGAGAAGTTCAACCCGAAGATCTCTTAAAATTTGGATTGATTCCCGAGTTTATAGGACGACTCCCGGTGATTGCCACTCTCGATGAACTAAGTATCGAAGCTCTGGTCGATATTCTTAAAAAACCAAAAAATGCGTTGGTCAAACAATATCAAAAGCTTCTCGAATTAGAAAATGTGAAACTTCGATTTACGGATGGGGCTCTGATGGCCATTGCAAGAGAAGCCTTAAAAAGGAAATCGGGAGCCCGTGGTCTTCGGGCCATCATGGAAAGTATTATGCTCGATATGATGTATGAGATTCCTTCTCAACCGAATATTCGTGAGTGTATCATCAGTGAGGAAGTGGTGGTGAATCATGAAAGTCCCATCCTCCTATATGAAAAAGAAGTGGAGGTCGCTTGATCGGGAGGTTGACTTTTAGAGTTAAATTATCTAAAATAATCTCAGAATTTTCAGGCGGATAGCTCAGTGGGAAGAGCGCCGGCCTTACAAGCCGGAGGTCGCAGGTTCAATCCCTGTTCCGCCTACCATCGGGAGGATTTGAAATAGGATCTTCAGTTTTGGGTTGGTGAATCGGGGGCGTAGTTCAATTGGTTAGAGCGCCGGCCTGTCACGCCGGAGGTTGCGGGTTCAAGCCCCGTCGCTCCCGCCAGAAAATATCGAGCCTGCCTTAAAAAGGCAGGCTTTTTCATTTTAGGGTTTGGATAAAAGAGGATTTGACATCCTTTATCTTAGCTGATATTTTAATGTCAAAAGCGGAGTGTCTTTGAGCAGAATCAAGACAGGAGAGGATTCAGAGATGGAAACCATCTTAAAAATGGGCTTCTTATTGGTTTCTTTTATACTGATTTTTCATGGCTGTGTTGCGGATGTCCAAATGGCTCCTCCTCCCCGAGAGCCCCTGCCACCTCCTCCAACCATTCGACCTCAGGAGTTAAAAGTGACGGAATTAATCATGTCTCCAGACCCTGTTCGTGAAGGTCAAAGGGTGAGCTTTCAAGCCGTGGTTGTCAATCTCTCTCGATATTCGGTAAGAGTGAATCTCTTCCTCAAGGATAGGGATGAGGTCATCACCGAACTCTATGATGTACTCATTCGCCCCGGAGAAAATTCAATTCTCTTCCCTAAAACTCCATACCGGTTCACAAGGGAGGAGTATTGTTTCATTATAGAAGTAGATATAGAAAGAACAAGGAGAACCGTTGATATGGCGAAAGAGTTTTGCGCCCGAAGAACCTCCTATGGGTGGAGTATGAGTTTACCCCGGGTTGATCCACTGTTTATAGAGGATCTTGATTTTTTGCCCGACCCTGTTCTTCCTGGAAGAGAGTTTCGATTTAGAGCAAAGTTGAGAAATGATGGGAACCCTTTGCGGGCTAACATTCGAATCGTGGATCGGGATCAGGTAGTCGCCCAACTCAACGATGTTCTTTTACCACACGGAATTTCCAATTTTGTATTTCCCTCTATTCCGTATGCATTTCAGCGATTTGATCACTGTTTCACAGTGAGTGTGGATGTGGAAAGAACTCCTTATCGGGTGGATGCTGCAAGAAAATTTTGCGCAAAACCAATAGGATGGACACTCAAGCCTCCCTCCCACCGCCCCTAAGAAAAAAGGTATCTACTATGGTGAGCCGTGCAGGAATCGAACCTGCAACCTACTGATTAAGAGTCAGTTGCTCTACCGATTGAGCTAACGGCTCACCCGACCCATTCAAAAATAAGCGCGCCCGGGGAGACTCGAACTCCCGACCTGCGGATTCGAAGTCCGACGCTCTATCCAACTGAGCTACAGGCGCATATTGGGGTGAGTGAAGGGACTCGAACCCTCGCCCACTGGGGCCACAACCCAGTGCTCTGCCCAACTGAGCTACACTCACCACCTGTAAAATTCACAACAATCAAAATTCTAAATCATCTCCAATGATTCGATATCCAATATTGTTTAAAAAATTCCGCCCATTGGAATTTTGTTATTATCGGGTTATGGGTGCTTGAAGCTCAGTTATATCATAAAGGCAAAGCCCTTTTTTGATCTGGCGCGCCTGGAGGGATTCGAACCCCCGACCCACGGATTAGAAGTCCGTAGCTCTATCCAACTGAGCTACAGGCGCCTCTGTAAATTAAATATAGGGCTTCCTCAACCTTCCGTCAATAGGTCTGATTATAATTAATAAAATCATGGTCGGGGCGAGCCGATTTGAACGGCCGACCTCCTGCTCCCAAGGCAGGCGCGCTAACCAGACTGCGCTACGCCCCGAACAAAAGACCAATTGGGGGTATCAAGACCTAATTTTCTTAACATATTTTTGAAAAGAATCCAATCCTTCTTATCCCCTCTTTACCCTTAAATTTAAAGAAGGATTACTAAAATCCACTCCTGTTTACCTTCATCTGAAAGGAGAATCCGATCTCAGTTGATCTCTCTACTCCACTCTAAGGAGCTCCTTCGAGGTAACCCGGTTACTCTAAGGAAGACCTGTGGAAAACTAAACTGCCGATGTCAATGGGGAGAGGGGAGTAGTTGGTTGGGTGGTTTCTCCGATATCTGAAGCCAGATTGGGTAACTCCTCACTCAGAGGTGGGGAAAAAGCCCGAGAGGGGTATTGGAGAAACCCATAGTGCGGCTACCTTAAATGGTCCATAAAACTCATCACTTCGGTTTGTTTTAATTAGAAACCCATTTATATGATGGATCGATTCGTAGGATCTATTTATATTCAATTCATCCGCATTCTATGGGTTTCGGAAATACTCCTTTCGGGCTTAAATTTATTTCCACCCTTCAGTGAGGGGTTACCAGATTGGAAAAGAGACCTCTGAAAAAGTCTTCTTTTGATCTGCCTGAGTTCTCCTGCTGAGATTCTTCTTCATAACTCTTTCCAGTTCGAAGAAAAGGATTATTAAGAAAAAAACACTTGACAAAATATTCTGTTTTGTATTAGTATATATCAGTATGAAACGAT
>Ga0209479_1001159_pt1 | contig 28911 bp, 31 predicted proteins | sample DewCreD2012metaG_2_FD_184112 | JGI IMG/M metagenome (GOLD analysis project Ga0209479, IMG submission 184112) | Hot spring sediment bacterial and archeal communities from British Columbia, Canada, to study Microbial Dark Matter (Phase II) - Dewar... ...
ATATTTTTTCACCTCCGTTAATTTATTATCTTTAATTATTTATTTTTATTATTTATTTCCCTCAAACCCCTTCCATATTTATATATACCCAGATTAAAAAATTTTATACACTTTAAAAAAAAATTTTTTAAATTTTTTATACTAAATTTTAAAAAGGTTTTTTTAAATTTATTTTGAATAATTTTAATATGAATATTTTAGAGGGTCAGAATTTTTTAGTAATATATACAGTTTTTATTAGTTTTATAATGATAATAGCCGGGTTAATAGGAATAGTATATAGAAGAAATTTAGTAGCTATTTTAATATCAATAGAAGTAATACTAAATGCAATTAATTTGGATTTTATATTATTCTCAAGACTAAAAGATAATATAAATTCAGTAATAGATGGACAAGTATTTGCATTATTTAATATATTAATAGCAGCTATAGAAATAACAGTTGGATTAGCAATAATTTTTGCTATAAGGAATCAGCTTCAAACTTCAGACATAGATAAACTCAATAAAATAAATTCTATAAAAGAATCAGAAAAATAATAAAAAAAATTAACCAACAAATTACTCAAAAAAACTAATAAAAAAACAACTAATTGAATATTACCGATTAAAATCAATAATTTTAAAATAGATATTTTTTGTAAAAATTTTGTTGTTATGTTTAGCTTTATCTTATAAACTTTTTAACTACACTACTATCACTACTTGACAAATTTAATGCTAAAATTGCAATTAATTTTAATTATTTATATTTTGTTTTTCGCTATTATTTTGGTAATCTAGCTATTATTTTGCTTACTTAACAAGCCTATTCTTTATTCTAAGACCCCATCAATTATTGATTAAAACAGCAAGAACTTTAAAAATTACAATAATAAACATAGCATATACTTCAACACTAACACAGCAGATTGTTATTATTCGCAAGTCTAAAGAAAACACAATTTCAAACCGCTATATTCCATTTTTCAAAAGCAAGCTTTTATTTACTTATTTTTGACTACACAATAAAATACCTAGAATCCGCTTAAGTAATCGCAATAATAATCAATAATAGATATATCCTTATAATTTAAAAAGAAATCATATATTTTAGAAGATACTTTATAAAGAAAATCTATTTCATTAGATACAACAGAAATACCGATTGTAGTTAAATGTAGAGAATTATAATCATCCACTTCAGCTATAGAAACATTAAATTTTTTAAAAACCTTATCTTTTAAAGAATTAACAATAATTCTTTTTTCTTTAAGATTAGACGGTTTATTAGTAAGGTATAATTTGAACTTAATAACAGCAATTATCATGTAAAATATCTAATTCATATAAAAAGAAAGGGAGTGATTAAATTTATAATTATATTTCCATTTATAACACAATATGTAAGTTATTGATATTCTTTTTTGATATCTTTATTTTTTATTATTAATTATAGTTTGTTTTTTACCTGTAATAACTTAGCAATAATAGTCGGATATAAATTCTAATGTTGGTTAAAATATTTTTATTTAGTTTTAGCTAAAAAAGAGTTTTTAAAATTAGAGACCAAATTATCAAAGAATTTTCCACGTTCCTCTGCTGATTTAAATTGATCAAAACTAGCGGCCCCAGGAATAAATAAAATAGCAACTTTAGAATTATTGTCAATATTATTAAGATATTCTTTAGCTAAAGAAATAGCTTTTTCAAAAGCATATTCTAAACTCTCAAAGGAATAAAGGTAACCAAAATCTGTATTAGATTTAGCAAACGCAGAAATAATACAATTTGCTCCCTTTCCAAAGCCTAAAACCCCAATAAATTTATTTCTATATTTCTTTATATCATTTATATTATTTAATAAATCTTGGATAGCATATTCTTCTTTTATATATTTAAGGTATCCCCCACTTAATAAAATTACTTTATAATTTATTTTTAAATTATCCATATATTCAAAAGCAGTTTTTAAACTACTAACTAATGCATGAAAATTAGTAGCTTTACTATCATTAAAGAACAATATATTTTCAACCGAAGTAAAATTATCTAATCTATAAGATAAAGGCTCAAAATTATCTATTACTTCCTTTAAGATATGTTTATCTAATTTAATTTTCTCATAATTTTGTAACCAAACATATGAAATCAAAGTAGATATCAATATATTTTCTTTATAAAAACCATTAGTCAATAAAGTTTTATATTTTTTTAATTCCTTTATACTAAACTCAAAAACCAAAGATAATTTATCAAGTTTAATCAAATTACTATTATTAAAAGATGAAAAATAAATTTGTATAATATCATTTTTTAATTTAATCAAATAAACTTTTTTAGGTAAATTAGGTAAATTAATTTCATTTAATTCATCATTACTTAAAAATAATAAAACATTAGAATTTACTCTATTTAAATTAGAAGCTATAACGTTATTATCAAGGTTAATAAAAGCGAAATCTTTTTTAGCTTGAAAATCAAATAATTTTAATTTAGAGTTAGCATAATCCTCAAAAGAAGGATGCCTATCTAAATGATCAGGATTTATATTAGTTATAACTGCTATTCTACTTCTAAAATTTTCTGTAAATTTCAATTGAAAGGAACTAACTTCTAATACAACTACAGAATTATTTATATTTTTAGTTGTAATATCAAGTACTACTTGAGAAAAAGGGATTCCAATATTTCCAGCCAAAAAACTATTTACATTATGCTTTTTTAAAATTTGTTGTACTAAAAAAGTGATAGTGCTTTTACCGTTGGTACCTGTAATAGATATTATATTTTTAGGTTCAGGGAGAAATTTATAAGCTGCCTCTATTTCCGATATGACAGGTATTTTAAAAGATTTTGAGATATTTATAACTTCATGTTCAAAAGGGATTCCCGGGCTAACTATCATTAATTTATAGTTTTTTATTTCATTAAAAACATAATTAGGTTGCTTACCCAAATATAAATCTTTAAAAATGGAATTGTACTCAGGATTAAGCTGAAGATTAGTGTTATCGTCAAAGCCTACTATTTCAAAACCTTTACTTTTATAAAGTTTAGCAGCAGCCAAGCCACTTTTTGATAATCCTAATATCCCTACCGTTATCTTTTTTACCCTTGCCACAATTTTATTATTCTACAAACATATACATCAAACCTTTTTTAGTTTTTTAAATTTACTTTTTAATTTATTCTTTTATCTATTATTTAATTAAAGGAATAAAACTTAAAATATCTAATGTCTATATTAATTACAAAATCTGTTTTTTATACTAATAATAAAACATAAAAAAATTATGAATATATTTTTAAAATTTAAAATATTTAAAATAATTTTATATTTTCCATTTATATTTAATTTACTTTCTTTAACTTTTTCCGAAGAAACTGAAAGAAAACAAAAAAATAAATATAAATTGACCTATGCATTAGAGTTAAATTTCTCTTTAAAAGATCATACAACAACATATAGACATTATATAGAATATCAAATAAGTGAAAAATATAAACTCAGATTAATTTTTAGAGAAATAGATCAAAATACAGACTTTGATATAAGATTGTATTACAAAATAAATAAAAATTCAAGTATATATATAGGTGAAAGTAGCAAATATTTTTCCTTTAATTACACTTATAAATTTGATACAAATTATCCAATAAGTATAGAATCTACTTTTATAAAGCGCAAAGATTTTATCCAAGTAAATCCGGCAATAAAAATAGAATTAAATGATAATTTTCATCTTAAATATGGAATAAATAATATAACAAAAGAACCTAATCCATATATAAGACCATCTTTTATCTTTAGATTCTAAATTTAATTATTTTTTATTTTTAGCAATAGTTATTCCCAAAATAGTTAAAAATATTCCTATTATTTGAAAAACAGTTAATTTTTCTTTAAGGATAAAAGCAGAAAGTAAAATAACAGTTGGTTGGTTAAGCATATTTAGTAATGAAACATTAGTCGATCCTAAGATACTAAGAGCATATAAAAAAGCAATATTAGCTATACTCCCACTTATCCCACCATAAAAACCTACTAAAACACTCCCTAATTTTAAATTTTTAAAAACAAATGGAAATATAAATAATAATATAATTAAGCCATTAATCAAAAATATATAATTAGAAACAACAAATGGAGTATATTTATGAGTAAGGTAATCCAAAGTAGTTCTGTAAATAGTAGAGCTTAGAACGCCCAAAAAAGCAAAGAATACTCCTAAAAAATTCATTTTCCAATTTAAATTAAATAATAAATCATATACCCCTATTGTTAAAGAAACCCCAATAAAAGCTAAAATAAATCCCAAAAAAAATTTTAAACTAACACTTTCTGATTTTTTTATTAAAGAATTAGTTAAACCAACAAATAACGGAGTAATAGAATAAATAGTTAACATAATTATTGCAGGTATAAATTTTAAAGAAATAATTGACATAGATGTAGTAAATAATAATAAAAACGAAACTTTTGATATATCTAAAATATCCCTCATTCTTAAAAACTTAAAACTTTTAGTAATAAAATAATTAAAAAAAGTAATAATAAAAAATATAATAAAGCTTACTAAATTTTTTACAACAATTATCTCAAAAGGATTAATATTTTTAAAACTATTATATCCGATTTTAATGATAATAGGTTCAATAGAAGCGCTAAAAACTGCTAAAACTATTATTAATCCTTTCATTAATTTTAATATTAAATAAAAATTCTCTAATCCCTTGAATTTTAATAATCAACTTACTTATAAATATAAATCAATTCACATTTTTTATTTAACATTTTTTTTACATTATTGTTATTAAAAAGGTTAAAAAAAATACAAGTATAATAAAATAAAAGGAGGTGAAAAAAAAATGGATATAAATCCAATAAGAGGTAATTATCAAAAGATAGAAAGCAGATCTCCAGAATATGAAAGAGTAATATTTACTGGAGATAAAGCAGAAATAGAAAAACTACTTACTAAATTAAGTGTAGGTAAAATAGTAGAAGACTTAGGTAATGGATTTTATTTAGCACAAGTAAAAAAAGGAGCATCACCTGAAATATTTAAAGCATTACCAGATAATTTAAAAGCTTTCATGGATGAAAAAGTACAATTAATTAGACCTGAAGAAGAAAAAGAAGTTCTAAAAAAGAGAAAGCTAGAGGAACTTAAAAGGGAAGGAGAACAAAAACCCCCATCTTTGCCTGAAACTAATGTTACCTTAGATATAACCCAAGCAAATAAAGTCCATGAAATGGGGATAAAAGGACAAAATGTAGTAGTAGCTGTTATAGATACAGGCATAGGAAAGCATGACGACTTTGGAAATAGATTAACATATTTTTATGATGCTACCAAAGGTGAAATAACAGAACCTAGAGACGGGCATGGGCATGGAACGCATGTCGCAAGTATAGCTGCAGGCGATGGGAGATTTACAGGTTTAGCTCCAGCAGCTGAAATCTGGGGAATAAAAGTCTTAGGTGACGATGGTAGCGGATATACTTCTGATATCATTAGAGGAATAAATCAAGTAGTAGAAAAAGCTAAAGCAGAAGGCAAAAAAGTAGTAGCAAATATGAGTTTAGGAGGATATGCATTTAAACCTTGGAACCAAGATCCATTAGCATTAGCAGTAGAAAAAGCTATAAAAGATGGGGTATATTTTGCAATAGCAGCAGGTAACAGTGGCCCATACCCTAACACAGTTGGAACTCCTGCTATAGCACCAAACGCAGTAACTGTTGCAGCATACGATGATAAAAAAACTACCGACTTAAGCGATGATGATATAGCAAGATTTTCCTCAAGAGGACCAGTTAAAAATGCACCTGATGAAACAAGCAAATTAAAGCCTGATGTTTCTATGCCAGGGGTTAAAATATGGGCCGCAAATGTACCGGGTAGTGAATTAGATCAATTAGCTTCTCAAGGGAAAATTCCAAGAACAGCAGATGGAAAATATATAGCAATAAGTGGTACTTCCATGGCAACCCCAGGTGTAGCAGGTGCAATGGCTTTAATACTATCTGCTAATCCAAACCTAACAGAAGCACAAGTAAAAGAACTACTAATGAAACATACTATTAAACTTGAAAAAACAGATCCAACAGATAATAAACCTTATGATCAATTCGACCAAGGTGCTGGTCTTGTTAATGTATATGAAGCTGTAAAAGAAGCATTAAGTATGTTGCCTCAACCTCCACAACCAGAACCCAATCCACAACCAGAACCCAATCCACAACCAGAACCCAATCCACAACCAGAACCCAATCCACAACCAGAACCCAATCCACAACCTAACCCCCAAGAGCCATCTCCTAAGAAGTAATTTTTAAAGTAATTTTAAAGTAATCACTTAAATAAAAATAGGGGAGATATTTTCTCCCCTTTTATTTTTTTTAATTATTTTTCTATAAACTATTCTATAAACTATAATCATTAAAAATAAACAAAAATCATTAAAAATAAACCCATATTTCAAATTCATTAAAAGATTGAGTTATATTAAAATGTTGAGAACTAATATTTGAATTACAAAAAAAATATTCATTAATAGTTTTAAAAGCGTTTCCTTGGTTTATTGATATTTCTAAATAACCAAAGCTGCCTTTTATAAAAAATAATTCGTCTTTAATAGCTTGACTATATGAATTATATATTTTATCAATTACAATTTTATTATCATCATTAATTGTAGTTTTATTTTTAATTATTGCATATTTAAATTTACTTATTTTATTAGAAGGTATATTAGTTATTACATTTCCAAAATGATCATAATATAACAATTTCCCTTTTACATAATCTTTATTAGTATCTATTTTAAACAAATCTTTAAGGATAAATGGTTTTAAAGTATAATCTTTAGTAATAAATTTATCTAAATAATTAATATGATACATTTTAAGGAGAGTTAAAGCAGCAATAGGAGCAAAAACACATTTCCCATGAAAAGTATCATCTATTTCTTTTATCATACTTTTATAAAATATTCCTTTTGATTTAATATCATCTTCTATTTTTTTTAAAGAAATCTTATAAATATAGTCAAGTTTATAATTTTTGTTATAAAAAGCAGTCAAAATACCATTATTCCTTGCTACTATATACAATTCCTTTTTACTTTTATTATTACTAAACTTAGCAAGTATAGGTTTATTATATATTAAATTTCTACTATCTCCTACCTGAGGATCTATAACTACTAAAAAGACAGATTTATTTTGAACAATATCTAAAACCGCTTGTAAATTAATTATTCCCTCTATGATATTATGCCTTTGGATATCATGAGTTATATCTATTAAGTTTGTTTTTAGATTAAAATTATCTAAGAAGTTATTTATAATTATTTTTAATGCGCTTACGAAATAATCTTTATTACCATAATCCGTTAAAAGATAAATCATTTCTCATTAAATATTTTCATTAAATATTTTAAAATATTTATTCTAAAACAATAATAGGATCACCTTCTTTAACAAAATCTCCATTTTTAGGAATAATTTTTTTAACTATTCCTTCATATTCAGAATTAACTTCGTTCATAACTTTCATAGCTTCAATAACACAAACAACATCCCCTTTTTGTATATTTTTATTTAAACTAATTAATTCATTTCCCCCAACGTTTATATAAAAATTCCCACTTAATGGTGCCCTAATAATCTTAGAGTATTTTGCTATGTCATCCTCTACTTTTAAATTATTTTCTTGTTTTAAATCGTTAAACTCCTCTACCTCTGAAAACTTTTCGTTTGAAATTAAATTAGATTTTAATAAATCTGTTTGATTTAATAACTGCTCATTTAATAACTTACTATTAAATAGTTTTAATGAATCAATATTAATATCCTCTTTTGAAGAAATTTTTAGTTCAAAATCTTTTATTTTTATTTCTAATTCTTCTAAATTATTTCTTTTATACAATTCTAAAATTTTATCTACTAATTCTAATATATCAATTTGATTTTCTTTTGTAAAAATTTCTTCCTTCATATTATTCTAATTTTTTATTTAATATAATTTTCCTTCAAAAATAAACATTTTTTTATATCTTAAATACTTCAGTATTATTTATTACATTGTTATTCATTAAGCGGGAATTTAACTCCCTACAATTAACTTGAAATTTCATTTAAATTACTTATATCTATCTTCGATATCACTAAATTATTACTACTATTTTATCTTTTCATATTCAAAATCAACTACATCTTTCTTTACCTTATCAAACTCTATCCCCACTAAATATATCTTTTGGTAATTTAAGTACTTCTTATGATACTCCTTTTCTTTTATCTGCTTTAACGCACTCCCTTTTTCTCTTTCATTCTCTATTACCTTAAACTCCATTATAACGAAAGTTATATGAAATATATACACCAGCCTTTTATCTACCACTACCGTTAAATCTATTCTCCCTTTTGACGTATTGTCTTCTATTATCACATTTAACCCTGTTGCATATACTAATCCATATATTGCCGCTGCATATACATACTCATTTCTTAACACTTCATAACTTATTGTACTTATAAACACCTCTATTTGCTTTTTTATCTCTTGTAGATCTTCTCTTTTAAATGCTATATTTATTAATGTTGTTTTATCTATTTGGTAATCTCCTGTTATATAAAATAATATCTCACTATTAAATGATTTTCTTACCTCTTTATTCGGATAATCTAATGAATATAATACTTCCTCATTTTCATACTTATACTCCTCTTTTATTGTTAAATATCCAGTTTGAAACATTAATGCTTCTATGCTTATATATTCTATAACGAGAGATGTATTCTCGAAGTTATATGATAATATGTCAAACTTCTCTAATATTTCACTTGTATAATATTTCTTATGTAAATAAGGTAAATCAAAGTTCCTTTGTTTTATTATTTTAAATAAAAATTTTGTTCTTCCTGTTTCGTACCAATAATTCCTTATCTCCTTCTTCTTTAAATATAACAACACATCAAATAGATTATATACTTTATTAGCTAAAAAATTATATCCGTTATAACGAACGCAGTATGCGTGAGTTATATGAAATATAACGAACACAGTATGTGTGAGTTATATGAAATATACCACTCTCTTACTTCTTCTATATTTACATTATCCAAATACTCTTTAAAATAATATTCTAATTCTTCTTGGGTATATCCGCATATATCCCCATACCTCTTATCTAATGAGATATCTTTTAATTGATTTAATCCACTAAAAAGAGATACTTTTGCAAATTTTGAAACCCCCGTTACTAACACAAACTTTATATACTCATCCAGCCCTTTTAACACTGAATAAAAGCTTTTTAATGTTTTTCTTACCTCTTCTGCTTGTTTTTTTTCTTCTATTACATCTAATATTGGCTTGTCATATTCATCTATTAACACCACCACTTGCTTATTATATCTTTCACTTATTTCTATTATTAAATTCTGTAACATTAATCCTACATGATTCTCTTCTTTTTCTTTTTCTATTTTCATTTTCTTATAATTTAACCTTACTTCATTCCTTATTACTTCATATATTTCACTTAGTGTTTTTATATCTACTGCAAAGTTTATTCTTATTACTGGATATTTTTCACTCCAATTCCACTTGTCTTCTATATACAATCCTTTAAATAATTCTCTTTTTCCTTCATATAAATACTCTATTGTTGATAATAATAATGATTTCCCAAAACGTCTTGGCCTACTTAAAAACACATACTTTGAATTACTTACTAACTCATATATGTACTTTGTTTTATCTATAACGAAGGCGTAAGCCTAATGTTATATGAAATACATATACATAATTTCCCGTTATTATATTCTTAAAATCACTAATACCTATTGGTAATCTCTTCATAAAAAACACCTCTTTTAAATAAACATTTTCTAATTAATATTTAAATTAATTTAAAATATAATCCTTTTAAATAATGAAAACTAATAATACATTAAATAAAGATAACAATGAATATTTAAAGATTAATAACTAATGAATACAAAAATTAATATCAGTAGTATTTTACAATAGAAATGTAATAAGCTAATTTTTTTACCATTGTATATTGGCCATTTTTAATATATCTACCTTTTGAAGCTCTATTATATACATAAATTTTAATCTCATATAATACAGGCATATAATTATAATAAGTATTAGCAACCCAATAAATGTAATTTGATATTTTTTTAACTTTTGTTTTTGAAGGATATAGTGGGTTTGTTTCTATTTTAAATTCCTTAGGAGGATTCTTTTTTAAAGTAAAAGTATAATCATAAGTTTCTATTATAGTACTATCTGGGTTATTTCTAATATAAACATACCTTGATAAAGCCATAGCTTTTTCTATTTTTATACCTATTTCCTTTGCAGTTAATGTGTCATTTGTTAAATAATCCTGTTCTCTTTTTATTTTGTTATAAATCAAAAAAATTTGAACTAATATCCCTATCATTAGGGAGATAATAGCTAAGGAAACCATTACCTCCACCAAACTTAAACCCCTATTACCCCTAAAATTATACCCCATCAAACTATTCTCCATTAAAAAAACAATTTATAATCATTAAAAAATAAAACTAAACTTTATTTTCCTCCCGGCATATATTCTCCCCCTCCTCCCTTATGTGCCCATGCTACTGCCACAATAAAAGACAAACTAGAAAATGCCATAACATCAATTAAATTTAGTTTCCTATATCCTGAATGAGCTAATATAAATGATTTCCCATCTGCTGATACTAAAAATGTATTTATATTACCTTTTAATTCTAATGTCATTACTTTATCAATTATTTTTTCTTTTCTTATTTGTTTTATTTCTTGCCAGCTATAATCTCCATTTTGATAAACCAATACCTTATCTCCAATATTTAATTTTTCTGCTTTTTTAATATTATTATTTTTATCGATAACTAAAGGATGATTTGGAGTTAATCTTAATTTAGAATTTTCCGTTATTATCTCTAATATCTCATATTCTTTTTTATCATGCATATGTATTTTCTCTACTTCTATTTCTTTTAATTTATAATTTTCTACTGGATCTACTGTTATAATTATATCTCCTATTTTTACGTCCCCCATCCTCTTTAGTTTATAATTATCCCCCTCCTTTACTAACACCAACGACAATAACTCAAAACACACTCCACTTGATGGTACGGTTCCCGGTGGTAAAGTGTTTTCCATAGTACTTGTGGTTGTACTACCGCCACTACCGCCTGTTGTATTAATCGTAATCTCAGTATAATTAGGTAAAAAGCTTGTAGTCTCTTTCTCAACAAAAACAGGGAGAAAAGTTTCTACCTTGTTTTCATTATCTTTACCTTTTATTTTATAATTTATAGTTAATTTTATATAGAATTTATATAGCATTTGGTTTTGCTTTTGGAGATAAACATTAGTTAAAGCATTTTGGACTTCACTACTACTTTCTATAGGATTAGCATATATACTTGTAATTACGATATTTTCTAAATCGTTATCTTTATTAAGTTTAGAAATTAAATAATTTGCATAATCATTTAATTTTGATGCTAATTCACTTAAAGTAGATACTTTTAAATATAGTTCTCGTTTATTTTCAATGTACAGGTTAAAATATGTTTGAGTTTTTTTAGCAATTAAGTCGTTATACATTACTTTATTATGCATTTTAATTATGCTATAATAAACAGAAGCTAATGCAAGGATACATAAAGTAACTATAGCAATAAATGCTACTACCTCTAACAAGCTAAACCCAATATTATTTAATTTATTCCTTAATTTCTCATTTTTTTTAAGATTTATTTTATTATTTTTTATTTTTTTTATGTTTTTATTCATAACCCCACCACCCTATATTTCTTCCATGGATATTTTTACATTAAATGGAGGCTGATCACCATAATCACCACTACCAGTTATTCGATATTTTATTTTTAATCTAATTGGATATTCCAATTCATTGAATACAACCGTATCCTTAATCTTATTTTTTATTTTTATTTTAAGTTTAGATATAAAAACAACCTCTCTTGCATTAAGCTCTCGATCCTTATAAAATAAAGTTACTGCTTGTGGCATTCCTGGCAAATCCACAGGACCAAAAGTATTATAGTCAGCAAAGTTTGTAGGAATATTTTCAAAGCTTAATCCTACTATATCAAATTTATTCATTAAAATATTTTTAATATTATTATAAACTACATCAGCTGTATCATACAAACAAATATATTTTACATCCTCTAGATCTAGTTTATTATTTTCATTATCATCTCTAAGACTACCATCTTCATAATAAGCACTAAATGTATGTTTAATATTAGAGTATGGTGGATAAACTATCCATTCCCAATTTTCAAAAAGGAAACCGTAATTCATTAATTTAACCATATACAAATTAGTATTAACTTCTCTAAATGAGTTATAAAAATTAGAGTAATTCTTTTTTTCTTCCATTGCTAATTTAAATATTCTACTGTTATAAGAATAAATAATCCCAATAATAGCAGAAGTAAAGAATAAAACAAAAAGAGCCAATAACAAAACTGTTCCTTTGTTTTTATAAAAAAATTGCTATTTCTATACACTTTTATCCCCCCTAAAAAATAAAAATTAAAATACTTTCCCATATTTATATATTTATCAAAAAAAAATCCTAAAAAAATCATAAAAAATTAACAAAAAATTTACAAAGCTATATAAAATAAAAAAAATAATTTATTATAAAAACCTAAGAAAATTTTAGAAAATCTAAGAATATTTTTGAAATATTTCTAAATATCGTTTAGCTATTTCTTTACAATTAAAAATAGAAGCTATTTTATCTTTTAAATTTTGTAATGAAAAATTTAAGTTAATTTTTTCTAAGATTTCTCTTAATTTAAGATTAAAAGGATCAATAGGAAATACAAAAATATTTATTAAATCGGGATATAATTCATAGTATGGGCTATTTTGAGTTATAATTAACTTTTTATTAAAATAAAGAGCTTCTAAAGCAGTTAAAGAAAAAGTTTCTTCTAAACTAGGCAAAATAACAATATCACTTAACCCCATTAACTTCAAGGTTAAATATCTCTTTTCATAGTAAAAATTAGCAAAATCATTAATGTTAATTAAAAAAATATTTTTATTATCCTTAGTTAAATCCTTTAAAATTTTATAATAATTTAAATCATAATCTACAGGGTACCCTAAAATTACTAAAATAAAATCTCTATAAAGTCTTTCTTTTTTATAAACTTTTATTAAATTTAATATATTTTTAATTCTATCAAATCTGCCAACAAAAAGCAATTTTAATTTTGAAATTCCTGCAATATCAGATAACAATCTATAATTTAAAAAACTATTTCTTAATAAAATATTGTTTATTTCTTCAAAATCTAAACAATTATAAATAACATATTTATCTAATTTATTTAATATCTCATAAACCCTTTTATCAAGCTTAAATAAATTAATAAAGAAATCTTTTTCTCTATTAGAATTAAAGACAAAATATTTAATATAGTCATTTTTAAGAGCTAATAAAAATCCATCTATAAATTTAGAAAACTCCTTTTTAAAATAATATCTATTAATAAAATTGCTAAAAAAAGCAATAAAATTTTGATTAAATTTTAAAAATAATTTAGCTAAAAAGATATTCAGTAAAGAATTAGAAGTAATAAATTTAGAAAAAAAGAAGTTTGTATAATTAGCTGTAATCCCAATAGATTTACCCCTATATAAATATCCATATTCTTTAAAATTATAAAATAAATGAATATAAAATCCAAAAAAATGATTTAAAGCTAAATTAGGATCATAAGGCAAAATTTTTAAATTTTCTAAATTATTATCTTTCATATTTTGAATAATATTTTTAGTAATCCAATAAGCTTGTAAAACATCCCCAGCTAACTCTTTTTTTACAAAAACTTTATCATCTTGTATAAAAAAATTCTCATTTAGAGTTCTACAATATATCCCCACTTGCTTCATAGCTTATAATATCTTTATGCTATTTTTAAATTTTTTATTAAATTATTTTTTAATTTTATTATTTTTTTATTAAAAAAAAATCCCTTGTTAATTAATTATTAAAATCTATTTTATTAAAATCTATTTTTAAAGGTAATAATGAAAAAATGTAAAATATTATTAATAAGAGAAAAGAATACCTTTAGTTTATTAAAAATTAATAAAGAGGTGATTAATAGTGTTAAACTTAACAGAGAGAGCTTTAAATAAAGCAAAAGAGCTAATATCACAAGAAAATGAACCTAATTTAGCATTAAGAGTTTTTGTCATTCCAAGTGGATGCTGTGGATTAGATTTTGGTTTAGAAATTACTAACGAATTTGATAGTTCCGATAACTTTATAGATATTAATGGCTTAAAAGTAGTAGTTGATGACTTTAGCTACCCATTTATAGAAAACGCTGAAATAGATTTTGTAGAAAGAGAAGGGATGGGATATTTTATTATTAATTCCAATTTTAATAAAGGTTGTGGCTGCTCTAATGGACAATGTGAATGCAATAAAGAAGAAAATTATGAAGAAGAATGCGGTTGTGGAAATGAAAAAGAATGTGGTTGCGGCGGTTCATGCGCTTGTAATAACTAACAACAAACACCTAAATCTATTTCTTTAAAGATAAAAATAATACCGCCTGTAAACAAAAATCATTAATAAAAGCAGGCGGAATATAAATAAGTAGGATAAAAAAGTATGTTTTTAGCAAGTGATAGTCCGTTTTTAAAATACTTACTTTTTCCTAACTTCGAAATCCACCTTAATACCATAGTTAGTACCTACATTGTAATGTTTATTATCTTTATTTTCGGAATCCTATATAGAAATTCTGTATATAATACTATAAAAAAATTACAATTTTACCCATTAAATACAGAAATCTTAGTTCCCAAACCGCTAAGTATCCAAAACATTTTTGAACTCATCATTGAAGGTATCAATAATATCAACGAATCCATTTTAGGTAAAAAAATAGCAAATAGATATATGCCTTTATTAGTTTCATTTTTTATATTTATTTTATTCTCCAATTTATTAGGATATATACCACCAATATGGCAAGTATCAGGATACAGCATGATAACACCCCCAACAAGTGACCTAAGCACTACTTTAGCATTAACTATAATATCAGTTATAGCTTATAATATATTAGCAATAAAAGAAACGGGGTTAAAAAATTGGTTAGAACATTTTATATTCCCAATTCCTACAATCTTAAAAAACAAAACTACCTTTACCATAATGCTCGCTATAATTTTATTACCATTATTTTTATTACTTAACGTATTTGATATATTTGCAAGAACATTGTCACTATCTGTAAGATTGTTTGCTAATATATTCTCTGAACATACAATGGTTGAAAAATTAGTACATATGGTAGTCTCTAATGAAACTAATATATTTTTAAAAATCTTTTTATTCTTTTTAAATTTATTTGTAATGTTAATAGGTATTTTAGCTGTTTTTATACAAGCGATCATATTTGAAATCTTAAGTGCAGTTTATTTAGGATTATACTTACACGGACATTCTGATGAACACTAAACTAATAAATATAAAAACAAATAATAAAGGAGGGAAAAAATAAATGGATAACACAAAAAAATTAAAAAACTTATTTACAATAATTTATATATTATTTATAGTTAGTTTGTTAATTAGCATAGTTAGTTTGAAGGCTTTAGGAGCTGGAGAAGGAGAAGGAATAACTAACTGGTTAAGTAATATAAATATAAGTCAAAAAGCGTTAGGAACAATAGGATTAGGATTTGCTGCTGGAGGAGCAGCGTTAGGAATAGGTATTTTAGGTAGAGCACTATTAGAGGGGATATATAGAAATCCTCAAACAACCGGGGCTATGTTAGTTTGGTTCTTTGTAGCATTCGCATTAGCTGAAGCTCAAGTACTATATGTACTATTCATTGTATTAGCTATGCTTAAATAAATTGATTTACTTGCTTATCTAGCAGTAGGGATAAAATAACTTGAACGATTTCATTTAGGAGGTAAAAAATGGAAATATTAAATATTCCTACTCTAATTTTACAGATAATTAATTTCGTTATATTTGTTATAATAGCTTACTATTTATTTTATAAGCCATTTAAAGATATAACTCAAGCAAGACAAAATACTATCAAAGAAAATCTATCTAAAGCTGAAGAAATTAGAAAAGAAATAGAACAAATAAGATTAGATCTGGAATCTAAATTAAATAAAATAAATGAAGAAAGGGAGAAAATATTATCTGAAGCTGTAAAAGAAGCTGAAAATATTAAAAATTACATAATAGAAGAAGCTCAAAATAAATCAAATGAAATTAAAAATAAAGCATTAAAAGAAATAGAATATGCTAAAAAGCAAGCACTAAATGAAATTAAAGATACTTATATTAATGTAATTACAGAGCTAGCTAAGGGAGTTTTAAAAGATGTAGTCGATGAAAATGTTAATAATAAAATAATAAAAACAGCTTCTGAAAAATTAAAAAATTTAGATAACTAAAAACAATATAAAAAATAAAATATCATAACAAAATAATGATTGCTAGATTTATAAGTACTAAAAAAGAAAATTTTAAAACTCAAGTCTTTTTGGTTTGTTATATAAAGTATATAGTACTAAATCCATCATTTAATAAGCAAGAAACACTAAAAGTAAAAGACACCAATACTAAAGAACACCAAAACTAAAAGGATATCAATATTAATGGCACAAAAAGTAAATTAATAACACAAAAGTAAGGGACACAAATCACAAGAAAAAATTTTTTATCTTCTATAAGCTAAATAAATTACAATTGATAAAAACCTAATTTCTGAACATAATATTATTGTAGAGCTGCTAGATTTAAGAGCATTAAGGATGCAAGAAATTAAACATAAGCCTTCAAAGCTTGGATTGTTAATAAAATGAGTTTATGCTACTTAGAAAAGGGCGTCTAACACTTAGGATTTTATTTATATAAGCAGTGGTAGTTTATACAAAAATCATACATTAAAGTTTAAAATTTCTAAGCGCTATACTTTTTAGTATTTTGTTTTATTGTTTTAATATCAATTTTTTATAAATAAAATAAACCAGATAAAATAAACTTAGGGGGTGGAGTAATATTATGGATTTAACTAATGAAAAATCTATAGATACAAAAGAAAGTGAAATAAAATTTGGGACAGATGGATGGCGCGCTATCATTTCTCAAGATTTTAATTTTAATAACCTAATTAAAGTTAGTATTGCAATAGCTAATTTTATCAAAAGCAATCAAAGAAAAGAACTAGATATATATAAAATAGATTATACTAAACATAAAGATGCATCATATAAAGTTAAATATAGAGATTATTCTTATGGTGTGGCAATAGGATATGATTTTAGATTTATGTCAGAAATATATGCTAAAAAGGTAGCAGAAATATTATCAGCGTTTGATATACCTGTATATCTAAGTGAATATAATTGTTCTACTCCAGCTTTATCATTAGCTACATACAAAAACTATAGTGCAGGGATAATGATAACAGCTTCACACAATCCATATTACTATAATGGGGTAAAATATAAAGCAGAATATGGTGGAAGCTCAACCCCCGAAATGACTAAGCTAATTGAATCTTACTTAAAGGATATTCCTAATGAATTTAATAACTTAAAACCAAAACACAATTTAATAAAAAAAATAAACTTTAATAAAACTTATCTAAATGAATTATTAAATTTCATTGATATAGAAAAAATCAAAGACTATGTAATAAAAAATAACATAATAATAGTAGTAGATTATATGTATGGAGTTTTAGCAAATTCTTTTAGATATTTACTTAATTTAGAGAATTTAATAGAGTTAAATAATAATAGGAACCCATATTTTGGGGGTAAATCTCCTGAACCTATACCAGCCAATTTAAAGGAATTAGAAAATGTAATAAACATGATAGGAGATAATTCAATAGGTTTTGCATTTGATGGAGATGGAGATAGAATTTTTGCTAAAACTAAAGACTCATGGATTACCCCCCATGAAATCTTACCTATTTTAGCACTACATTTAATTAAAAATAAAAATTGGGATGGAAAACTAATAAGAACCCTACCTACTTCAACTAAACTCAAAAGAATAGGAGACTATTTCAATATTGAAACAATAGAAGTACCAGTAGGTTTTAAATATATAGCAGATTTATTTGTTAAAGAAAATATTTTAATAGGAGGAGAAGAAAGTGGTGGCATTGGATTTAAAAATCATATTCCAGAAAGAGATAGCTTACTTAATGCATTATTTATATTAGAATTTCTCGCTTATGAAAATCTTAAGCCCAATGAACTAATAAATTATTTACATAAATTTACCAAAGAATCTTATTGTTATAGATATGATTGGCACTTTGAAAATATAGAGCAACAACAAAATACTTTTAATAAAATAAAAAATAATTTGGATTTATTTAAAAATATTTTAGATGGGGAAATAGAAATAAAAGATTATATAAGGATAAAAAAAGATGACTATAATTGGATAATTTTAAGACCCTCAGGTACTGAACCACTAATAAGAGTATATTCAGAATCAATAACATATAATCAAGCCCAAAATCTAATAAACTCTTTATTAAACAAATTTAACATAAAAAACTAAATAAAAGGAGGGTTTCAAAATGATAAGAATATATTATTTTATATTTTGTTTAGTAATCCTTATAGAAATCAAAACATGGTTTTTAAAATCTTCTTATGCCTTAACATCATATAATAACTTTAATAATCCTGGAATTTTTAATAATTTCGATAACGCCATTAACGTAGAACCTACTATTTTAAAAATTAATAGAACTAAAAATAAAATAATAGATAGTTTTTATTTTTCAGAAGGAGAATGTCAAAAAGACGAAAGCTTATCATTTACTCTAACAGATGGATTAGTAGACTACAATTTAAATTCATTATTTACAGTAGGATATTATGATAAAATTAAATACACTAAAACGAATACTATAGAAACCGAAATAGTTGATGGTAAAATAATTGTTTTTAAAAATGATATAAACAATTTGAATAATTTTACTTATTTAAAGATGCCATTTGAAAGTGGTGGGCCTGCTCGTATAGTTCAAGATGAAAATAGTATCTACATAGCAGGAGAAAAGTACAATCGTCCTATACCCAATAAACCAAGCATAAGTGATTTATTCATAGCTAAAATAGATAAAAAATCCTTTGATTTTGATAAAAACTTTGGTTCTAATGGAATAATAACAATAAGAAATAACTATTCTGATATGTCTAGTGAATTCATAGGAGGTCTGGAAATTTCAGATAATTTTCTATTTATTATCAATATGAATATAATTCCTTTTCCTACATTAGCCAAAATAAATAAAATGGATTCTAAAATAAATGAAACTATAGATTTAAACACTGAATCATTAAAAAATAGTAATTTTTTTCCTTTATTATTTGACCCAGAGGTTCACGATATTTTACTAGACAAAGGTAATAACTTAATAATAGTAGGAACAGTTTATAATCCTAATTTAGGTTCTATTGGAAATATGCCAAATCTCCCAAATATTCTAAATCCTACAAATATTTCTGGAAGCTATAAAAGGCTTTTTGTTATTAAATTAAATAGCATAACAGGAAATATAGATAACGCCCTTATTCTAAATCCTCCTTTAAACAGAGATAATAGTTATAATAGTTTCCGATGTGCACCAATTAATTCCACAATAATAAATAATAAAGTCTATATAGGTTCAACAATTATACATAATACTCAACCCAAAAATTGGTCTTCATTAAATATATTCGATTTAGATAATAATAAAGCTAATTATTACATTTTTAAAGATTCTAAAACAGACGAGTATATCAAAATAGTTATTAATGATGTTAAATATTACGGAGATAGCAATATATTATATTTAAGTGGAGGTGTAAGTAATCCAGGATATATTAAATTTGATTTAAATAATCCTAATAATAGTAGTTATTTCTTAGAAGATAATATAGATAACGTTGTTATATATGGGAATGCTTATGATAGAAAAAACTTATTCTTATTAGGAGGAAATTTAATACAAGGAAAACAAGAAAATCATCCAGGACAAATTGCTAAATTAGTTATATTCAAAATAAATAATCCTTAAAAATATTAATTTAAAAATACTAGTTTATGAAAATATTTATAACGCTTGCTTATAATAAAAGCCTTTATAATAAAAATCTTAAAAACGAATACTTTGAGATCTTTAATAACAAAAGTATATACTATTTAAAACTTAACTCAATAAAGCCAATACATTTAAATTTAATAGAGTCTTTAAAGATATTAAAATCAGATAAAGATATAACTCATTTAGTATTTACGAGTAAAAACGGTGCTCATTTATTTTTTAATTATATATTACAAAAAGAACCAAAGATGCTAGAATTTTTAAGAAGTAAAGAATTTTTAGCAGTAGGTCCAGAAACCGCTAAAATAATTAACCAATTTAAATTAAATATCTCTATTCCCGAAAAATATTTAACATCCTCCTTAGCAGATCTTATAATAAATATTAACTCAAAAAATAAAACCCCATCTAAATTCCTTATCCTACGTTCAAAAATTTCAAATAAAATATTAACTAATAAACTTAAAAAAAATAAAATAAAATTCATAGAAAAACATATTTATACTATAAAATCTAACCCATTTTTCAAAAAAACAAAAGAATATAAGCTATTAAAATTATTAATAAAAATAAATGGGAAATTAATTAATACTGATATAAACTCTTTAAATAAAGAGCAAATCTTTTTAGTATTTACAAGCCCATCAAATGTAAAAACATTTTTTAAACATTTTAAAATATCACAAATAATATCTATACCAAATATAAAAATATTACCAATAGGACCTATAACTAATTATGAATTAGAAAATTACATAAAAAACTACTATAACATAAATGATATTTTATTAAATAAAATTTTAAAATTTCCAAAAAATTATACTTTAAAAGATTGCTTAGCTAATTTAAAAAACATTACAGATCTCTAAAGGAAATATTTTAAAAACTAAAATATTTTTTAAACTAAGCTATATAAAATATTAAATAAAAAAAATCAAAAATTAATAATCAGCTTTAATTTCAATTTTCCTTATTATTCTGATAAAATCCTAACAAAATTGTATCTGAGGAAATAAAAACATAAATATAAATATAGAATATAAATAAGGAATTTGATGAATTAAGTTAATCTATAAAATACTTTGTTAAACAGTTAATTCTTCAGCCACCGATATAATTATAAAAACCACAAAAATCACGTATCTCAAAGTTTTTGTAAATACATCTTTTAAGATTTATGCTTTTATACTATAGATATTATTATTTTTTGTTTTATGGATCTTAATGTGAGCTTGAGAATTCTTTATCAGGCTTCTACCTAAGCCTAAACATTACCATAGGTTCCTTCCCCACTGCTCCAGCTCAATTTAAGTAAAAATTTTTAATTAAATTTCTACATATATAGTCCGCCACTAATGTTAATAACTTCCCCGGTAATATAGGAAGCTAAATCAGAAGCTAAAAAGACTACTAAATTAGCTACATCTTCAGGTTTTCCCGTTCTTCCTAAAGGAATGGAATTTATTATTGATTCTTTAATTTTTTCGGGGAGTTTATTAGTCATATCAGTTTCAATATAACCCGGAGCTACAACATTAACGGTAATATTTCTTTTAGCATATTCTCTTGCTAAAGCCTTAGAAAATCCAATTATTCCAGCTTTAGAGGCACAATAATTTGTTTGTCCAGCACTACCTGATAACGCTACTATTGAGCTTATATTTATTATTCTTCCATATCTCTTTTCAATCATATCTCCTATAAATTCCCTAGTTACATAAAAAACTCCATTTAAATTAACATTAATAACATCTAACCATTCTTCATCTGTTAGATTTCTCAGCAATTTATCTTTATTAATTCCTGTATTATTTATTAATATGTCAATTTTTCCTAAATTAGAATGAATGAATTCCTTCATTTGTTTTACTTCTTGTAAGTTAGATATATTAGCTTTGAATAGGAGTGGAGTTATATTGAAATCGGATTTAATTTTATTAGCTAATTCAGAGGCGGGTTGTTGATTTTGGTTGTAATTTATAACAACATTAGCCCCTGCTTGAGCTAACTTATAAGCTATAGCAGCACCAATCCCCCTAGAAGCACCTGTTATTAATGCATTCTTATTCTTTAAATCTATTACTACCATATATATTCTCCTTTCAAATTATTTTAGTTTAAACTTTTTAGCAATAATTTCTATAAAGCTTATAATATTTTCAAATTTAACCCAAGTTTGCTCAAGTTTCTCCCCTTTTCTATTGGATCTATTTTAAATAAATTACCTATTATATTAATTATAGAAAATGTTAAATTAAGATTTAAATTTAGAGTTTTAGCTATTAAATAAGCAGGAACTAAGGTATTCAAAGTATCCTCATATAAAAACCGATTAAAAATATCAGTTGGAAGTTTTGTATATCTGTAATTTGCTACTGTTTTTATAGCAGTTAGTAAATCCGATTTATCACAAGTATAGTATCTATAGAGCAATTCTTTAGGTTCTATTATATTTGTATTAAAAGCATTTGCTAAAGAATTAAATTCTTTATATAAATTTTCTATTAAAATAACGGTATTTGGAGTTATCCCTTCTTGATAAAATAATATATCCTTTTTATTATCTATATTAGCTAAATTGATTATAGAGATAACAGGGTGAGCTAAAGCTCCAAAATCCGTTAACCCCCGCTGAATAAAATTATCCGCTACTTCTAAATCTATATCATTTATAAAATAATTTCTTAAAATTTTATAAATCTCTAAGTCAGGATTAGATTGTAAGTAATCATTAGCAGTTATCATTAGATTCCATCGTTTTATTCCTCTTACCCAGATTTTATTTTCCTCTATTTTTCTAGCAGCAAATAATGCATCAGTTTCTATTATATTTAAATCAAAAATATTATTATCATTAAATATCTTTTTAAAAACTAAAATTCCCCCTAATTTTGATGAAAATAAAATTATATTATGAAATTTCGGATTAAAATTTTTAGCTTTAATCAGTTTAGATGCTATTTCTTCATAGTATGTTGTAATTGATGTTATAAATATATCCCTAGTTAATGCCAAAAATTCTTCCAAGTTATTAGTTATATAAAAATCTTTATCTTTAATTAACGTATGTTCTATTTTATCTATAGAAAAAATAGTAGTTAATCCAAGGTTTTTAGGATTATTAGTAAATGCGATTATTTTTTGATTATGTTTTTTATTTAAATAAGCTAATAAAGATAAACCTATATTTCCTAAACCATATATTCCTATCATTACAATATAATTTTCTATATTTAAATACATTTCCCTTTTTTTCATATCTACAAAAAAGAATTCTTAATTTCTTAATAAAAAAGTTTTATACAATTTTTTTCATATTTTAATTTTATTTTTTATTTTTTATTTTTAATAAACAATAAAAAGGAGATATAAAAAAAAAGTAGAATAGATAAAATAAAGGGGTGTTAAAAAGGGCAGGTGGCCGAGCGGTCAAAGGCATGGGACTGTAAATCCCACGGGCGAGAGCCCTTCAGTGGTTCAAATCCACTCCTGCCCATCCTTTAGAAGCTTTAATAAGAATGTTCGCAAAAAAAGCAGGCCAGGTTATATAGGATATTTAGCTTCCAATAAGGAAGTTATGCTTACTAAAAAATGCTGCTTAATATACTAAATAAAAGTGAGTGATTACTTTTGCTTAAAGGTAAAAAAATATTTTTGCTCCCAATAGAACGCCATGACATAATTACTCTAACTGAATGGCTAAAAAAAGACCTAGATTTTTCCTTAATTTCCCCAACAGCTTTATTTAGTCTTAATATAGATGAATTAGAAAATTGGTATAATTCTTTAGTATATAACCCAAGAGTCAGAGTTTTTGTTATAAGAAACATAGAACATAAAACCCCTATTGGATTAATTGAACTTAATAACATCGATTGGAAAAATAGAAACGCAGAAATAGGGATATTTATTGCATACGAAAATCTACGAAGAAAAGGATTTGGTTCAGACTCATTACTTACTATTATCAATTTCTCCTTTTATGAACTAAACCTTTTTAAATTATACGCTAAAATCTCTTCAGATAACTACCCATCTATTAAACTATTTGAAAAATTTAATTTCAAAAAAGAGGGAATATTAAGAAAAAATATATACAAAAATAATGAATATATCGACTTACTTATATATGGTTTGTTAAAAGAAGAATTTATTACCAACAATATCGATATATAACTATAAATTATAATGAAAAAAAAATTATTTTTTATATTAAATTTTATTTTCTTTTTGATAATGATGTTTCTAATTTATAAAGAAATAGAGAAAAGTAAAATGATAAATAAAAAAATAGAAGATGTAAAAAATCAAATAAATAATATCAAACTTGATTTAAATTTAGTTTTAATTCAAATTAATTTATATAAAAATCCTGAATACTTAAAGTCAGTTTTATTAAAAAATTATTTAATGAATCCTAAAGAATTTATCCTCGTTATAAAAATGGACTAATATTTAGTATTTTAAATAAAAAATTATTAAGAAATAAAAGGAGGGAAGTTAAATGCCTAAAAAAGATAACAAAAAAAATAATATAAATAGAGTTAGTAATACAGAGGAGAAAAACGACAAAGATAGGGAATTTGAAAAAAAATTAAAAAAGTTTTTAAGAGATAGTGCCCAAAACATAGCCCAACAACGAAAAAATATCGAACGAAAACAAAAATAATAAAAACTATATTCAATATTATGTGCTAAATAAATTACTAAATAAATCTATTCTTATTATTTAAATCGTTGATTTTATCAGTGCTTTTTAATTACTTTTACAAATAATAATTTAAAATTAATTTAAAATCAAATTAAGATTTTAAATAAATTAATAATAGGGAGGATAAAAATATGGATCTTTCAAAAACTGTGAATTTACCTTATACTGAGTTTGAAATGAAAGCTAATTTACCTTTAAATGAGCCTAATATTATTGAATTTTGGAAAGAAAATAGAATATATTATAAAGCATTAAATAAAAATAAAAACAATAATAAGGTATTTATTCTACATGATGGTCCTCCATATTCTAATGGAAAAATCCATTTAGGACATGCTCTAAATAAAATTCTAAAAGATATCATTGTAAAATATAAGACATTAAAAGGATATTATTCTCCATTTATTCCTGGCTGGGATACTCACGGACTGCCTAATGAAAAAGCTGCTATAGACACATTTAAAATAGATCGGAAAAAAGTATCTCCTATTTATATAAGAGAAAAATCAAAAGAAATAGCAGTTAATTACTCAGAAATTCAAAAAGAACAATTTATAAGGTTAGGAGTCTTTGCAGATTGGGAAAATCCTTATTTAACTTTAAATCCATCTTATGAATCCATTATAGTCAAATCTTTTGGAGAATTATATCAAAATGGATACATCTACAGAGATTTAAAACCAGTTTATTGGTGTTATGAATGTGAAACTTCCTTAGCAGAAGCTGAAATAGAATATAAAAATAAAATCTCCCCTTCTATCGTTGTCGCCTTTAAATTACTGAATCAAGAATTTCTTAATAAATATAACTTAAATGAAGCCTATATACTAATATGGACTACAACTCCTTGGACTCTACCAGCTAACGTAGCTTTAGCTTTTAAACCCGATTCTTCCTATGTTATCATTAACTACAATAATAATAACTATATAATCTCAAAAGAAGCATTATTTAATTCCTGGCAATTAGAATTCATAAGAAAAGGAGAATATAAAATATTATTTGAATTTAATTCTAACGAGCTAAATAACTTAAAAGCCAAACACCCATTTATTGATAGAGAATCTATATTATTACCTGCAGATTATGTAGATATTTCTGATGGGAGCGGTATTGTACATACTGCCCCAGGACACGGTTTAGAAGATTACTTAACTGGTAAAAAATATAACCTTCCCATTTTATCTCCGATAGATTCAGAAGGAAAATTCACTGATGAAATAGATTCCCTTAAATCCATTCATGTTAATCAAGCTAATAACATAATAATAGATATAATTGAAAAAAACAGATTGCTACTAAATAAAGGGAATTATGAGCATAGCTATCCTCATTGTTGGAGATGTAAGAACCCTGTCATCTTTAGAGCCACTTATCAGTGGTTCCTTGATGTCCAAAAAATGAAAGATAAATTAGTAAAAGAAGTTAATCAAGTTAAATGGTACCCCGAATGGGGATTAATAAGGATGTTAAACATGTTAGAAAACCGCCCCGATTGGTGTTTATCAAGACAAAGAGTTTGGGGAGTACCTATCCCCGTTTTATATTGTAATAACTGTAAAAAACCTAATGTAAATAAAGTTTTAGTTGATCATATTGCAGAAATAATTTCTAAAGAAGGTAGTGATTCTTGGTTTAAAAATGATTCAAATTACTTTAAACCTAATGGATATAAGTGTATGTATTGTTCTTATGAAGATTTTAGTAAAGAAGAAGATATTTTTGATGTTTGGTATGAATCAGCTGTTAGTCATTTAAGTGTTTTATACAATAATTTAAAATTTCATCCATCAGATTTATACTTAGAAGGAGCAGATCAGTATAGGGGTTGGTTCCAAGTATCTCTAATTACTAGCGTCGGAGTATTAGATAGAGCTCCTTATAAAGCTGTTCTAACACACGGTTGGGTATTAGATGAATTCGGCAGGGCTATGCATAAATCCTTAGGAAACGTCATAGATCCAATGGAAATAGTTGAAGAATATGGAGCTGATATCCTTAGATTATTCTTTGCTACTACAGAATATACTAATGACATAAAAATATCTAAAAAAACCTTAGCTACCATTGTAGAAATATATAAAAAAATTAGAAATACTATTAGATTTATTTTAGGAAACTTATACGACTTTGATATAAATGCCTTTGATTTAAATATAGATAATCTTTTACTTTTAGAAAAATATATCTTGTTTAGATTTAAAGAACTTTTGAATGAAATAGAAGGATTTATGGAGAAATTCGAGTTTCATAGATATGTTAATGAAATTTATGATTTTATTGTACATGATTTAAGCTCATTATATTTAGATATAAAAAAAGATGTGTTATATACATATGCTAAAGATTCTTTTGAAAGAAGATCCACTCAATTAGTTTTATATCATATTTTAAAATCATTATTAATAATTCTATTTCCTATTTTATCTTTTACTTGTGAGCAAGCTTATAAACACTTAAAATACACTGACTCTATTAGCTGCTACTTAGAATCCTTCCCCGATTTTAACAACATCAATTTTAATTTAGACGAAATTAATAATGTTAAAAATATTATTAATCTATATAAATCTTCTTTACCTATATTTGAAGTTCTTAAAAATCAAGGGAACTTTAAAACACTAAATGAAACTATCCTTAAAATATACTCTAATGATAATTCATTACTTGATTATTTTCAAAATAACTTTAAATTAATCAAAGAAATATTTAGAGTAGCTGATATAGAATTATCTAATTCCTATAATTTTGCTAATTTAAAAGATAAACAAATTACTTTTAGCATTGGAGATAAAAATTACACTTTATTTATAGATTTTATTAAATCTAATTATCTAAAATGTGAAAGATGTTGGAACTATTTTAAAGAGCTAAAACAAATTGAAAATCATAAAGTCTGTAATAGATGCTTAGATGTACTTAAAAATGTTGGTATTGTTATTTAGTTAAAATTAATATTCATGGAGGGGTTTTATGATAAATCAAAATCAAAATGTTAAATTTGAAATAAAAGGTAAGGTAAGAATATATTCTCCTACAGAAACAGAAATATCTATTGCTAAGAATTGGAGCACATGGACTAAAGAAATTTCCGAATTTGATTGGTATTATCCAGAAAATGAAAAGTTTTATGTAGTTAGCGGAGAAGTAGAAGTACAATTAGAAGACGGAAGTACTTTTAAAATTCAAAGTGGGGATATGGTTGAATTCTACAAAGGAGTTAGCTGTAAATGGAAAGTTATTAAACCAATCCTTAAACATTATACTTTCTTTTAAAATTATTTTCTTATAAAAAATCTATTTTTTTTAACACTAATTTTTATTAATCACTTTATTATTAATAAAATATTCTTAAATTTTTATAATTTATAAAAGATTATCTATAATTTATAAAAGATTAATTCTTTTATCTTGTACTATTTTTTTGGTTTATTTCTATTTAAACCACTTAAACTATCTTCATTATTTAATTCATTATTATTCATTACATTGTTATTCATTACATTTGGAGCAGGACTTAAACACCCTACAAACGTACTAACTGTTACTCCCGTTAATGTTGGAATAGCTATCTCTGTTAATCCTCCACTATTCAAAGTAGGAACATTAGAATTTATAACATAACTATAATTATTTTCTGTTATCCCCGGATTAGATACATTAAATACACAATTTGTACCTAAACTAAAATCACTTGGCATCTTTAATCCATATCCAACTCCTCCAACATTAATATACCTACTAACAAAGAAACCTCCATCTGTTGTTGGAAACATTGTATTTAAAACCACTTGAGAATTCCCGCCACCTTTTGCACTCAATTTTATCTGATTCATTATACTTAAATCATTTTTATTTATTTTTAAAAATATTAAATTATTTGGAGTTTCATTCGTTGTTATCCCTATTCCTATATTTCCATCACTTAAAGTTGTCCCTGAATTAAAACCTCCTAAACTACTCCAATTATATACCTTTGAAACACTTACACTTAAACTACTTAAATTACTTA
>Ga0209479_1001162_pt1 | contig 28863 bp, 29 predicted proteins | sample DewCreD2012metaG_2_FD_184112 | JGI IMG/M metagenome (GOLD analysis project Ga0209479, IMG submission 184112) | Hot spring sediment bacterial and archeal communities from British Columbia, Canada, to study Microbial Dark Matter (Phase II) - Dewar... ...
GCTTTAAAAAGAATCGACCAACTCAAAGTTCCGCAAAAATCACGAACTTGCAAGTAAACGGCTTTTCATAATCCAGTGTTCATGCAGGTTTCAGAAGAAAAAATATCATTTTCACGCATTATTGAGGATGAATTCCCTCCGGTTTTGAATCTTAGTTTTAATGTAACCCCTCACTGAGGGGTGGAAATAAATTTAAGCCCGACAGGAGTATTTCCGAAACCCATAGAAGGCGGATCAATTTATATGGTTAAGGAATAAGAATCGATCCATCGTAGAGATGGGTTTCTGATTAAAACAAACGAAAGTTAAGATATCTATGGACCATTTAAGGTAGCCGCACCATGGGTTTCTCCAATACCCCTCTCGGGCTTATTCCCCACTTCTGAGTGAGGGATTACATTTTAATTCATTATACCTTGAGCTAACTTCTAAGTCCATTATTCATTTTTACCTATTTTTCTAACTCTTTTAACGGAGGTCATAATCCCCTTCTTGGTCGATGGCCATTGCTTTTGTTTATTTTTTAAATATAATGGATAGGTAGAATAACTCCTCTTCCTTTTTAATGGAAAATTAATGGGGCGGGAAATAAAAGCAAAAATTAAAGTCATAAGTTATTCAGGCTATCGTGGAGAAGAGAAGCCCAAGATACTGATTTTTGAAAATAAATCTATCGAGGTGGTGAAGATCTTAAGATTCTGGATCGAAGAAGACTATGGGAACCGCGGGAGGGAAAGAGGTTTCTATGTTAAAGGAAGTGACGGATTAATGTATACCATTTATTACGATGAAAATTCGATGGAATGGTTTTATGCCATTTAAGGGAATGATTGGAGTCGCGATTTTTTTCTTATTAATCACCAATTTATATGGAGAAAGAAGGCCGGCAAAAACAAGCATCCTTATTGTTCGGATTGGCCACATAGAGAATGGTTTCATAGAAAGATTGAGATTGGATTTAGAGAGGATATTTCAACGCCCCGTGGAAATTGGTAGAACTTTACCAGAACCTGATTATGCCTATCATCACAAAAGAAATCAGTACCTTTCCACTGCCATTTTAACTCATCTTTTAAAAGAGAAAGAGACTGAAATCTATGAGAGGACCCTTGGGATTGTTGACCATGATCTTTATGTTCCGCAGTTAAATTTTGTATTTGGACAGGCCACTCAAAGGGTAGCGATTATTTCTCTCGCCCGATTAAAACAGGAATTCTATGGTCTCCCTAAGAACCAAGATCTCTTCTATAAGAGGACCCTAACGGAATCGGTTCATGAGTTAGGCCATACCTATGGCCTTTCACACTGCCCTCATCCAAACTGTGTCATGTATTTTTCAAATAGTATTCTTGATACGGATCGCAAGGGATCCGAATTCTGCCCCAAATGCCAATCCCTCATTAAAAGAATTACAATCTAAGGGAGCGGAACTTCCTCGATTTTGAGAAAGATGGATGATTTTTATCTATTCTATTGGATTGGTGCGAAGACAAAAATGGTGGCTCCCCATAACGAATGAGAAACGATTTGAGTCAACAGGTCTTTTTTCCATAAATAGAGGAGACCCCAAAAACTTCCTGCCACAAAGGCGGCTAAGATAAGGACGAGATTTCCCGAAAAGAGATGGACCCCTGAATAGATGAAGGAAGTGAGAGCCATTCCCGCAAAAGGTCCAAATTGTTCCATGAGATGCCTTTGGATAAACCCTCGCCAAAAGATCTCCTCCCCTGGCCCAGTGATCAATAAGAGAAGAAGGAAAATCAGAATCTTAGACGTTCCAGCCCCTAAACGATAGATATGATCTACCTGGCTTTTTGCCCCAAGAAAAACCTGAGATAAAATCTTATCTGCCATCAAAAATATGAGATAAAGGAGGCCTGCCGAGATCATGCCCCAAAAGATCGAACCAATTTGAAAGGACATCTGTGGTTTTTGAAAAAAAAGAGAGTAGGTAGAAACCACGGCTACGGAGAGCCCAATCTTTAACCAGAAATTTCCCGAAGGAAGACCAAAAGTAAGGGCCCAACAGAACGATGCGATTAAAATCCCTCCCAATATCACACGGACACCACTCTATTTAGGATTAAGGCAAAGATAAGGAGAAGGCAATGAGTGTTCCCACAGTCACTGAAATTAACGACATGGAAAAGGACCACGACTTCGTAGAAATAAAATATTCCTTAACTCTTTGCCACCCCATCTTTTTCCTCTTATCTCTTTTCTACCCATTTTAAAAGAAAAAAGGTTCCAGCAAATTCATCTTCATCCCTCCTCAAGAGGGGGAAAGAAGGGGGTTAGGGGTAAAGACTATTCCATGTAACCCCTCACCGAAGGGTTTCTCCAATACCCCTCTCGGGCTTACTCTCCGACTGAGTGAGGGATTACTATTCCATTAAAATTTTTCTTGAAATTTTAAAAAAATTAAAATATAAAGATTAACAAGGGTTGGGGTAAAGTCTTCATCTTTTCAAATCCTTAATTTATAAACTACCAAGAACAAGTAATATACGGGAGTAAGGAAAAAAAGTATCCTTCCATCTCCATTTATTTTCATAGAAAAAAAGGTCTAAAGGTAAAAGAAGAGTTTAAGAGGTCAAGGTAAAAAAAAAGAACAAGGATAAGGATTTTAAGGAGAGATCTCTATGAAAAAAGAGGTGAGATGGGGAATGGTGATTGACCTCAGGCGTTGTGTGGGATGTCACGCCTGTCAGGTGGCATGTAAGGCTGAACATGAAGTTCCCCTTGGGGTTTGGAGAATTTGGGTGAAGGTGGTTCAGAAGGGAACTTATCCTGAAATGGCGACCCTCAATCTTCCCTGGGATTGCCCCTATTGTGAGAGACCAGAAGAGTCAAGATATCCTCGAATGCAGACCCTCTTCTTACCCTGGCTCTGTAACCAATGTGAACGACCTATTTGCAATACGGTATGCCCAGTAAAAGCAGCCTATAAAAGGGAGGATGGGATTGTATTGATCGACCCTCATCGGTGTATCGGTTGTAACTATTGTCGAGCTGCCTGTCCTTATAATGTAAGGTATGCCAATCCCATCACAGGGATGCTTGAAAAATGCGATTTCTGTGCCCACCGAGTAGATGTAGGATTATCCCCCGCCTGTGTCGAGGCCTGTCCTACAAACGCGATGACCTTTGGGAACCTTAAAGATCCCAGTAGTAAAATCTCACAACTCCTTTCTAAAGAGAAGGTTCAAGTCCTCAAACAGATGATGGCTACCTTTCCTCAGGTATACTACATCGGTCTGGACATGGATGTGGCCGACCCATTAAAGGGATGGGAAGGAGGGATCCTGCCGAAAAGATTAAAAGAACTCCTTCGATAATATTCGATAATAAAGGAGCATTTATGGAGATCCAGATACTCTATAACGTATTTCATCACGAAGCTGTCAGTATATTGATTGCTATTTATTTCCATATTGTAGGACTTCATGCAGGATGTTCGATTGTCTCCATAACGGCCACCCTTCTCGGAAAAACCGAATATAAACCAGTGGCCAAAATTGGGGCCATCTTTGTGATCATCCTTTTTTCCATCTCCCCTATTTTTCTACTGGCTGATCTTTTCCAGCCTTTACGTTTTTGGTACCTCTTCCTTCATTTTAATCCTACCTCCCCTCTCAGCTGGGGAACCTTTTTCCTCTGTACCTATCCTACTTTTACAGGAATCTATATCTACTTTTTATTCAAGAATAATGTGAAGTGGTCGAAAATCTTTGGGGTCATCAGTCTTCCCTTTGCGATTAGTGTCCATGGCTATACAGGATTTGTTCTTGGCTTTGCTAAGGCGAGAGTCCTCTGGAATACGGCCGTGATGCCCTCCTATTTTCTATGCTCAGCCATGATCTCTGGAATGGCTTTCATGCTTGTTGTGGCTATTGTCCGCTATTATTTTACTTATAAAGAGAAACCCCAGGAGGAAAGAGAGAAAGATCTCCACATTATCGATCTTCTGGCCAAATGGATGGCAGGCTTTATGATCTTAAATATCTTCTATGTTTTTTCAGAGCTCACAGTAATGTATTACCATACCGAGGATGCCTACGAAACAGTAGAACTCGTTCGCCTTGGGAAATTTAGTTTCTTATATATCTGGGTAGATAATATCTTTGGGAATGTCGTCCCCTCGATCATCATTATTTTTAGAAAGACCCGAAAATCTCTTCTTCTATTACTCATTGCTGCCATTTTAGCCTCTATAGGAGTGTTCGTGATGCGATATGTCATGGTCTTTGGCGGTCAGTATGTTCCTCTAAGTTGATAGGAGGTTTTGAAAGATGCTCCGTCGGAACTTTTTAAAGTTATGTCTCTTAGGGATCCAAACCCTTATATGGAACCCTCTCCTTGATTTTTCTTCTTACGCCAAAGAGAAATTAGGAGGAAGACATGTTTCCCGCCATACCAAAAAGTTCCTCCGCGGAATCCCTAGTGTCTGTGGACTCTGTCCGGCACGCTGTGGGATCATTGGCTATTTAGACGGGGATCGCCTAGTGAAAATTGGAGGTAATACCAATCATCCCAATAGTCTTGGGAAGCTCTGTTCAAGAGGGCTTGCAGGTCTTAATTTAGCCTATGATCCAGAACGACTAACCTCCCCCATGATTCGGAGAGGAGAAAGAGGAAAAGGAGAGTGGGAGAAAATTTCTTGGGAGAGGGCTTACCATGAAATTTTATCCTGGTTAAAGCCCATTTACCAAACAGGGAAAAAAGGGGATTTAGTTTTTCAATCAGAATATGAACCCCAGGGTCTAATCAAACGATTTCTTGAAGCCTTTGGAAAGGCCCTAATAATAAATGAACAAAGTCTTTACTATGCCAATAGAGAGGTAGGACAGTGGTATACCTGGGGGGAAAGCCAGGGTGTTCCAGACGTTGGGAATTCCCATTACATTCTTAATTTTGGAGCCAATCCTTACGAAACCCACGAATTCTATACGGGTTTTGTCAATCGACTCATAGAGGCCCGGTTCCAGAATAAGGCTAAACTGGTGACCTTTGATGTTCGTTTATCTCATACCGCTGGCAATAGTGACGAATGGTTTCCTATTGCACCTGGAACGGACGGAGTAGTCGCTTTGGCTATGGCTCACGTGATCATCAACGAAAACCTTTATGACAAGAATTTTATTCAGAGATGGACCAATGTTTCCCTTTCGAGCCTCGCTCACCATCTATCCAAATTTACTCCTGAAAGGGCTCAAGAGATCAGTGGAATTCACGCCTCAGATATTGAAAGAATTGCCAGAGAGTTTGCTGGGACTCAACCCGCCGTGGCAATAACCGGCCGTGGAATTAGTGGACACTTCAATGGGGTTTACAATGAACGGTGCGTTCAACTCTTAAATATCTTGGTAGGAAATATCGATGCCCCAGGAGGTTATTGTTTCCCGAGGTCTTACTCTATAGATACGAAAGGGGTCGTGGGAATTTCTAAGGTAAAGGGAACTCCCTCCTCTGAAATTGAAGAGGTTACGGTTACTCCTCAGAAATTGATTTCTTTGATCAAAAAGGGGGGCTTCACTCCTCAGCTCTATTTCATTTATGAAGCCAATCCCGCCTATAATAATCCGGATTCTGGCCTAACCCAAGAGGTTCTGAAAAGTGAAAAATTAATTCCCCATATCGTAGTGGCCGATAGCCACATGACCGAAACAGCCTTGCTGGCAGATCTTGTCCTTCCCACGGCTACCTATCTTGAGAGTTGGGGGTTAGACTCCTCACCTTCGCTCAATTTCATCCCATTCATTGCCCTTCAACAACCGATCATTCGACCTTACGGAAATTCGGTTCCTATCTCGGAGATCTTTATTGAGCTTGCCCATCGAATAGGGGGAGATCTTTCCCGTTCGTTTAAGTTCACGTCCACGGAGGAGTATCTAAAAAAGGTGATTTCAGAAATTAGCCCCTTGGAACAAGCCGGAGGATTGAACTATTTGAAAGAAAATGGAATCTGGTTCGAACCTAAGGCAAAGCCCAAATATAAATCCTACGAATCAAAAGGATTTAATACCCCATCGGGGAAGATAGAAATCTATTCGGAGAGATTAAAAAAGAAAGGATTTAATCCTTATCCTGTTTATGAACCTATTCCGGGTCATGGGGATCTTAAGGGAAAGTTTGTTCTGGTTACGTTTGAACCGAATGTCATGGGTCCAAGAACACCAAATTTTAAATGGCTCTCCGAAATAAAGCATAGGAATTATGTCTGGATGAATCGGGATGTAGCAAAGACACTCCATCTCCAGGAAGGAGATCGAGTCAAAGTTTCAACGAAATTGGGATCGTTCATCGGGGAGGCTCGATTTACATTTGGGATCCATCCTCGAGTGATTGCCGTTGAAAGAAATTTGGGCCACTGGGGATTTGGAAACATGGCAAAGGCAAAAAAATTTAAGAGCCAAGATCCTAATACTAAATTAGTTTGGTGGGAAAAAGAGGGAAATGGCTTCTTCCCGAATAGGGTCATTTCTGGCAGTGCAGATCCAATTGGCGGAGGAGAAGCTTGGAATGACACTTTAGTTATCGTTACCAAAGCCTAAAGGAAGGAATCGATGAAGACCATTGAAACCCTCAAATCCTTAAGAGCATTAATCAATGCGAGAAATCTAAAATTATTATTAAAATCGAAGTGGGTCATCTTTGGGGTAGGGCCTATTGTCCTCCTGATAGGCGTGCCTTTTGTGATAGGGGTGGGGCATCTCCTAACTACCCATCCGGCAATCTGTTTGTCCTGTCATGCCAGACAGAGTAGCCTTCCCATGTGGGCGCCTTCTAAAATCCATCCTGAACGGGTGACCTGTGTAAATTGCCATGCCAAACCAGGCCAGCTGTTTCCTCGATATTTTTTTGCTGACGAAAGGGTCAATGAAAACTGTCTCGTTTGCCATAAATCCATGACCGAAAGAGAACTGGAAGAAGCCCACCATGTAAAGATTGCCCACAAACTCCATGTCCAAGATTCAAAACTCATGTGTATTGATTGCCACCGAAATATTGCCCATGAAAAAATCGAAGCGGGGACAAATCGCCCCAGAAAATTAACTTGCGTGGAGTGTCATGAAGAAGATTTTTCGGGAGGACCAGAGGCCTGTATGAAATGTCATATCAAGATTCCGGTTAAATCTCTTTCGCCTTCTTAAAAATAGGATGGATGTTTTCTTTAAGTATATAAAAAAATCCCTCCCTCTTTTTTTAAAAAAGAAAAAATTAACCCTTTATGGACTTATCCTCCTTTTTTTATTTCTTCTTTTCGCTGGACTATTTAGATATTCAGAAAGTCCTTCCTTCTGTGGCCTCTGCCACAACATGAAACAATACATTGAATCTTGGAAGACCTCTTCCCACCGTCAAGTCTCATGCCTGAGCTGCCATCGGACTCCTGGAATCTTAAACCACCTCAAGGGAAAATGGATCGACTTACAACTTGCCCTGAGCTATCTCCTAGTAGGAAAAGGATTTAGAAAACTCCACTACGAAGTGGATGATGGAAACTGCCTCCAGAAGGGATGTCATCAAATCGAGACTCTATCCGGTGAAAAGATCTTTAAAAATGTCCGTTTCCCTCATGGAAAGCATTTGGGAGAACTGAGAAGAGGAATGAGACTTCGCTGTACAAGCTGTCATGCCCAGCTTGTCCAAGGATTACATCTGACTGTCCATGAGACCAACTGTTTCATCTGTCATTTTTATCGGGTGGGTCCCAGAGGAGAGGAGGAATGCATCTCGTGTGCAGTGGGTGGCTGTAAGGCCTGTCATATCGAGCCCAAAGGTGATATAAATATTAAAGGATGGAATTTTAATCATCGAAAGTATATTGAGAGAGGGGTAGAATGTGAGCATTGCCATATGAATGTGGTTCAAGGCGATGGTCATGTCCCCGAAGGGAAATGCCTCCAATGTCATTCAAAACTTTTTCCGCCAGCTGTTAAATATCATTCCCTGCTCATGCATCGAACCCATGTGACCGACCACAAGATTGAATGTTCAGAATGCCACACCCCTATCCGCCATGAGATTGGTCCCATTCTCACGATGGTTCATTCCCCTGTTCTCTGTGACCGTTGTCATACCAAGGAGATCCATCTCGTTTCGAGAGATTTTTATAGAGGGGTTGGAGGAGTTGGAGTTCCAGAATCCCCCAGCCTAATGTTTTTAGCGAATATTGAATGTTTTGCCTGCCATCGAAAGGGAGAGGAGAGCCGAATGGCTCTCTATACGACTAAATTTGTGGAGAGAGCGATTGGAGAGACCTGTGTGAGTTGTCATGGAGAGGGCTATGATGATACCTTGAAGCAATGGCAACGTCTGCTCTCAAAGGCCATGAAAGAAACTTATCTACGGATTTCCAATGTTGAAGGACTCCTTTCAAAATTTGGAGAGGATCAGAGGAAGAGCTCGGAGCTAAAAAAGGCTCAAAACCTCCTCAATGAGGCTCGCCATAACTATAACTATGTTCATCTTGGAAAAGGGGCTCACAATATTGAGTTTGCTTTTAAACTTCTTAATGTCGCTAACAGTAAGGTTGAACAGATAATGGCCCTTCTCGACAAAAATTATCAGCCGAAAGAGTTTAAATCCCAGATGAACTGCACCACCCTCTGCCATATTGGAATGGAAAAAAGGACCGTTCCTTTTAATGAGATCAAGTTTTCCCACCAGACCCACGTGGAACGAAAGGGTTTAGGATGCTCTCAGTGCCACTCTCCTCGAGAGAACCATGGAAAGACTTATTTCAAGAATTGTAAAGAGTGCCATCATCGGAAGGAGAGAAAGGTGAAATGCGAGGAATGCCATCTTTCAGTCAAGTGGCTATTTCATGGGAAGGGAGGAATCGGGGTTCAAGAAAGGCCAAGCCCCAAATTAGGAAGGGTAGAATGTATGGATTGTCATCGCGGAGTGAATGAGAAAAGGAAGGAGGGAATCGAGGAGATTAAAAAAAGGTGCCTCGAATGTCACGATCAGAGTTATGCGGATAGAGTCTACGATTGGAAAACGGCGATCGATGAACTTTTAAAGAAGATAGAGCCAAAGATAGAAAAAGCGAAAGAAGGAATCCATAGGGTGGAACTTCGCCGAGGTCATACCTTTATCTATCGAAAACCTTTTGGAGAAGCTGAATTCAATTACAATCTGGTGAAAAAAGGAGGGGGTTTTCATAATATAGAGTATTCCAAGGAGGTATTAAAGTTTGCAGATCATCGCCTGGATGAAACCCTAAAGCAACTCGCCAAGAAGAGATAATGGAAAGGAAAAATGATTTTTCTGAATTTTGTAATCCCTCACCGAAGGGTGGAAATAAATTTAAGCCCGATTAGAGTATTTCCGAAACCGCATAGAATGCGGATCAATTTATATGTTTAAGGAATACGAATCGCGATCCATCGTAGAAATGGATTTCTGATTAAAATAAGCCAAAGTAAACGATTTCTATGGACCATTTAAGGTAGCCGCACCATGGGTTTCTCCAATATCCCTATCGGGCTTATTCTCCACTTCTGAGTGAAGGATTTTACTGAATTTTTAACAAAGGACTTGACAAAGGGTTAATAATCTAATAAATTTTTTCACAAATTTTGTGAAAGGAGTCGCTTAATTGAAATATCAGAAGATTCCTGAGGCAACCATCAGAAGGCTCTCAAGATATTCAAGATGCTTAGAGGAGATGGATCAAAGTGGAGAAAAGGTGGTTTCTTCTGCACAGTTGGCCTCCAAGTGTATGGTCAACCCGGCTCAGGTGAGAAAAGATTTGGCCTATTTTGGTGAGTTTGGGGTTCGAGGAGTCGGTTACTATGTAAAAGATCTCCTTAATAGTATTAAAAAGATTTTGGGGTTGAACAAAGAATGGAGAATGGCCGTAATTGGGATTGGAAACTTAGGTTCTGCCCTTCTATCCTACAAAGATTTTTTAAAACAGAATTATAAGATTGTGGCTGCCTTTGATATTGATCCCCCAAAGGTGATCGGTCGGGTCTCTGAAAAATTAGGAAAGCCTGTGGAAATCCTTCATATTAGTCGAATCAAAGAAGTGGCCAAAGAAAGAAACATAGAGATTGCCCTGATTACGACCCCTCCCTCAGAGGCTCAATCGGTAGCCAATCTTGTGGTAGAGGCTGGAATTCGGGGGATATTAAATTTTGCCCCTGCCCAGATCACCGTTCCAGAGGGATTCGTTCTAAAGGATGTTTTCTTTACCAATATCTTAGATAACCTTGCCTACCTTCTATCGAATAGTTAGTGGGGTTTTTAAATATTAGGGTCCTTCTCCCACTTGACTCATAATCCATTCTTTATGGCGTTCTGTTGATGTAGGATGGAATGATGGAATCCTTTTGGTATCAACATAAGGAGAAGAAGTATGAAGAGAAGGATTGGGTTTATTGGATTAGGGATCATGGGAAAGCCTATGGCCAAAAACCTCCTCCGTGCTGGTTTTCCTCTAACGGTGTTCAATCGAAGCACCATCCCTGTAGAGGAATTGATCAGGGAGGGAGCTTCATCAGCCCCGTCTCCCAAAGCGGTAGCCGAATCTTCTGAAGTCATCATTACCATGCTCCCGGACTCACCGGAGGTCGAAGAGGTGGTATTGGGAGAGAGGGGTGTCCTTCAGGGAGCAAACCCTGGTACCATCCTCATTGATATGAGTTCAATCAATCCCCTCGTAACCCGGAAGATTTCAGCTATAGCAAAACAGAAGGGAGTGGAGATGCTGGATGCCCCTGTCAGTGGAGGGGAGATTGGTGCGATTCAAGGGACCCTTGCGATCATGGTTGGAGGAGAAAGGAAGGTCTTCGAGGACTGTCTTGAAATCTTTCAGGCCTTGGGAAAAAGCATCGTCTATGTGGGAGGAATTGGCTCAGGGGGATATGTAAAATTGGTGAACCAGATCATAGTGGCTCTCAACATTGCGACTCTTGGAGAAGCCTTCTCCTTGGGGGTAAAAGCAGGGATCGATCCCAGAGTGATCTATGAGGCCATACGGGGTGGTTTGGCAGGGAGTCGTGTGTTGGACACCAAAATCCCTTCGATTGTTGAAAGAAATTTCAATCCTGGATTTAAGATTAAACTCCACCATAAAGATCTCAACAATGCTCTTTCAACGGCTAAAGAATTAGGAGTTCCCCTTCCCCTTTGCAGTCTGGTTCAACAGATCTTTGTTTCTTTAATTGGGGAAGGAAGGGGAGAGAATGACCACTCGGCATTGGTGACTTTTTTCGAGAAGATGGCTCAAGTTGAGATCAAATCCTTATGATATGAAAGGAAAGAGAGATGGACCGACCATTTGAAGTACCTTTGATCAAAACGGAACTTCCCGGGCCTGAGGCCAGAAAGGTTTTGGAGAAGGATCAGAGATATGTATCCCAATCTTATACGAGAGTCTATCCCTTCGTAATCAAAAGGGGTCGAGGAGTCTGGGTGGAGGATGTCGATTCAAACCGATTCCTCGATTTTACCTCGGGGATTGCAGTGCTCAATACCGGTCATTGTCATCCTGAGATTGTAAAGGTCATTCAGCAACAGGCCGAAGAGTTCATCCATATGTCCGGGACGGACTTCTATTACGATGTCCAATCTACCTTGGCCCAGAGGCTCTCGGAGATTACCCCTGGCCCGAAAGAGAAGAGAGTCTTCTTTGGAAACTCGGGAGCCGAGGCCATTGAAGCCGCCTTAAAACTTGCCCGTTACCATACCAGACGTCCTCGAATTTTAGCCTTTCTCGGAGCCTTTCATGGACGAACAATGGGGGCCCTTTCATTGACGGCAAGCAAAGTCATTCATGAAAAGGGATTCTCTCCCCTGGTTCCCGGAATCACCCATATCCCTTATGCTTATTGTTATCGCTGTCCTTACCACCTCGAATATCCGGAATGTGAAATTGCCTGTGTGGACTGGATTCGAGAAGACCTCTTCAAAAGAAGTATCCCTCCGGAAGAGGTGGCAGCGATCTTTGTGGAACCGATCCAGGGAGAGGGAGGTTATATCGTTCCTCCTCTTGAGTTTCATCATAAACTCTATAGTCTGGCCAAGGAATTCGGGATCCTCTTTGTGGTGGATGAGGTTCAGACAGGGATGGGAAGGACAGGCAAGATGATGGCCATCGAGCACTGGGGGGTGGTCCCGGATATTATTGCCCTGGCCAAAGGGATTGCTTCGGGAATGCCTCTGGGAGCAACCGTCTCTCAGGCAGAGGTGATGGATTGGGTTCCGGGATCTCATGCAAGTACTTTTGGAGGAAACCCTATCAGCTGTCGGGCTGCACTTAAAACGATAGAACTTCTTGAGAACGGTCTTATTGAAAATGCGGCTACGATAGGAGACTATCTCCTGAGAAAGCTAAAAGGGCTTCAGAACGAGTCTGAACTAATTGGAGAGGTGAGGGGAAAGGGATTAATGATCGGAGTGGAATTAGTCAGGGATAGGGAAAGGAAAACAAAGGCGATCGAAGAGCGAAACAGGGTGATTCAGGCCTGTTTCGAGAAAGGCCTTCTTATCCTTGGCTGCGGGGAGAATTCGATTCGCCTCATTCCTCCCCTTATCATTACCCGAAGAGAGGCAGATTTAGCTCTCTCCATCCTTGAAGAGGTTTTGAAAAAGATTAGTTAGAGGAAGCCTCACTTAAGAGATGAATCAGTTCGTCACAGGTCAAAAGGTAAGCAAATCCAAAACCGAGATTTTTTAAACTGGAGAGGTGAAGATCTATCCTGCCCGTTGCGGTCCCATCGATGAGAAAGAAGACCCGGTAATCCCTCATGAAGGCATCTCTCGCCGTCGTTTCGCAGCACAAATTGGTCATTACTCCTGAGATGATCAGGTCTTGAATCCCTCTCGATCTAAGAATCTGTGCCAGATCCGTCTCAAAAAAGGCACTGTATCGCTTTTTGGGAAGAATGATATCCTCTGAGTTTACTTTAATCTCGGGCATCATCTTCCAATCTTCTGTCCCTTCAAGGATCAATTCTCCCCACCACCGCCCAAGTTCTCCCCCATCCCTGGGTGGCTCCTTATGGCCATGTTGGGTAAAAATAATGGGAAGACGATAGCTTCTGCAGGTTTCGATGACTCTTTGAAGATTTTTAAGGATGGGAAGGATGATTCGTCTAAAATAGTTTTGTAGATCGATGACAAGGAGACAGGTATGGGTGAAATCAGGGATAGCCTTCTTTTCTCGATAGGGAGTCAGTTCCTTCAACATTTCCTCAAGATTGAGTTTCATCCTTTTTCCACCTTGGGTTATCGATAAGGGTAGGTTTCCCTCCTCTTTCGACAAGAATCTTTACAAATCCTGTTTTCTCAATATCTCCATAATTATGGCCTGCATCCCCTGGATAGACCGCAAAGAAGACAAAAGGGATAGACCCTGTATTGACCATTCGGTGTCCCCAATAGGGAGGAATATAAGCGATCGTCCCCGGACGAATTGGAATGGATTCGAATTCACCTTTTTCGGTCTGAACGAGGAGCAAGCCTTCTCCATCAAGGCCCAGATAGACCTCAGAGGTATCCAGTTTTCTGTGGTAATGCCCTTTCGTCATAAAGTATTCATCTCCAATCTTTCCAGGGAGAATGCGTGTGACGGCCAGTTGAAGATGGCCACTCTCTTCTGGAAGAATCTTTTCGCTGAAGGAATAGATCACCGGGTTTTCCTTTTCGAGGATTCGTTGCTCTGCTTCGGAATCGTAAAACATTCCCATCATATCACTCAATCTTCGAATATTGATTCGATCATGGGGAAGAAGGTCTCCTGTTTTAAAATTTAGATTTAATGAAAAAGGTCTCATGAGCATCGTTTCCCCCTGAACTTGAATTCAACCATCTATTCAAATATACCTTTAAAAAAGAAGGAAGGCAATGGAAAATTTAAGGAGACGGTTGTCCCTCACTGAACACTGAAGGGTGGAAATAAATTTAAGCCCGACAAGAGTATTTCCGAAACCCATAGAATGCGGGTAGCCGCACCATGGGTTTCTCCAATATCCCTATCGGGCTTATTCCCCTCTTCTGAGTGAGGGATTACGGAGACGGTTATCCTCTGAAAGATGAAGGTTGACATTTCTGATGGGAGTTGGTAAAAATATTGGGTCGTTGCGAAAGGGTACTCTCTCATCGAAGGAGGTGATGAAAAAGGGGCGTTCTTTAAAAATTAATACGAGGAGGTGAAGGCCATGAAAAGTAAAAACACATTATTTTTCTTCGTTCTGTTATTAGGTGCTCTGATTCTTCTTCCGCCACCCACTCTCGCTCAAAAAGAGGTAAAGATCGGGGTGATCCTTCCTCTCTCCGGCCCTCTTGCCCCTATCGGGAAGAGCCTGAAAGAGGGGGCGGAACTGGCAGCCGATATCGTGAACAATAAGTATCCCGAATTGGAGATTTCCATTGCCAAATGGGAAGGAATCCCGAATTTAGGTGGTGCCAAATTGAAACTGATCTTTGCTGATTCTCGTGGAGATCCAGGATGGGGAGCGGAGCAGGCAAAACGTCTGATCGAAGATGAGAAAGTAGTTGGATTGATAGGGGCCTATCAGAGTGCGGTAACGAAAACCGCCTCGGTGGAGGCTGAGAGGGCAGGCATTCCTTTTATCAACCCCGACTCCACCTCTCCGGACCTTACCAAGAGGGGATTCAAATGGTTCTGGAGGGTGACCCCTCATGAGACTTGGTTCACGAGAGACCTTTTCGACTTCCTCGATGGATTGGTGGCAGGAAAAGCTCCTGGGGTAAAAGCTGTTCCCAAAAGTGAGTTGGAGCCTCTGGCCGTAGCGGTGGAGAATACGGAATGGGGGGCTGCCTCTCTCACAGAGATCGAGAAGTTTGCTAAAGAACGGGGATGGAAGATTGCAGAGGCCTTTAAATATCCCCACAAGGCAGCAGACCTTAGCAGCGAATCGAGAAGATTGATTGCCTCCAAGGCTCCTACCTTTCTGTTTGCACCCTATGTGGCAGATGCCATCTTATTCATCAAGACACTCAAAGAGATGAAGGCCTCTCCAAGGCTCATCTGGGGACAGGATGCAGGCTTCATTGAGGCAGACTTTTATAAAACCTTAGGAGCCGATGTTAACGGGATCCTCACTCGTGACCTCTTCTCCCCTGAACTGGCCAAGGTAAAGCCTGTAGCGGGTAAATTGAACGAGATGTATAAGAAGATGACGGGTTATGACTTCTCCGGAAGCTCTGCCAGGGACTTTGTGGGCGTTCAGGTCTGGGCTCATGTTTTAAATAATGCCAAATCGACCAGTCCGGAGGCTATTCGAAAGGCCCTCAATGAACTTCATCTTCCTGGAGAGGAGCTCGTGATGCCCTGGAAGGGAGTTAAATTTGGTTCTCCATTCCCAGGAGATACTCAACAGAATGAACTGGGTTCAGGGGTTATTAACCAGTATCAGGGTTATCCAGGAGGGAAATTACATATCATCTTTCCATTTGAGGCCGCTACCTCAAAATTGATCTATCCCTTTCCAGGATGGAAATAATCCTCCTCTTGTAGGGAACGGTTTTAGACCGTTCCCTACAAATTTAAATCCCTCTTCCATCCCCATTTTAAATTAAAGAGACGGAGAGGGGGAGATTTAAAAAGGGACTGCGAAAATGGAACTGACCGTTCAATTATTCATTTATGGTATTCTGATGGGACTTGTTTTTGCGCTTATTGCCCTGGGGCTTTCCCTTATCTTTGGGGTGATGAACATCGTCAATTTTGCCCATGGTGAATTTCTAATGGTGGGAATGTATATCGCCTATCTTCTTTCTACGTTTCTCCACCTCGATCCCCTCCTTTCCTTACCTTTAGCGGCCGCAGCAGGATACTTATTAGGAATCATGAGTTATCATTTTTTAATTCATCATATTCTTCGGGGGCCGATGGTCGCCCAACTTTTTGGAACCTTTGGATTGATGCTCTTTCTTCGGTATCTGGCCATGTATCTATTTACGCCAGATGTTCGTTCGATCAAGGAGGGTTTGCTGGTAGGAAAGACCCTTTCTCTGGGTTGGGTCACTCTGGATCTAAGTAAGTCGGTCTCTGCGGCACTCTGTATGCTCTCCTTTGGAATAGTCTACTGGATGATCTACAGAACAAAATTGGGAAGGGCCCTAAGGGCCACTTCGATCGATTCGGAAGCGGCCCGATACATGGGGATTGATACAAAGAAGATGAATGCACTGGCCTGGGGAATCGGTGGAGCTACGGTCGCCCTGGCTGGATCTCTATTGGCCCATTTTTATTATGTGACTCCTACAGTGGGAATGCTCTTTACCCTCATCGCCTTTGCCATTGTCGCCCTGGGAGGATTCGGAAGCATCACAGGAGCCTTCATCGCGGGAATCATCATTGGTCTCATTATGGTTGTGAGTGGCCACTTTTTAAGCGAACTTAAGTTTACCTTCGTTTACATCGTCTATTTTTTAGTCGTGGTCCTCCGACCACGAGGCCTCTTCGGGTGGTAAGATGGAACGTCTTTTGAAAGACATTTTTTCTTTTGAAGATAGACCCCGATTCGAAAGAATCGGCTTTTTGATTTTTATTCTCATCGTCCTCATCTTTCCGTGGGTGGTGAAGTCTGCTTACGGCAGGGCGGTGATGATTAAGTTCCTCCTCTTTGCCCTATTCGGCTTGGGCTGGAACCTGATCGGGGGATATGGAGGCCAGGTAGATCTTGGGCAGGCCAAAAATGTGGGTTTCGGTGCCTATGCCACAGGGTTGATGATGCTGTGGTGGGACGTTCCTTTCTGGGTGACCGTCCCTGTGGGGATGGTCATTGCAGCGGCCGAATCTTTCGGCGTGGCCTACCCAATGTTTCGACTCAAGGGACATTATTTTGCGATTGCCACGCTCTGTGTCGCTCTGGTCTGGAAGGAGCTCTTTGTCTTCTGGGACTGGACAGGGGGCGCCAGAGGGGTTGAGATTCCAATCAGACCCACTCCTAACTTTACCTATATGCAATTTGGTTCTCCAATCCATTATCATTATTTTATCTTCTTCCTCTTCCTCACCCAGCTCCTCTTTATGAACTGGTTTAGGAAGTCTAAACTCGGCTATGAATGTCAAGCTGTCAGAGATGATGAGGATGTGGCTGCAAGCCTCGGGATCAATGTCTACCGCACAAAAGTGATTGCCTATACCATTACGGGTGGATTAGGGGCAGTGGGAGGAAGCTTTATGACCGTCTACTATTTATACATCGATCCTGATTTTGTCATGCCCCTCGATCTATCCATCCTCATTGCTATGACCGTCATGGTGGGAGGGGCAGGATCGCTATGGGGACCGATCATTGGAGCAGCCTTACTCATCCCCCTCGATATGTATTTGGGAGCCTGGCTCGGGGCCCAGAAGCGATTGGGTGTCGACTTCATGATTTATGCCGTGATTATGATGGTCATTGCCGCTCGGGAGCCAAAAGGGATCTGGGGAATCATCGAGAGGATGAGGAAAAAGAGGACAGGATAAAATAAATGTTGCTTGAAGTAAAGAATCTATTCAAAGAGTTTGGGGGAGTCGTTGCCAATGCGGATATCTCCCTTGAGGTTGGGGAAGGAATGATTATGGGCCTCATCGGTCCGAATGGGGCAGGGAAAACGACCCTCTTTAATTGTATCGCAGGTTACTACAGGCCTACCCGTGGAAGAATTCTGTTTGATGGGAAAGACATTACAGGCTGGCCGTCCCATCAGGTCGCTCGGATAGGAATTGCCAGAACGTTTCAAGGAATGAAAACACTGTCTAATATGACCGTTGAGGAGAACGTAATGGTGGGGGCCTTCTGTCGAACCAATGATCGAGAGGTCGTCCGAAAGGAAGCTCAGGAGATTATGGAATTACTCGATCTGAGGGAGAAAGCCCATTCCTTTCCAACTGAACTTCCGATCGCCATGCAGAGGAGAATCGAATTGGCACGGGCACTGGCTACCAAACCGAAACTGTTAATGTTAGATGAAATCGCCGCGGGTCTGAATCCCCTTGAAACAAAAGAGATCCTTCAAACCATCAAGAGGATTAAAGAGGAAAGAAAACTGACTCTCTTTCTCATTGAGCATGTGATGGAGTTCATTATGACGATATCCGAGATCGTCATCGTTATGGCAGCCGGCCGAAAAATTGCCGAAGGACCACCAGAAAAAGTAGCCAGAGAACCCAAGGTCATCGAGGCCTACCTCGGAGAGAAATATGCTAAAGGTTGATCGGATTAAAGTTCTTTATGAAGGAATCCCAGCCCTTCACGAGGTTTCCCTCGAAGTGAAGAAGGGAGAACTGGTGGCTATAGTAGGATCCAATGGGGCGGGCAAAAGTACCTCTCTCAAGGCCATCGTGGGAACGGTTAAACCTGTATCCGGAAGGATTGAATTTGAACAAAAAGATATTACAAGGTGGTCGACCCCTGAAATTGTTCGATTGGGAATCGTGTATATTCCTGAAGCCAGGCATATCTTTGGTCCATTGACCGTAGAGGAAAATCTCCTCTTAGGAGCTTTTACCTCTAACTCCGAAAAAGAGGTGAAGGAACACCTCGATTATGTCTATCATCTCTTTCCCATTTTGAAAGAAAGAAGGAGACAGAGGGGAGAGACTCTCAGCGGAGGAGAGCAACAGATGTTAGCGATCGGGCGGGGATTGATGATCCGACCCAAACTTCTCATGTTTGACGAGCCCTCTCTGGGATTGATGCCCAAATTGGTGAGCGAACTCTTCGGGACGATCTCTCTTCTGAAGGAAGAAGGCTTCACCATCCTTCTGGTTGAGCAGAATGTCCATGAGGCATTGGAGATTGCTGACCGCGGATATATCCTTCAGACGGGAAGAACCATCCATACGGGAAGCGGGAAGGAACTTCTCGAATCCGACATCGTCAAAAAAGCCTTCTTAGGTTTGTAGAGAAGGTTTTGGGAGGCCGGTCCGTAACTGGGCCAGTTCCCAAACGTATTGGTAGAGGTGAAGTCCTTTGCTATAGGCAATGGTTTCCCCTGGCTCTACTCCTAATTTTTTGGCCATCTCTTCTTTTAACAACTGTAAAGCCCCGAGGTTTGCTGGAAATCCACCCCAGAGATCCCAGGATCTAAAGTAAACAAAAAAATGAAGTTGACCATATCGGACCCGACAATCGATCAACCTCAAACAGGGAGGATCATTCAATAAACAATCCTCTGGCCTTCCTACCTCCATAATGGTTTGATTGGTATTGAATCCATATTTTTTATATTTTTCAATCACCGCTTCGATCTGATTGGGTCCCACCACCAATGGCTCATCCATGGTCACATTCCCTTTTTCATCTTTGTATCGTCTGATCAAAATCCCGCTTAGCCTCTCCCCATAAACATAATCTTCATTCTCGTCCTTCACCCCGACCATAATCTTTTCGTTAAAGTAGGTCTCGATATAACCGGGTGCAACGGGAGCAGGAATCCCAAGATTCGGCGGAATATCAGGCTCAAGGGGTCTCATGTGAGGATGGGTAATCTTGACCCTTACATCATCGAACTCGAGCCTCTCGGAACCTTCGAAACTTCCCTGTTCTATGAGGTAGCGATATCCATGATCCAGAATATGATATACGCATTGAAACCAGGCATCGGGAATATCCCGGGCCACAATGGAAATGCTCTTTAAACTCTCATGATCCATTATAGTGATCCTCCTTTCTCCGTCCCTTCTTCGCCCAACCTATTAATATATTACCTTACCAGAGGATGAAATAAAACAGGATGACTTGATAAAGAATAACCCCAATATAAATGAGAGCGATTCCGAATGTAAAGGGCTTAACCAATCTGAACTTAATATGAATACATAACAGAATGACACAGAAAGAGACCATCCCGAATTTCCATATCCAAAATTTATCCCCCAAAATACTCCACACGGAATTCACCACAGGATTCACTTCATAACCTCCGACATCTATGATTCCCATGGTGAACAACGCATCAAGAATATTTAACCCGATAATCAGAGTAAAAAGAAAGAGTAACCCTGGATGGTAGCGGTCTACATAGCCACCCCTCCTTTGGTCCTCCTCTCTTCTAAAATGACTTCTACGACCCCAAAAGGTATATCGACTCAATAGGGGAGTCGGTTTTGAACGCCGATCTTTAATCATCCGTCGATCAGGTTCTCCCAGAAGAAAACCTCCTTTCGATATGGCCATTTTAATGCCATGATTATTGAATAAATCTCTTTTTTCAGGTACATTATGCCCGATATGAGTTCCATTTACAAACTTTCCCCCAGAAAGATTCGTCTCCTTATACGAAAAGGAAAATGGGATCGCCCAACGGCTGGACTGGCGATGGGCTATGCCCAGGCCAATCTCGTGATCCTACCTCAAACATATGCCTTTGACTTCCTTCTCTTCTGCCAGCGGAATCCCAAACCCTGTCCCCTCCTTGAGGTCCTGGAGCCAGGACAATATCAGACAAAGTTTCTCTCCAGAGAGGCAGATATTCGGACCGACCTTCCCCGCTATAACATCTACCGAAAAGGTCAATTGGAGGCAACGGTCAAAGAGATAAAAAGCATCTGGAAAGAGGATTGGGTGAGCTTTCTTCTGGGCTGCAGTTTCTCTTTCGAGGAGGCCCTCCTTCGAGCGGGTATTCCTGTTCGTCATATCGAAGAGAAAAAGAATGTCCCCATGTATATCACCAATATTTCCTGTGAGCCTGCCGGTTTTTTTCGAGGGCCCATGGTCGTCACCATGAGACCCATTCCTCCTGAAAAAGTAAGTCAGGCTGTTCAGATCACTGCCCGTTACAGACTGGTTCATGGGGCACCTGTTCATGTCGGCGATCCCGAAAGAATTGGAATTAAGAACCTTAAAAAACCTGACTTTGGAGACCCGGTCACCATTCGGAAAGGAGAAGTCCCCTGCTTCTGGGCCTGCGGGGTGACTCCGCAGTCCGTTGTGATGAAAGCCAAACCCGAACTCTGTATCACCCACACCCCTGGTCATATGTTGATTTCGGATCTCCTCAACGAAGAGCTGGCCAATCTTTGATTCGTTTTTTGTAATGGAGCCCTGGAGGATGGACGGATGGACAAAAATGAAATCTACGAAAAACATCGAAAATATTTAGCCCCGTGTGTGAGGCCTTACTATCAGGAGCCTCTCATTTTGGATCGAGGGAAAGGCAAGTATCTCTATGATATCGATGGAAAAGAATATCTCGATTTCTTTGGCGGGATTGTCACCATCAGCGTAGGCCATTGTGACGAAGAGATTACGGAGAAGACCTGCGAGCAGATGAGGAGGCTTCAGCATACCTCCACCCTCTATCTCACCCTTCCTATCATTCAGCTTGCAGAGAAGCTGGCACAGATTACTCCTGGAAGACTTCAGAACTCTTTCTTTACAAATAGCGGAAGCGAAGCGATCGAGACTGCCGTGCTCATCGCTCAGCTTTATACGGGAAGCAATGAACTGATTGCCTTGAGACATAGTTATAGTGGATTGTCTCTTTTGACCATGAATATTACAGGGCATCAGAAATGGCGTCTGGGAGGGAGTCTTGTCCCCGGGATTAAACATGCTCACAATGCGTACTGTTATCGATGCGCCTTTGGGAAGGAGTATCCCTTCTGTAATCTCGAATGTGCAAAGGATGTAAAGGAACTGATCGAAACGACCACTTCTGGACATCCTTCTGCCTTTATTGCAGAGCCGATCCAGGGGGTGGGGGGTTTCATTACACCTCCTAAAGAATATTTTAAAGAGGTTGTCTCGATTATAAAAAGTTACGGTGGTCTCTTTATCTGCGATGAAGTCCAGACAGGCTGGGGAAGGACAGGGGGGAAGATGTTTGGAATCGAGCACTGGGGAGTGGAGCCGGATATCATGGTCATGGCCAAAGGAGCTGCAAATGGGGCACCAGTGGGAATTACCATCGCAACCCCCGAGGTGGCAGATGCCCTGAAAGGCTCTCATATCTCGACCTTTGGTGGAAATCCTGTGACCGCCACTGCAACTCTTGCCACGATCGAAGCGATCGAAAAGAGAGGGTTGGTCAAAAATGCCGAGGAGATGGGGAAATTCTTGAGAGATCGGCTGGATGGGTTAAAAGAGAAGTTTCAAATGATTGGGGAAGTGAGAGGAATGGGTTTAATCCAGGGAATGGAGATCGTTAGGAAGGGAAAAGAACCTGCTTCAGATCTGGTCAATCAGATCTTTGAAGAAACAAAGAAGGAAGGGCTTCTCATCGGTCGTGGAGGTCTCTACGGGAATGTGATAAGACTTACTCCTCCCCTTACGATCGAAAAAGGGGAGATTATTCAAGCCGTTCAGATTCTCGATCGTGCTTTCGAGAAGGTTTCCTCAACCCGATAGAGATTTGACAATCCCAATGGAGTGGTATAATATTTTCAAATCGCGAAACATTCCAAATGGAGGGAAAGAGATGAAGAAGTGGCTGTTTCTGATTTGGATAGGAATTACCTTTATTTTTTCCTCTACCATCACCCACGCTCAGGAGAAGCCCATCTATGGGGGGTCTCTCACGATCGCTCAAGGGGTAGAACCTCCTGGATTGGATCCCACCACCGCAACCTCCGCGGCGATTCCCAGAGTGGTTTATGGGAATGTGCTCGAAGGTCTGGTGAGGATCGACCGCAACGGAAAGATTGTTCCTTCCCTGTCAAGTGATTACAAGATTTCCAAAGACGGGAAGGAATACACTTTTTCCCTTAAAAAGGGAGTTAAATTTCACGACGGAAAAACATTGGATGCAGAGGATGTGAAGTTTACTTTTAGCCGTCTGATGGACCCTCAGATCACCATTCCCAATCGAAAGTATTACCAAGATGTGGAATCGATTGAAGTGATCGATCCTTATACCATAAAGTTCAAATTGAAAAACCCGAACTCCATGTTTCTCTTTAATTTAGCTCGGCCTGATTCTATCATAATCCACAGTCAGGTGGCAGATAAACTCAAGACTGCTCCTGTGGGGACGGGTCCTTTTCGATTTGTTGAATGGGTTCGAGGAGATCGCATCGTCCTTGAAAAATTCAGAGAATATCATCGAAAGGGTCTCCCTTATCTTGATAAAGTGACCTTTAAATTCATTGGGGACCCGAGTGCCCAGATTGCAAGCCTACGGGCTGGGGATATCGATGTCATCGGGTATGATGTAAGTCCTGAAAATGCCCTCCTTCTCGAAAAAGATCCAAGATTTAAAGTTTACAATGGATATACGACTACGGAGGTCATCCTCTCGACCAACAATTCAAGAAAACCCTTTGATGATATTCGAGTGAGAAAGGCCATGGCCTATGCCATTGATCGAGAAGCCTTGATCAAAGGGGCCATGTCCGGTTACGGAACCCCCATTGGAAGCCACATGGATCCAGGAAATCCTTATTACATTGATCTTACCAAAACCTATCCTTACAATCCTGAAAAGGCAAAACAGCTTCTTTCAGAGGCAGGGTATCCCAATGGGTTTGAGGCAGTGATCAAACTTCCCGAACGTTTCGCTTATGCCCGAAGGACGGGCGAGATTATTGTGGATATGCTCTCTAAGGTAGGAATCCGATTGAAGATAGAACTCGTTGAATGGGGTCAGTGGATTGACCGAATCTTTAAGAACGCTGATTACGATCTTACCGTGATTGGCCATGCAGAACCCTTTGATATCGATATCTATGCAAATCCCAAATATTATTTTCGCTATGATAACCCCAAATTCCAAGAGACGCTGAAAAAGGCCGAAACCGAAATCAATCCAAAAATCCGAAAAGAACTCTATGCCACTCTTCAGAGAATGATTGCTGAGGATGCAGTCAATGGATTTCTCTTTGTCCTCCCAAGCCTCCCTGTGATGAAGAAGGAGGTGATGAACTGGTGGAAGGACTACCCCATGACCTGTCAGGATGTCAGTGAGGTGTGGATACAGAAATAAATCAAAGTAGATGACGGTCTATCTTCTAAAACGTTCTTTAACCCTTCTAATCACCCTCATCCTCGTCTCTATCGTGATCTTTGCCGTCTTAATGGTCCTCCCGGGTGATCCAGCTCAGATAATCTTGGGAATTCATGCGACCCCGGAATCCCTTCAGAATCTAAGACGACAATTAGGATTGGATCAGCCCATCCTCATTCAATATCTTAACTACATGAAAGGATTCTTCACGGGGGATCTGGGACGCTCGATCACTTATGAGGTCTCTGTCGCTTCTCTCATCCTCCAAAGACTTCAGGTTACGATCCCTTTAACGATCCTCTCCATCCTTTTTGCCATTCTCCTTTCCATTCCTTCGGGTATCTACGCCTCCCTTCATCGAAATCGCCCGGGAGACTATGGGGTGATGATCCTTTCTCAAATTGGACTCGCAGTGCCTGCCTTCTGGGCAGGAATTCTCCTTATCCTCCTTTTTGCCGTGACCCTTCACTGGCTGCCTGCAGGAGGGTTCCAATCCTGGCAATCTCATCCCATAGGGGCATTGAAGAGCCTTCTTCTTCCAGCTATTTCGTTGGGGTTTGTAAGAGCGGCTGTCCTCGCCCGAATGACCCGCTCTTCCATGCTGGAAGTCCTGGGTGAAGATTTTATACGAACAGCTCGAAGCAAAGGTCTTCCAAGAAGGAGGGTCGTCTACAAACATGCCTTCCGTAATGCCATTATTCCGGTCATCACACTCATCGGCCTTCAGACAGGAGATCTCCTGGCAGGGGCCATCATCATTGAGAATGTTTTTCATCTCCCTGGTGTGGGAAGACTCGTTTTCGAGGCGATTGGGCAGAGGGACCTCCCGGTCATTCAGGGAGTGGTTCTGCTCATCGCGACAATGATCGTGGTCATCAATTTTCTGGTCGATCTGGCCTATCGATACCTTGATCCACGAATCCGGTATGAATAAACTTTTCTCACCCTTCATTATCCATCGCCCTTTTCGGAATATAAACTTCACGGTGGGGTTTCTCATCACCATCACTCTACTTTTTACCGCAATTCTAAGTCTCATCTATACCCCTTATGACCCCAATCGAATGAATCTCTCCAAGAGATTTCTTCCTCCGAATGCTGAGCACTGGCTCGGGACAGATCAATACGGGAGGGATATCCTTAGTCGGGTGATGAGAGGAGCTGTCAATTCCATCATAGTGGGTTTAGTGGCTGTCTCTATTGGGTTGGGGTTTGGGGTCTTTCTTGGTTCCCTTGCCGCCTTTTATAGAAAATGGGTTGACGAGATCATCATGAGGATTTCTGACGTGCTCTATGGATTCCCTGCAGTGCTGAGCGCCATTTTGATTACGTCTATCTTTGGACCTGGAATCATAAACAGCATGATGGCCATTGGAATATTCAATATTCCTATCTTTGCGAGGTTAACCCGTGCAACCTCCCTCTCCATCTGGGAGAGGGATTACGTCACTGCTGCACGGGCGATTGGGAGAAGAAACGCAGGAATCATTTGGAAGTATATCCTCCCCAATATCCTTTCGGCTTTAATTGTCCAGGGGACCGTTCAATTTGCCATTGCTATCCTTGCTGAGGCAGGATTGAGTTACCTTGGTCTTGGTACTCAACCTCCCCATCCAAGTTGGGGCAGGATGCTCAACGAAGCCCAAACCTTTATGGGAATCTCTCCCTATCTGGCCATCTTCCCGGGTTGTGCTATTGCTTTAACCGTCCTTGGCCTCAATCTCTTAGGAGATGGGTTGAGGGATATGATGGATCCAAAACTCTCAAGAATCCAGACAAGAATATGAATCCTCGAACCCTTGAAATCGATGAAAAATCTAAAAGGGAGAAGCCGTTGAAGATCGATCCTGTATTAAAAAAAATCAGACGAGATGAGTTGATCCGACTTACCCAGGAACTGATTAGAATTCCCAGTGTGAGGCGGGAGGGAGAGGGTGGGGAGGAGAGGGTGGCTCTTTATCTTGCTCGTCTTCTTGAAGAGATGAGACTGGAAGTGGTTGTCGAGAATGTCGAACCAGGTTCACCCAATGTCATCGCTATGGTTCGGGGGGTAGAAGAAGGTCCCTGTCTGATGTTTGAATGTCATACGGATGTAGTGACAGAAGGAGATCCTTCAGAATGGAAATATCCTCCCTTTGAGGGACGGCTTGTTAGAAATCGGATCTATGGCAGAGGGGCCTGTGACACTAAGGGAAATCTTGCTGCTGCGGTGAAGGCCATTCAGGCAATCCTCGAAAGTGGTCGTTGTTTCAGAGGGAAAATCCTTTTAGGAATCCTCGTAGATGAAGAAGGGATGATGAAGGGAGTGAAACATTTTATCCGTCATGGATGGGCGGAGGGGATTCGTGGAGCCATCATCTGTGAGCCCGTAGATAATCATCTTTGTATCACTCAGAAAGGAGCCCTTCGGGCAGAACTGCTCACCATAGGGAAGATGAGTCATGGAGCTATGCCTCTGGCTGGATTCAACCCTATCCCACCTATGGTTTCAATCTTAGAGAAGTTTCAGAGGCTCGAAGAGGAAGAGATTGAACGATTAGGAAGAGACCCTCTTTTAGGATATCCAAGCATTACACCCACCGTTCTTCAGGCTCCTGTGAAAGGGGAGGCTCAACTCAATGTCATTCCCTCTCAATGCAGGGCCCTCCTCGATATTCGAACCATTCCGAGTCAATCCCACGAAGCCTTAAAGAAACGACTCGAAGATATTGTGAGGGACGAAGAACGAACCATCCAGATGAGCCTTCAATCAGGTCCTTTAAGAGAGATAAGAGAAACTCTGGGAAAGGGGCTCTCTAAGGGGGTCTCCTTTGAAGCAAAATTGAATATCTTTGAAGATCGACCCTGGACCAAAACCTCAAAGGAGGAGCCAATCGTTCAGGCTGTTGCAAGGGCTATTAAGTTCGTCACCGGTCAAGAACCCATCTATGATGGAGTTCCAGGGGCAACGGATGGAACGTTCCTTTCCTCCTGGGCAGGGATTCCAATTGTGACTCTGGGAGCAGGGAAATGGATGGTTCCCCATCAAAAAGACGAATGGGTGGCAGTGGATGAACTGGAACTTACGGCCAAAATCTACGCCGCCACCGCCCTGATATTCTTATCCTAAAAATTTATTCTTCGGTTTCTTCTTCGGATTTGGAGGCCATCTCTTCTTCCATGGCCTCCTCCACCATTTGATCCACATCCTCTCCCATCTCCTCTCCTAACTCTTTACCCATTCGTTTCATCCATCGGGCCATGCTCTTTGGATCCCTCTCATCGAGATCGCCCCATTTCGATGGATCGGCCAGGCTTTCCAACCGGCTTTCTTCTGAGCGGATGACTCTCACACGGGAGAGGATACGGGACATCCTTTTACTTTTGCATCGTTTGCACTGGGGAATGAAGACTTCGTCACTCTTAAGGATGAAAAATTCAGAAACCCTTCCACAATCCTCACATTGGAACTCATAGATCGGCATCTTTCTACCTCCTCTCTATCCCTGTTTTGGCCTTTTTAGGATAGCCGTATAGAAGTAGATGAGATTGATGAGGCCTACCAAGGCAGTACAAAGAAACATCGTTCGATAACTTGTTCTTTGGAGAATGCTCCCCATGACCACAGCGCCCACGCTTCCTCCAAAATCAGAGAAGGCAAGATAGGTCCCTACAGCCGGTCCTCTTGATTCTCCTGCAAGATCAATCGTATAAGCGACAAGCGTTGGATAGAAGAAAGCAATCCCCAATCCCCAGATCACAGCAACGACAAGAAAGAGCGGTAAGGTGGTGGAAAAAGAAAGAATGACCATGGCCAGGATATGAGCTACAATACAAGGAAAGATTACTCTATCTCTTGGGTAAAGGTCAAATATCCTTCCACCCAAACTTCGGCTAACAATGAGGGTCATGGCTACGGCTCCGAAGAAGAGGCCTGGATTGGAGATTCCATGGCTTAAGGCGTAGAGGGGGAAAAAAGTAGTCACGGCTCCCCAGATGAAACTTCCCATAAACGCCATAAGACCAATAGGTAGGGCCTTTCGATGAATAAAAGAAGAGGGTCCACCGGAGAGGTTGGCCATGAAGGGTTTCTGGGTTTTATCTAATCGTATTGAAAAACACAAGGAACAAAGAGAGAGACCTCCGCTCACCAGGAAGAGGAAGGTGAAGTTGGTATGAAGCATTAAAAATATTCCTAAACTCGGGGCTAACGCAAAGGCCATATTGATGGCTAAATAAAAATAGCCCAAACTCTGACCCCGATGGGTTTCAGGACTGATGCGAGTAACCAGGGTAAAGACAGAAGTTGCAAAGAGGGCCCATCCTGTTCCTTGAAAGATTCTTACGATCAAGAAAGGCCAGAAGGGTTTGGAAAGGATATAGGCAAAAGAAGCAAAGGCAAAGAGGATCGAGCCGATCATCATAAAACGGGTTTCAGGATTTCTTAAAAGAGCCCTCCCGATCATAGGCCTGAGGAGAAGCGATGAGAGGGCAAATATACCCATCAAAATTCCGATTTCACTCTCTTTTGCCCCTAATTTTGAAAGGTAGATGGGAAGGGTAGTGAGAAGAATAAAAAAGGAAGAAGAAAGGGTGAATTGGGCGAAGAAACTGAAGAAAAACTCTCGGGTTAAGATCTTATGGGATGTCATCTGTATAAAGAATTACGCCTTTAACGGAATAATAAATATATAGGCTATCGAGAGCAACCTGTAAAGAGGTGTAAAAGAGATTTCTGAAAAAGTAAATACTTTATGGAGTAGTCTCATTTTGAGAGTTAGGGAAAGGCTAAATTATGGGATACAGGGGGTTACTTTCTGGATTAATCTCTATCTTTCTTTTCTTTCTCCTTTCTTTTTCCTCATCCAGTTTCCAAAATTCCTAACTTCTGTTCCTTCATCAAAAGAAGCCTCACCATCCTCTTCACATTCATCACCAAAAAAGTCATAAGGGCCTGAATCGCTA
>Ga0209479_1001166_pt1 | contig 28825 bp, 26 predicted proteins | sample DewCreD2012metaG_2_FD_184112 | JGI IMG/M metagenome (GOLD analysis project Ga0209479, IMG submission 184112) | Hot spring sediment bacterial and archeal communities from British Columbia, Canada, to study Microbial Dark Matter (Phase II) - Dewar... ...
AGGTAAGGTGGTATAATTTCCATGATAAAAACCTCCGATGATTTTTAGGGCTACTATTATAGTAGCCCTGCTGTCTTTTTATTGATATGGAAAGTTTGGCTTAAAGGGAATTTCTCACCCAGCGTATACTATGTATTATGATTATACATAACATAACAAGCTAAGGAGGTAATGCCATGAGGTGTGTGACGGATATAAGGCAAATCCTCTTCTCTCGCATAGATGAGATAAAAGAAAAGTTTGGCGTTGAAAGGCTTGGGATATTTTTCTTAGATAAGAATGAGGATATTAATATACTGGTAGAGTTTTTGCCGGGAAAGTTGAACTTTGATAACTATATGGACTTGAAGTTTTATCTTGAAGAATTGATTGGTGAAAGAGGGAATCTTATAACGAAAGATGGAATTAAGCCAAGATTTAGGGATTTAATTTTGGAGAAAGTGGAGTATTTATAAAAGCTAATTAAGATAGTTTTCCAAAAATCTTCCTTTGTATAGCAATTTATTTTGCTACTTTCTTTCTTAAGACATTCTATTAATTTCCTATCCGTGGTTATAAACATAACTTCTTTCTCGCTGTAATCCTCTATCAATTGATAGCACAGGTTTACTAAATATTTATCGTCAATATTAACGCATTCAATATTTATATCCCTTCCTCTTAATTGAACTTCAAGGTATTTATCACTGTTATAAAGTATCTTGTGAGTAAGTATTCTTACTATCATCCTATTCTCAGTATCACTTTGTTTTAAAAATTTCCATAACTTCTCTTCAAACTTTGATTTATGGGCTACAGCCAGTTTATCACATTTTTCTATCATTTTTATTAAAAACCTTATTGCCTTTTCCCGCTCTTTTCTTTCATATTCCCCTCTAAGCTCATGCCATATCCATTCATCTATTACCAAAATCATTTTTAAATTTCAAAAAATGCTTTTAGGTCTTCTAATTCTCCTTCCATAAAAGAAGAAAGCCCGCCTTTTATCCTCCCTCTTTCATCACATTCCTGCTCCTTAAATATGGTCTCTCCCTTTTCCTTTTCTACCAAATAGAATTTTACCTTTTTGTGTGATATATCCTTCCTTCTAATGGCAGACAATAAGGAAGATACAAAAACTTCACTATGTGTAGTCAATATAATCTGTTTGTTCTCTTCCTCCACAATTTTACACATAATTTTTGCAAGCTTTCTAATAATGGATGGATGTAGGTGTATTTCTGGTTCCTCTATGAGTATTATCTTTTTGTCTTTTAGATAAAGCTTTGCAAACATATAAACTACCTGATTAATTCCAAAGCCTTCGTTGGTAATTAAAATCTCTTGATTTGAACCTTTTTCCTGTATAAGAAATCTTGATAATGGTATGCCTTGGATAGGATGTATCCTAAAGCTTTTGTTTGCAATCTCTTCCAAAGCTTTGCTTATTTTTGGTACAAGGTCTTCTTGGTTTATTATGGCTGATGCTACCTCTTCATCGGATATAAGGACGTGTGGAACTTCATACCTTAGGTAGTGTGAATAAAAAGCTTCAAAAAATCCACGGTTATGCGGTGCTATATCAACCTGTTTAATAGTGTTGGCTATTTCATTAAGCTTAGAGATTAAATTTCCAGTTTGTCCTTCTTCCTCCACGCTTCCAGACAAGCCAAGCACATAAAAACCATTCCAATAGGCTTTACCTTTTAGAGTTTTAAGGTCTATTTTTGTCTCAAATATCTTTGTCTGTTTATAAGGTATGCTAAACTCCGCAGTTAGCTTAATGTTTTTGTATTTAAGATAGGTGTTTGCTTTGTCCTTTTTTAGGGATATACCAAACTCTCCAGAGTTTGTTGAGTAAGATATTTCCATGGCCAATTCTTCATCCTTTCCATAAAGGCACTCTTTTAGGCCTCCAAGGTCTATAAATCCAAGGTCAAAGAAATTATCTATGGGTTGGTTTGGATTGGTTATTATTTTGTTAAATACCATAAGAGCATATAGTAGGCTGGATTTTCCGCTTGCCGTTGGTCCATAAAGCACATTTAAAGCACCAAGTTTTATTTTTTGCTTCTTTATGAACCTAAAGTTAGAAATTGTTAGTTCTGTAATCATTGCACTAATATTTTAGCATGTGAGTTTATCATTCCTTTTCATAATATGGTGCATATCATATTGTTATAGCTTAAAATTGTCCCATTAAAATATTTCAAGGAACTCAATGGGTTGTGTTTATGATTTAGGTCATGTTTTATACAGATGGAAAACAGTTGCCTAATATGTTTCTCCAAATTTCCATTGCTCTTTCTGGTGATGTATTAGATAGCTCAATTGCCTCTGTTATTTTTGATGCTGTGTTTTTAATGGCTCCTATATCATTAAAGGTAAGAAGTAAATCTATGTTAAATCCGGCTACCATTTGGTCTATTATTACATCTGGTATATAGCCCTTGCCCGCTATTTCAAAGATATATTCTACAATCCTTCTCTTTTTCTTTTTTACCTCTTCAGGGGTTAAACCAAGATGCTCTGGAAATACTTCATCCACCACTCTTCTATATCTTATGCTGTCCTCTACTTTTCTAAAATCTTCTATAAAATTCTTTACATCATAAAGAAATTCCTTTAACTTGGTAGGCTTGGCCTCTGGTAGTTTATTGCCTCGGATATATAAAGGTAACATCTCTAAGGGTAATATCTCTAAGCCGTTTCGTAAAGCTTCTATTAATATCTGACTGGAGAAAAACATTTTCAAAGCCTTTGGAAAATCATCAAAGCGTTTAAACTTAGGATATTGTGATGGCTTTTTACTCTTCAATGGAGATTTATAAAATATGCATAAAGCTACAGCTTCTAAAAATAAAGGGTCCATAATATCTCCAATCCTTCCATTCCAGTGCTTTATAATTTTTATCAACGGTGTAAATCTACCATTGGTTTGGCTGTCTGCTATTAGAACCAACTTCTCAAAGTTTGGACTAATCTCATAATTTTTAAGACATTCCTCAATAAACTTCTCAAAAGCTTCTGAGATTATGTTTGTCATTTCACTTTCCCTCCTTCATGCTTTTTATTATAACTCTCCCTCCACTATCCTTATCTCCTCTTCTGTAAGGCCATAAAGCTTATAAACAAGCTGGTCTATTTCTCTTTCAAGTTCTTTGACTTTTTGCTGTTTTTCTTGGCTGGTCTCAAAATCGGGGAATTGGGTAAGCGTGAGGATTTCTTGGACTTTTTGGACTATTTGGTCTGCGAGGGGGTGGTTTTGGGGAGTGATGGGTGGGATGGGGAGTTGTTCTACATATATTGAAAAACCTCTTGTAGCTTCCTTTGATAAAACTTGGGCAGTATTGCGATAATAGAACATAATTAGCTTGGAGTTTAAAATTCCAAGTAAATATAGCAAAATTCTTCTTCTATTTTCTCTATTTTTGTAAGGTATTATAAAATAGGTTGTATTAAGCCCAACAATTCCATTCTGTATAAAAGCAAATCTAAAACCTATATCAGAATAACCTATTTTATCCAATAAAAGCAAACTTATTTTTTCTTTGCTTGGTGGTGCTTGTAGTTCATACCATTCTTGATTACCAGCCCTCTTCTCTAAAGCTTCTTTATGTTTTTTTAAGTAATCTAAGACGCAAGAAGTTATTGTATGCTTTGTAGCCAAAATTACCCACAAGCCCGCCCACTTGTAATAATACCTTCCAATATCTCTTCCCCTTAATATTGGCTTTATAATCTCTTCCGTCCTCTTTCTTTCCTCTTCATCCTTGCAATTTGCCAAAATCCTGTTTCGTGTTTGCGTGTCTATGATAAAAGCGTCGTTGTAGCCCGTTAAAACTCCTCTGTAAATCTTTACATCCCACTCTTTTAAGGGTTTTCCTACTTTTTCAATCTTTTCTTTTAAGCTCAAAACTTTGTCATCTCCGAGTGTCCAGCCGTTGTTGGAGAGTTTTTCTTGCAACATAGTTTGCCAGTTTCCAACATAAGCGGTCTGCCAGTCCCTAAAACCTTGCCAAGTTTTAACCTCACTCCAAGACTCCACCCTTTTAAGTGCCGTTTCAGTTTCCTGTTCTATTAAATACTTGCTTCTTTTTCTCAAATAGCTTTCTAAGTCTTCCACATCGCTTGGCACCGTTAAAAACTCAAAGGTGTGTCCCTTTGGTGGTTTTTCTTTTTTGAACAGAAGGATGCAAGTATCCACTGTTTGTTCAAAAACTCTATAACCGCCGAAGTCTATAAGCTTTATGATGGTGGTTTTTTCTTTTAAAAACTTCCTCAGATTTTCTCCATACTTTGCCCTCATCCACTTGTTGGAAGTGATAAAGGAAAGTATGCCTTTGTCTTTCAAAAGCTTATAGCCCTTTTCATAAAAATACACATAAAGGTCCGCCGTGGATGTAAAAACTTCATACTTTTGCTTTTGTAAATCAGGCTTTAAATTTTTAATCTTTTCCTGCCTCACATACGGCGGATTACATATCACAATATCAAAGCCATCATCCACTCCAAACATCCACTCTGGGTCAAACCAGTCTGCCCTTGCAAGCTGGTCAAAGATATCAAACTCTGCTATCTTTTGAGCCGTATCGTTTGAATAGCCTATTCTTTCAAGCTCTTGTTTTATCTCTTCTCTTATAGCCTTTGCCCTATCTTGAATCCTTTTCTTCTCCTCCCTTGACCTTATGGAAAAGTGCTTTTTGTAAAGCTTCTTTAGCTCTGCCTTTAGCTGAGTTATCTTAGGACTTTCAAGCACTCTTTGCTGTCCTTGGCTTTCCAAGCCTATCAAAGTATTTGCAGTTATAAAGTTTGTCTCCAAGTGTGGAAGTGGCTTTATGCCAAGGTTTTCTTTGCTTGGGTCTGGCTTTTGGTCTATTATCAAAGATAGGAAAAACCTTAGCTTGGTTATCTGGATGGCTATGTTTTGAATATCCACACCGTATATGGAGTTTTGCAAAATATAAAGCTTTCTGGCATAGTCTGGGTAAGTTATTGCCTCATCAAAGTTTTCGTTAAGCTCCTTTAAAAGCTCTTCCCTTGTGTCTTTGTTTTCTATCCTTAGTATATCCTCCGCCTCTTTTAATGCCTTTTGGTATTGCAGTTCATACCAAAGCTCATTGTTTGGGTCTATCCTCTCAAGCAGATAAACAAGCTTGTGTAAAACTCCCATAGGAAAGGCTCCAGAACCTACGGCAGGGTCCAATACCTTTATCTCATCTATTGCTTTAAGAATCTTGTGCCTCTCTTCCTCGCTTAGCTCCACATTTTCCTCAAAGCCAAAAAGCTTTTCTACGCTTCCTTCCTCAATGCCTGTTTTTGTCCTAAGGTATTCCTTCAGGCTTTCCTCCACCATAAAATCCACTATCTCCTTTGGCGTGTAATAAGAACCTGTGGCCTTTCTGGCGGTGGTTTGTGTCTCCTCGTTGTAGCTTGCCAAAAGGTTTTCAAAGATATGCCCTAAAAGCTCTGGGTCCAAAGATACTTCCACATCCACAGGAGAGTTTTCATCGGCCGTAAAGTTATAGTCTTTAAGGATGTTTATAAGTCCTCTTACCTTTTCCCTTCTTGCGTTCGTGCCATAAAAGTAAGACAGGTCTTCTGTTCTTTCAACCAAAAAGAAAAACTCATCTGGAATCTTTGCCCTTTTGCTCTCTTCCCTTGAAAAGCCATCCACATATTGGCTGTCTTCATCCAAACACTCAAAAAGCCCACCGTTTATAAAGGGTGTTTTCTCAAAGAGTTTTATAAAGTCCTCTGGCGGAATCTTTAAAAAGCTTTGATATCTGTATAGGTTTTTAACTCCAAAGTGTGTTCTGTTTTGTAAAAAATCCCCTTCCTTTGCAAACTCCCTTTTGCTGACCTCCCTGTTCAAGGTTGCAAAGAAAAGGTTCTGAAGTATGACATTGTAGTAGTAGTTTCCACTTCCAAAGTCCTTAACTATATCCTTTAACCTCTCCTCATCAAAAATTTCTTCCGGCACAAGCTTCATCTCTTTCAAAAACCATACAAATATAAGCCTTGTAATAAGCCTTATAAGGTTCTCCTCCTTTGTCCCACCGGGAAACCACACTCTATCGTCTTTCAAAGCCCAAGCATACCAGTTTTGAATTTCCTTGTAAAATTCCTTTATAAGTGGCTGGACTGCAAAGGCTTTTGTGATACTCTCTATGCTATCAAGCTGTAATTCCAATAAGGCTTTTTTAAAGGTCCTGTAAGGCTTTCCCTTTTGGACAAAGTAGGTATATCTCTTGTAGTGGCTAAACTTGTGCTTTGCACCTTCATAAATCTTATGAACAAAAGAGAACCTAAAATTGCCCTTTTTATCATAAAAGACAAAAAAGCCACCGTCTTCAAAGTCCAAAAGCCTTTTTGCAAGCTCAAACTGCCTTTTTTTACTGCTTCTTTCCGATAGCTCCTTTTTGCTCTCTATAGCATATATGGCTATAATATCATCCTTTAACCTTATGTTTTCCTCTCCATAAGGCTTTAAAACATAAAGCTTTCCAAAGTATTCTTCATAATCTTCCTTTGGTAGAATATCTTCAAATTCCTTTAGCTGTATTCTTAGCTTTTCTTCAAAGAATTTTCTAAGATTACTCAAGGAACATTGGTTTATCAGGTTTTCAATAAGCCTCTCCATCTTCCTGTCCCCTGTTTTCTATGGATATTATAATTAACTTTTCTTTTCCCTTGTCCTTTACGGCTTTTTCCAAAAAGTCCTTTCCAAGCTCATCCATAAGCTCCTTTATGCTTTCTTTTAGCTTTTCTAAATCATCTAAGTATTCTCCCCACTCTTGTATCCTTCTTATGGCCTCTTCCGTAAGTGTTCTATAGCTTTCTATGTCCTTCTTTATATTCTGTAAAAACTCCCTTTCGTCCTCGCTTAGCATCTGCCCATACTTCTTTTCCACAGTTCTTATCACACTAAAGGCAGAGTTTATGTTTCTTGAATTGTTTGCATACTTAGTTCTTTGCCCCTTTTCAAGATGTTCCAAAAGCTTATTGTAGCTGTCCCAAAAGCTTGGGCTATGGGGCAATCTTGGCGTGTCTGGCTGTGCCTTTACTGACTCATACACATCTTCAAAGCCAACAGACCTTATACCATCTTTGTCCTTCTTTACCACAAAAAGGTCTGTGCCACTTTTTACCACCACTATCAGCTCATCCCTTTGGTAGGGCTTGGCCACCTTTAGGCGTGTGGGCATATTCTCAAGCCTTTGTATGATGTCTCCATACTCCTTTTGATAGGCTTCCCATTCTTTGCGCAGTGATGTGATAAAGGATTCTTCTTCCAGCTCCTCTGGGTTTTTGGTTAATCTCTCATAAAGCTTTGATGGGCTTGGCTCCTCTTCTGGAGAGAATATCTTCGCATCCTCACCAAGTATATCGTGTATCATAAACATTTTGCTTTGGGCTATTTGCTTTTGTCTTGTTTCGCTCTCTCCCCTCTCCGTTGGGAAGAAGTTTAGAATGTATATCTCATCGTAGACCTTCTTGCCAATCCTGTTTATCCTTCCCACTCTTTGTATTACTCTTACTGGGTTCCAAGGAATATCGTAGTTTATGACCACACCAGCCCTGTGTAGGTTAAAACCTTCTGATAGTCTATCCGTTGTTATAAGTATATGGTATTTCCCTTCATCATCCTTTTCTGCGTTAAAGTTGTTGTTTATTTCATCTATCATACTTTTATTAAACTGGCCTGTGGCCGTCAATACCTTATCACCGAATACTTCTTTGAGTTTTTCATCAAGATAGTTGGCCGTATCCACATACTCGGTAAAGATTAAAACCTTTCTTCCAGCATCTATGTATTTTTTCACCTCTTGTATTAGTTTTTCCACCTTTGGGTCCTCTTTCAAAAGCCTCAGGCTTTTCATCCTTTCCTTTATCCTCTTGAAAAGCTCAATATCCCCTTCTATGTGTTTTACAAATTCATCTCTTAGGTCTTCAAGCTTGTAGACCTTCTGGTATTTTTTGTCCTTTGTATTTTCTTCCAGTTTTTCAATGTATTCCTTTATGGCCTTTTCTATCTTCTCATCTTCTATCTTCTCATCATCCTCTTCTTCCAAAAGGTCCTCCATAAATTTTCTGTCAAGGATAAAGGTTTTTGCACTTTTTACAAACTTCAAAGCCTTATTGTGTAATTCTATAAAGTTTTCTATGCTCTTATAAAAGGCATCAAAGCTACTTTCAAACCTCTTTACCAAAAGCCTCCTCATAAAGTTGTAAAGGTTCTTTTGAGACTCTTCCATAAAGGCATCTTCTTCCTTGTCCTTCAAATACTTTGCAGGGTAGTATATGGCTCCCTTAAATTCTCCATCCTCTTCAAAGGACCTTATGACCTCATCGTAAAACTCAGATTGCTCTTTGGTGAGTTCATAGTAGCATGCTATTGGGTCTTCCACCTTTGGCATTGGTATTTCTTCACCATAATACTTTAGGTCCAAGCGGTTCCTTCTTATGGTTATTGGTTCAATAATACTCCTTATCTCCTTTGCTATTTCTCTAAGCCTTTCTTCTATCTCCTTTTTTCTATTGCTTTGGGCCTCTCTTTTTTCCCTCAAAAGCCTTCTAAATTCATTCTCGTAGCCTTTAAATAGGCTTTCAATGTCCTCATCAAGGACCAAGTTTGACCTGGCGGGCACGGTAAAAAGTTTCAAAAGGGCGTATATGTCCGATGGCCTGTTATTAAAGGGTGTGGCCGTAAGAAGCATTACCATCTTTCCCCTGCATATCTCATGCAAGTAGTGGTATCTTTTTGTCTTCTCGTTCCTAAACCTATGGGCCTCATCCACTATAACTATCTCAATATCAGGGTTTCTTTTTACAAAATCCAATACATCTTCAAGCTCTCCTAAGGACCATACTTCCCAATCGTGAAGTTTAAAATCATTTAAATACTTTTTCCATCCCCAGTTTGCACTTTTATCTCCCACAAGATGGGGTGGGCAGACTACCAAGCCTCTTTTACCAAGCATTCTGGCAATGCCACAAGCTATAACAGATTTCCCAAGTCCTACCACATCTGCCAAAAGCACACCGTTATACTCCTTTAGGCTCCTAACACCTTGCAATATGGCCTCAACCTGATATTTATAAGGCTCATATTCTGCTCCTCTCAAAATCTCTTCCGCCCTTTCCCACTCTTCCTTCTCAAAGCTTGTGTTGAGCTCAAGGTAAAGCTTTAGAAGATAAAGCCAAGCTTCAAAGGGTGTTATCTCCTTCATAAAGGTTTTTTCTCTTATGGTTTTTATAACATCCTCCGGGCTTATCTCTACGGCATCTTCCCATAGCTTGTCAAAATATTCTTCGGCCTTTGTTCCATACTCCGCCAATCCTATCTCTATGTTGAACTCATGCTGGTTGTTTAGGCCAGCCCTTGTTAGGTTGCTACTTCCAGTTATAAAAAGGGGGTATGTTATAGCAGGCGATGAGAGTTTAAATAGGTAAAGCTTGGCATGGTTTGGCTCCCTCGTCTTTTTTAAGATAAGCTTTTTTTCTTCCAAAAGCCTCAAAAAGAATTCTGCCTGCTCGTAAACCTCTTTTATGTCCAAGTCCTGAGAATTGAAAGCCCTCTCAAGGGATTTTAAAAAGTCTTTCCTTGGGTCTTCTACAAAGGTATGCTCGTATATTCTGTAGGTGGCAAGGTCCACGTTTAGCCCCACCAAGACCTTTATAAAGCCCTCTTGCATATCCCCCTTCTCATACCTCTCTTTCAATGCGGAATAAAGCTCTGGAATGGCCGAAAAATAGAAAAAGGCCGTCAAAAACTTTAGCTCCCTACTATCCTTTATTACAGCCTTTAGCCTTTCCCCCAAATTTTTTTGCTTTTCGTTGGTAATAAACATGGCTGTGTATATTTTACTCTTTCAACAGGCTTAAGGCCTCCTTACTTAACAATACCATTATTTTTGCATCCTCCCATTTGAAAGAATCTTCCTCATAATCCGCCCGTTCACGGGCTCTCTTAAGGTCTGATAATATTTTAGCCAGCTTTTTATGCTTTGGATTGTTTGATTTCCAAAGCCTTTTTATAACTTGCCAATGCACAGACCTTGACTTGTCATAAGTCATTGATAGCCTATTCCTTGCTATACAGAAAACACCATAATAGGCCCTGCTAACAGCACTTCTATGGCTTGCCTCATCTTCCCTTTTTAATAGTTCTTCTGCTAAATCTACATAATCTTTCCAATTAAAGCTCATGTGGTTTCTACTGTGTAATCAAGCCTTGGAAATACCTTGTCCATAATCTTTATATACCAATCTTCAAATAATCTTTCATATAGTTCCAGAATCTTTTCTGGTGGATTTTTACTTTTTATGACTATTAAAATCTCCTCCGTGTTTTCTTCTGGGTCTTTATATAGCTTTACATGTATATTACACTCGCCAAAAACTTTACAAATATGCTGATGTGCAGAGTATAACTCTTGGATTAAATCTGGATTTTTTATTAAAAACCTTATTATTTCTTCCTTATCCTCAAATGTGTATAAGCCTTCCTCCTCAAATTGTTCAAGTTTTTTCATAATGTATTCTGTTGTTGCAAAGGTTATGCTCCCAATTGGATATTTATAAGGGTATGCTAAGGTTGTATATTGGTCATAACCTATCATGTTCCACTCCTCCAAAGACTGCACGGGCATCATCCGTAATGCTTTCCTCAAAGGCCCTTTTTATTTCATAATGAAAGGCGTCAAGCATACCTTCCATATCTTCAAAGGACATACCTTCTGGGAGTTCCATGGAGTACGCCAATTCAAAAACAAGTAAATTTTTATCCATTTCCATTGGCCTGTTTAATGTTAATATAAGCTTCCCGCCTTTATCATAAGGAATTTCTGCCCTCAAAAGTAAGGAGAAATCCTCCCTTCCGGTTATATGGGACGGGTATAGTTTAATATACTTAGAAGGATGTGTTTTAGCACTGTCAAATTTTATAAGATTTATGTAAGCCAAGTTCAATGCTTTAATATTGGTGTAATTAGTCAATTCTGTGTATATTTTAGAAATTTCCAAGATGTCCTTCTTAAAATCCTCCCATGAGTAATTAGAAAGCCTGCTTATCGCTAAGGTGCGTGGGGCAACTTGCACTATCCTTTCCCTATTTTGACTAAAAAACTTTACCAAAGGCGTGCCAGACTCTATCCTCTGCTCCAAGCCTTTATCCGTAGGCTTTTGTTCAACTCCCATCAAAGCATAGCTTTCTTTATATGGAAAGTCCTTTTTTAACCTTTCATAAAATAGGCCAAAGAGTGTTAGGTCCCATGGGTAGGGTTCTGTAAAATGGATTACGCACAAAGCCTCCACAAGGGGCGGGTTTTTGTATACCATATTTTTAATATACACTCAAACTACCTTTAAAGGCAAATCCCTTACCTTTCTGTAGTTTTCATGTCTTAAAACTCTAAGTAGAATAAGTGCCGTTGTGTAAGCATCTTCCAAGGCGTTATGAAGGGTAGAAGTGGGAATTTTAAACTTCTTTGCCAGCTCTTCTAAAGAAGAAGCCCTTTCTTCACCTATCATATCTAAAAGGTCAAGGGCATAAGGGTAAAAGAAGCCATCGCATTCTTCTTCTATCAGCCTTCTTATCATGGCTATGTCTATATGCACAAAGTAGCCTACCAAAAGGCAACCTTTTGCGTATTCTATAAACTCTTGGCACACTTCCCTTCTTTCCTTTGCCTCTTTTAAATCTTGGGGTGTTATGCCATGCACCTTTATGGAGTCTGCAAAGGCCCTTGAGGGCTTTAAAAGCCTGTAAAAACTTTTGGAAAGGTCTATTTTTAAACCTTCTATTTTTACCGCTCCTATGCTTATGGCCTCATCCCTCTTTAGGTCAAGGCCTGTGGTTTCTGTATCAAAGACCACAAAGCATGTCTCTTCAATGGGCTTTTCTCTATCTATCTCCCAATGGAACTTATGCCAAACTTCTGGCTTTAACCTTTTGTATAGCCACCTTTTTAAGGCCTTCATTCAAAGAACCTCAAGTTATACCTCTCATACAAAAACTCTTGGAACTCTTTTATGATTTTGAACACATCCTTTAGGGTGTTCTTCTCCGCCCTTGATAGCCTGTTGGGGTTTATGTAGTTGTCTGGCTCCTTCCCTTCTTTTATCTTCTGTGCTTGGAATTTAAACCTTAGGCTCAAAAGGAATCTGTAGGCCTCTTTTAGGTCCTTTGCATACTCCTCAGAAAACACACCAAGCCTTTTTAGCTCCTCTATCCTTTCAAAGGTATTCCTTTTGCCTATGCCCATTTCAAGGGCAAGGGCCCTTATGCCCTGCGTTATGGGAAATATCCCACCTTTCTTTATCTCTATCTCTCCTTTGTGTTCTCCCGTCTTTTCCACCACAAAGTCTCCAAAAAAGCCTATGGGGGGCTTGAAGCGCACCGCATCCACCGCAAGGAAGGGCAAAAAGCCCGGGTTTTCCTTAAGTGTTTGAAGTATAAAGCTCCAAAGGTCTTCTGTGAGACTTTGGTCTCCAAACACGTTTCTAAAGTCAAAGAAGATGGCCACGTTTAATATGTTTTCTTCCTTTGGCTTTTCAATCCAATCCTTTACAGCAGACCGCCATTCCTTTGCAGACCTTCTCCAAAAGGGGTTTGAGATCATCACATTACCAGGGCATGGCGGAAAGCCTATCTCAAGCAGTGTATCTATATAAACCTTTGAAAATCTTTCAAAGTACTTTTTGGGGTCAAAGTCCAAAAGGGGATAGTCTTGGTAGATTAGCGCATTGTCTTGGTCTGTCCGTAGGCTTTGCTCTCTTCTTCCTTCGCTTCCAAGCACCATAATGCTAAAAGGCACCAAGGGCTCCTCTCCCAATCTGTTCATGGCAACATAAACTGCCCTCTTCATAAACCGGTCGTTTATCTCCGAGATGTATTCTCCAAGTTTTTCTGGGTCTGTGCCTTGAAAGACAAGGTCCAGGGTCTGTTCTTTCACAAGGCCGTAGAGATATTTTAGGTCTTCTACAGTCTTTGCCTTGTCTATCTCCTTTATAAGCAAAACTGCGTTTTTGCTTTCGTAAGCTATAAGGTCCCTATCCTCCAAAACTCCCACTGGATCACCGTTTTTCTTAACCAATAGCTTTCTTATTCCATGTCTTGCCATCAAAACCATGGCATCGTAAAGGGTGCTTTTGCTCTCTATCCATACCACCGGAAAGCTTGCCACATCTTTGAGTTTTACTTCTTCTGGCCTTAGGCCCTTGGCAAGCACCTTTCTAAGCACATCCCTCTCTGTGATTATGCCCATGCCTTCTGGAAGTTTAACCAGCACATAGGTGCTGTCCTTTGATACCATCTCTTTTATGGCCTCTTCTACCCTTTGATTTCCCTCCATTACCAAAATGGGCCTAAGATTTATATCCTCAAGGGAAATCTCCCTATGCCTTTCCACAGAGGAGAGACCTTTGCTTGCCACATTTTGCATCCTTTTGGCAAGCTTTCTGGCAAAATACTCTCTGAAGTTTTCGTTGGTGCTTATAAGCTTGTTAAATATTTTTTTGTTTAAAAGGAATACCACACTGTCCTCTATTGCCTTGGCTGTGGAGCTTGGAGGGCTTGAGGTCATAAGGGATATGTATCCAAAGCACTCTCCTTCGTGGATGTATTCAATTACCTCTCCCTCCCTTTCAAGCACAAGGCTACCGCTTCTTAAAATATAAAGAAAGTCTAAGGGTGAAGCGCCTTCTTTGAATATTATCTCTCCCTTTTTGTAATATTCCACCAGAAGGTTGTGGGCTATGCTTTGAATCTCTTTTTTATCAAGATAGTTAAAGGGTTCTATCTCCGATAAAAACCTTTCTGCGTCAAGCATCAGAATAATTTTATGACCATGTATCTAAGGATCAAAAGACTTATTAATATGGCCAAGGTATGACAGCAAGGCAAAAAGGACCTATATAGTTTGTATATAGGCTCTGTTGGCACATAGAGCATGTTATAAAAGAAGTTTCTTCTGTCTGTGGTAAAAAAGGAAAGGGCGGCCCGCCCGAGGACGAGCCACATATAAAAGGCAAGGCTGTAGTTTAACACCTGCTCTATCATTCCTCTTCGCCAGCCTTTACTGCACCCTTTGGATAACGTATGTGGTCCACAAACTCCTGAACCTGTTGAGGTGGTGGGGGTGTTAGCCTTGAGACTATAAGGGCCACTATGAAGTTAAGGGGCATACCAAATATACCGGCGGCTATGGGCTTTATGCCAAAAAGCTCCACACCTTGGAACCTGCTAAGATAGAGGTAAATCATGGTGACGCCAAGCCCCACTATTATGCCGGCTACAGCTCCTTGCTTGTTCATCCTCTTGTCCCATATGCCAAGCACCAAGGCGGGGAACAAGGAAGCACCAGCCAAGGAAAAAGCCCAAGCCACAAGCTCCACTATTATGGCAAGCCTAAAGCTTGCCACATAAGCACCTATCAAAGCCACCACAAGAAGCAGCGCCTTTCCAATTTTCACCCTTGTGGAGGGGGAGAGGTTGGGGTTGATGATCTTGTAGTATAGGTCGTGGGAGATGGCGTTGGAGATAGTTATGAGAAGGCCGTCCGCTGTAGATAGGGCTGCAGCCAAACCACCAGCCGCCACAAAGCCTGCTATCACGTAAGGCAATCCAGCTATCTCTGGCGTTGCAAGCACTATCATATCGGGGTGTATGGAGATCTCCGCAAATTGCACAATGCCATCGCCGTTTAGGTCCTTTATGCTTATGAGGTTTACCTTTGCCCACTTTTGGACCCAGTCTGGAAGCTCACTAAAGGCTTTGCCCACAAGGTTTAGCATCTCATACCTACCAAAGGCTGCGTAGGCCGGTGCTGTTATATAGAGGAGTAATATGAAAAATAGGGCCCAACCTGCGGAAGTCCTCGCCTCTCTAACGGTGGGTGTGGTGTAAAACCTCATTATAACGTGGGGCAATCCTGCCGTGCCAAGCATTAGCATAAGGGTGAGGGCAAGGAAGTTAGCCATGCCTTTGGCATCGGAGGGTGGTGCCACGTAGGACTTGGGAGGCTTGGAGGCCTCTTGTTCCTTTTTCATAGCCTCTGTCCACTTTTCCTTTGCCTCCTGTGGAGACTTGGGGTATTCCTTGAGCTGTTTTTCTATCTCTGCCCTCTTGGGGTCCTCCGCTGGCATAGCCTTTAGCTTCTCTTCCAAGGCCTTTTTACCTTGTTCCCAGCTTGCTGGGAGGGCTTCTATCTTAGCCTTTAACTCTTCTGCCTTCTTTTTGTGTATCTCTCTTACCTCTATCTCCTTTGGGTCATCTTTTAGCTGAGCGAACTTCTGTTCTATACCTTGAAGGGCAAAGCCGTAGGAGATTTGGGATATGGGGTTTCCTGTGTATTTAAAAGACAGAGCAGTCACGGGTATAAGGTAGGCTAAGATTAGCACTATATACTGGGCTACCTGAGTCCATGTGACCGCCTTCATACCGCCCAAAAAGGAACATACCAATATACCAGCAAGACCTAAAAAGACTCCCACTTCAAAGGGAAGACCCAAAAGCCTGCTGACTATAATACCCACGCCAGTTATCTGGGCTGTAAGATAGGTAAAGGAAACTATAATGGTGGCCACTATTCCCACAAGCCTTGGTATCTTTCCGCCATACCTGGCATCAAGGAAGTCTGGGATGGTATAAGCACCAAACTTTCTAAGATAAGGAGCTATCAAAACCCCCAAAAGCACATAACCACCAGTCCATCCCATAATAAAGGCAAGGCCGTTATAACCCTGAAGGGCAAGAGCGCCAGCCATACCAATAAAGGATGCTGCAGACATCCAGTCGGCGGCTGTGGCCATACCGTTGAAAATTGCAGGCACCCTCCTTCCTGCCACGTAGTACTCTGCCACTTTTCCAGTTCTTGATATTATTCCTATGGTTGCATAAACCGCAATTGTTCCAAATAGAAAAACATATCCTATGAACACAGGAGATAGATTAAAAAGTTTTTCACCTATGTAAAGAAGTATAAGGAGTAATATAAGACCGCCTGTATATATGGCATAAACCTTCCTAAGCCTTTCAACAAAGCCCTTATCTACCATATTACTCCTCCTCTACTCCGTATTTTTTGTCAATATTGTCCATACTTTTGGCATAGAAGATAATCAAAAGAAGAAAAACAATCAATGAACCCTGGGCACCCATGTAATATCCCAGCGGAAAACCAAAGATTACTATTTTGTTAAGCAAACCAGATATAAGAGCAGCACCATATGAAACAATAGCCCATATAAAAAGAACTAAAAGCATAAGGTTGCGGTTTTCCCGCCAATAACTTTCCAATTGTTCTTTTGTTAACATGCTACACACCTCCTATTAAAAGTTTGTGATTTATTTTATAGTCTTTTTGTTTTACAGTCAAGGATATAGTGTTTTAAGTATATATGCATTTCATTTAGTAAACTTTCTATTACATTTCAAAAATTTATGAGAAAAATCCTATATTTTTTATAATTTTCAAAAACATATAATTTATATCATATATTTTTGAACACACATCTGGTAAAAACTAAAGTTGTAAGTTTTCAACAGTTGATTTCCCACATGGTAGAAGTAGGACATGGTCCTGTCCTCAATCGGGTGCCAGTAAAGAATGATCCCAAAAAGTCAATTTATAAATCCTTGGATATGCAAGATATACATTTGAGGATAAGTTCATCATAAATACATTTTTTAAATAGGATCACCAATGGCTAACCGCTACATTTTAATCTTAAAGAAAAAGATGGAAGCTAGAATTTAAATTTTGGTAGTACGGACCTGTCTGTCTGTATTGTACAGCCTAATCTTCCACCGGCTACAAACGGGCTTCTTTTATATTTTTTCTTCTAAATATTCCCCCGCTTACTTCAAAAAAGGCCTTTTGTAGCTCCACAAGCTGTTTTATGGCCTCCAAACCCAAGCTTAGCATCCTATCAAATTCTTCCCTCGTAAAGGAGTGTTCTTCCCCAAGAGCTTGGATCTCGGATATTCTGCCAGAATCTGTACCAACCACGTTTATATCAACCTCTGCCTTTGAATCCTCCTCAAAGTTTAGGTCAAGAAGTATATTGCTTTCCACCATGCCTACGCTTACAGCAGCCACAAAGTCCTTAATAGGTGTTGATGTCAAAACACCATCCTCATAGAGCTTTATGACAGCATCCGTAAGGGCCACAAAGGCACCTGTTATGGATGCGGTCCTTGTACCCCCATCAGCCTGTATCACATCGCAGTCTATCCAAAAAGTCCTCTCTCCCACCTTTGTTAGATCAAGGGCTGTCCTCATAGCCCTACCTATCATCCTTTGTATCTCATGAGTTCTACCGCCTATCTTTCCTTGAACAGACTCCCTTATGTTCCTTGTATGGGTTGCTCTTGGCAGCATGGAGTACTCCGCCGTTATCCAACCTTGGCCTTTTCCTTTAAGGAAGGGGGGAACCCCCTCCTGTACTGAGACAGTACATATAACTTTAGTATTTCCAAACTCTACAAGCACAGAACCCTCTGGGTGCTTAAGGTAGTCCCTAATTATTCTAATGGGCCTTAGCTCACCAGGCTTTCTCCCATCAGACCTCAAACCTTAGCCCCCAAAGCCTTTGCCTTTTCTACCACCTCTTCTATGGTTCCCACCATATAGAAGGCCATCTCCGGCAGGTGGTCATACTTTCCAGTGAGTATTTCCTTAAAGCTCCTTATATTATCTTCAAGCCTTACATACTTTCCTGGCATACCTGTAAACTGCTCTGCCACGTGGAAGGGCTGAGCGAGGAACCTTTGAATCCTTCTTGCCCTGTTGACTATGGCCTTGTCCTCTTCGGAGAGCTCTTCCATACCAAGTATGGCTATAATCTCTTGTAGCTCTTTGTACCTTTGGAGTATTCTCTTTACTTCCGAAGCAACCTGATAGTGCTCCTCTCCTACAAACTCTGGGGCAAGATACTTTGAAGTAGACTCAAGAGGGTCCACAGCAGGATATATACCAAGCTCTGCAAGCCTTCTTGCAAGAACGGTGGTAGCATCAAGGTGGGCAAAGACTGAATAGGGTGCTGGGTCTGTAATGTCGTCCGCAGGCACATAGACCGCCTGTATGGAAGTAAGAGAACCCTTTTTGGTAGATGTTATCCTCTCTTGCACCTCACCTACGTCCGTGTTAAGGGTGGGCTGGTATCCCACAGCGGAGGGAAGCCTTCCAAGGAGTGTGGAAACCTCCGATCCAGCCTGAACGAACCTAAAGATGTTATCTATAAAGACAAGCACGTCCTGACCTTCCACATCCCTAAAGTACTCTGCCATGGTAATACCCGTTTGGGCAACCCTAAAACGCACTCCTGGTGGCTCGTTCATCTGGCCATAGACCATAACCGTGTAGGGTAGAACTCCAGATTCTTTCATCTCGTGCCAAAGGTCGTTACCTTCCCTTGTCCTTTCTCCCACACCTATAACCACAGAAAAACCTTTGTGGAACTTAGCTATGTTGTGGATGAGCTCCTGCATAAGCACAGTCTTTCCAACTCCTGCACCACCGAAAAGACCTACCTTTCCACCCTTCACATAAGGCTCAAGCAAGTCTACAACCTTTATACCAGTTTCCAATATTTCCACCTTTGTGGATTGCTCCTCAAGAGCTGGTGGCTCCCTAAACATGGGCCAATGTTCTTCTGCGTTAACAGGACCAGCCTCATCTATTGGTTGTCCTACCACATTAAATATCCTTCCCAAGGTAGCCCTTCCCACTGGCACCTTTATGGGACCACCCAAATACTCCACCTCTTGACCCCTTATAAGGCCATCAGTAGGACCCATAGCTATGCACCTTACCCTGCTCTCTCCTATATGCTGTGCCACTTCCAAGTATAGGCCTTCCTCTGCCCAGTTTCCTCTGTCATCTATAAACTTACGCCTGGTCTTGAGGCCATGTCTGACCGGTGGCAAGTTCTTTTCACCAAACTCCACGTCAATAACCGCACCTATAACCTGCACTATCCTTCCTTTCATGTCAGCCTCCTTTATTTCATTGCTTCAACTGCATTAACTATATCTATAAGCTCAGAAGTAATAGACTCCTGCCTTGCCTTGTTGAATATAAGTGTCCAGCTCTTTATAAGCTCATCCGCATTCCTTGTGGCGTTGTCCATAGCCACCATACGAGCAAAATGTTCAGAAGCGTTAGACTCAAGCATAGCCCTGTATATCTGGTAATTAAGGTAGAGGTCTATTAGCTTGTTTAAGAAGAGGTCCTTGTCCACTTCAAACTCATAAGTACCATAATCTCCTTCACCTTCAATCCTTCCAAAGGGCAAAAAGGTCCTAAGCACGGGTTTATAGTTTACCCTTGTAATCATCTCATTGTTCAAAAGATAAACGGCATCCGTTTCCTTTTTTGTATACCTTTCCCTTAACAGCTCTCCAACCTCTTTGACCACTTCAAAGTTTATCTCCTTCCTAAAAACCTCATCGTAGGCTTTTAGAATGGAATAACTTCTCCTTCCAAAGTATTGGGCACCCTTTCTACCTATAAGCACCAAGTTTACCTTTATACCCTTTCCTTGCTTTTCTACTATAAGCTCTTCTGCACGCCTTATAAGGTTTGAATTAAAAGCTCCAGCCAAGCCTCTATCTGCAGTTATAAGCACAATGTCGCAGACCTTTTCTTCCCTTATTTCAAAAAGAGGATGACTTTGGGGGTCTATATGGGAGGATAGGCTTTTAAGGACTTCATATAACCTTTCTGAGTAAGGTCTGGAAGCGTATATTAGCTCCTGAGCACGCCTGAGCTTTGCTGCGGAAACTACCTTCATGGCATTGGTAATTCTACGGGTATTTCTTATACCTTGTATCTTTCTTCTTATATCCCTGGGTGAAAGCTTTGGCATGTGGAATATTATAGCATAGTATCTAAGTATTTCATCACATGAAGCATATCCTTATCACCCCTTCCAGACAAATTAAACACAACAATGCCTCCCTTCCCTATACCTTTTGACAACTCTACTACCTTTAAGACCGCATGGGCTGGCTCAAGGGCTGGTATTATACCTTCAAGCCTTGAAAGGAGTTTAAAACCCTCAAGAGCCTCTTGATCTGTGGCATAGATGTATTCTGCCCTTTTGCTTTTGAAAAGATAGGCATGCTCTGGGCCAACTCCAGGGTAGTCAAGCCCTGCGGAGATAGAATGGGTTGTAAGGATCTGCCCTTCTTCGTCTTGTAAAAAGTAAGACTTCATGCCGTGAAGCACGCCTGGAGAGCCACCGTTTATGGAGCTTGCATGCTTGCCAGTCTCAAGACCAAGGCCTCCAGCCTCCACGCCTATGAGCCTAACTTCTGGATGTTCTATAAAGGGATAGAATATGCCCATGGCGTTTGACCCCCCTCCTACGCAGGCAACCACCGCATCGGGAAGCCTTCCCTCCAACTCCATAAGCTGTGCCTTTGTCTCCTCACCTATAATCTTTTGAAAGTCTCTGACTATCATAGGGAATGGGTGTGGCCCTACCACAGAGCCTATTATGTAATGGGTGTTTTCCACATTGGTCACCCAGTCCCTTAAGGCTTCGTTTATGGCATCTTTTAGGGTCCTTGAGCCGCTTTTTACCACCCTTACTTCCGCACCCAATAGCCTCATCCTAAAGACGTTTAACTTTTGGCGTTCTGCGTCCTCCTCTCCCATGTATATTACACATTCAAGCCCCAAAAGGGCGCAAGCTGTAGCCGTTGCCACACCATGCTGGCCAGCACCCGTCTCCGCTATTATCCTTCTTTTCCCCATCCTCTTGGCAAGGAGGGCTTGCCCCAAGGTGTTGTTTATCTTATGGGCTCCCGTATGCAAAAGGTCCTCTCTCTTTATGTATATCTTTGCTCCCCCAGCATACTGGGTCAAGTTCCTTGCAAAGTAGAGGGGCGTGGGCCTTCCTGCAAAGCTCTTAAGGTAGTAGTTAAACTCCTCCCAAAAAGAGGGATCTTCTTTTGCCTCCTTGTAGGCCTCTTCCAGCTCCTCAAGGGCGTACATAAGGGTCTCTGGAACAAACTTTCCACCGAACTCTCCAAAGTAGCCCCTTTCATCGGGATAGATATGTGTTTTATTCATCTATAGCCTCCTTTCTTAAATCTCTCGTCATGGCTTCTTCGTAGGTGTAGGGACATTTTTCTGGGATAGGGTATTGGTCTGGGTTCTTTCCTACTTCTATGAGCCAAGCCTTTAACCTTAACCTTGCATCCTTCCATGCAAAGGAAAACTCTTGGGGTAGTTTAGCCCGCAAGCTTGGATACCTATCAAAAAGAAGGTCTATCCTGCCTCTGCTAAGCTCTATACTTCTTATCCAGCTAAGTCCTCCTTCCTCTTCTCCAGCCCTGGTCAGTCCTCTAAAGTGGTCCCATTTGTATAGATGCTCCAAAATGACGGCTAAAAGGCTTATACAGCTTTCAAGATGCCTTAGCCCCATATCCTCTATTTCCTCCAAGAGGTTCTCCCAATCCACTAAGTCATAAGCTTTTTCCTTAAGAAGTTCCAAGTTAATCTCCACCCAAAGAGGAAAGTCCTTTTCATAAAGTTCTTTTAGCTCTTCCTTTGATATGGTCCTTGGCTCCATAATCTTTAAATATAAACTTTCTACCCTTGAAGGCACCGCTCGTATATGTGGTCTATGTGCCTTAAGAAGGCCCAAGGGTCTATGGTCTGTCTTATCTCCTCTTGGCTCAAATACTGGCTTACTTCCCTGTCTTCCATCAGAGCCCTCTCAAAGGCTATGCCCTCCTCCCAGCTTCTCATGGCGCACCTTTGGACCATATCATAAGCCCTGTCCCTTGCCACACCCTTCTCCATAAGCAACACCAATATTTTGGAAGAGGCATAAAGGCCGTGGGAAAGCTCCATGTTTTTTACCATCCTTTCCTTATTTACCACAAGGCCTTGTAGCATTTCAAGGAAGAGGTTTAGCATGTAGTCAAGGGCTATGGTGGAGTCGGGCAAAATGATCCTTTCTGCCGAAGAGTGGGAAATGTCCCTCTCGTGCCACAGTGGTATGTTTTCAAGGGATACTAAAAGGTTTGCCCTTATTATCCTTGCAAGGCCACAGAGGCGTTCGGCATGTATAGGGTTTTTCTTGTGTGGCATGGCTGAAGACCCCCTTTGTCCCTCTTTAAAAGGTTCCATAAGCTCAAGCACCTCCGTCCTTTGGAGATGTCTTATCTCGGTGGCAAGCCTCTCAAGGGCGCAGGCCGTAGAAGCTAAAGCGTACATAACTTGGGCATGCCTGTCCCTTGGCACAATCTGGGTAGAGACTGGCTCCACTTTTAGGTCCAAATCTTCAAGGGCAAGCTTTTCTACCTCTGGCAGAAGGTTTGAATAGGTGCCTACGGCACCAGAAAGCTTTCCATAGGATATGTTTTCCAAGGCTTGCAAAAGCCTCTCTCTGTTTCTCTTTAGTTCTTCATACCAGCTTAGGAACTTTAGGCCAAGGGTTATAGGCTCTGCATGGACCCCATGGGTCCTCCCCATCATAAGTGTCCTTTTGTGATTTATGGCAAGCTCCTTTAATCTTTCCATTACCTTGTCCATGTCCTCAAGTATGAGCCTTAGGGCCTCTCTTAATTGCAAAGCTAAGGCTGTATCCACCACATCGGAGGAGGTAAGCCCCATATGAAAGTAGTGAGAGTATTCTGGTATCTGCTCGCCTATGGCGGATACAAAGGCCAAAACATCGTGTCTATACCTTCTTTCATACTCTTCTATCTTTTTTAAGACCTCCTCGTCCACATGCACCCTCTCCTCTATGATCCTTAGGGCCTCCTCTGGTATCTTACCAAGCCTTTGCCATGCCCTGCATACGGACAGCTCTACATTTAGCCACAGCCTAAACTTGTTAAGGTCTGACCATATCTCACCCATTTCCTTCCTTGTATACCTCTCTATCATCCTTCTCCTCCAAGTATTTCAAAGGTGCTACTTGTCCCAATCCTTTCTGCACCAAGGCTTATAAACCTTAGGGCCTGCTCCCTTGTCCTAATACCGCCTGAGGCTTTCACCTTCAGCCTCCCCTTTGAAAGGCTTACCAAGAGCCTCACATCTTCCTCTGTGGCACCAGTGGGAGCATAGCCTGTAGAGGTCTTTACAAACTCCATGCCAGCGTTGGCCACCATTTCCACCGCAAGGGTCTTCTCTTTTTCTGTAAGGTAGGCCGTTTCAATGATCACCTTCCTTATGACGCCTTCCGTGTTCCTCCCTATGGCCTTTAGCTCCTCCTCCACATAGCCATACAAACCGCTTTTGAAGGCTGATATGTTCATAACTATGTCCAATTCTTTTGCCCCCTCTTCCAAGGTCATTATGGCCTGCCAAAGCTTCTCCTCCTTTCTGTCAAGGCCAAAGGGAAAGGATATAACACTACATACCACAAGCCTTCCGTTGGCTATCTCCACAGCTTTCCTTACCCAAAAGGGGTTTACGCATACGGCATAAACACCAAGATTTGCACACCTGTTTATCTGCTCTTCCAATTCCTTTAAGGTGTGGTTTGGTCTTAGTATGGAGTGGTCTATAAACTTGGCTAAATCCATGAGGATACACCGTAGGTAAGGTCGTGGTATATGGATAATAGGGCCTTGGCACCTTCGCCCGCTGCGGTTATTATCTGCTTGGCAAAGATGTTGGTGCAATCGCCCGCCGCATAAACTCCCCTCTCGGAGGTCCTGTTGTTGCAATCTATGATTATCTCATCCCTTTGTGTGGTCAAAACTCCCAGGCTTTTGGCAAGCTCAGAGTTGGGCTTTAGACCCACTTCAACAAAGACTCCTTCCACCTCAAGCTCAAAAATTTTATTTTCCCTTAGGTCCTCCAAAACTACAGACCTCACTTCCTTGCCATCCCCCCTTATCTCAAGGACCCTATGCCTTAACAGAGTCTTCACCTTTGGGTTTGAAAGGACCTTTTCTTTTAGGACCTCGTCCGCCCTAAACTGGTCTGATATTTCCACAAGGTATATTTCCTTTGCGTAGTTGGTAAGCTGGTCTGCAGCCTCAAAGCCCGAGTTTCCTCCACCCACTACCACCACCTTGGCATCCTTAAAAAAGGGTGCATCACAGGTATAACAGTAAGACACTCCCCTTCCCGTATACTCCCTCTCTCCTGGAACTCCAAGCCTTCTGTGCTCCGCCCCCGTGCAAAAAAGCACCGTATTTGTATAAAACTCCTTCCCAGAGGCTGTTTTTACCCTAAAGCCTTCCTCTTCCCTCTTTACCTCCACAACCTCATCCACAATAGGCTCCACACCAAGCCTTCTCATCTGGTCTAGCATCTTCTCAACAAAGGCAATGCCATCCACCAGGGCATAACCGAGGTAGTTCTCTATCTCTCCAGCCTTTAGCACCTGCCCCCCTACTTCCTTAGTTATCAATAAAAAATCCATCCTCTTCCTTTGGGCGTATATGCTTGCAGAGATGCCCGCAGGGCCTCCACCTATTATGATTAGCTGGTGCATAGAGAAAATTTTATCACCTTAAACCACAGCACATTACTACCAAGGTGCAAAAGGCTCACAAGAATAAGGGAACCAGTCCTCTGGTATACAAAGCCATAAAGAAGGGAGGGGAAAAAGGTAAGGAAGGACCAAAGGTGGCCATATAGGATGACGTGGGGAAGGGTAAAAAGGAGAGAGACAGTTAGATTGGAAAGCCTTTGCATAAGGTAGGCCCTAAAGAAGAGCTCTTCGGCGAAGGCCTGCAAGGAAAGGGCAAGAAAGTTTTCCTTATGAAGCATGTAAAGAAAAGGCAAGACAAGAAGGCTTAGGTTCCACCAGCTTTTTATGCCAAGCCTCTCATAGGGTAAAAAGGCCAGGGGAAGTAAAAGCACTATTGGGCTGAGGTTTGGAAGGCCATAAAGCCTGTGAAGGAGAAGGTTCACAAGGAGAAGGCCATAGAGCACAGCTTCAGTATACCTTTTTATAAACAATTTTTCCCTCCTGCCTGTCGTATATGGCGGAGAAGCTAAAGCTATATCCTCCGCTTTTTAGGTCCATAACTATGTGGAAGAATCTGCTTTTTGTGTCTATGTAGTTTTTCATCCTGTATAGCATGTCAAAGGTAAAGCCCTCCACAAGCACAAGATCTTCTGGCTTCTTGAAAGGCTCCTTTGACCTTCTTTCAATGACTCTGTTGGCAAGGACCTCGTTCATGTCCTTGTCAAGGGAAAGGAGTACATAAAAGGGTGCAGTGTTTATGTTGACCTTTCCAGAGGAGAAAGTGGTGGTAAGGCTCCAAAGGCCTGGGTAAAAGTCTTTGCCTATGGTCTTTCCCTGAAGGTCCTCTGGCCTAAAGCCCACATACAAAAGCTCCTCCTTTGAGCTAAGGGGTGCCCTCTTTATGGGGTAAGGGCTTTCAAAGGAGCCATCCTTTTTGCCTATCCATATGAGCAGTCTGTTTAGATATTCTTCATCTATCCTAAGGGTTGAAAAGAGATGTTTAAAAAGCTCTGGATGGTCGCCCGCCGTGTTTAAGTTTATAAATCTGTCCTCATCGTATATGCTTATGCTTAGCTCTCCCATCTCTGTCTTAAAGCTAATAGGCGTTGCCCACCTTTCTCCCAGATGGTCTATGGAAGCATCATCGGACCTTATGATGGCTATGGCTAAGGGAAGGGCAGACTTGAATACATAGAGGGCCTGCATGCGTGCATAGACCTGCTGAAGGCTCATCTGCGTGCTTTTCACTGTGGTGTATAGGTCCATGACCACAAGGCTTGCGCTAAGAAACAAAAAAAGGGCCAATACTATGGTCATCTTAGGATCATCTCTAACTCGTATATGCCCTGCCCCGTGTTGTCCACAGCCTTAAACTTGATTATCTCCACTCCTGCATTTTCAAGGGCATAAACAAGCCTTGGAATACCTTCCCCTTTTAAGTTCCTTGCCTTTACCTCATAACCTACATCTGTTTGTTTAAAGGAAAGGAAGTCCGCACCTACCTCCGATAGCTTTTGTCTTACAAAGTTTTCATCTATGGTAGCCTTTTGGCGAGCCTGATAGTTCTTAAGGAGTAGCATAACCTCCTTGTGCCTCAAATACTCAAGGTAGTAAGAGGCTCTTAGCCTGTAATACCTGTCAAGGAGAAGGGCAAGCAAAAGCACAGAAATTAAAAGCATTATAAGGTTTATCCTCTTTGCCATCATGGCCATCTTATCTCAAACTCCACCTTGCCTGTGGTGGTCTCCTTTATAGCATAGGGCCTTATGCCCTCAAGAAGGCTTCTTTCGGCCTCACCTTTTATGATGAACCTTCCTTCTGCATACTCAAAGGTGTATATCCTCATGCCGGGCTTTAAGTTATCTTGGACTTTTAGCAATGCCTTTGTAAGCCTGTATTCTTCTCCTGTAGAGACCTTTGCCCTCACCTGATCATAAAGGGACACTATGGGCTCCTTTGGAAAGAGCCTTTTGAACTCGGACCTCTGAAGTTCTCTTAGTTTTTCCGCCGAGTATAGCCTCTCCATGGCAAAAAGGCTAAGAAAGAAAAGAAGCCCCATGCTGGCACCGGTATAAGCTATCCTTTTTATATATTGTTTGCTAAGTTCCTTCCTTGTAAAGTCTGGATAAGGGTTTTTTAATACTTCCCTCAGGCATGCACCAAGGCACACCGCATACTCAGGCTCACAAAGCCTAAAATCTATACTCCTTGGAAAGATATCCCTTAAACCTCTCAGCCTTGAGCCACCGCCGGTAAGAAGAAGGGTTTTTTCTTCAAAAGAGTAGCCAGAAAGGTCCAAAATTTCCAAAAGGCCTTCCCTTACTTCCTCCAGATTTAAGCCCTCGGACCTCTTTAGCTTCTCCGCTTCTTCAAAGCTTATGTTTTTCTTTTCCATTACCCTTTGTGTAAGGTAGTCCCCTCCCCTCATAACCACCCTAAAGGACCTCAAAAGCCCCCCTTCCACCTCCACAAAGACCGTCTTGCTTTTTCCAAAGTCTATGACAAAGCCCTCCTTTTCATAAAGACTGAAGAGCCTTGCCAGCGCAAAGGGCTCCAGCTCTATATTCTCACACTCAGAGCAATCTCTGCACAAGGCTATGTAAGCCCTATCCTCCAAAAGCTTAATATCATATCTGCTCTCTGGAAACCTCTCCTTCACATAGGCCCTAAGGTCTTCTATCCTTTTCCTTCCCTCTACCTTTATGAGGCTCTTGTGTGAAGGCACCACGCATATGAGTCTTCCAAACCTTTTGGAGACCTGCCAGCTTTTTGTAATAGGGTTATACTCCACAGATAGCCTCTTTTCACCCTCTTTGGCGCTCACTACCCTTTTTATCATCCTTCCTCCGCTTTTACAGCCCTTAGCACCTCCTCCGGCGTTGTTATGCCAGAGAGGACCTTTCTTATGCCATCCTCCAGCATGCTTTTGAAGCCCCTTGACCTTGCAAAGTTCCTTATGTCTGTGGCAGACTGGGTTTTTACTATGAGCTTTTTGAGTTCTTCATCCACCTCTAGCACCTCAAATATGCCCGTCCTTCCCCTGTAGCCCGTCCCCATGCACTGCTCACAGCCCCTTCCCCTGTAAAAGGTATGGTCACCAGATAGGCCAAGCTCCTTTAGCTCCTCCTTTGAAGGCTTGTATTCTTCCTTACAGTGTGGGCATATCTTCCTTACCAGCCTTTGGGCTATTACACCCTCTAAGGCGCTGGCTATCAAAAAGGGCTCTATGCCAAGGTCAAAGAGCCTTGTGATGGCGGAGGGTGCATCGTTGGTATGAAGGGTGGAAAGGACCAAGTGGCCAGTAAGGGCCGACTGGACCGCTATCTGGGCCGTCTCTGAATCTCTTATCTCTCCCACCATTATCACATCTGGGTCCTGCCTTAGTATGGCCCTGAGGCCTGTGGCAAAGGTGAGGCCCACCTTTGGGTTTACCTGTATCTGGCTCACGCCCTCTATCTGGTATTCTGGTGGGTCCTCTATGGTGATTATGTTCTTCTTTGGGCTTTTGATCTCCATTATGATGGCGTAAAGGGTGGTGCTTTTTCCCGAACCTGTGGGACCTGTGGCAAGCACAATACCATAGGGCTTTTGAGAAAGCCTTTTTAGCTTTAAAAGGTCCTCCTCCCAGAGGCCAAGGTCCTCCAGCCTTAGTATCTTCCCACCCTTTTCCAGAAGTCTTAACACCACCCTCTCACCAAAGACGGTTGGCACCACCGAAACCCTTATATCCAAATGCCTTTTGCCTACCTTGACCGCTATCTTCCCATCCTGTGGAATTCTCTTCTCTGCCACGTTTAAGTTTGCCAGAACCTTTATGCGGGATACCACCTGCTCATGAAGGGAAAGGGGAATCTGAGTATAGTTGTGTAGCATGCCGTCAAGCCTAAGCCTTACAAAAGACTGGCCCTCATAAGGTTCTATATGTATGTCTGAAGCTCCAAGGTTTATGGCCTTTATAAGGGTCTGGTTTACAAAGCTTACCGCCGGGCTTGTCTCCTCCTCGTAGAGTATATCCCTTACTTCAGATTCCTCCGCACCTTCTACCTCCACAAGGGGCTCCTCTTGGGCCAAAACCTCTTGAAGCCTTTGAGAAAACTCCTCTTCAGATACATAAACGGGGATAATCTCTTTTCCCAAAGAAAAGCGCACCTCCTCTAACACAAGTGGGTCAAAGTCCTTTGGGACCAAAAGCTTTATATAGCCTTCTCCCTCCTCCAAAGGCACAAGGCGGTAGGTCCTAAGTAGGTCCATCTCTAATATAATACTACCTCATACGCCGAGTGAGAAATTCCCTTTAAGCTAAACCTTCCATATCAATAAAAAGACAGCAGGGCTACTATAATAGTAGCCCTAAAAACCATCGGAGGTTTTTACCATGGAAATTATACCACCT
>Ga0209479_1001188_pt1 | contig 28362 bp, 27 predicted proteins | sample DewCreD2012metaG_2_FD_184112 | JGI IMG/M metagenome (GOLD analysis project Ga0209479, IMG submission 184112) | Hot spring sediment bacterial and archeal communities from British Columbia, Canada, to study Microbial Dark Matter (Phase II) - Dewar... ...
GGCCCGGTGCGCGGCACCATGGTGGTTAAGCCCTACGGCTATGCCATCTGGGAGAACATCCAGCGCGAACTCGACCGCATGTTTAAGGAGACCGGCCACCAGAATGCCTATTTCCCCCTCTTCATTCCCATCAGCTTCTTGCAGAAGGAAGCCGAGCACGTGGAGGGCTTCGCCCCGGAGCTAGCCATCGTCACCCAGGCCGGCGGTGAAACCCTGGAAGAACCCCTGGCGGTGCGCCCGACCTCCGAGACCATCATCGGGCACATGTGGGCCAAGTGGATCCGCACCTACCGCGACCTGCCCCAGCTTTTGAACCAGTGGAACAGCGTGGTGCGCTGGGAGCTGCGCACCAAACTATTCCTGCGCACCACCGAGTTCTTGTGGCAGGAGGGCCACACCGCCCACGCCACCCAGGAAGAAGCCGAGGAGGAAGCCCGCCGCATGGCCGGGGTGTACGCCACGGTGCTGCGCGACTGGTGCGCCATTCCGGGCTGGGAAGGCCCCAAGACCGAGTCGGAGAAGTTTGCCGGGGCGGTCTACTCGATTAGCTACGAGGCCATGATGCGCGATGGCAAGGCCCTGCAGTCCTGCACCTCGCACTACCTGGGCCAGAACTTCGCCAGGGCCTTCGATATCCAGTTTCAGGACAAAGACCAGCAGAACAAGTACGTGCACACCACCTCCTGGGGCTTCACCACCCGGGTGGTGGGGGCCATCGTGATGACCCACGGCGACGACAAGGGCCTGATTCTACCGCCCCGCCTGGCCCCCATCCAGGTGGTGATCGTGCCCATCTACAAGGCCGAGACCCGCGAGGCGGTGCTGCCGGCTGCCGAGCGGCTTTACCAGGAGCTCAAGGCCGCCGGTATCCGGGTGCACCTCGACGACCGCGACCAGTACAGCCCGGGCTACAAGTTCAACGAGTGGGAGCTGAAGGGCGTGCCGCTGCGCCTCGAGCTAGGCCCGCGCGATGTGGAGGCCGGAACCGCGGTGCTGGCCAGCCGCCTGGGGGGCAAGGAAACCCTGCAGATCTCCGAGCTGCTGGGCCTGCTGCCGGCCAGGCTCGAGCAGTTCCAGCGCGACCTGTACCAGCGGGCGCTGGAGTTCCGCGACGCCCACACCTGGGCGGTGGACAGCTACGAAGCGTTCAAAGAAAAGGTCGAACAGGGCTTCGTGAAGGCTTTCCACTGCGGCGACAAAGAGTGCGAAAAGCAGATCAAGGCCGAGACCACCGCCACCACCCGCTGCATTCCCTACGACGAGCCCGAGGCCCAGGGAAGCTGCGTCCGCTGCGGTAAGCCCAGCGCTTATGGCAAGCGGATTCTGTTCGCCAAGGCCTACTGAGCGATGCCGAAAGCACCAAAGGCCACCAGCCCAAAGCCGAAGGACAAAGCGCAGGGCTCGAGCGGGAGGGAATCGCTCAAAGCCAAAAAGCAACGGGCCCAGCGAATTCTGGCGGTTATGGAGCAGCTCTACCCGCAGGCCGCCACCGAGCTACAGCACAAGAACCCCTTTGAGCTGCTAATTGCCACGGTGCTCTCGGCCCAGGCCACCGACGCCTCGGTGAACAAGGCCACCCCGGCCCTCTTCCAGCGCTACCCCGATGCGTTTGCCCTGGCCCAGGCCACACCCGAAGAGGTGGAGCCCTACATCAAGACCATCGGCCTGTACCGTTCCAAGGCCAGGAATATCGTGCTGCTGGCCCGCCGCCTGGTGGAGCAGCACGGGGGGGAGGTGCCGGTGGACAAGGCCAAGCTGCGCGCGCTGCCGGGGGTGGGCTGGAAGACCGCCACGGTGGTGCTGGGGGCGGCCTTTGGGGTGCCGGGGATTGCGGTGGACACCCACCTGACCCGCCTGGCCGCCCGGCTGGGCTTGTCGGCCCAGAAAGACCCCGAGAAAATCGGGGGCGACCTCGAGCGCCTCTTCCCCAAGGAGAAGTGGGTGTTTGTGCACCACGCGCTGATTCTTTTTGGCCGCTACCGCTGTACAGCCCGTAAGCCGCAGTGCCCGGGCTGCCCCCTGTACGACGACTGCCTGAGCCAAGGGGCCTGGTAGCCGGAATCAGTCTTCCCAGCGCCGGACTTTTTGGGGCAACCGGCGCCAGCGCCTGGGGCGAAAACGGGCCTCCAGGCGCCGCCAGCCATAGGCCAGCGCCCCCACCAGGCCTGCGCCCACCGCCAGCACCCACAAGGTGGTGATGAGCCAAAGCACCAGGAACAAACCCACCGTTCCAGCCAGCAGTAGTATCAACACCCCCAGGGGGCCCTGTGGAAGTCTGAACTGAAACTGCCTCACACCAGACAGGGTAAAATAAAAGGGATGAGGAGGGTGATGGCCCGGGCGCTCGAGCCCGGCCTTGGCGACAAGAGGGGTGGAATCGGTGTGATTTTTTGGCCGCCTTCTGCCGGGGTGTGGCCTATAATGCGCTCTATATGCCGGGCTCCGACAGCCTACCCATGGTGTTCACTGCGGCCCTGACCGACCCGGGTCGCAAGCGGGCCCTCAACGAGGATGCGGTTACCCAACTAGTAACGCCCTACGGCGGTATTTTTATTGTAGCCGACGGTATGGGGGGCCACCGCACCGGCGAGGTGGCCTCGCAGATGGCCGTCAGTCAGATATTGGAGATTCTCAGACATAAGGAGCCCTCGCCCCAAGGCCTGCTCGAGGCTTACGAGGCTGCCAACGAGGCCATCTATCTGGCCGGACAGAAGCCCGAGTCGCGGGGGATGGGCACCACCTGCACAACCCTCTGGCTCGACCTGCCCTATGCCCTGATCGCCCATGTGGGCGACTCGAGGGCCTACCTGCTGCGCGACGGCGAGCTTATGCAACTCACCCAGGATCACTCCTGGGTGGCCGATCGGGTACGGCAGGGCCTGCTCAGCGAAGAAGAAGCCCGCAACCACCGCTGGCGGAACGTGATCACCAACGCCCTGGGCTCCTTCTCCAGCGCGCGGGTGGATCTGGTGGGCTTGAAGGTGCGCCCTGGCGATGTGTTTTTACTCTGCTCCGACGGCCTCAGCGGGGTACTGGAAGACAGGGTGCTGGCCGAGATGATCCTGACCAATCCCCCGGAGCCGGCGGTGGTCAAGCTGGTGAAGCTGGCCAACGACTGGGGAGGCCCCGACAACATCAGCGCGGTGGTGGTGACGATTGGCAGCCAGGTGGCTGAGAATCCCAGGCCCTACGCTTTGCCCCTGGAAGCCAGTGAGGGGCGCCCTGTGCGACTGCAAAGCGGCAGCGACCCCGAGGTGCTCACCACCCAGATTGTCGAACCGGAGAGGAAGGTCACTTTTTGGCAGCGCTGGGGTAGTCTGATTCTGCTCCTGCTGTGGTTTGGTCTACTGGGCTTTGTTCTGTTCAACCAATTTGGTACAGGGTCTACCCCGTGAAGGACATTTTTCCATCCCCAACTGCCTACAATGCGGCGCGGGGGTGGGTATGCCTATCCAGTGGAGTCAACAATATGAAGTAGGAGACCCTCGCACCGATCGTCAGCACCAGAACCTTTTTGAGTACGTCAACCGCATCGAACAACTGATTGAGCAGGGCAGAGCCGGGCGGCTCAACTCCCAAGAGGTGGAGCATCTGTTTATTTTTTTGGATGCCTATGTGAACACGCACTTTGCCTATGAGGAGCTGTGCATGACCTTGCGCGGTTGCAAGATGGCGCAGAAAAACAAAGAGGCCCACGACAGGTTTCTGAAATTCTGGGCGGAGTTTAGCCGTGCGCATACGCCGCAGAACATCACGGTCGCTGCGCTGGAGACCCTGCGCACCACGCTGGCTGGCTGGCTGACCCAGCATATCTGCAAAATAGATATGGCCCTGCGGCAGACCACCTAATAGGAGCGCTGCACCACCCGGAGCCCCTGGCCCTCGAGCCAGCCCACCAGCCACTCCACCGCGGCTTTGACCCCCGCGGTGCTCAGGGGTGCGCCAAAGCGGCCGATGCCCACATACAGGCCGTGGGCGCTGGGGCGAACCTCCAGGAGCACATCCTGAATGAGATCTTCCTCCTCGAGGTGGGTGTGGAAGTAATAGCCGCCTTCAGGGCCAAGGGCGCGGGCGGCCTCGAGCAGCACCGCCGTACCCCCTTCAAAGCGAACCACGGTTTTCTCGAAGCTTTCAAGTTCGGGCAGCGTACCGGACATCAGGGCATGGGGCATAGGGTACCTCGGAAGGGGCGGCCAGGGGGTGGGGTCTTCGGCGACCTTGCGGAACACCGCATGATAAAACTGGCGGCCCTGCGCTTTCCATTTGAGTGCGTACTTGGTGGTGAGGTGGTGCTCGGGGGGTGGAGGGGTCTCGATCTCGAAAAGCCCGCTGGCCCGGCCCTCGGCCTGGGCGAACCTCCAGTACTCCTCGTGATCGGTGGTGAGGAGCAGCTCACCCCCTGCGGCCAGGCGGGTGGAAAGGCGTCGAAAGAAGCTTTGCTGCAAGAGGCGGTTTTCCTGGTGCTTGGACTTGGGCCAGGGGTCGGGAAAGTTGACATAGACCCGTTGCAGGCTCTGGGGGGCGATCAGGTTGCGCAGGGCGAAGCCGGCTGCGCCGTGATAAACCTGCACGTTGGTGATGCCCTCACGCCGCAAGCGCTTGAGGGCCCGGGCCACCGAGCCCGCTGAAATCTCCACCCCCAGGATGCGCCATTGGGGGTGCAGACGGGCCACCTGAGCGGTAAAGCGCCCGTCGCCAAAACCGACCTCGAGCACCTGCGGTGCCGCGGGCAGGGGAAACTCGGTCTCGCCCAGACGAATCAACACAAGGGGCTATTATACCCACAGGGGTGGTAGACTCGAGCCAACTATGGTGGATGTGGGCCTCGAGCAAGCCTTTGCCAAGGTGCGGGCTTTTTTGGAGGGCGATTTTGAACACCCCGGCCTGACCCTCTACGATTTGCAGAACCTGGTTGGCTACAACAGCCGTCTCAAAACCGATGGTCCGCTCTCGTATACCATGCCGCCTGAGCCGGCCCTGAGCGGGGTGGCGGCGGTACGGCTGTACTACTACCCCAAAGACCCCGAGGTCAACCTGATTGTCGAGATAGAAGACAAGACCCGCAAGCGCCACCTGCGCCACTTTAAGTGGAACGGTGTCTCCTGGACAGCGGCCCGGGGTCTTAAGGCCGACCTGACAGCCACCCGCGAGGTGCTGCCCTCTATCGAAGAGGTGGGCGGTGACTTCTTTCTGGGCTACGCCTCCGAGGAGGCTAAGGAGCTGGCCGAGGCCATCCGGCGCGGGGAGGCCGCGGGGGCCAAATACATGCTGTGCACACGCGACAACACCCGCATCTTTTATGCGCCTACCAGCTCACCCCCGGCGGTGCCCTGCCCGCGTTGCGGCAACACCAACATGATCTTCAAAACCCTCACCCTGGCCACCCCTGAGGATCGCATCGAGGCCATTTTGCGTGAACAACGGGCTTTGCGCACGGCGCTGGAGGATTTGCTGCTGTACTTGAAACGCAAGCTTGGGCCGTGATGGGCCAGCTTTTGTGAAATACTAAAAAACCCTGTCTGGCACAGTCTTGCTTAGATCATTATTTATCATTTGGTAAAAGTTTTTTATGAGCCGTAAAAAACATACTTCCTTACGATTGGCCGGCCTGGAATCTGCTGTAATGTAAGATTGATGACAAAGAACCGCCACCAAAAGCTGAAAACCGACTGGCCGGAACCGGAAGGAGTATCCCATGGTTGAAGACCGCGAACTGATTGCCGCCCGGGCAGGGCTATCTGCTGAGGAGCAGGTCAAGCTAGAAGACCTCGAGAACCAGGAGTGGCGTGAGAGCCTCGAGTACGTCCTGCGCACCGCCGGGCGCGACCGGGTGGCGCAGCTCATGGAGATGCTCGAGAACTATGCCTACCGCAACGGGGTGGTCATCCACGACAAGGTCAACACCCCCTACGTGAACACCATCTCGGTGGAGCACCAGCCCCCCTATCCGGGCGACCTCGAGCTCGAGCAGCGCATCGCCAACATCCTGCGCTGGAACACCATCGCCATCGTGCAGCAGGCCAACAAAAAATCCGACGGTATCGGCGGGCATATCGCCACCTACGCCAGCATTGCCGAGCTGATGGAGATGGGCTTCAACCACTTTTTCCGCGGGCACGATGACCCCGACCGCGATCTGGTCTTCTACCAGGGGCACATGTCGCCGGGCATCTATGCCCGCAGCTACCTGGAGGGCCGCCTGACCGAGGACGACCTGGGCAAGTTCCGCCGTGAGCTTTTGGGTGGGCCGGGCCGGGGCCTTTCCAGCTACCCCCACCCCTGGCTGATGCCCGACTACTGGGAGTTTCCCACCGTCAGCATGGGCCTGGGGCCCATACAGGCCATCTACCAGGCCCGCTTCATGCGCTACCTGGAAGACCGGGGCCTCAAGCCAAAAACCAACGCCAAGGTCTGGGCTTTTCTGGGCGATGGCGAGCAGGACGAGGTCGAAACCCTGGGGGCTTTGCGGGTGGCTGCGAGCGAGGAACTCGACAACCTGATCTTCGTGATCAACGCCAACCTGCAGCGCCTCGACGGGCCGGTGCGGGGCAACTCCAAGGTGATCCAGGAGCTCGAGAGCGTCTACCGGGGCAACGGCTGGAACGTGATCAAGGTGGTCTGGGGCAGCGCCTGGGACGAGCTATTCGCCAAAGATACCGAAGGTGTGCTGCTCGAGCGCATGGAGCAGCTCGTGGACGGCGAGAGCCAGCGCTACGCGGCCTACGGCGGCAAGGAGCTGCGCGAGAAGTTCTTCAACACCCCCGCCCTCAAAAAACTGATCGAGGGCCTGAGCGACGAAGACCTCGACCGCCTGACCCTTTCGCGCGGGGGCCACGACAACCGCAAGATCTACGCTGCCTATAAAGCCGCTGTGGAGCACCGCGGCTCACCCACCGTCATCATCGCCCGCACGGTTAAGGGCTACTGCCTGGGCCCCACCGCCCAGGCCAAGAACGTGGCCCACCAGGTCAAGAAGCTCACCCTGGAAGACCTGCGCGAGGCACGGGATCACCTGGGCATTCCCATCCCCGACGAAGAGCTGGAGAAAACCCCCTTCTACCACCCCGGCAAAGACTCGCCGGAGGTTAAGTACATGCTCGAGCGCCGTAAAGCCCTGGGCGGCCTGATTCCCGAGCGGCGGGTGCGCGAATACCGGCTCAAAACCCCCGATCTGGCCTTCTTCGAGGAGTTCCTGGCAGGCTCCGGTGGGCGCGAAATCTCCACCACCATGGCCTTCGTGCGGATGCTGACCAAGCTGGTGCGCCACCCCGAGGTGGGCAAATACATCGTGCCTATCGTGCCGGACGAGGCCCGTACCTTTGGCATGGAGGGCGTGATCAGCTCGGTGGGCATCTACTCGCCCAAGGGCCAGCTCTACACCCCGGTGGACGCCGGCACCGTGACCGTCTACCGTGAGTCCGAGACCGGCCAACTGCTGCAAGAGGGCATCAACGAGGCCGGGGCCATGAGCAGCTTCATCGCCGCTGGAACTGCCTACGCCCACCACGGCATTCCCACCATCCCCTTTTACATCTACTACTCGATGTTTGGCCTCCAGCGGGTGGGCGACCTGGTCTGGGCGGCGGCCGATCAGCGCACCAAAGGCTTCTTGCTGGGGGCTACCGCGGGCCGCACCACCCTGAACGGCGAGGGCCTGCAGCACGAGGACGGCCACAGCCACGTGCTGGCCCTGCCGGTGCCCAATATGCCGGCCTACGACCCGGCTTTCGCCTACGAGCTGGCGGTCATCCTGCAGGATGGGATGAAGCGCATGTACCAGGACGGCGAGGACATCTTCTACTACATCACCCTGATGAACGAGAACTATGTCCAGCCGGCCATGCCCGAACCGCGTGAGGAAACCCGTCAGGGCATCCTGAAGGGCCTGTATTTGTTCAAGAAAAGTGAGCTTAAGAAGCCCAAGGCCAGGGTGCAGCTCCTGGGCAGCGGCACCATCCTGAATGAGGTGATCAAAGCAGCGGAGATGCTCGAGCGGGATTATGGCATTGCCGCCGACATCTGGAGCGCCACCAGCTACAAGACCCTCTACTACGAGGCCCTCGAGACCGCCCGCACCAACCGCCTTAACCCCAGCAGCAAGCCCAGGCTGTCCTATGTGGCCCAGTGCCTGAATCCCACCGAAGGCCCCATCGTGGCGGCCTCGGACTACATGAAGGCCCTGCCCGATCTGCTCTCGGGCTACCTGAACCGGCCCATCCACAGCCTTGGCACCGATGGTTTTGGGCGTTCCGAAACCCGCGAGGCTTTGCGCGACTTCTTCGAAGTGGACGCCAAACATGTGGTGATAACAGCCCTTTCGGCGTTGCGCGGCGAGGGTAAGGTCAGTGCCAGCACCTTTACCGAGGCCATCAAGAAGCTTGGCATTGACCCTAAGCGGGAGCACCCCCACAAACGCTAAAAGTTAGCTTGTTGGTGCGATATACGGGAGCGAACATGGCTGAATTGAAACTACCCGATCTAGGCGATAACGTAACCTCCGCTGTGGTGGTGGGGGTGCTGATCAAAGAAGGTGATACCATTGCGGCGGGCCAGCCGGTGCTGGAGCTGGAAACCGATAAAGCCGTGATGGAAGCCCCTGCTTCTGAGGGGGGTACGGTTTCCAAGGTTCTGGTTAAGCCCGGCGACGAGGTGAAAAGCGGACAGGTTATTGCGGTGCTGGGGGATGCTGCCTCCAGCGCAGAGAAGCAGGAACCCAAAAAGGAGCCGGAACGCAAAGAAGAAAAAGCCGCGCCAGCGCCTGCCCCCGCAGCCACCCCATCCGCTCCTGCAGCCGCCCCCAAGCCGCCGGTTCCGGCGGCACCGGCGGGCCAGCGCAGGCTGATTCCGGCGGCCCCCAGCGTGCGCAGGCTGGCGCGGGAGATGGGCATTAACCTCTTGGAAGTGGTGGGCAGCGGCCCGGCCTACCGCATCTCGGAAAACGACCTCAAGCGTTTCGCGGCGGGGGAAGCTCCAACCACCGCAGCGCCGCAACCCTCCAGCGCGCCTGCCCTGCCCGACTTTAGCAAGTTTGGGCCGGTGCGCCGCGAGGCCATGTCGGGGGTTCGCCGGGCCACCGTGCGCAGCATGGCCCAGGCCTGGAGCACCATCCCCATGGTCACCCATTTCGACCGGGCCGATATCACCGAGATGGAGGCCCTGCGCAAGCGGATGGCCCCCAGGGCCGAGCAACGGGGGGCCAAGGTCACCATGACCGCCATCCTGCTTAAAATAGCCGCAGCGGCCCTCAAGCAGTTCCCCAAGTTCAACGCCTCGATTGATACGGCCACCAACGAGATAATCTACAAAGATTACATCCACATCGGGGTGGCGGTGGACACCCCCACGGGCCTGCTGGTGCCGGTGGTGCGCGACGTGGACAAGAAGGGGGTGATAGCCCTGGCCAAAGAGCTGGGTGAGATTGCCGCCAAAGCCCGCGAGCGCAAGCTAACCCCGGAGGAGATGCAAGGGGCTACCTTCACCATCTCCAACCTGGGTGGTATTGGCGGCACGGGCTTTACCCCCATCGTCAACTGGCCCGAGGTGGCTATTATGGGCGTCTCGCGCAGCAGCATGGAGCCGGTCTGGAGCGCCGAAAAGGGCGTGTTTGAACCCAGGAACATCATGCCCTTCTCGCTCTCCTACGACCACCGCCTGATTGACGGGGCCGACGCGGCTCGTTTCTGCCGCTTTGTGGCCGAGCTGCTGGAAGATCCCTTCTTGCTAGGGTTTGAGGGCTAACCTTTAGCTTATCCGGGTGGGAGGGTCGGCTAGGGCCGACCCTCTTTTTCGGCTAGGAAAGGGGCTGGATGTGCTCGAGCACCCTTTGCACCACTCCGTCGAGGTCGAGGTAGCTGGTGTCCAGGATAATGGCATCCTTGGCTGGGGCGCTCTGGCGTTTGTCGGCCTCGTCGCGCCGGATGATTTCGGTCAGCACGGTGTCGAAGGCAGCGCCCCGCTCGGGGACGCGGCGCTGGGCCCGCACCTCGGGGTTGGCGGTGAGGTAGAACTTGTAGCGGGCCTGGGGAAACACCGTGCTGCCCATGTCGCGCCCGTCCACCACAAAGGGGGGCGGAATCTGGCGCAGCACCTGGTTGACGTATTCCCGGATGGCGGGGCGCACGGCTACCGCCGAGACAATCTGGTCTACCTCGAGGCTGTGCAAGGCCTCGCTCACCTCGTGGCCGTCCAGAAAAACCAGGTTCTGGGTGGGGGTGGGTTTGAGTTCGAGGCGGTGCTTTGCCAAGCGCGTCTCTATCTCCTCGGGAGGAACCTGCTCGAGCAAGCACATCAGGGCCACCGCCCGGTACAACAGGCCGCTGGAGATGTAGGGAATGCCCAGGCGCTGGGCCACCAGTTTGGCTACGCTGGTTTTGCCCGAGGCGGAGGGGCCGTCTATGGTGATGATCTCAGTCATGCGGTGGTGGGGTTGCTGGTCTTGTGCGGTGTTCAAGGCCAAAATCCTTACTTGTTACCCGCGAGTCGTGCCAAATCTTCCCAGAAGCTCGGGAAGCTGATGCTGGCCCACTCGGCGTCCTGCACCGTGACCCCTTTGGGCAGGCCGCAGACCGCAAAGGCCATGGCGATGCGATGGTCGTGGAAGGGTTCAACCAGGCCGCCCCCCGCCACGCGGCCGCCGCGAATCCGCAGCCAGTCGGGGCCTACCTCGACCGGCACGCCCAGGTTTTGCAGGTTTTTGGCGATGGCCGCCACCCGGTCGGACTCCTTGACCCGCAGCTCTTCGAGGCCCGGAATATAGGTCTCGCCCGCGGCCCAGGCCGCCGCCGCCGCCAGGATGGGCACCTCGTCCACCATCAGCGGGATGAGCTGGGGATCCACCGCTACACCCCGGAGCTGGGAGGAGCGGGCCCGGATCCAGCCCACCGGCTCGCCGTCCTGCCCTTCGGTCACTTCCCAGCTCAGGTCGGCCCCCATCTCTTTGAGCACCGTCAGCAGCCCGGTGCGGGTGGGGTTGAGGCCCACGCCCTCCAGGGTGACCTCCGAATCGGGGGTGATCAGGGCGGCCACGATAAAAAAGGCCGCGCTGCTGAAATCGCCGGGTACGGTGAGGTCTTTGGCGGCAAAGGGCTCGGCCCGGCGGGTGCGGATCAGGCGGCCTTCCACCTCGATGGGCAGGCCGTAGTGCCTGAAGACCCGCTCGGTGTGGTCGCGGGTGGGGGCGGGTTCTACCACCTCGGTGTCTTCCTCGGCAAAGAGCCCGGCCAGCAGAAGGGCACTCTTGACCTGGGCACTGGCCACCGGCAGCTCGTAGTGGATGCCCCGCAGCCCGCCGCCCCGGATGGCCAGGGGGGCTAGCTGGCCGTTCTCGCGGCCTTCGATGCGGGCGCCCATCTGCCGCAAGGGGAGGGTCACCCGGCCCATGGGCCGCCGCCGGAGCGAGGCATCGCCGGTAAGCACCGCGAATATATCCTGCCCCGATAAAAGCCCCGCCACCAGCCGCATCAGGGTGCCGGCGTTGCCACAGTCGAGCACGTCGCCGGGTTCTTTGAGCCGAAGGCCCGCCCCTTTGATGTGAAAGTGCTGGCCCTGCTCGGTAATTTCGGCCCCAAGCTGGCGCATTACCTGGGCGGTGGAGAGGGTGTCGCCGGCCTTGAGCGGGTAGTAAAGCGTGCTTTCGCCCTGGGCCAGCGCGCCCAGCATGAGGCCGCGGTGCGTGACCGACTTGTCGCCGGGAACCCGGAGGGTGCCCTTGAGGGAGGGGGTGGGGGGGATGAGCCGTTCCATAAGTCCAACCGGGATTATAGCCTGTACGCGCAACCGGCCCGAGGTCTTGGGGCATTGATTTTTTCCGCTGCGAGGAGGGGGTTGGCGAATAGCATACTCACTTGGCTGGGTGATTTGCCGTTATAGTGGGGTGTCATGGACGCTGCACACAACGCCCCTGAGCCCCGTTACTGGGAGAAGATTCGAACCGTGGCCGACACCCTGCGGGAACTCGAGGGCCCCATCATCGTGGTCTCGCACGTAGACCCCGATGGCGACGCCATAGGCTCGTCGCTGGGGCTCTTTCGAGCCCTCAAAACCCTGGATAAAAAAGTGACCTGGATTGCCGAACCCCCGCGGTTTCTGCGCTTCTTGGTGAGGGAAGAGGAGTACAGCGACCCCATCCAGCAGGTGCCGGAGGGGGCCACCCTGGTGGTGCTGGACTCGGCGGAGCCCGGCCGGGTGGCGGGGGCGCCGGTGGAGGGATTCGTGATTAACATTGACCACCACGGCACCAACCCGCGCTTTGGCTACCTTTCGGTGGTGGATCCCTCCAAGGCCGCCACCGCCCAGATTGTCAAAGACCTGATTGACGCGCTGGGGGTCACCTGGACGCCCGAGATTGCCACCCCGGTGCTCACCGGCCTGATTACCGACACCGGCAATTTTCGCTTTGCTAACACCACCCCCGAGGTGCTGCACACCGCCGCCGAGCTGGTGGGGTATGGGGTGCGGCTGGCTGAGCTCACCGACCGATTGCAGTGGCGCCCGGTGAGCTACTTCAAGGTGATGGGGGCGGTGCTTTCCACGGTGGGGTTCCACTTTGGAGGCCTGCTGGTGACGGCCCATATGCCCAGCGGGATTAACGTGGAAGACTCCGACGACTTTGTGGGCATCATCCGCTACGCCGAAGGCAGCCAGATTGCGGTTTTTTTGCGCGAGCGCGAGGAAGGCGTGAAGATCAGCATCCGCAGCCGCGGCGGGGTCTCGGCCCAGGCGGTGGCGGTCAAGCTGGGCGGCGGGGGCCACGTGCCGGCGGCAGGGGCCACCCTGCGCGGTCTGACCCTGGAAGAGGCCTACCCCAGGGTGCTGGCGGCGGTGGAGGAAGAGCTCCGGCGGGCGGGCTACCTGTAGCACGGGGAAGCGGCTTGTAGACAAAACCTGCCCTGCGCAGGGCCTGCCGATCGCTCCGGCAGCCACGGTATCGGTGTGGCTGTTTGACCCTGTATTTATCTTGACGATGACCCTTCCAGCCCATACCATTGCATAGAACCTTACCCGCCCAGGGTAAGCAGTTCTTCTATCCAGAGCAGCGGAGGGAACGGCCCGATGAAGCTGCGGCAACCTGCGGGGGCAATCGCCCATTACCGAGAAACCCCCGCGCTTGGTGCCAAATCCGCCCCGGTGTCGCTAGGCACAGCAAAGGCATCAGGGGAAAGATGGAAGAAGGGAAAAAAAGCCCTTCTTCGCGCAGGACTGAAGGAGGGTAGATGGATTTTTCCAGTCTGGCTGTTTTGAGTGGGCTTCCCCAACAAGATCCCCATAACGCGGTGGGCGTGCCGATCTACGCGACGGCGGCCTATGGTTTCGCCGACCTGGAGGACGGCGCGCATAAGTTTGCCACCAACCAGGGCTACACCTATACCCGCCTCCAGAACCCCACAGTGGCGGCCCTCGAGGCCCGTCTCACTGCCCTGGAAGGGGCTTTGGGGGCGGTCTGCCTGGCCTCGGGGCAGGCCGCCAGCTTTGCCGGTCTGCTGGCCTTGGTGCGCGCGGGCGACGAGGTGATCGCCAGCCCCGGCTTGTTTGGCGGCACGGTGGGCCTTTTGAACCAGGTGTTTGGCCTGATGGGGGTGCGGGTGCACTTTGTGGCGCCCGAGGTGGCGGCGGTGCAGGCAGCCCTGAACGAGAAGACCCGGGCGGTTTTTGTGGAGGTGCTGGGCAACCCCTCGCTCGAGCTCCCCGACCTGCAAGGGCTGGCTGAGCTGTGCGAGGCCCACCGGGTGGCCCTGGTGGTGGACAACACCTTTGGCGCGGTGGGGGCCCTGGCCCGCCCCCTGGAGCACGGGGCACACGTGGTGGTGCACAGCCTGACCAAGTGGGCCAGCGGCCATGGCTCGATTCTGGGCGGGGCGGTGCTCTCGCGGGAAACCGCCCTCTGGCAGCATTACCCGCAGTTCACCAGCCCCGATGCCCAGGGCAAAATCCCCTGGGAGCAGTTTGGGGCGCGGTGTTTTTTGGAGCGGGTGCGCCAGTTGGGGCTCTCGCTGGGCGGGATGGTGCTCTCGCCCTTCAACGCCTATTTGCTTTTTCAGGGCCTCGAGACCCTGGCGCTGCGCATCGAGCGGGCCAGCCAGACCGCCCTGACCCTGGCCCGCTGGCTCGAGTCCCAGCCCCAGGTGGCCTGGGTGCGCTACCCCGGCCTGCCCACCGACCCGGCCCACCCCCGGGCCGCCCAGTACCTGCGCGGGGGGTTTGGCAGCATCCTGACCTTTGGCATCCGGGGGGGGCTCGAGGGGGCCAGCCGCTTCCTTGCTAACCTGAAGATCATCCAGGCGCCCAACGTGGGGGATGCCCGCACCCTGGCCGTGCACCCCTGGACCACCACCCATAGCCGCATCCCTGAGGCGGCCCGCCGGGCGGCGGGGGTGGGCCCGGAGACCATCCGCCTTTCGGTGGGCCTCGAGAGCCCCCAGGACATCCAGCAGATGCTCCTGGAAGCGCTGGCTGGCGTGGAGCAGGTGGGGCATGAAGGTTAGCGCTCTGCTGCAAAGCGGCCGGCCAATTTTCTCCTTCGAGTTCTTCCCGCCCAAAACCCCCCAGGGCGAGGCCGCGCTGTTTCGCACCTTACACGAGCTCAAGCCCCTGAAGCCCGCCTTTGTCTCCATCACCTACGGGGCTGGGGGCAGCGAGCGCAACAAAACCGCCGAGTGGGCCGCCCGCATCCAGAAGGAGGTGGGGCTTCCGGCCATGGCCCACCTGACCTGCGTGGGCAGCACCCGCGAGGAACTGCTGGCCCGGCTGCACGAGTATGCCCAGGCGGGGGTGGAGAACATCATGGCGCTGCGGGGCGACCCCCCCAAAGGCGTGCAGGCCTTCCAGCCGGTGGCGGGGGGCTTCCGCTACGCCTCCGAGCTGGTTGCCCTGATCCGGGCCGAGTTTGGCGACCGCTTCGCGGTGGCTGGGGGCGCCTACCCCGAGGGGCACCCAGAGGCGGTGAGCCTCGAGGCCGACCTGCACCACCTGAAGCAAAAAGTAGAGGCCGGTCTCGACTTCGTGGTCACCCAGCTTTTCTTCAACAACGCGCTTTACTTTGGCTTTGTGGAGCGGGCCCGCCGCATTGGCATCCAGGTGCCCATCGTGCCGGGCCTGATGCCCATCACCGACCTGGCCCAGGTGCGCCGATTCATGGATCTGTGCGGGGCCAGCATACCGGGGCCGCTGCTTTCGCGCCTCGAGCGCGCCCAAAGCCCCGAGGAGGTGCTGGAGATTGGGGTCGAGCACGCCACCCGCCAGGCCCAGGAGCTGCTCGAGGCCGGCGCTCCGGGCCTGCACCTCTACACCCTCAACAAATCGCCGGCTACACGCAGGGTCATGCAAAACCTACAAATGGTTCTGCGGTGACTTTTCCCCAGGCCACAAATGGGAGCAAAATGGAGGGGCATGCAAACCTCGACAGCGGCGCCAACTACCCAAAGCCTGACCCGTTTAAGTGCTGATTCACGGGTGCTTATGCGCGGTTTGCTTTTTACGCCATCGGTTCCTCGCTATGTGGCCGCCAGGCTGTTGGGTAAGCGCTACCCGCCCAGGGCGCTTTCCCTGCAACTGGTTACCCTGCCCGAGCCCGAACGACCCGCAGGCTTTGAGCGCCTCAAGGTGCGGCTGTCGGGCATCTGTGGGAGCGACCTGGCTTTGCTCTACGGTAAACAGGCCCCCACCCTTTCCGGGATGTTTTCTTTCCCAGCGATCCTGGGGCACGAAATTCTGGCCGAGCTGGGTGGGGTGCGGGTGGTGGTCAATCCGGTGCTGGCCTGCCTCGAGCGCGGCCTGCCGGACTGCCCGGCCTGCGCCAGGGGCGACGACCACCTCTGCTTCAACGTGGCTGAAGGCAACTTCGGCCCCGGTATGCTGGGCTTCTGCAAAGACCTGGGGGGTGGCTGGGCCCAGCGCATGGTAGCCCACCGCGAGCGCATTTTCCCCATTGCCGAAAGCGTGCCCGATGAGCGGGCCGTGCTGGCTGAACCGGCGGCGGTGGTGCTGCACGGGCTGCGGCAGGCCTGGGGCGAAGGTAAACCCTGGCCCAACCCGGCGGTTCATCGTATGCACTGGCCCGCTCAGATACTGGTCATCGGGGCCGGAACCATCGGCCTGCTGGCCGTCAAAATGCTGCGTGTGCTGGGGTTCGAGGGGCCTTTGTGGGCGGTGGCCCGCCACCCCCGCCAGGCCGAGCTGGCCCGGCAGTTGGGCGCCAGCCAGGTCTTTCCCTCTGCCCAAGCGGCCCAACAAGCCGCCGGTGCCCGGCGTTACCGGGGTATTCTGGGGTCTACCGCCTGGCGGGGTGGTTTTGAGGGGGTGGTGGAGGCCTCGGGTTCCCCCAAAGGTTTACAGGAGGCCAGTTGGGCCGTGCAGGAAGGGGGGCGGGTTCTGCTGCTGGGGGCCCCGGCCACCGCCTTGCACGACTTTTCGCCCTACTGGTTCCGCGAGGTGGGCCTGGTGGGGAGCTATGCCTATAGCTGGGACGACTTTGCTCAGGCGGTCAAGCTGCTGCCCGAGCTGGAGGGTGTGGAGGCCATGGTCACCCACAAATTTGGCCTCGAGGCCTGGCCCGAGGCCATCAAGGCCGCGGCCACCCGGCGGGGCATCAAGGTGGTGTTCAAACCCTAACTGCTTTTCTAAGGGCCCTACGCGCGGCTTTGTCGCTTGGTTTGTCATGGAAACAGCGTTTTTCGAGAGCCTATTGGCGCTGCTGTAGGAGCCCCTGAAAATCGCTCAAACGGTCATGCCCGTCGGAAGGGCAGGGGTGCATCGGGAGGGTTTATGACAGGGGATAAGTCGGTAAGAGATTGGGCCGCCATCGCCCTGGGGGCGGTGGTGTTGCTGGGTTTTGCGGCCCTGGTGGTGTATATGTTGGGTCTGCTCACCGCCGACGAAACCACCTGGGGCCGGGCGCTGTACCTGTTTGCCGGCGTGGAGGCCATTGCCTTCGCGGCCGCGGGATACCTCTTTGGTCGGGAGGTGCACCGTGCCCGGGCCGAGCAGGCCGAGGCTCGAGCCCACCACGCCGAAGAGCAGTGGCAGCAGTGGAGCCGGCGGGCCCTCGAGGCCGAGGCCAAAGGCCAGAGCCTGAGCACCACGATAGCCCTGTGGGCCCAGCAGCATCCCGAGCTGGCGCCGGCAGCCCAGATGGCCCAGCGGCTTTTTCCGGACAGGCCCTGAGGTGGGCCTTTTGCCCGCATGGGGTTTTGCGCTACTCTAAAGTATGCCCATTCGCGAGTTCCGCATGGCCGATTACACGAGCGTACTGGCCCTCTGGCAAGGCGCGGGCCTGGAGCTCAACCCCTCGGATAGCTTCGAGGGTCTACAGAAGAAGCTCGAGCGCGACCCCGATCTGTTCTTGGTGGTCGAGGAGGACGGCCAGATTCTGGGGGCCTTGCTGGCCGGTTACGACGGGCGGCGGGGCTGGCTGTACCACATGGCTATTCACCCCTTCGGCCAGGGGCAGGGCTGGGGCAAGCGGATGATGGAGGAGCTCGAGGCCCGCCTCAAAGCCAAGGGCTGCCAGAAGCTGAACCTGCTGGTAGAGCCCTCCTACACCGGGGCCCAGGACTTCTTCGAACGGCTTGGCTACCGCCGCGACGACCTGATCTTCATGGAGAAGTGGCTGGACTGAAGATTCAGCCACAGGCCCATCGGCATTCTGCCTCAGGCGGGCGTAGAATGGCCCCCATGTGGAACTACATTTTGCTGGGCTTTGTGCCGCTGGCAGTCGCCCTGGAAGTCCTGCACGCGCCGGCGGTCTGGATTTTTCTGGTATCGGCCCTGGCTTTGCTGCCGCTGGCGGGTCTGATGGGCCGGGCCACCGAGGAGCTGGCCGCGCGCGCGGGTAGCACGGTGGGGGGTCTGCTCAACGCCACTTTTGGCAACGCGGCGGAGCTGATTATCGCCATCGTGGCGTTGCTGGCGGGCAAAATTGAAGTGGTGAAGGCCAGCATCACCGGCTCGATCCTCTCCAACCTGCTGCTGGTGCTGGGGCTCTCGATTTTTATGGGGGGCCTGCGCCACAGCACCCAGCGCTTCAACGCCCAGGCCGCAGGGGTGATGACCTCGCTGCTGACCCTCACCCTAATTGCCTTCCTGCTTCCGGCTTTCTTCGACCTGGCCGAGCGGGGCTTCTTTAAGGTGCTCGACCCCGCGCTGCCCGACCAGATGTTTAGCCTGGCTACTGCCGGGGTGCTCATCCTGATTTACCTTGCCAACATCTACTTTTCCCTCAGAACCCACAAAGACCTGGTCTCGGGCCTGTCCGATGAGGCCCACCATGAGGCCCACTGGAGCCTACCGGTGGCGGTGGGGGTGTTGGCAGCGGCCACGGTGGGGGTGGCGGTGATGGCCGAGTTTTTGGTGGGGAGCCTCGAGGAGGCCACCCAAGCCCTGGGGCTTTCGGAGTTCTTTGTGGGCATCATCTTGATTCCGCTGGTGGGCAATGCCGCTGAGCACTTCGCGGCGGTGGTCTTCGCCATGAAAAACAAGATGGATCTGGCGGTGCAGATCGCGGTGGGCTCTTCCCTGCAGATTGCCCTTCTGGTCGCGCCCATTCTGGTGATTGTGGGCTATCTGGCGGGCCGTCCGATGGATCTGGTCTTCCAGAACCCTCTGGAGCTGGCCGCCCTGGCGGCCTCGATCCTGGCGACCAACGCGGTGGTGCGGGATGGAGAAAGCCACTGGCTGGAGGGGGTGATGCTTTTGGGGGTGTATGTACTGCTGGGTTTTGCCTTCTTTTTCACGCCAAAATAGCAGGCCGTGCTAGAAGCGCAGGTCAATGTTTATTGGTTCTTGTGCTTTCCTTTTGCTTTCCAAAGCCCCGCCCACAATGGTAAGTGCGATGCCCACCATCAGGTATACGTCGCCCAGGCTGATTACGTTGGTGTAGCCCAGCACCCGCACCGGGATGATGTCGGCCAGGAACCATAGCTGTGTGGAGCCGTCCATCAGGGTATGAACCGCGTCGTACTGCTGCTGAAGTTTGGGGATGTAGGACTCCAGCCCCACCCTGTAGAGCGCCTCGCTGCTTACGGGCATATGCCCCCGGTTGGCAAAAATGACCAGCGCATTACAGAAAAGGCCCAGCCCCACAAACCACAGCCCGCGCAGATGGGTGTTGGCCCACAAGCCGTAGCCCACCAGCACCAGCACCAGGGTTTTTGCCAGCGGGCCGGCAATTTCAGGGGCTATCAGGCCGCGAACGGTGGCAAAGGCCAGGCCCCCTTCCAGCAGCGCTGCTGCTACGAAGGCCCAAGCCGATCGGAGCTCGAGGTTGGCGATGTCGCGGAGGCTGGCCCGGAATGCGAGGGCGAGGGCCACGCCGATAAGTGCGCTGGCAAGGTATAGCGTCGTAGAAATTCCCCCCGATCCTTCCAGATAGGGCTTTCGAGCCACAAGGCCTCGAAGTGCCGCACCAACTGCGGGTCGAACTGCCGCCCCGCTTGCATGATTATCTCATTAAGGGCTTCCTGGGGTGTTTTGGCCGGGCTGTAGGCCCGGCCCGCGGTCATGGCCTCGTAGGCGTCGGCCAGCGCCACGATACGCGCCCAGAGCGGAATTCGCTCCTCCCTAAGCCGGCTGGGGTAGCCGCTGCCATCCCAGCGCTCGTGGTGGTGCACGATAACGTTTTGTACCTCCTGGGGTAGTCGGCTGCGCATGGGGTGGAGCACCTCGAGGCCCTTCTTGGGGTGGCTCCTGATGAGCTCAAATTCCTCCGGGGTTAGCTTGCCCGGCTTCAGCAGGATGGAGTCCGGGATGGCCACCTTGCCGATATCGTGTATACGGGCCGCATAGGTGATGCGCTTTACATCCTGCTCGTCGAAGCCCATCCGCTTGGCGATGCTGCCGGCGATGGCCGCCACCCGCTCGGAGTGCAGCCGGGTGAAGGGATCTTTGGCGTCCAGGGCCGCCACCAGCACCTCGATGGTGTCGTCGAAGGCCGCCTCGATCTTCACCTTTTCATCCCAGTAGAAGCGCGAGAAGTAGAGCAAAAGCATCATAAAGAGCACCGTAAACCCGCCCCAGCCCCAGATGAGGGGGGTCTGGTAGGCCTTGGCCAGCAGCAGGCCGATGGGGGCCTGGAGCAGGTAGCTCACCCAGAGCCAACTATAGTTTTCAAACCAGACCTTGCGCAGGCTGGCCCCGCTGGCCAGATGAATTACGTAGGTGACGCTCCCGACGTTCACAAAAAAGTACACCAGCGAGGCGACCAGGATCCCCGCGGCCTCCTGCAGGTAGGGGTGGGCGCCGAGGTGGGCCTGCGCCCAGCCCCAGGCCAGGCCGGCCAGGCTGGTGGCCAGGCCCGACTGGGTGCGGTTGAAGAGGTCCTTGTACCAGGTGTAGCCGGGTCGGCCAAAGTCTCTGTTGAAGCTAAAAACAAACACCAGGCCCGCGGCCAGCCAGGGGGGAAAGAGGGTGACAGCGGCCAGGGCCACCACGAAGGCGTGGGACATGGAGGCGCTGAAGGGCAGGGCCACATGGGCTCGCCTGGCAATGACGATTAGGGCGGCCCAGAAGACCAGGTCCAGGGGGTTGGGGGCGTAGGGGCCGAAGGGCAGCAGGAGGTAGAGCAGCCCAGCAAAAGCCGCCAGCAGCACCAGCAGGAAGAGCAGAACGCGCAGAGGAGGCATGGGGAGCGGCGCCTTCACCCCCCTAGTCTAGGGCAGAGACCAAAGCAAGCGGGTGCGGTTTGCACCACCGCACCCGCACGAGCGTTACGTAGTTACTGCCACTGAGTATCGGCGCCGACGGCTACGGCCAGGGCAACCAGGGCGGCGATCAGGGTGGCGATCTTGAAGGCGAGCTTCTTCATAATTTCCTCCTCCTAGACGATGTGGAAGCGCTTTTGTTTTTTGACTTCCAACCTTGGAGAAGACAATACACCACCCCCCTGTGTGCGGTCAATGCACACAGGAATACGTGCACTTGGTTTACAATGTGCTTAAGCCACAATACACCCCAACTGTCTCTCGCCTACCGAAGTAGACAGCTCTAGCTTAGAAGCAATCCACAGACTGGGCTGTGATATTTGCACCACCCGGCCCGACCGGGTGTTACGCGCCTCAGGAGAGGGCTATGTCGAAGGTGGTCTGGTCGAGGGTGAGCTCGAGCCGGTGTGCGGTTAGGTCACCTACGGCCAGGCGGAAGCCCGCTTTGGGGGTCAGCTCCGTGGTTTGCAGGGGGACGCCCTGGGGGTTCAGCAGCGTGGCTGTGCCGGTGCTAAACGAAACCCCATCTTCGTGCAGCACCTGCCCGACCAGAAAGGCTTGCTGGCCGTTTTGCTTGTAGCTGAGGTCGAGGTAGTAGTCGGCAGCCAAGTAGAGCTTGCTCCAGCCGGTTCCGGTGGTGGTGCGTAAGCCGGATGGGTTGCGTTCTGATGTCATGATGAGAATAGCCGCCTGCTTCATAGCTTCCACCTTTTCAATGCTGCGCTGGGTACTGCAACGTTCAGTGGATGTGCATGGCATAAATCCGAACCAGGGTGCTTTGTGGCACCCTTTGTGTCATTATAATCTAAAACGGTAGGAGAGTTCCTAGCACGTATGCCCAAAAAGACGCCGGGACAATATTTTCTGAGCAAGGGTATATCGCCGAGCCAACTGGCCGATCGCCTCGAGCAACTCTATCCCCTCGAGCGCGAGGTCTTGCTGGCCCGGGCATCGGGCGAGACCCTGCGGGCCATTGGGGGGCGGCTCGACCTGACCCCTGAAGGGGTGCGCCAGGTGGAGATTCGCGCCCTCAAAAAACTCCGTGAAGAAGACGATACCGCGCAAATTCAGGGCCGTCGTTTTCGCCTGGCTGTTGAACAGCGCCTGGGAGTACCGCTGGAGAAAGCGGTTGAGGGATTGCCCGAACCCCAGCCCATGCTGGTTTTAGCCTATGCCCGGGGCGAACCGCTGGCCGATCTGGCCCCTACCCTGGGGTTGAGCATCACCGAGGCCACCGCCCTGCGTGACCAGGCGGTGGCGTGCTTGCTGGGTGAGGATCGGGGCTCGAGGGCCGGCAAGTGGGCCGAGCTAAAAGCAGCGGTAGCAGCAGCCTTAATCGAGAGTCCGCTCACCTACGACGACCTCGAGGCCCGCTTTCCTATGTCCCGCCGACGCCTGATGAAGCTGATGCAGGAGCTGGTGAACGAAGGCCGGGCCGAGCTGAGCGATGAGTACCCGTTCCGCTTTTTGGGGGTTAAACCGCCCCAACGGGCTTTGGACTGAGCCGGTAAGAAGAACCCTATTGAAAACCCCCTTTATGCGCTCTTTGCATAAAGGGGGTTTCTCGTGCTGAACGTGGTGGGCGCGATTGGACTCGAACCAACGACCCCTACCGTGTCAAGGTAGTGCTCTAGCCATCTGAGCTACGCGCCCGCAGGGGGCTTCAATCCGGTATTCTCGCCAGAACAAGCAGAGAACCTTTGGAGGCGCTGACCGGATTCGAACCGGTGAATGGAGGTTTTGCAGACCTCTGCCTTACCACTTGGCTACAGCGCCGCGCCTGCTGCCCCTCGAGGGGTTCAGCAACCGTTAGGTTAGCACCTGTGAATAGGGTGTGTCAAACCTTTTTCGGGTACGATTGAACCGTGCGCGAAGTCTTTATCAAGACACCGGGGGGGTTTCGCTGGCCCTTTTCCAAGGGGCTTTTGGTGGAGTCCATGATGATGGCGGGCCTCAAGATGGAGCCGGCCATGTCGGTGGCCCACACCATCGAGGAACAACTGCGCTCCCGCAAAAAGCCTGAGGTTACTGCCCTGGCGCTCAAAAAAATGCTGATTCAAGAGGTGGAGAAAAACTTTGGCCCCGAGATGGCCGAACGGCTCAGGGGCCAGACCCAGGCCTTTGAGGATATTGTGGTGCGGGAGGGGTACCGCCGCCGCCCCTTTTCCAAGGGGGTGCTGGTGCGCAGCCTGGAGGATGCGGGGTTTTCTATGCGCGAGGCCCAGACCATTGCCCGCTCGCTGGAGAATCGCCTGCGCCGCAGCGGGGTGCGCTCAATTGATGCCGATGAGCTGGAGCGGCGTATTGCAGCCGAGATCGAAGAGCTATTTGGGCCGGCGGCCAGGAACCGCTACGCCGGAAGGCAGGCCCTGGCCGGAGAAATTTTCGTGGAGGAGGGGGAGGGTGAGCCACGGGTGCCTTTCTCCAAAGGGGTGCTGGCCCAGTCGGTGATGGCGGTGGGGCTCTCGCCCGATGCGGCCTACCGGCTGGCCCGCGATGTGGAACGCCGCTTGCGCGATAGCGGCTCGACCGTGGTCAAGCGCGACTACCTGCGTAAGGCGGTTGCCGAAGAGCTGATGGAAGAGGCCGGGGAAGAGGTGGCCCGGCGCTACCACCTGTTGCGCAGCATCCGGCGGGCTGTGAAGCCGGTGCACCTGCTAATCGGGGGGGTGGCGGGGGTAGGGAAGAGCGTGCTGGCCTCAGCGCTGGCCTACCGACTGGGCATTACCCGCATGATTTCGACCGATGCGGTGCGGGAGATCCTGCGGGCCACGATCCCCAAAGACCTGCTGCCCACTTTGCACACCAGCAGCTTTGAGTCGTGGCGGGTCTTGACCACACCCCAGAAAGCCGAACCCAGCGCGGCGCTGGTAATGCAGGGGTTTCGTGATCAGGTCTCGAGGGTGGCGGTGGGGCTGCGGGCCATCCAGGAGCGCAGCGCCCGGGAGAAAACCTCGCTGGTGGTGGAGGGCGTGCACGTGGTGCCGGGCTACATGACCCACCAGTACCAGCACGAGGTCATACAGATTCCCATTATGCTGGTACTCGAGGATGAGGCCCTGCACCGCGACCGTTTTGCCCTGCGCGAGCGGGAGACCGGGGGGTCGCGCACCAGTGGGGCTTATGCGCAGCACTTTAGCGAAATTCGCCTTATCCAGCAGCATCTGATTGAGCTGGCTCGAGGTGCCGGGGTTCCCCTTATTCCGGCGGAGAACCTGGATCGGGCCATTGATAAGGGCCTCGAGGTGATCGTAGACCGGCTGCAAGAGGCCTATTTCGATGTGGTGCAGGGGTAGCCAGGCTCATACGTCACATACCCGGGCCGGATGGGCAAGGTAGGCTCGAGGGGTGAGCGAGCAGATTCAAATCAAGGGACTGCCGGCCATCCCGCCCCTGGGCATCGGCACCTGGCAGTGGGGCGACCGGCTGGTCTGGGGCTACGGCAACGGCTACCAGGCAGGTGACACCGAGGCGGCCTACCGGGCGGCCCTGCAGGGTGGGGTGCGGCTTTTTGACACTGCCGAGTTTTATGGTTTTGGTCTTTCGGAGTCTCTGATCGGGCGCTACCGCCAGGCCTACGAGCCCAAGCCCCTGGTGGTAAGCAAGCTATTCCCCTACCCCTGGCGGCTTTCCCGCAAGACGCTGTTTGCCGCGCTTAAAAAAAGCCTGCAGCGCTTGCAGATGCCACAGCTAGATCTGTACCTGCTGCACTGGCCCTGGAAACCGGTTCCGCTCGAGCAGTGGGCGCTTGCGCTGGCCGAAGCCTACGAGCAGGGGCTGACCCGGGCGGTGGGGGTCTCCAACCACAACCTGCAGCAGCTCGAGCGCGTGGCCCGGGTGCTGGCCCAGCACCGGGTGCCGCTGGCGGTTAACCAGGTGGAGTACCACCTGCTCGAGCGCAAACCCGAACGGACGGGCCTTTTACGTGCTATGCAGGCCGAGGGCATCGTGCTGATGGCCTACAGCCCGCTGGCTATGGGCTGGCTAACCGGCAAGTATAACCTGGAAAACCCCCCACCAGGCCGTTACCGGGCCCAGCGCTATGTCACCCGCAAGGCCCAGATTCCCACACTGCTCCAGGCTCTTAACGAGATTGCCGAGTCGCTGGGGGCCACCCCCGCCCAGGTGGCCCTGCGCTGGTGTATACAAAAAGGCACCCTGCCCATTCCGGGTGCAAAAAACGCGCGCCAGGCCGAGGGGAACGCGGCGGCTTTGCGCATCTGCCTTTCCGATACTCAGATGGCCCGGCTGGATGCCTTGAGCGAGGGGGAAGGGTGGGGCTAAAGTTCGCCCACCTCGATGGCTGCAGTCAGGGCCGCCCCCAGCAGCCCGGCCTCGCTCCCCAGTTTGGCCAGGTGGAGGGGCGGGGTGATCCAGTTTTCCATGTAGCGGTGGTAGGCGCGCAGCACCTCGTCCAGGTAGGCCTGTCCTGCGTTGAGGGCTACCCCACCCCCCAGCACCACCACCTCGGGGTCGTAGCACTTGACCAGCGAGGCCAGCGCGATGCCCACCCAGCTTGCGGCCTGCAGCACGATGCGGCTGGCCCGGGGGTCGCCCTGCTGGAACAGCGCGAACAGCTCGCGGGTGTTCATCTCGCGCTTGAAGGAGGCCAGGGCCATGCGCTCCATGGCCGGGCCGGTGGCCAGGGCCTCGAGGCAGCCATCCAGTCCGCAGCCGCACGAGGGGCCGCCCGGCTGCATGGTGATGTGCCCAATCTCGCCTCCCTGCCCGTTCACGCCGCGCAGCACCTTGTTGCCCCAGACAAAGCCGCCCCCCACCCCGGTCGAGACCGTCATGTAGAGGGTGCTTTCGGCGCCCTGGGCGGCTCCCAGCTTGTGCTCGGCCAGGGCCGCGGCGTTGGCGTCGTTTTCCATGTAGACCTTGTAGCCGGTGGCCTGCTCGAGCCGCTCCACAATAGGGAAATCGGTAAAGTTGGCGATGTTGGGGGCAAACTTGATCCGGCCCCGCTTGAAGTCGAGGGGCCCCGGGGTGCCCAGGCCGATGGCCTGCACCGCCACACCCCCGGCCTCGATGGCGGCCTTGGCGGCCTGGGCCATGGCCTCGATCACGGCCTGGCCGCCTTCTTCTGGCGTGGGTACGGTCACCTTGGTCTTAATCACGCCCTCGCTGAACACCCCGGCCATGATCTTGGTTCCGCCTAGATCAATTCCCACTACGCTCATGACGCTTCTCCTTGGTGGTCTCGCTCGATAATCAGGGTGGCCTCGTGGTAGAGGGCCTCGGGCACCCAGAGGCTCACATCCCCGGTGTAGGTGCCCATGTAGGCTTCGGGCAGGCTAAAGGGGGTCTCGAGGTGAACCGGAATCTGGTGCGCTTCCAGCCGGGCCTTGAGCCCCTCGGCCACCACCCTGGGGGCCGATAGGAACAGCACGTACGACACTTCCCCAATCCGGCGACGGGGGAGGGAGGGGTCTACTGCATCATTCATCGGCTAACAGCATAACAGCGTCAATACCCCAAGATTATCTAGCCCCGTCCCCTGGCCTGTCGCTGCGAACCGGGTTTTCCCGTTCGAACACGTGCCGGGGGCCCCGGGATGAGGGGGAAATTGGTGCTAGAGCACGTAGACTGAAGGGCATGTTGGCGCAGGTACGCACCTACAGTCTGTTCGGCCTCGAGGCCCAGCCCATCACGGTCGAGGTGGACGTTTCGCAAGGCATGCCTTTTTATGCGGTGGTGGGTCTGCCCGACAAGGCCGTGGAGGAGTCGCGCGAGCGGGTGCGGGCGGCCCTCAAGAACGCCGGCTTTCCCTACCCCCAGGGGCGGGTGGTGATCAACCTGGCCCCGGCCGAGCTGCGCAAAGAAGGCACCCACTACGACCTGCCCATCGCGCTGGGGCTGCTCTGCGCGCAGGGGGTCATTCCGCTCGAGGCCCTGCAAGGCTTTGCGGCGGCGGGTGAGCTGGGCCTGGACGGTGAGCTGCGCGCGGTGCCCGGCGCGGTGAACCTGGCGTTGGGGGCCTACCAGGAGGGCTACCAACTTCTGATGCCCCAGGCCTCGGCCCAGGAAGCCGCCCTCATCGAGGGGGTGCAGGTGTTCGGAGCAGCCCACCTGGCCCAGGTGGTGCGCTTCTTGCAAGGCCAGGAAGACCTGGCCCCCACCCGCCCCAGCCCGGAGTCCGAACCTGCCGAAGCGGCCCTCGACCTGCTGGACGTGAAGGGCCAGGCCAAGGCCAAGCGGGCCCTGGAAATTGCCGCAGCCGGCGCCCACCACCTGCTCATGACCGGAACCCCTGGCTCGGGCAAGACCATGCTGGCCAAGCGCATGGTGGGGCTGCTCCCACCCTTGCAAAACCAGGAGGCGCTCGAGGTCACCCGCATTCATTCCGCCGCCGGACGGCTCTTGCGCGGTCTGATCCGAACCCCGCCCTTCCGCAGCCCCCACCACACCGTCTCCGACGCGGGCCTGATTGGCGGGGGCACCATCCCCAAACCGGGCGAGATTTCCCTGGCCCACCGGGGGGTGCTCTTCCTGGACGAGTTCCCCGAGTTTTCCCGCGATGCCCTGGAGGTGCTGCGCCAGCCCCTGGAGGACGGGGTGGTGACCATCTCGCGGGCCCGGGCCAGCTTCACCTATCCCGCGCGGTTTTTGTTGATTGCGGCCATGAACCCCTGCCCCTGCGGGTGGTTCGGCGACCCCGAGCGCAACTGCGCCTGCACCCCCGCCCAGCGAATGCGCTACGCCGGCCGCATCTCCGGCCCCCTCCTCGACCGCTTCGACCTGGTGGTGGAAGTGCCCCGCCTCACCCCCGAGGAGCTGGCTCGAGCCCCCGAGGGCGAGCCCACCGCCATCGTCAGAGAAAGGGTGCTTGCCGCCCGAGAGAGGATGAAGGCCCGCCAGGGGAAGCTCAACAGCGAGCTGCTGGGCCGGGCCCTGCGCCAGCACACCCCCCTTTCCCCCTCTTCCGAGGCCCTCTTGCACGCGGCTACCAAACGCTTAGCCCTCACCGCCCGCAGCTACGACCGCATCCTCCGGGTGGCCCGCACCATCGCCGACCTGGCGGGGGCAGAGGGGATCGGAGAAGCCCACCTGGCCGAGGCGCTGACGTATCGGAGGAGCCTGGGGTAAAGCGGGGTGATCGTTCGAGGGCGTTTGAGCTTTAAAGATGAGCTACAATTTCCGCTCTACCCAGCTCGACATAGCGGTAGGTGTTCAGCAACTCGCAAAGCACGTCGAGCTGCTCCAGGAAGAGGGCCTCCAGAACTTGGTTCGAGATGTTTCCGGTGGAGACCAGGAGCAGCTTGTAGGGTTCACCCCGCAGGATCAGGCTCTGGATGAAGTCCGCGTCCTTGCTTACCACCACCCGCTTTTCCCTCAGCGAAAGGGCGTTGATCTCGCTATCTTTGGTGGCATTGCCCCGCGGAAGCTCGGAGGTATGCAGGGCATCGTAACCCCGCTCCCGCAAAAGCCGCACTAAGCGAAAGGGCAGGTGCGCGTCCACCAAAAAGCGGATCACGCCACCCTCAGCACCGCCCCTACCTCGCTGAGCTTGGCAGCATACAGCAAGCAGGCCTGGATATCCTCCGGCTCGAGGTCGGGGTAATCGGCCAGAACCTCCTCCGGGGTCATACCCCCCGCCAGGAGCTCCAAGATCACCCGCACCGGGTAGCGCAACCCCCGCACAGTAGGCTGGCCGTGGTTGACCTCGGGC
>Ga0209479_1001197_pt1 | contig 28078 bp, 25 predicted proteins | sample DewCreD2012metaG_2_FD_184112 | JGI IMG/M metagenome (GOLD analysis project Ga0209479, IMG submission 184112) | Hot spring sediment bacterial and archeal communities from British Columbia, Canada, to study Microbial Dark Matter (Phase II) - Dewar... ...
AGGGGACGCGGTGGCGGATTCTGGAGGAGGTGCACCGGCGCGGCCGGGCCAGCGTGGCGGAGCTGGCGCGCGGCACCGGGGTAAACCCTGCCACCGTGCATCACCACCTGGCCAGGCTGGAGCGGGAGGGGCTGATCCTGACCGAAGCCCTCCGCCAGGGGCCGGGTCGGCCGCGCCTCGTCTGCGTCCTCAGCGAGCAGGGGCGGGTGCTCTTCCCGCAGGGATACCGCTGGCTGACCGAGGAGATCCTGGAGACGCTCCGCGCGGTGGAAGGCGAGGGGCGGCTGGACCGGTTCCTCCGCCGGATGGGGGACCGGATCGCCGCCCGCTACCGCAGCCGGCTGGCGGACCTGGTCGGCCAGAAGAGGCTGGCGGAGGTGGCGGCCATCCTCGGCGAGATGGGCTTCGAGCCCTTCCTCCAGCAGACCCGGAGAGGGATCACGCTTTGCAACCGCAACTGTCCCGTGTGGGGAGTGGCGCAGAGATACCCGCAGCTTTGCCTGATGGAGCACCGGTTGGTGGATGCCCTCCTGGCGGCGCATACGCGCCGCACCGAGTACCGCCTGGGAGGCGCGCCGGTGTGCACCTACCTGGCGGCAGACAGTACGGTTTGACAGTGGCGCGCGCCCGCCAATAGAATGAGGTCAGGATTGTTGACTCATCCGGTCAAGAATCGAGGTGACGTGTGGCAGACCTGGAGATTCGCGACCTGCACGTGCAGGTCGAGGATAAGGTCATCCTCAAAGGCGTCTCCCTGGCGGTGAACAAGGGGGAGATCCACGCACTGATGGGGCCCAACGGCTCGGGAAAGAGCACGCTGGCCAACGTCCTCATGGGCAACCCTTTCTACCAGGTGGTCAGGGGAGATGTACTCTACAAGGGGGAGGACCTGCTGGCCATGGCCCCGGACGAGCGGGCGCGCCGGGGGCTTTTCATCGCCTTCCAGTACCCCGTGGCCATCCCCGGGGTGACCATGGCCTCCTTCCTTCGGACCGCCGTCAGCGCCCGCCGCGGTTACGACAGGGAGCTGATGCCTGTCGCCGAGTTCCAGAAGATGCTGCGGGCACGGATCGAAGAGCTGAAGATCGACCCGGCGATCACCGGACGCTACGTCAACGAGGGCTTCTCCGGCGGAGAGAAGAAGCGGGCGGAGATCCTGCAGATGGCCCTTCTGGAGCCTGAGATTGCCATCATGGACGAGACCGACTCCGGGTTGGACATCGACTCGGTGAAGATCGTCGCCGACGGCGTGAACCGCATGTTCGAGGCGGCAGGGGGGCAGATGGGCATCCTGGTGATAACCCACTACTCGCGGATCCTCCAGTTCATCAAGCCGGACCAGGTGCACGTGATGTTCGACGGGCGGCTGGTGGTCTCCGGCGGCGCCGAGCTGGCCGAGGAGCTGGAGAAGAGCGGCTACGAGGGGATCAAGTCCCAGGTGGACGTGGTGCACGCCGAGGTGGCGGAAAGCGGCGCCGTACGCCGCGCGGGGAAGGTCTTCTGGGTGGTGCACTGAGATGGCGGCGCAGAGCCCGCTGGGCATCGACCTGGATCACTACAAGTGGGGCTTCCGGGAGCCGGAGCGCTACGTCTTCAAGGCGCGGCCGGGGCTGGACGCCGAGGTGGTGGAGCAGATCTCCTACATGAAGGGCGAGCCAGAGTGGATGCGCGCCTTCCGCCTCCATGCCTACGAGCACTGGACCCGCCGCCCCCTGCCCACGTGGGGGCCGGACCTGTCCACCATCAACTTCGACGAGATCTACTACTATCTCCAGCCGGTGGAGAAGCAGAGCCGCACCTGGGAGGACCTTCCCGCCGAGATCAAGAGGACCTACGACCGCCTGGGCATCCCGGAGGCGGAGCGGAAGTTCCTGGCTGGCGTGGGCGCCCAGTACGAGAGCCAGGTCGTCTACCACAACCTGAAGGAGGAGTGGGAGAAGCTGGGGGTCATCTTCCTGGACACCGACACCGCGGTGCAGAAGTACCCGGACCTGGTGCGGGAGTACTTCGGCACCGTGGTCCCCCCCGAGGACAACAAGTTCGCCGCGTTGAACTCGGCGGTCTGGTCAGGGGGTTCCTTCATCTACGTACCGGAGGGCGTGCGCGTGGACATCCCCCTGCAGGCCTACTTCCGCATCAACGCCGAGCGCATGGGGCAGTTCGAGCGCACGCTGATCATCTGCGAGCCCGGCTCCTACGTGCACTACGTGGAGGGGTGCACCGCCCCCATCTACACCACCGACTCCCTGCACTCCGCGGTGGTGGAGATCATCGTCAAGGAAGGGGCGCGCTGCCGCTACACCACCATCCAGAACTGGTCGCCCAACGTCTACAACCTGGTGACCAAGCGCGCGGTGGCCTACCGTGACGCCACCATGGAGTGGGTGGACGGGAACATCGGCTCCAAGGTCACCGCCAAGTACCCCTCGGTGTACATGCTGGAGCCAGGTGCCAAGGCGGAAATCCTCTCCGTGGCATACGCCGGCCGCGGTCAGCACCAGGATCCCGGCGGCAAGGTGATCCACGCCGCCCCCTATACCCAGTCCAGCGTGGTCAGCAAGTCCATCGCCAAGGACGGCGGTCGGGCGGGCTACCGCGGGCTGGTCAAGGTCTACTCCGGTGCGAAGGGGAGCCGGTGCGCGGTGCGCTGCGACGCGCTCATCCTGGACGAGCACAGCCGCTCCGACACCTACCCATACATGGAGATCGACGAGGAGGACGTGCAGATCACCCACGAGGCCACCGTCTCCAAGGTCAGCGACGAGCAGCTCTTCTACCTCATGGCCCGCGGGATCAAGGCCGACGAGGCCATGGGCATGATCGTCCGCGGCTTCATCGAGCCTATCACCAAGGAGCTGCCCCTGGAGTACGCGGTGGAGTTGAACCGCCTGATCGTCCTAGAAATGGAGGGGTCGGTCGGCTAGGGGCATGTCCGAGAGATCCCACCTCAAGCATGCTCGGCTCTCCGCAAATTCGCGCAGCGAATTTGCGGGGTGAACTAGGGTGCGCATGCAGGCACTGGCTTTGAGCGCCGCCGCCGTGGAGGCGGTGGGAGAACGCAGCGGCGAGCCGGACTGGATGCGGGAGCGGCGGAGGGAGGCCTGGCGGCTCTACGAGGCTCTTCCCCTGCCCGATCCCGCCAGCGAGGCCTGGCGACGCACCGACATCAGCGGGTTGCGGCTGGAGGAGCTGCGGGTCCCCCTGAACGGGGCAGGGCCCGAGCACGAGAAGCCGGAGGCTGCGCCGCCCCAGGTCCTGGCCGCCGCTCTTGGTGCGGCCGAGGATCGGGCGGGGCTGCTGGTGCAGCGCGACGGCCAGACGATGCAGGCCGGCTTGGAGGAGGAGGCGGCGGCGCAGGGGGTCCTCTTCCTGGACCTGGACCAGGCCGCCTCCAAGGCCCCGGAGCTGGTCCGCCAGCACTTCCTCTCCCTGATCCGTCCCGACGAGCTGAAGTTGCGCGCCCTGCACGCCGCGCTGCGCCGCGGGGGGACCTTCCTCTATGTACCGCCCGGCGTTGAGGTGACCCGGCCGCTGGTGAGCGTCTCCTGGGTGGACACCCCCGGCACGCTGCTCGCCCCGCACACGCTGCTGGTGGCGGGGGAGGGGAGCCGGGTCACGCTGGTCGACCTCTTCGCCTCGGCGGGGATGGATGCGCAGACCGTGGTCAGCGGGGCGGTGGAGCTGGTCGTGGGGGACGGCGCCCAGGTGCGCTACGTGGCCTTCCAGGATTGGGGGACCAACGTCTGGGAGTTCGGCCTGATCCGCGCCCGCCTGGGCCGGGACGCCACCCTGGCCAGCCTGGTCGCCGGGTTCGGCGGCAGCCTGGTGAAGACCGACGTGGAGTCGAAGCTGCAGGGCCGCGGCGCCCAGTCGGAGATGCTGGGCCTGTACTTCGCCAGTGACCGGCAGCACTACGACTACCACACCTTGCAGGAGCACCTGGCGGCGCACACCTCAAGCGACCTGCTCTACAAGGGTGCGGTGAAGGACCGGGGGCGGACGGTCTTCGCCGGCCTGATCCGCGTCCACCCCGGCGCCCAGAAGACCAACGCCTTCCAGTCCAACCGCAACCTGCTCCTGAACGCCGGGGCCAAGTCCGACAGCATCCCCAAGCTGGAGATCATGGCCAACGACCTGCGCTGCACCCACGGCTCCGCCACCAGCCGGCTGAACGACGAGCACCTCTTCTACCTCATGAGCCGGGGGCTGCGGCGGCAGCAGGCGGTGCAGATGGTCGTGGACGGCTTCTTTGCCGAGGTGCTGGACCGGATCCCCCTGGAGCAGTTGCGGCAGCGGGTGCAAGAGGAGATTGCGGGCAAGATCGCGGAGTCATCCCAGGGATGAGCGGGTTCGTCAAGGTGGCCACAGTGGACCAGATCCCGCCCGGGCAGGGACGGCAGGTGGAGGTGGACGGGAAGCGCATCGCCCTCTTCAACGTGGGAGGGCGGTTCTACGCGGTGGACGACACCTGCACCCACGAGGAGGCCTCGCTGGCCGCCGGTGAGCTCTCCGGGGAGATCGTGGCCTGTCCCAAGCACGGGTCGCGCTTCCACCTGCCCACCGGCCGGGTGCTTTCTCTGCCGGCGGTGCGCCCCGTGGACACATACGAGGTGAAGGTCGAGGGCGCCGACGTCCTCGTGCTGCCCCAGCCGCGCAAGGGCGTGGGCATGCCGCACAGAGTCTCGTAGGCGGCGCCGCTCGCCGGGAGGTGCGGGCATGATCCCCGAACGGGTGCGGGAAGACTTCCCCCTCCTGCAGCTGCGGGTGCACGGCAAACCCTTGGTCTACCTGGACAGCGCCGCCACCTCGCAGAAGCCGCGGGTGGTACTGGAGGCTCTGGCCCGATACTACAGCGAGTACAACGCCAACGTGCACCGCGGCATATACCTCCTGGCTGAGCTGGCCACGCAGCGCTACGAGGAGGCCCGCGCCCGCGTAGCTCGCTTCATCAACGCCCCCCGTCCCGAGGAGGTGGTCTTCACCCGCGGCACCACCGAGGCCATCAACCTGGTGGCGTACACCTGGGGCCGCGCCACCATCCGTTCCGGCGACGAGATCCTCCTCACGGAGATGGAGCACCACAGCAACATGGTCCCCTGGCAGATACTGGCCGCGGAGAAAGGGGCGCGGTTGCGCTACCTTCCCTTCGACGGGCAGGGGCGGCTGGCGTTGGAGGAGCTGGATGCGCTGCTCAGCGAGCGGACGAAGCTGGTGGCGGTGACCCAGCAGTCCAACGTCCTTGGGACTATAAACCCGGTGGCGGAGATCGCCCGCCGGGCGCACGCCGTCGGCGCGCTGGTCCTGGTGGACGGGGCGCAGAGCGTGCCGCACATGCCGGTGGACGTGCAGGCTCTGGGCTGCGACTTCCTGGCCTTCTCCGCGCACAAGATGTGCGGCCCCACCGGTGCCGGGGCGCTGTGGGGGCGCTACGAGCTGCTGCAGGCCATGCCCCCCTTCCACGGCGGCGGGGAGATGATCATGCTGGTCACCCTGGAGGGCGCCACCTACAAGGACCCGCCGCACAAGTTCGAAGCGGGCACGCCCAACATCGCCGACTGCATCGTCTGGGCCACGGCCATCGACTACCTGGAAGGTTTGGGCATGGCGGCCATCCGGGAACACGAGCGCCAGTTGCTGCGCTACGCCCTGGGACAGCTGCGCGAGGTGCCGGGGGTGCGGGTCTTCGGTCCCGAGGACGTAGAGCAGCGCGGGAGCGCCATCGCCTTCGACGTGCAGGGGGTCCACCCGCACGACGTGGCCCAGGTGCTGGATCAGGAGGGGATCGCCGTGCGCGCCGGGCACCACTGCGCCCAGCCGCTGCACCGCCGCCTGGGGCTGGCCGCGTCCACACGGGCCAGCCTTTACCTGTACAATACCCCGGGGGACATCGACGCGCTGACGCGCGGCCTGGAGACCGTGCGCCGGCTGTTTGCCCCACGCACCGCGGTGCGAGACCGCTAGGCCTCTCTCGGTCTGGCCCGCGGCGGAGGGAGACCGAGACGTGGGCCTAGACGACCTGTACCGCGAGATCATCCTCGACCACTACTCCCACCCGCGCAACCGCGGCCGGCTTGCCGCTGCCGACATCACCGTGGAGGGAGCCAACCCGCTGTGCGGGGACGAGCTGGCCCTCTTCGTGCGCCTTGAGGGCGGGGTGATAGCGGAGGTGCGCTTCGAGGGGCGGGGCTGCTCCATCAGCCAGGCCTCCGCTTCCATGATGACCGAGGAGGTGCGCGGCAAGACCCTGGCGCAGGCGCGCGAATCGGTGGCCGCATTCAAGGCCATGATGCGCGGCGAGGCCTCGCCCTTCGACGACACCGACCTGGCGGCGCTGCAGGGGGTGCGCAAGTTCCCGGTGCGGGTGAAGTGCGCAACGCTGGCCTGGGTGGCCCTGGACCAGGGGATCGAGGAGTTCCAGCAGGGCAGGACGGCGGCGCGGGCGACCACCGAGGTGCCGGAGTAGCATGGCCGCCTGGGTGGAGCAGGCGCGGGACCTGGCACGGCAGTTCCGCGCCGACGCCATCCGCATGACCGCAGCGGCCGGCTCGGGGCACCCAACCTCCGCCCTCTCCGCCGCCGAGCTGATGGCGGTGCTCTTGCTGCGCCACCTGCGCTACGACTTCGCCAACCGGGACCACCCCAACAACGACCGGCTGATCTTCTCCAAAGGGCACGCCACCCCGCTGCTCTACCCCCTACTCGCCGCCGCGGGGGCCATCCCGCCCGAGGAGCTGCTCACCTACCGCAGGTATGGCAGCCGCCTGGAAGGGCATCCCACCCCCGTACTCCCCTGGGTGGAGGTGGCCACCGGCTCGCTGGGGCAGGGTCTGGCCATCGGGGTGGGGGTGGCCCTGGCCGGCAAGTACCTGGACCGGCTCCCCTACCGCGTCTGGGTGCTGCACGGCGACAGCGAGATGGCGGAGGGGGCGGTGTGGGAGGCCTTCGAGCACGCCGCCTACTACCGCCTGGACAACCTCATCGCCATCCTGGACGTGAATCGCCTGGGGCAGCGCGGCGAGACCATGGTCGGCTGGAACACCGCGGTCTATGCCGCACGCGCCCGCGCCTTCGGCTGGCGGGCCATCGAGGTGGACGGGCACGACGTGGAGGCGGTAGACCGCGCCTACGCCCAGGCGGTGGAAGGGGTCGGCAGCGGGCAGCCCGCGGTGGTCATCGCCCGCACCGTGAAGGGGAAGGGGGTCTCCTTCGTCGAGGACCAAAACGGGTGGCACGGCAAGGCCCTCTCCGGGGAGGAGGCGGCCCGGGCGCTGGCGGAGCTGGGGGAGACGCCGCGCCTGCAGGTGGCCGTGACCCGCCCCGAGGACCTGCGACCGGCCCCGAGACCGGATCCCCGCCCGCTGGAGCTGCCGCGCTACGCGGTGGGCAGCAGCGTGGCCACGCGGGAGGCCTACGGCGACGCCCTGCGGGCCCTGGGGGACGCGCGGCCCGACGTGGTGGCGCTGGACGGCGAGGTGAACAACTCCACCTACGCCGAACGCTTCGCGCGGGCGCATCCGGAGCGCTACTTTGAGATGTACATCGCCGAGCAGCAGATGGTGGCCGCCGCGGTGGGGCTGCAGTCGCGGGGCTGGACGCCCTTTGCCTCCACCTTCGCCGCCTTCCTGACACGGGCCTACGACTTCATCCGAATGGCCGCCATCTCCCGGGCCAACCTCAAGCTGTGCGGCTCCCACGCCGGGGTGAGCATCGGCGAGGACGGGCCCTCGCAGATGGGGCTGGAGGACATGGCGATGATGCGCGCCGTGCACGGGTCCACCGTGCTCTACCCCTGCGACGCCAACCAGACCGCGGCCCTGGTGGCGGAGATGGCCGACCGCCCGGGGATAGTCTACCTGCGGACGACCCGGATGAAGACGCCGGTGATCTACACGCCCGGAGAGCGCTTCCCCATCGGGGGAAGCCGCGTGCTGCGCTCCTCCGGCGACGATCAGGTCACGCTGGTGGGGGCGGGTGTCACCACTCACGAGGCACTGCGGGCCGCCGACCGGCTCGCCGAGCGCGGCATCCGCGCGCTGGTGGTGGACTGCTACTCGGTCAAACCCATCGACGCCGCCACCCTGCGGGAGGCCGCGCGCGCAAGCGGTGGCCGCGTGGTGGTGGCGGAGGACCACTGGCCTGAGGGAGGTCTGGGCGACGCCGTTCTGGAGGCGCTCGCCGGCCCCGAGGCCACCCGCGGCGGGGTCGTCCCGCAGGTCGTCCGCCTGGCAGTCCGCGCCATGCCGGGCTCGGGCACCCCGTCGGAGCAACTGGCCGCAGCCGGCATCGATGCCGCCCACATCGCCGCTGCTGCGGCCGCCCTGGTGGAAAGACCGAGGAACAATACACTCCCCGCCTGATACCCGGCCTCCCCCCATCCGGCTATCGTGCCCTTAAGAGCGTACCGAGCGTGGCTGAGCCCGAGCAGATGAGCGCGGTGAGGCTGGGCAGGTGAGCCGGAAGAAGCGCAGGGGCAGGACGTACCGGCCGGGCCGTCGCGACCGCCGCCGCGGCGCCGGGCGGATGCGCCTGCTGGTGATCCCCGCTGTGGTGCTGGTGCTGGCGGCCGGCGGATACCTGCTCTTTCGCTGGCTCGGTCCGGGCGCTTCGTCGGCCGCAGCGCCCACACCCGGTGGCACCTCCCCGTCGCCGCCCTCCGGCGTTCCGGTGCTCAAGGTGAGCCCAAGCGTCTACAACCTGGGAGAGGTGAGCCAGGCGGCCGGGAGGGTGACCGTGCGCATGGCGGTGTCGAACACCGGCACCGCCGACCTGGTGATCACGGAGATGGAGACCTCCTGCGGCTGCACCCGCGCCGCGCTGGTGGTGGACGGTCGGACCGGTCCGTGGTTTGGCATGCGCGGGCACGGGCCCCAGCCCGTCGGGTGGTCGGCGCGCCTGCGCCCAGGTCAGGAGGCCACCCTGCTCGTCGAGTACGACCCCGACGCTCATGGCATCTACCGCGGCCCCATCGACAGGTCCGTCCTCATCCACTCCAACGACCCGCGCCAGCCGCACGCCGAGGTACGCCTGGCTGGCGTGCAGGTGCCGTAGCACGCGGTGCGGACTGACGGCACAGACGCGGTGCGGACTGACGGCACAGACGAGGATGGAATGGTAGCAAGGCGCGCGGCCGTCGCCGCTCTGGCCGCGGCCATCCTGCTTGCCGGCCTCCTCCTACTGGTGGCCCGGCCCGAGCCATCACACCCGGCGGTCGCCCTCGACCCCGTCGCGGTGGACTTCGGTGAAGTGTCGGCGGCGGCCAGCCGGACGGTGTTGGTGCGCAATCTGGGGCGGGCCCCGCTGCAGATCCTTTCCGTGAGTACCTCCTGCGGGTGCACGACGGCCGCCATCGACCGGCCCACGATCCCCGTACGCGGCGCGGGGCAGCTCACGGTCACCTTCGACCCGGTCGCCCACGGCCCGGAGGCGGGGCCGGCCCGGCACGCCGTCTACCTGCGCACCAACGATCCGCGCACCCCGGAGGTGGAGCTCGAGGTACGCGCCGTGGTGGTGAAGGAGCCGCGCGTGGTGGCCTACTACAACGCCTCCTGCCACGACTGCCTCCCCTACCTGGAGCACGAACTGGCCCCGCTGCTCCGCAGCCTGGGCGCAGGCGAGATCGAGCGGCGCGACTACATCCAGCAGCGGGCCTACCGCCGCGAGCTGGTGGAGCGCAGCACCGCCCTGGGCATCCCCCCGCAGATGCAGGGGCACATGACGGTCTTCATCGGAGAGCGGGTCGTCCTGCAGGGGCACGTGCCAGCCGCAGTCATCCGCGACCTGCTGGATCCGCGGCAGGCCGGGCGGTACCGCCTCATCGTGGTGCTGCAGGACAGGATGGTCTCCCACGGGGATCCTCCCACGCACTACACGGTGTGGGCACCGGGGGGAGCCATCGCCACCTACCCGCTCCACGAGCCGATCGCCACCTACCTCTCGACGCTGCCCGCGGCTCCCTTGGTGCAGACCGCCTTGCCTGCGCAGGCCACCCTCTCCACCGCCTTCCTGACCATGGTGGTGGGCGCAGGACTGCTGGACGGCATCAACCCGTGCGCCTTCGCCGTGCTGCTGCTCTTCGTCGGCTTCCTCTTCACCCTGCAGCGCGGCCGCGGCGACCTGCTGGCCCACGGCTTCACCTACATCGCCGCCGTCTACCTCACCTACCTGGCCATCGGCCTGGGGCTGCTGAAGGTCTTTTCCCTCGGAGCGCCGCACCTGGTGGCGCGCATCGGCGCCGGGCTGATGATCGCGCTGGGGCTGCTCAATATCAAGGATGCGTTCTGGTATGGGGTGGGCCCGAGCCTGACGACGCTCTCCATCGGCGGGGCCGCCCGGGACCGCTGGATGCGCCGGGCCACGCTCCCGGCCACCGCCGTGGTCGGCTTCCTGGTGGGCGTCTGCGAGTTCCCCTGCACGGGCGGGATCTACGTGGGCATTCTGGGGCTGCTGGCGGCGCGGACCTCCTTCTGGCCCGGCCTGGGCTACCTGCTCCTGTACAACGTGATGTTCGTCCTGCCCCTGGTTGCGCTGCTATTGGTCCTCGGCAACCGCCGGGTCGTCGGGCAGTACATGCGCTGGATGGGCGCGCACCGCCGGGGGCTGCGGCTGGTCCAGGGGCTGGTGATGATCGCCCTCGCCGCGGCCATCCTGCGCTGGTTCGTGTAGACGCGCCTCCTCAGGCCTTCACATATCGTCGATGAAGGCGTCGCGCAGCAGCCTGCTCTGGCGCTCGTAGGCCTGGTCCGGGCCGCTCGGCTCCTTCATCAGGCTGATCTCCCGGGTGAGGAGGCGGGTGACGTGCAGCGTCCCCGCTGTGGGGCATGGTCGGCCGGCTCTCTGGGTGCCTCGGGGACCACTCCGCCGCCTCCTCCGCCCGCCGAGGGCGCCCCCAGAGAGACCGGTTCAAACGGCGAGAGGTCCGGGTTCTTGGCCAGGGCGTGCTCGATGCGGCGAAACGCCTCCCGCACCGCCTGACGCGCCCGCGCCCGTTGGCGGCGGCCGTTATGCAGGACCGCAAACTGCGGCACCCGCAGGGCGGACGAGGAGGGTGTCGAGGCCCACCGCCGGGCAGAATTGCGATGCGGGCCGGCACATCCTGGGGAGGACACTGAAAGGCACTTGAAGCCGGGAGGTAGAAAGGAGTTGATGGGAGCATCGTATGAGGGGCTTTCGGCGTTCGAGGCGTTGTGACGGACAGGCGCCCGAGACTCTGTGCCGAACAGGCACCGAAGATGCTGTGACGCGCGGTGGAACGCTACCTGCTTGATCAGGATCCGAAGCTTGCCGAAGTCGTCCGACGACTGGTCGAGGCCTACCGGCCTGAACGGATCTACTTGTTCGGATCGTTAGCCCGCGGGGAGGCCGGGCCTGACAGCGACTACGACCTCCTGGTCATCGTGCCCGACGACGCGCCGCAGGAGCGCAAGGACAGCAAGCTGGCCTACCGAGTGCTCTGGGGAACAGGGGCGGCGGCCGACGTGATAGTTTGGGAACGGTCCCGCTTTGAGCGCCGCGCCCGCGTGGTCTGCTCGCTGCCGGCTACCGTGCTACGGGAGGGGAAGCTGCTTCATGCCGCATGACCCGGAGCTGGTGGCAGAGACGCGCGGATGGCTGGCGCGTGCTCGCACCGACCTCGCAAGCGGTCATGCCGACCTCGCCGTCCAACCGCCCCTGACCGGAGACGTCGTTTTCCACGCACAACAGGCCGCGGAGAAGGCGATGAAAGGATTCCTTACCTGGCACAGCCGGGTGTTCCGGAAAACGCACAACCTCACCGAGCTGGGCGAGCTCTGCGCGCGACTGGATCCGACCCTGGAGCCGTTGCTCCGCCGCGCGTCCGGCCTGACCGACTATGCGTGGAAGTTTCGCTATCCCGGCGAACCAGACGAGCCGCCGCGTGAGGAGGCCGAAGAGGCCCTGGCCTTGGCCCGGGAGGTCTACGAGCAGATCCTCGCGCGGCTGCCGCGAGAAGTCGCACCATCGGGCTAGACACCCCTCGGTGTTTCCTGCACCGCCCGTCGGTGGCCCGGGTGGTGACCCAGTTTCCGTGGAGGGGCGAACTCGGGCGCGGGCAAAAAGAAACTGACGACGATCAGGCCGTACCGGGCCCGGGCAGCCTTGCCGTCTTTGCCCCGACCACCTACAGTGAGATCCGAGCCCGGTGTTCCCTTAGGCCAAGGGCCGCCCGGGAGGGCTCACAGAGACATGAGTGTCCGGACGGGCGCAGTTCCCAGGGACGTACTGGATGATATCATCCGCCGGATCGTGGAGGTGGCGGAGCCCGACAAGATCCTCCTATTCGGCTCGGCGGCGCGGGGCGAGATGGGTCCGAACAGCGACATCGACCTGCTCGTGATCAAGGGGGGTAACTACCATCCCGGGCACCTGGTCGAGCGGATCTACCGGCGCCTCCACGGAGCAAAAGCTGCTGTGGACGTCATCGTAGTGACGCCCGAGGAGGTGGAGCGATACAAGGACAGTTTCTGCCTCGTTATCTATCCCGCGCTGCGGGAGGGTGTCGTTGTCTACGCCGCCTGAGCGCTTCGCCCCGCACGAACGCCTCTACTCTTACTCGACAGGGAGAGTGCGCTGGTAGAGGAGCAAGTCCCGGTCATCCCGCCACTCCACCACGATCCCCTCCGGGGTGATGCGCATCCAGCCGTAGTTGAGCGACCCGGTGGTCGACCAGAGGGTCCCCGGCTGACCCGCCACCCGGGGGGTGCGGGCCAGGCTAGCCGCCAGCGGGCTCGCGATCGCCTCGTAGGGCCCTTCCGGGTGACGCAGCAACGCGGCGTAGTGGGTGTCGCCCACGAGGAAGACGACGTTGGCAATCCGGCGTTCGGCGATGAAGCGCAGGATTTCGTCGCGCTCGAAGGTGTAGCCCTCCCAGGAGTCCGCGCCGTGGTGGCGGAGCGGCACCGTGCTGACCACCACCTTCACCTTCGCCGCCGACCGCGCCAGGCCGTCCAGCAGCCACCGCTTCTGTGCGCGGCCGAGCATCGTCTTCTCCGGCCCGTCCAGACGGAACGCCGGGGTGCGGTACTGCCGGGTGTCCAGGATGAAGAACTCCACCGTCCGCCCCCAGCGGAAGCTGCGGTAGAGACGTTTGGCATCCTCGAGCGGAGTCCGGATCGGCCAGAACTCCAGGAAGGCGCGCAGGCCGGTCTCCAGCCGGACGTGCTCGGAGTCGAAGTTGTTCTCCACCTCGTGATCATCCCAGATCACCCAGCTCGCCACCGTGGCCAGGTACTCGCGCAGCAATGGGTCGGCGCGGTTGACCCGGTATTTCTGCCGGTACTGGTCCAGGCTGGTCGCCCGGAAGGTCCCCAGGTCGGTGTAGACGGTGTCGCCCAGGAACAGGAAGAGGTCGGCGCCGCGAGCGCGCATCGCCTGGAAGATCCGGAACGGCATGAACTCCTCGGCGGTGTCGGCGCCCCACACCAGGGTGACCGGCTGGTCACGGTCGGGGGTCGGGGGGGTAACGAAAGTCCCGGCGGAGCTGCGGCCGTCCCCGGTGGTGAACCGGTACGTGTAGCGGCGGCCGGGCTCCAGACCCGTGAGGTCAACCTTGAGCGTGTAGCCGGTCTCAGGACCGGTGGTGAAGGGGCCGGCGACGCGCGCTCCGGCCAGCGCGGGGTCCGTCCCGTACTCCACCCGCAGAAGCCCGGGTCTCTCGGTGCGGGACCAGACGACTGCGCTGGTAGCCGTGACGTCGCCGGCCGCGATCCCCTGGGGGAAGAGCTCCTGCGCGCGCACAGGCATCGCGCCCGCGCACACCGACACCAGCGCAGGAAGGAGCCACCCGACCGAGAAGGGCCGCACGCCGCGCCGGGCCGGACGCATGGGTGGGGTCCTCGCTAGAACTTCATCCCCGCCCGGGCGATCCCCTGGACGAAGTACCGCTGGAGGACGAAGAACAGCACGAGGATCGGCAGGACCGAGAAGGTGGCAGCGGCCATTAGCAGCCGCGGCTGCGTCCCCCACTCGTTCTGGAACGAGAGCAGGCCCACCATGATCGGCCGCATCTCCGGGGTGTTGGTCACGATCAGCGGCCAGGTGAGCGCGTTCCAGGAGCCCAGGAAGGTGAGCAGGCCGACGGTGATGAAGGCGGGGCGGCTCAACGGCGCGACCACGCGCCACAGGAAGGTCCAGTGGGAGGCGCCGTCGATGACAGCAGCGTCCTGCAGCTCCTGAGGGATGGTGGCGAAGAACTGCCGCATGAAGAAGATGCCGAAGACGCTCGCCAGCCAGGGCACGATCAAGGCGTAGTAAGTGTTGAGCCATCCCAGCCGCGTGATGGTGATGTAGTTGGGCACGAGCTGTACCTCGCCGGGGACCATCAGCGTGCCCAGGACGATCAGGAAGAGCGCTTCGCGACCGAAGAAGCGCATGCGTGCAAATGCGTAGCCTGCGAGGGCCGAGGTCACCAGCACGCCCAGGGTCTCGGTCACTGCGATGAACGTGCTGTTGAGGAAGTAGCGGCCGAAGGGCGCGTGGTTCCAGGCCTCTACGTAGTTCTCCCAGGCCAGGCGTGACGGGACCCACCTGAAGGGATCTGTGAAGACCTCCTGGACGGGCTTGACCGATGTGGACACCATCAGGTAGTAGGGCAGCAGGACGATCGCGGCGCTGATGAGCAGGATCAGGTGGACCGCCAGGTTTCGCATCGATAACCGGTGCGTGATCGGCCGCGCCGTGGGCTGGGGGAGGACCAGCGTCCGTGCCATGTCAGATCTCGTAGTGGACGCGCCCGGCCAGGATCCTCCGTTGGAGCATGGTGACGAGGAAGATGATGGCGAAGAGGACATAGGCCTGCGCCGCGGCGTAGCCCATCCGGAAGTACTGGAAGCCCTGCTGATAGACTGAGTAGACTATCGTCAGCGTGCGGTTCAGCGGGCCACCGCCCGTCATGAACAAGGGGAGGGCGAAGACCTTGAAGGCCCCGATCATGCTGACAAGCAGGATAAAGTAGGTCGTGGGCGAGAGTAACGGCAGGGTGATGTGGCGGAAGAGCTGCCAGCTGTTCGCCCCATCGATCTGGGCAGCCTCGTAGTACTCCTGCGGGATGTTCTGCAACCCCGCCAGGAAGATGACGATGTCCCGCCCCAGAGCGGACCAGACGGCCACCGCGATAATGGCTGGCATCGCCTGGAGCGGATCCAGCAGCCAGCGCTGTGGCGGAAGACCCAGTTTGCCGATCAGGTAGTTGAGCAGCCCGAACTGGTCGGGGTGGTAGAGCCAGTGCCAGACCATCGCGGCGGCCGCCAGCGACGTGACGTGCGGGACGAAGAAGGCCGTCCGGTACCAGGCCATCCCCACGAGCTGGCGGTTCATCAGCACGGCGAAGAACAGCGCCAGCGGGATGGCCACCCCCACGGAGGCCACGGAGAAGTAGGTGGTGTTGGCGACCGCCTGCAGGAACTTCTCGTCCTGGAACAGCAGCCGGTAGTTGTCCACGCCGACGAACGGACGCACGGGGTCGATCATGCTCCAGCGCAGCAGGCTCACGAAGAAGGCGAAGACGATAGGGAAGAAGTGGAAGACGGCCAGGATCGCCAGGGCCGGCAGCAAGAAAGCGTAGGCCTCCAGGTTGTCCAGGAGCCGGCGCGTCCGCCGGGACCGAACCCGGGCCAACATGCCGGCTCCGGCGGCTGCCTCCATCGAAGCGAGCTACTTCCGCTGCTGCAGGAGCCTGTTGGCCTTTACCGCGGCATCATCCAGGGCCCGTCTGGGGGTCTTCTTCCCCAGCACCGCCTCCTCCACGGCGTCCTGGATGATGTCCCGGATCTCCTGCCACTCCGCGAGGTTGGGGGCGGTACGCGCGGTGGCCAGGGAGTCCAGCCCGGCCCTGTGCTCTGGGTTCTGGCGCAGGTAGACCTGGGCAAGGGTCGAGTCGCGCGCCGAGCGTCGCACCGGCATGTAGAAAGTCCTCATGAACCAGCGCGCCGTCCCCGTGGTGCCCGTGATGAACTTGATGTACTTCCATGCGGCGGCCTGCTGCTCCGGGGCAGCCTTGGCCATGATGGCCACATCGGTGCCGGAGAGCAGCGTGGCACGGGTCTTCCTGTACGGCACCTGCGCCAGCCCGATGGTGAACCGGCCGGCGACCGCAGCCTTGGCGAAGGCGAGGCCCGGACTGGTCGCATAGTACATGGCCACCTTGCTGGCGCCGAAGTCGGCGTCGGCAAATGCCGAGAGCACGTAGGCAACCTTGTGCTTCTGGACCAGGTCCACCAGGAACTGGAGGCCCTCGACGCCGGCCTCGCTGTTGAAGGCTACCTCCCGGTTCCCGGGCCGCAGGAACTCCCCGCCGTTGGTAATCAGCATGAGCAGGAAGTAGTCGGTGGTGGGGCGCACGACGAACCCGTAGCGCACAGTGCGCCCGCCTTCCTCCCGGGTCAACGCCCGGCTCGCGGCCAGTAGGTCCTCCCACGTCTCAGGGACCTTGAGGTTGTACTGCTTGAGGAGATCCTCATTGTAGAAGAGGAGGTAGAGGCTCTTGTTGAACGGCATGGTCCACATCACGCCGTCAAAGGTGTTCTCCTGGCGCAGGATGGGGAAGATGTCGGCCACCTCCTCCTCGCTCAGGCCGTCCGGCCCCTTGATGAACCGCTCCATGGGGACGATCGCCCTCGCCCGGATGAGCTGGTCGGTCCAGTTGGGGAAGACCTGGCTGATCGTCGGCGGGCTCCCTGCAGCCACGGCGGCAATGAGCTTCTGGTTGAGGGTACCGTAGGTACCCTGGTACTGTGCGTCCACGACGATGCCCGGGTTGAGCTTGTTGAAGTCATTGGTCAGCTCCATAATGGCCGGGTTGAGCACGCCGCTCATCCCGTGCCAGAAGGTGACAGTGACAGTTCCGCCAGCCACCGCCGGCAGACCGAAGGTAACCGCGAGCACGGCTGAAATGGCCAGTGCGCGATGTAAGCGGGCGCATAGAAGACCCATGGCCCGGTGCCTCCTTCGCCGTCTGGATGAGGTCTTTTTCTACCTCGGGGGGCGCGACTCCCCTTTTAGCCTACGAGAGCCGCAGGGAGGCTACCACGTCGCGGGTTCGTTAACAGTTTCCCTGAAAGCGGTCCGTCAGCGCGGCGGCACGGCGCCCGTTACAGCGGCAGTCGTGCTCCGGCGCCGGGGAGCTGCACAGGCGGACCGCCTCGGAGCAGGTCGGCGAAGCGCTGCGGCTGTGTGGTGTGCACCGGGATCACCTGGGCGGGGGCGATTTCACGGATGAGCTCGACCAGCTCGGGTCCGCTGATGTGGCCTGAGGAGTGATAGGGGGAGGGTGCGTCGCCCAGACCCAGCGGCCGGAGGTGGAAGCGCTCCAGCCAGTTCTGCAGCCGGGCCAGCTCGAACTGCTGTTCCTCGTTGTGCGGCTCGCTGGCTGAGTAGATCCAGGTTCCCTCCGCCGGGTCGATGTCGATCAGTTCGGTGATGTCGAAGAACGAGAAACACAGGATGTGGTCACCCGGCCGGGTGTGGACGTCCGCGGCGGTCACCTGGTCGGGGTACCAGTCGCGCACCAGCTCCACCCACCGGTCGGGCCGCAGCAGCGCGCGGCGGTAGACCACCAGCGCCGGTTCGGTGGCCGGGGTCGGGATGGCGGCGTCGACGGCGTGCATGGCCGAAAGCAGGTAGGCATCCTTGTCGGTAATCACCAGCCGCCGCCCGGTGCGCCGTGCGATCTCCAGGAACGCCAGCAGGCGCTCCACGTTGCGCGGGCCGAAGTCGGCGACCACGAGGGTGCCGTCGGCGTCGCGGACCGCCTCAAGCAAGGCGTCGAAGACCTCCTCTTCGCTGGGGCTTTGGCCGCGGTCGATGTTGGTGCCCTCGCACAGCAGCGCCACCGGGCCAAGGGCCCGGGCCTCCCTGGCAAACGTCTCCGTGAGCGCTCGGTGGCGGCCGTGGCGGCGCAGGTCGCCGCTGTAGACCACCCACCCCGCGGAAGTCTCCACCGCTACGGCCGCCGCTCCGTATATGGAGTGGTCCACTGGGAAGAAGCGGACCCGCAGGCCACCGGCCGAGTCGGTGGTCTGAAGAGGGCTTGCCGGGAAGTAGCGGCCGCGCTCGGAGGACGGCGAGAGGTTCCAGAAGTCGTAGGGGTCCTGCGGCAGGGCGTCGGCCAGCCGGTAGGGACGGCGCTCGAAGGGAAAGTCCTTCGGCGGAGCCGCGCCGATGGTGCCCTCACCGCCAGCGACCCGCGGCGTCGCGTAGCACATCTCGCCCTCGAACTGGTGGGCCGCCGCGTCCTGGATGGCCTTGGCCAGGTAGGCAGTCATCGCGGTGCAGACGACCGGGATAGCGGGGTCAAGGAAGGAGATGTAGCCGCAGTGATCCATGTGGGCGTGGGAGAGGAGGACCGCCGCGGCCTGCAGCTCCCGGTAGTGCGGGAAGCGGCGGGCCCGCTCCCAAACCCGGCCGGCGGGGTCCTCCATGTCGGTGCGGTAGATCCCGCGCAGGGGCGGCAGTAGCCCCATGTGCACCAGGTCCAGCAGGCCGGAGCGGGAGCGAGGCGAGAGGAACTCCTCGAAGTAGCGGCCACGGGCGTCGAAGGAGGTCCCGAAGTCCAGGAAGACGGCGGTGCCGCCGTCCTCCAGGAGGATCTTGGTCCCCCCGATGGTGGTAGCGCCGTCGTAGACGGTGATGGTGGCGGCCACGAGTTGACTTTCTACGCGCCCGAGGGCAGGCCTTTCTATCGTGCTCACCGGAGGCCGTGTGCTGGGCATGACCGGCGCAGACCGTCGGAATGGGGCGATCGCCCTACGAGCCGAAGACGACACGATTGCCCTATGCGCCGAAGACGATAGGGGAGGAGAGGAACTTGGAAGGGATGTAGAGCTGGTAGACGTGCTCGCCGGGGAGGCGGTCCTTCTCGTACCACGAGAAGGCCACGCTGGGCGAGCGGATGTCGTAAGGCTCAAAGTAGATCGGCTCCCCGTCCCGCAGCACGATGACGTAGTGCGGCCGCTGGAACCTTGGCCGCCACGTGCGGGGCAGCTCAAGCTGCAGGCGGGCGGGCGCGGGGTAGCGGCGCTGCAGGTCGGGAACCGGCAGGAGGAAGGCGAACTCGGCGCTCCCCCGCGTCACGCAGCTCCGTCCGCATGCCAGGGCCTCCAGGATCGCCTCCTCCCCACAGGGGCGGTCGCCCAGATGCACGTAGGTGGCGTGGGTGAGCTGCTCCTCGGCGAACAGGGGGAAGGCGGCCTGCTCCGGGTGGCCCCCGCTCCAGCGCAGGAAGGTGGAGGTGATGGTGCGGAAGAGCCAGCGGTAGGCCCGGGCAAGCGCGGGTATTCCCCGCACCACCGCGTCCAGGGCGGGGAGGACGACCTCGGGCCCCAGGTGGTAGTCGCAACTGGCGTAGACGGCCTTGATGTGCGGGCCCCGGCGGTTTTGCTGCGCCACCAGGGCGATGTCCTCCGGCTCGTGCATCACGTCCACGGCGCCGGAGTAGAAGAAGTCCAGGTAGTCGCAGGCGGGGATGCGCGCCAGGTCGTAGCGGAAGTCCGGGTGCTCTCCCGGTTCCATCCCCAGGAAGCTGTGCTGGAACTGGTGGCTGGCGACCCGCGGCAGGCCGTGGCGCCGCAGGGTCCGCTGCACGGCGGCGACGGTGTTTCGCTGGCCTTCCTCGTCCTCCCAGTGCCAGAATGGGTCCTTGCCCGGCGTTGCCCAGTCGAAGGCCCCGGTGGCGAGCAGCGGGCGGACGGAGAACGCGATGGTGTGCGCCTCCGAGCGGTCCACCCCGGGCCGCTCCCAGGAGACCTCGATCTCACCTCCGGGGATCACGGGGATCCCCGCCCGGGCGGAGGCACGCCCGCAGGCAGCCACGTACTCCTCCGGCGTCCGCCCGGTCTTGAGCTTCAGGTTGCGCAGGTGGTCGGTAACGATAAGGAAGTCGAAGCCGCTGGCCCTGGCGATCTCGGCTGCCCGGTCCACCGTCCCCCATCCGTCGGAGAACTGTGTGTGGAAGTGGATGAGCCCGCGCGCCCAGCCATTCCTCCGGTAGTAGAGCTCCCCTCGGCCTGGCATGTCACTCGGCCTTGTGCAAAGAGCCCCATCCGGGTGAGCCGGAGCGCCATGCGGACGCCCCGCCGATGAGGGGCCAGGAGGCTCTATGTCGTGAGACCACTGCGTCCCGCCCCTTGTTGCGGGGAGTCCAGCCGGTAGACGTGCCGTGCGTTTTCCGCCAGCAGCGCGGCCGCGATGGATGGGAGGTCCTCGTCGGTGAGGTACCCTCGCGAGCGGATCTGCTGCAGGGCCGTCGTGGTAGCCTCCCGCAGGGCGCGCGCAGCCACGTAGAAGAGTTCGGGCGTGGAGTGGGCGTCGGTGCCAAGTAGGACTTTGGACCAGGGTGCATAGGCGAGGGCCTCCACTAGAGCCGTCGCTGCCTCATGCGCTATCAAGGGGATGGTGAGGGACAGGTCCATGTAGACGTGGCCATAAACTCCGCACAGCCAGGCGGCCTCCCGGACAAATGGGTAGCAGTGCAGCAGCACGAAGGTCGTTTCCCCGCACAACGGGTCCTCGAACAGGGGGCGAAGCCACGCGGGGTCGGCTTCGGGCAGCAGCAAGTCGGCGTCGCCGAAACCGCTGTGAACCTGCACGGGAAGACCTAGCGGCCCCGCCGCGCGGCAGACTTCCCAGATCATGGTGTCCAGTAGCGGCTTGGCATCCAGCCGGACCCGCCCTCCCTCGGCTCCGGCCTTGACCTCGGCAAATGCGCGCCGCACGGTCTGTGCGGGATGAGACTGCACCCGGAGCCCGGTACGGTAAGCGAGGACGGTCTTCAGGGCCACGTGGCCGGATGCCGCCGCTTCCCGGATGCGCCCTAGAAGCAGCACCATAAGGCTATCGAAGTCATCGCTTTGAGCCAGCAGGTCTTCGGCGGTCCGTTCAATGCGCAGGATGGGGCGGGCGGGGACGACCGTGCTTAGCTCTTCCAGGGTAAGTGACTCCTCCGCACGGTACCCGGTATCCACCAACAGCATCTGCAGCCCCGCAGCCGCAAACAGCTTCCGGGCGCGCTCCAGCGGCGGTATGCCCGCCACGGTGCGCACCAGCGTCTCCTCGCCCGACACGCCGTAGGCGACTTGCAAATCGGCGATGGTCCGCCGGTAGAAGACCGTCTGTAGCAGGTGCTGGGTGATGAACCGTATCTCCCGGCTCTCGGTAAACAGCGCGCGGAAGGCGGCGACATCGGCGGGCGTCTGGCGCAGGAGTGAGTGACAGTGGTGATCGATGATGGGCAGATGTTCACCGACCGCGAAACCGCTTTGTCTGGACGGTCTTGTCATGGGCGTAGAATAGCGCGTACAGGCGCTCCACACCGGTTTGCCGTGACGACCTCTAGTAGCGAAAGAGGTGCGCTCTTGCTACCTCCTCCAGCGTCATATCCTTCATCAGGTCCCACTCCCGCCGTCGCACGGCGAGGAACGATCGGGCCAGCTCCCTCCCCAGCCCCTCCAGCAGCACGTCGTCCTGCTCCAGCTCCCCCAAGGCTTCGGCCAGGTTCGCAGGCAGCGGGCGGATCCCCCGCCGCGCCAGTTCTTCTCCGGGCAGCAGCCCGGGATCAATGTCCACGGGCTGCCCCGGATCGGTCCCGCGACGGATCCCATCGATGCCGGCGGCCAGGACCGCACCCAGGGCTAGGTAAGGATTGCTGCTGGCGTCCACGGCCTTCAGTTCCACGTGGGCGGAGTCCGGCCCCCGGCGGGGAGTAATGACGCGGATGGCCGCCTCGCGGTTCTCCGGACCGTAGCAGACGAAGGCCCCGGCCCAGAAATGCGGCCGGATACGCTGGTAGGAGTGTACGCTGGGTAAAGTCAGAGCGCACAGGGCACGCAGATGATGCAGGACCCCGCCGATGAAGTGGTAGGCCGTCCGGGACAGCCGGAGGGGATCGCTGCGGTCGTAGAAGGCCGTCCGAGGTCCCTGCCAAAGGCTGAGGTGGAGATGACATCCGTTGCCCGCCTTGTCGGCGATGGGTTTGGCGGCGAAGGACGCCTGGCACCCATGGCGGACCGCTACACCGCGCACCGCCTCCCGGAACAGAACCTGGCGGTCGGCCGCGGCCACGCCGGCAGCGTGCTCGATGCTTACCTCAAACTGCCCCGGGCCGGACTCGGGATACAGCAGGTGGACGCGCAGCTCCATGGCCTCCAGCGTGCGCAGCAGGTCCACGAGAAACTCGTGGGAGAGGTCATAGGCATAGCCAGCGGCGAAGTTGGTCTCGTCCACAGGTACCCAGGTCCCGCCCTGATTCTTCAGCAGGTAAAACTCGCTTTCGAACGCGGCCCGGACTGTGAATCCTGCGGCTGCGGCTGCCTCCACCTGCCGACGCAGAAAGTTCCGGGGACAGTGCGCCCACGGTGCCCCGTCGGCCTGATGGAAGTCTCCCAGGACGATGGCCTGGCCGGGGGAGTGCGGAAGGGGGGTAAGGGTCCCTGGGTCTGGGACGAGGAAGACCTCCCCCACCGGTCCCAGCCCGCTGTCGGGAATGACGGCGTCAAACAGCACCGGCAGCGCCTGTTGGGCCACCGAGAACCCGATCCCGTGCTTCAGGTGGGTCTGGAACCTGGCTCCCGGCGTCGCCTTGGCCCGGATGAGGTTGGCGTTGTCGCAGTAGGTGACGCGGACCAGGTCGTAGACCGGCCGGACGGTGCGTTTTCTGGCTGGCATCGCTCTCCTCCCCGGGTGGGAGGAAGCGCGTACCCTCGCCTCCTCCCGCCTTTCCGGCAGACGGTTATGGCGTGACCTCTGTAGCGAAGGAGAGCTTGCCTTTGACTAGGCGGATGATGGTCACGCTCTTCCTGGGCACCCGCCGTCCGCCTTCGTAGCTGATGGTACCGGTAACCGCCTTGAACCCCCGGGTGGCCGCCAGCGCATCGCGCAGCTTCGTCCGGTCCGCCGCACCGGCGCGCCGCAGTGCGTCCGCAATGAGCTTAAGGGTGTCGTAGCCCAGAGCGGCGAAGGCGTTCTCAGGCAGCTTCCCGTACTCCTTGCGGTAGGCGGTAACGAAGTTCCGCACCGTGGCGGTGGGGCTGTCAGGCTGCACGTAGGCGTGGGTAGAGAAGTACACGTTGTCGGCCAGCCGGGGGCCGGGCACGCTGATCAGCAGGGGCGTGTCGAACCCATCGCCGCTCAACACCACGGTGTTCACCCCGGCCTGCCGCAACTGCTTGACGATCAGTCCGGCTTCGTTGGGGATGGCGGAGACGAACAGCGCGTCGGGGGCCGGCCGCTGCGCCCGCAGGCGGGTGATTTGCGCCGAGAAGTCGGTGTCGCCGGAGCGGTAGATGTCCTGCAAGGCGATCTTGCCGCCCAGTTGCTGCCAGCGCTGCTTGAAGAACTTGGTCAGGGTCAGCGTGAAGTCATACGCCTGATCGGTGAGGATCCAGGCGGTGCGCTTGCCCAAAGTCTTGTATGCGTACTCGGCGATGGCGAAGGCCTGCGCGTCGTCGCCAAACGGCGCCATGAACATGTAGTCGCCCACCTGGTCGGGGATCTGTGGCGCCGTGGCGCCGGCGGTGACGAAGGGGACGCCTGCCTTCTGGGCGATGGGGCCGGCGGCCAGAACAAAGGTGGTGTCATTCAGTCCGCCCACGGCCACCACCCGGTGGACGTTGACGAACCGCGACATGATATTGGCCACGGTGGTCTGGTCTGTCTTGCCGTCCTCGGAGATGAGTTCAACCTTCCGTCCCAGAACCCCGCCGGCGGCGTTGAGCTCCTTGGCGGCCAGCTTCATGCCATTGAGCCCGGGGACGTCGATGGAAGACATGCCGCCGGTCAGGTTGTAGAGGGCTCCGATCTTGATCGTCTCCTGCGCCCACAGGGGTGAGATCAAGAGCGCCCCGACGAGGAAGACCAGCACAGGAACTCCGTATCGTTTCATCCTCGATTCCCCCTTTCCGAGGTGATCCACACCCGTAGAGCGGTGCTGCGCGAAGTGATCTGCATATCCCACCTCCCCTCGTGGGCCCACCCGCGCCTCATCCGGCCGCCTCATTCCCCCGGAGGGCGGGGTCCGGCCGCCGCCGTCCTCCCCGGCGAGGGTGCAGGTGAAAGGCCCGGCGCCCCCCGCAGCCCCCGACCACCGAGTAGTCCCGACGGCCTGTAGATCATCAGCAGGATCAAGAGTACGCTTAGCACCAACTGGCTGGCGCCGAAGAGGGGGGGCATCCGGTGCGCGCCAACGGTCATGCCGCTCTCGAGCAACCGCAAGGCTTCTGGGACGACCGTCAGCGCCACGGCACCCACCACCGGCCCGGCCACGGTGCCGGATCCTCCCACAATCACCATGAGGACCACAAGAAAGGTAAAGGCAAAGGAGAAGGAGGAGGGGGTGACCACGGTGATGAGGTGCCCCCACAGTGCGCCACCAGCCCCGGCGAAGGCGGCTCCCAAGACAAAGGCTGCCAGACGCACCCGCAGGAAGGGCACCCCGCACGCCTGGGCGGCGTGGTCGTCCTCTCGGAGCGCGCGCATGGCACGACCGAATGGCGAGTGGTCCAGAGCCCAGGTCAGATAGACGCAGAGGACGGCGACCCCGAAGGTCCACCAGACCGTGGTGGCAGGAGGGATCCCGTTGATGCCCTGCGCGCCCCGGGTGATGGACACGAGGCTGGCCGCGGTGGTCTGCACGATGATCATGAAGCCCAGTGTGGCTACGGCCAGGTAGTGACCGCGTAACCGTAGTACGGGGAAGCCGATCACCGCCGCGCACAGCCCCGCCGCCAGGCCGCCGGCTACAAGCGCCGGCAAGAACGGCCACGCCGTCCGGGCCAGCCACGAGGGCAGATCCGGGATCATCATGGCTTTACGCTCCACGGGGAATGTGAGCAGCGCCGAGACGTAGGCTCCCACCGAGGCGAACCCCGCGTGCCCCAGGGAGAAGACCCCCAAGTACCCGTTGGTCAGGTTGAGGCTGCTGGCGAGGATGATGTTGATGCCCGCGACGTTGAGCAGCCGGAGCTGGTAGTCATTCAACGACCGCTGCGCCGCCCACAGCATCCCCCCGACGGCGATGCCACCCGCCAGGAGGAGGACGGCTCTCCGCGCCACTAGCCTCCACCTGCCAGCAGGCCCTGCGGCCGGATCAGCAGGATGAGGATCAGCAGGCTGAAGACCATCGCGTCGCGGTAGCCCGAGAACCCCGGGGGCAGCATGCCTACGAAGAAGATCTCCGCCAGCCCCAGGACGTAGCCTCCTACGACCGCCCCTGCGAGATTCCCCAGCCCGCCCAGAACCGCCGCGACGAAGGCTTTCAGGCCCGGCAGGAATCCCATGAACGGGTCGATGCGACCGTACAGGCCGCCGAGCATGATTCCAGCGGCGGCGGCTAGAGCGCCGCTGATGCCGAAGGCCGCCATGATGACGCGGTTGCTGTTGGCGCCCATAAGCTCCACCCCGTGGATATCGTCGGCGCAGGCCCGGATAGCGATCCCCAGCCGCGTCCTGGTGACGAACACTCGCAGGAGAATAAGCAGCAGGGCGGAGGTGGAGATGGTGATCAGAGCTGCTCGGTTTACCATCAGCGGCCCCACTGAGGCCATTTCGGTCAGCACCTCGGGGAGGGCAAATCGCCGCGGTTGAGCCGTCACGGTCATGACGAAAAGATTCTGGATAAACACCGAGACGGCCAGGGAGACGATGAGCGCGGTCACCTCGGGCGTGTGGCGGATGGGGCGGTAGGCGACCCGTTCGATGCCCATGGCCAGCGCGGCCACGGCAACGACGGGCAAGACGGCGGCCGCAGTGAAGGGCACCTTCCCCAGCGCCGGCAGCGCTAGGGCGACATAGGCGCCAACCATCAGCAGGTCACCGTGGGCGAAGTTGATCAGGCGGAGTAGCCCGTAGACCGTGGACAGGCCGATAGCGGTGAGGGCGTAGATGCTGCCGAGGGTGAGCCCGTTGACCATCTGCTGGAGGATGTACACAAAGGTATCCATACCTTGCCCGGGCACCGGTGTGTGCGCTCTGGAAACCTCAGCCTCAGCCCGCAGGAGACCACGACTAGGCTCGGGTCTAGAGATTTGCCGAAAACGGCCGGCATCCTGCCACCCCCGGTCGCCGACCCGCGGTTTCCACTGTACCGTCAACGTGCAGCCCAGCCAGCGGTGTCGCCGTGCAGGACAGGCTCCGGTACACTAGAGGTTGGCCGTGGAGGCATACAGCTGTATCCACAGCAAGCGTGAGGTCCGGTCCTTCCTCCCGACGAAGGTCCCTCGGGAGACCATCGTGCAGATCCTGGAGGCCGGGCGGTGGAGCGGGAGCAGCCAGAACCGGCAACCGTGGCACTTCGTGGTAGTCACGGAGAGGCAGCGCCTCAGGCAATTGGCGCGATACGGCCGGTTCGCGGCCCACGTGGCAGATGCGGCCTTTGCCGTGACTGTGGCCGTGGAGGCCGAGCGGGACAGCTTCGACGCCGGCCGCTGCGCGCAGAACATGATGCTGGCCGCGTGGGCGCTGGGAGTGGGCTCCTGCCCCACGGTGATGCACGAGGAGGCCAAGGCAAAGGAGTTCCTCGGTCTGCCTCCCTCCATGAAGCTCGCGGCCGTACTGGCGTTCGGCCTTCCCGCGAGGAAGCGGCGGAGCCTTGCTGAACGCGTCGTCTACCGGGTGTTGCTGCACAGAGGGCGGAAGCCTCTGGAGCAGATCGTCTCCTGGGAGCGCTACGGGGCCGCCTGATCGTCCCTCCGGCCCTCAGCGCAGCGTCCGGAACACCGTCTCCTTCCCTGGCGGCGATTGCGATTGGTCCTCCGGGTCCCTCCGAACCTGCCCCTGCTGGGTTACCGGCGTGTCCGGCCGGTCACGAATGTGCGGAAGGCCTCACCCGTTGGGCGAAGGGTGCCGTCCGGGTTCATCAGCGCCCGGGCCTGCAGGGCATCGATGCTGAACCACACCGCGTACCGCAGGCCCATGGCCGCCACCGCTTCGAGCAGCCCGACCGTGGTCTGCGGGTTGTCGTCGTGCTGGCCGATCTCGTTGGTCACCAGCGGCAGTCCCACCTGCTCCCGCAAGAGGGCGACCGTCTCGCGCAGGGCCTGCGGGTCGGAGATGTACCAGTGGATATTGAGGAAGTCGGCGCCGGCGGCCCGGTACTGCGCCAGCAACGCCTTCCCCCTTGCCAGTTGCTCCTGCGCCTGCGGCGAGCCCAGGCGCTGTCGCTGCGCGGGGGTGAAGGCGCGGGCGGCAAACGCCTCAGCCCGTGCGGCCTGTCCAGCCGCCCGGTAGCCGTCGTAGACCAGAAGCGCCACCAGCGCGCTGACCAGCCCGCCGTTGGTGCAGCGGATGCCCCGCGCGTGGGCTGCCCGGCAGGCCGCCCGCAGCTCGGCCCCGTACTCCTCCGGTGTGCCGCGATAGAACAGGGCGGAGTTCTCCTCGTTTTCCACCACCAGGAGCGCGGGGCGGTGAGCGTCCAGGACCTCGCCGACCGTGCGCTGGAAGGCCGCGAGGTCCTCAGGAGGCGAAGCCGGCTCCCTGTGTGCCGGCGAAGACCTCCGGGCGCTTCTCGCTGGGGCGTTCCGCACGGTCAGGACGATCTCAAAACCGGCCCGGGAGAATGCCGAGACCTCAGGATCGGGCCCGCCCCAGCCCACCACCCGGACGTCATTGGGCCGGATGGCGCGGACGCCCAGCATCCGCGCAACCGCCACGCGGCGATCCAGACCCATGCCCGGAGCACCCAACATCACGCCGTAGACCGTATCCGGCGATGGTGCCGTGGACGGTGCCGTAGCATAAGCGTTTACCGGGAGAATGGTGCCGAGGAGAGCGATCAGGAGGACGCTTACCCGCAGCCTCTCGGGGCTACATGGGCAAGTCCTCCGGAGCGTAGGCAAGCCCCTTAGCCGGTCAGGCGTCAAAGTAGAGGGCAAACTCCCAAGGGTGCGGCCTCAACCGCACCGCGTCCACCTCCTTGTGGCGCTTGTAGGCGATCCAGGCGTGGACGAGGTCCTCGCGGCCTCAGGCCAACTGCTCTACTTGATCGGGAAGGTTAGCACGCGGACGGCGGTTGTCAAGAGGATTCTGGTTGACTTCCGCCGCCCCGGCGGGCAACGTACGAGCGTGGAGACCGAGCGGT
>Ga0209479_1001201_pt1 | contig 28013 bp, 26 predicted proteins | sample DewCreD2012metaG_2_FD_184112 | JGI IMG/M metagenome (GOLD analysis project Ga0209479, IMG submission 184112) | Hot spring sediment bacterial and archeal communities from British Columbia, Canada, to study Microbial Dark Matter (Phase II) - Dewar... ...
GCTTTAAAAAGAATCGACCAACTCAAAGTTCCGCAAAAATCACGAACTTGCAAGTAAACGGCTTTTCATAATCCAGTGTTCATGCAGGTTTCAGAAGAAAAAATATCATTTTCACGCATTATTGAGGATGATAATATACTGGGTAAAACGACCCTTGTAAAGATCGGTCACTATTTTAACCGGAAAGTACCTTTTAATACCATTTTATGAAAGAGACATCCAGATCTGGGAGATTGATACTCACCTTTTCCATTCTCTCAGCCCTTTTTGTTCTCTCCCAGTTTTACCGGGTCTCCAGCGCGGTGATCGCTCCCAACCTCATCAGGGATATCGGCCTGAATGCCGAGATGCTGGGTTTTCTCGGAGGCGCCTTCTTCTATGCCTTCACCCTGCTTCAGATTCCCATGGGCCCGATGCTTGACCGGATCGGTCCCCGCATGATCATGTCGTTTTCTTGTATCATCGGAGCCCTGGGAGCCTTTTTATTCTCCCTCGGAAACTCCTTTCACTCTGTCCTGATCGGAAGAATCCTGATTGGGGCTGGAATGGCTCCGATGCTGATGGGATCCTTTAAAACCTTCACCCTTCGCTATCCACCAGAACAGTTTGCCACCCTCATGGGGATGATCTACTCGGTAGGGACCCTCGGCAATATCCTTGCGGCCTCCCCTCTAGCCTTTCTTACTTCCACGATTGGATGGAGAAACACTTTTTTATTGACCGGAATGACCACGGTCTTGCTTGGGGTGTTGGTTTTTAGGGTCTTAAAGGAGGAGAAAAACCAGCCGCTTCCCTCCACTTCAAAAGAGACTTCCTCAATAGGACTCTTAAAATCCATCCGCCTCATGATAGGATCTCTTTCCTTCTGGCAATTTGGTGCGGTGGCCTTCTTCCGGTATGGCATCTTTGTCAGTCTCCAAGGACTATGGTTAGGTCCCTATTTAATTCATATCAAAGGTTTTTCTCCTGTTCAGGCAGGAAACCTATTAATCTTCATGTCTATTGGGGCGATTTTGGGAAGCCCTATCGGAGGACGTCTCTCCGACCGGTATTTTCGATCAAGAAAGAAAGTGGCCTTTACTGCTTTATTCTTATATACCATAAGCCTACTGCCCCTTACAGGAATATGGACCATCGATCATCCCTTTCTCTTTGCCTCGATCTTCTTTTCTCTTGGCTTTTTCAATGGAATGGGGATGTTGATCTATGCTCATGCCAAAGAATCCTATCCTATTGCCATTTCAGGGACGGTGATGACCTATGTCAACTTCTTCACTATGGCTGGAGCAGGGGTCTTCATGACCTTATTAGGAAAGGTGATAGAATCTTTCCCAAAGGTTGGGGGCTCCTATCCGATAGAGGCCTATCATCTTTGTTTTCTTATCTGTTTTCTGAGCATGGGTGCGAGCCTAATCTTTTATGGGTTTGCGAAGGAGAAACCTTCCGTTCAACATTAGTCGACTCCGAAGATGGAGGCTTATAAGGTAGTAATAAGGGAGAGAAAGGGAAGGGTCCTTACTCCCGCTCAATTTGGTTGCCTTGAGGGGATTCCCGCTATTAATATCACCAATGGATGTCTATTTCGGTGCACCTATTGCTATGCAAGAGGATATAGTCAGACGCCCAAAAAACGTGAGGTTCAACTTTATGGAAATCTCCCGAATCTTCTGAATGAAGAGATTCCCAAGAAGCGAGCCCTTCCTTCCTGGGTGATTCTCAATACCTCCTCCGATTGTTTTCAACCCCACCCTGAGATTTTAAAAGTGGCTTATCAGACGATGCAGATCCTTTTAAACCATACAATTGGAATCTCCTTTTTAACCAAAGGGGTCATCCCTCAACATTTCTTTGACCTCTTCTCGCGATTTCCCGGGAAGATTCTTCCACAGATCGGTTTGGTCTCCCTCTCTCAAGAATACTGGAAGAGATACGAAGCCGGGGCCCCTCAACCTGAGGAAAGACTTAGAAATATCGAACGATTTAAGAGGATAGGGATTGATCCAGAGGTGAGGGTTGACCCCATCATTCCTTTTGTAACGGATAGAGAGGAAGAGGTCGTTCGGCTTTTCGAAAAATTAAGAGAGGTTGGGATTCGGAGAGTGACGTTGAGCTATCTTCATCTTCGCCCTTTTATCCAGAAACAATTCATAGAAGAACTTCCTGTTTTTTATCAGAAGCTCATGGAGGCCTGCTTCCGTCTACAGGAGTGGAAGCAAGTGGGATCTTCGACCAAAACGAAGCTTCTTTCGCGCTCTATTCGAGAGAAGGGTTACGAGAGAATAAAAGGGATTGCTGAGCGATTTGGGATCAAAGCCTCTATCTGCCAATGCAAAAATCCGGATCTCCAGGGAGACCTTTGCAGTTCATCCAGAGTGAGATTTCTTTCCAAGAGTAGAATGATGACCCCGATGCCTCTATTTCGATGTGGCTGAAGGAGGAGGTTAGCTGGTGATACAGGGTGGAATCTTCTCTTTAAGTCTCTTTTTTCTTTCCTCCGAGAGCTCTTCTTTGATCACCCAATCTTTCCTGGCAAAGTCATCCTGAGCTTTAATGAGGAGCCAATCCTTGCCCGAACCTCTCCCTCTCATGAGGATGAGAGAGAAGCCCCCTTTCAGTTTCTTTCCATTTAGGGTAAAGGTGAGTTTTCCTTTCTTTAGCCCACTCTCAGGGTCTCCTTCTGGTTCGAAGAGACCGGAATCCCAGATAAAAACTGCCCCTGCCCCATAATGTCCTTCCGGGATGATCCCCTCAAAATTTCCGTATTCCAAGGGATGGTCTTCCACCATCACGGCAAGCCTTTTGTCCGACGGGTTCATAGAAGGACCTTTCGGAATAGCCCAGGATTTTAGGACCCCTCCAATCTCAAGCCTGAAATCATAATGAAGATGGGTCGAATGATGTTCATGAACGACAAATTTCATATTTTTATCTTATCCCCTCCTTTAAAATAGGTTAAGCACTTTTTTCCTTTTTCTTAAGAGCGATCGAAATTCCAAAAAGAATCAAGGCTCCTCCTATCATTTTTAAACTCGTAAGCCCTTCCCTTAAAATGAAGTAAGCTAACAGAGTGGAGCCGACGGGTTCTCCTAAAATCGCTACGGCGACGAGAGAAGCAGGAAGGTATCTTAAAGCCCAATTGAAGGTGGTATGACCGATGAGTTGAGGGATCAATGCCAGAAGGAAGAGATAGAGATAGGTCGAAGAAGGAAAGCCAAAGAAAGGTTTTTTAAAAAGGAGGGAAAGAAGGATCAACGCTACGGCTGAAATGGAATAGACAGGGAAGATATATGAAAGGAGGTCTTTCCCCTTTCTCATCTTTCTTCCGACGAGAAGATAGCCAGAGGCAGTGATCGCACCAAGTAAAGCCAGCCCATCCCCTAATAGAGCTTCCTTTGAGAGGCTTATGTCTCCGAAACTGATCAGTCCGCTTCCAATTATAGAGAGAAAGATCCCTAACATTAAGTTCCACCCTAAGGCTTCTTTAAAGAATAGCCATCCTCCCAAACCCACAAAGAGGGGATTTGTGGAGACCAGGACGACAGAACTCGCGACCGAGGTAAATTTTAAGGAGGCAATCCAAAAAGAGAAATGGAGTGCAAGGAAAAGACCTGCGAGTATCAACCATCTCCCTTCTCCTTTATTCCATCCCTTCCAGATCTTTTGGTAACTCGCCAAGGGAAGCAGAATAAGGGAAGCAAGGGTCATTCGATAGGCCGCAATCGAAAGGGCGGGGGCTTCGCATAGCTTGATAAAGATAGAGGCTGTAGAGATGGCGATAATTCCAACAGGAAGAAAAATGAAAAGGCGAAGCATTGGGATATAATTATCTCAATCGGAATAAATCTTCAAGCCTTGACACCTCCTCCAGAAATGGTTAATCCTCTCTTATCACCATGGCGAAAGAGATTCTCCTTCAAATCAGCGATCGATATCAGAACCGATTTTCTGAACTTTGTTTTGGAATCGGGACGATCTTGGACTGCACCTATTTTGAGAAGAGGGAAGATTTCAAACTTTACAAAAGAGAGCTTTTAAGAAAGATGCGAAGGAGGAGCCATCTTGCCCAAATCCAAGAGAGGATCCACCTTTATGAACAATTTTTTAAAGAATGGGGATATGACTGTCCCCTACCAGGCCATTTGAAACGGGCTCTGGATATGGGATATCCTATTGTCAACCTGTATATCGATACCCATCTGATAGCAGAGATGTACCACGGGATTCTGATGGCCATTCAGGATCTGGATCGTTTTGAAGGAGACTGGATGCTGGATCTGGCCAGTGAGGGAGAATCCTTTCAGGGAGTTTCAGGAAGGATGATCTATTGTAAAGAAGGGGAGATCGTCCTCCGGGATGCCAAGGGGATTGTTTGTTCCCTCTTTCAGGGACCCGATTTTAGAACCAAAATCGATCCCTCAAGCAGAAATATCGTGGTTTATGTCTTTACGGCCCCTGGAATCGAGCCGTTATGGGTTTCAAATGGGATTCAATTGGCCCTGGAGATCCTTGAACGATTTGGAAGGGGCAAAGACTCCTGGCAAAAAGTCTTTAAGCCCTAACTTTCTCTTAACCTTTTTGAGACCTCTGAGGTTAATCGACAGATCCTTTCAGATAGGGAAATGGAAAGAGAGCCTGTCCCACAACTTGGAGTAAGGATAACCCTCTGAAGAAGGATGGGATCGACCCCTTCTTTTATGAAGAGATCCACCCCTCTCTTAAACCTTCTCTTTAAACTTTCTCCATCCTCCTTTTCAACCTCCTCACTTGTAGGGACGATCCCCCAGGCCAGAATTCCCCCTCGGGCCAAGAATGTTTCTATCTCTTTTGGATAAAGCAAAAGATTCTCTAAATAACCATAGGCATCGAAACTGAGGATATCCAGATGAGTGGAGAGGAGCACGGACCAATCTGTATTTCCGCAACAGTGGATTCCCTTTAATCCCTTCAGAGGCTCGAAACAACTCTCCAGTGACTGAATGACGTCTTCACGGTTTAAACTCGAGAAAGCGGAGCCATAGGAGGAGAGCCCCGGCTCATCGAAGAAAATGATCGTTTCAATCCCTGGGAGCCATTCATGAAACTTCTTTTCCAACCATTTTGCCTTTGAGGTGATATGGTGGATTAGGACATCCTTCAACGTCGAATCGTAAAAGATGGATTTTTTATTCTGATCCGTTAAGGAGAGACCAAAGGTAATCGGCCCTATGACTTGGCCTTTAATATAATGGATGGACTTTTGGTTTTTATCGTGAGAAAGAATTTTTAAAAAATTGAGTCCTATCGAACATTTTTCAGAGATTTGAAAAGCTTCGAGATCCTTCTTCTCGAGGGCTTGATAGAATCTTTCGATCTCCTCATCGAATCCCTCGGAACGATCCACCCAGACCTTCTGTTCTTTTTCATCGATCTTTAGCCCCGGAAATCCTTCCGAATATTGGATCACCATATTTTCAAAAAAAGATCGATTTGGAAATTGGGGAAGAAAGGGAATCTCGGGAAAGTGGTCCAGGATCAGACGAAAGACCGTTTCTTCATCTTTATGGGGAAAAGACCCAATGCCTGTGGCAAGATAGGGAGAAATCGGCTTCATGATTTTTCATAAACCTTTTTCTTGGATAAATCAATAAGCTTAAGCAATTATAGGTGGAGTTCGAATCTCTGTTCAGTGACTTTTGTTCCCCATTGTGTCCCTTCACCCTGCCATACCAATTTGAAACCGAATTTCTCATAAAGATGTCGAGCAGGATGAAGCCCTTCAAAGGTCCATAGATAGATGGAGGGATAACCCTTTTCCTTACAGAAGGAGATGGCTTTTTCCAGCAATCGATGACCTAAACCATGGCCTCTTAATTCAGGAGAGAGAATAAACCATCGGAGATGCGCTCCCTCGAGAGCGGCCTTTATTCCGTCAATGACAATCGATCCCTCCACTCGATCATTTTTATAAACCGTCCAGAATCCATCCCGCGATTCATTGAAACGAGTGAGAAACTCGGAGAGCTCTCTGGCTACCTTTGTTTCAAAAAATAGACCAAACCCCCAGGTCTTATGATAATAAGTCCCGTGGAGTTCCACGATTCTTCCAATGGCTCCAGGAAGATATCCCTTTACGATTTCCACATTTCACCCCCCTTTTTAAAAGAGGGATTGTCCCGTTAAAAGATTAGGATAACTTCGACCTATTAGTCAACTCCTTATATGCAAGACAACTTCTGTATGCTTGACAACAAAATTCCTATTTTTATAGAATTTGCTGGGTATGAAGGAGATGATGGATAAAGTTGTAATTACGGTTTCGGTGACAGGTTCGTTTGGGGATCGGTCGGTACGACAAGTGCTGCTACTCGCTTTATTCCCACAGAGAAGGATCCCATTGGGTTCACCTCAGGGTCAACATTTTCCTCACCCAAAAACGTATTGAGCATGTATTAAAATTGCAAATAGAGATCTGCTCATTAGATGGAGGTCATTGAATTTTGATTTCCTTGGGATCAGTAAATATCTTTTGAAAACCGGAAAGATAAAACCTTCTCCGTTCTTTCAAATTTGTATGGGGGTTAATTGGGGAGTTCCTGCTTCACCATACCCTATGTTCATCATGAAACAAGCCTTCCCTCCCGGGCTTTAAGGAATAGATATGGAGATTTCCATCATTCTTGATAAAATAGTTTACTTTGAAAATAATTTTTTACCCCTCACCCCTTCCCTCTCCCCAGAGGGGAGAGGATTAAGGTGAGGGGGATTTTCATTGTTCGTGGGTGACCAAACGGTCATGGGAAGTTACCATGAAATAAAGCTTCGAGGTGTTTTCAGTCATGACTCCCAATCGGTGATCCAAGCGATTCAGTTAGCTGAACTCAGGAAATATCCATTGGGAAAAAAATGGTTACCCATCGATTTCCATTAATTGAGGCAGAGAAGGCAATAAAGGTGGCAGGAGGGATGATTGAGAGAGAAGATCCGATTAAAGTAGTCATTATTCCGTAAGGATAAGACAAAGAAGAAAAAATAAGAAATGGAGAGGTGGAGATTCTTAGCAATTGATTGGTTAAGTTATGCGGAGACAGCCATTTTTCGGCCTGTTTTGATGCGCGCCTTAAGTGAAGGGATCGTGTCGGATACTGTAAGCTTTTGTACCTTTCCCAACCCGAGTCTCATTACCACTTTCTTTAATGATCCAGAGAAAGATATCAATCTTGAATTCTGCAGGAGGAATAGGATCACCGTATTTCGAACCATTGCCAGTGGCGGCCCAATTTTTGGGGATAAGGGATATATTTTTACCTTTCTTCACCTCAGGAGAGACAATCCGAAGGTTCCTCCAAATCCAGAAAAGATGTTTGAAAAGACACTCACTGGAATAGCGGAAGGGATTTCAGAATATTTCAACGTGGAATGTCGGTTCAGACCATTAAATGATTTGGAGCTAAAATGCGAAGACGGCATCTGGAGAAAGATTGGTCCCTCGTCCTGTTTTTATGAGGAACGGGCCATTCAAATGGGTTCAGGCCTTCAGGTCAAACCACCGGATATAGAGTTGATTGCCTCAGCCATTACGCCTCCTGCTGAAAAATTTGAGGATAAATCCATGAGCCAAATCCAGGAAAGGATCACCTGTCTTGAAAGAGGAGTTGGAAGAAGGATTGATCTTCAAGAGGTCAAAAGGATTTACATCAAGCAGATTGAAAAGGTATTTGATGTCGAGCTTGTTCCAGGAGAGTTGACCCAAAGGGAAAAGGAATACCTTCAAGAGATGGAGAAAGAATATACTTCTGAAGAGTTTTTTATGGAGAGATCGGAACGAAGATTTGGAGAGATTCCTTCTGATGTGGTAAGAAGAATGATTCAATTTAAGGTTCCAGAAGGTCCTCTGGTTCGGATTATTACCTTTGTTCAAGGTAACAAATTATGGGCCCTCTTAATCTCTGGGTCCATCCATGCAAGCCCCTTAAGGCCGACCTCCCCCATTCACGAGATTGAAAAGGCATTGAAAAATCAGCCTGTAGATATGGCTCTCTTTCAGTCCAAAATTGAAGAGATTTTGAATCGACCCAATTTTAGTTTTGCAAAAGTTTCAGCAGAAATGCTGGCAAGAAAGATTTATGAATGTGCCATTTCATCCTCACCCTCTTAAACAGAGGGAATGGGAGAGAGGAAGCAAACAATTAAGAATGCATCCATGAAAGAGAAAATAAGGATCCTTCGAGAACAGATCTCAAAACTTTATCGGCTTGATTTTTATAAAAAGAAGATGGATGAGGCTGGAATTAAACCCTCTCGGATTAAAACCCTAAATGATTTTGAAAAGATTCCTTTTACCTCGAGCTCAGAAATCTTAGAAGAATTGAGAAAGAGACCCAAAGAGTCTTCTTTATTTACCGAGGATGTCGTTCGTGTAAATTTCTCACCATCTGGCCAGGAGCTTTATCCAGTCTATCAGACCAAGAGAGATCTTAAAAAGATGCACGAAGTTTGCGCTCGAACCCTCCGAGCAGCCGGGGTTCGAAAAGACGATATTTGTGCCATCACTTATGGATACCATCTCTTTATTGCAGGTCTTTTTTACCAAAGCCAGCTTGAATATTATGGAGCAAAGGTTATCCCTTTAGGCCCTGGAGATTCAGAAAGGGCGATCCATCTTATCAATAAATACGATGTTTCGGTTTTGATCACCAACCCTACCTTTGCCCTCAAATTGGCTTCTGGAGGTATTCCCAGTATTCGGATTCTCTTTGTCGGAGGAGAGCCATTTACGGGTATAGCAGGATATCCCGAAAAGATTAAAAATGCATTTGGAAAGGATCTGACCATTATCGATTCTTATAGCATGGCACTCTGTATGCCCATTGCCCGAAGCTGCCGATTTGGTCGAGGGCTTCACATTATGGATGATTTCATCTATGGAGAAGTCATTGACCCCACCACCGGCGAGAGAGTGAAAGAAGGTGAGAAGGGGGAATTAGTGGTTACTCATCTTTATAAAGAGGCCTCCCCTTTACTTCGTTACCGAACTGGGGATCTAACTTATATGGTTAAAGAAAGATGTGCCTGTGGTAGAGAGCTGACTCTTCCTAAAGGAATTTTAGGTCGGACAGATGAGATGTTAAAAGTCAAAGGAGTTAAATTTTGGCCCTCTCAGGTTCAAAATATCCTCCGAGCCTTTTCAGAATTTACAGGTAAATATCGCCTAAAAATAAGTTCCTCTTTAGGAACAGATCGACTGGAACTCATGGTGGAAGGCTCTGAGACGGCAACAAGATGGATAGAGGAATTATCAAAGCGATTGAAACAGGAGACCCTTCTTGCTTTTGACAAAATTGAAATCGTTCTGAAATTGGAAGAAGGTCCTTTGGTTGTGGATGAAAGAGAGGGAAGGAGATTTTAACGTAACCCCTCACTGAAGGGTGGAAATAAATTTAAGTCCGACAGGAGTATTTCCGAAACCCATAGAATGCGGATCAATTAATATGTTTAATGAATACGAATCGATCCGTTGTAGAAATGGGTTTCTGATTAAAACAAGCCAAAGTAAACGATTTCTATGGACCATTTAAGGTAGCCGCACTATGGGTTTCTCCCATGCCCCTCTCGGACTTATTCCCCACTTCTGAGTGAGGGATTACATTTTAACTTTGGTTTTTCTTGACAAGGGACTCCCCATAATGATAATTAAGGGTAACATAAAAAATATTTAAAGGAGGAGAACTTATGAAGATCATTATCTTTTTAATGTTATGGTTGATGATGATTCCAGGTTTCGTTTTGGGTCAAGAGAAGATTGATTTGAAGATGATGACAGGTCCCACAGGAGGGTCATGGATTCCTTTGGGTGGGGCGATCGCTGAGTTGATTCAGAAAGCCATCCCTGGGACAAATATTTCGGTCTTGCCTGGTGGTGGGATAGCGAATGTAATGGGAGTTGAGGAAGGAAAGGCAGATATTGGATTTGGAAACTCTTCCTCCAGTGTGGATGGATGGGCAGGGAGGCCCCCTTTCAAAGCTCCTACAAAAAATGTAAGACAGTTAGCCAATCTCTATCCTCAATATTTTCAAATGGTCGTGTTGGATGAGTCTCCCATCAAATCCGTTGCTGATCTAAAAGGCAAAGCCATCTCCCCAGGACCCAAGGGACATACCGGAGAGTTGTTGGCCCAACAGGTGCTCCAGGTGTATGGACTTTCTTATAAGGAGATGAGCAAAGTCCATCATGTTCACTATTCTGACTCCGTCAATTTAATGAAGGATGGTCATGCGGATGCCTTTATTTTAGGAACGACCATTCCAGGCTCATCGATCTTAGATTTAGCAACCACAAAAAAGATTAGACTTCTTTCTCTTCCCGATGACAAGATCAAAGAACTCCAGAAGATGAACGAAGGTTATATAAAGCGAATTATCCCGGCAGGAACTTATCCAGGAGTAAACTATGATGTACAAACGGTGGGCTATTTCACCCATCTCGTGATCAGTGCTAAACTTTCCGATGATTTAGTGTACAAAATTACCAAGGTGATCTCTGAAAATGTGGCTCGGCTTGCGGATGTGGTGAAAGATATGAAGGGGGTAACGGCAAAGGATTTGGCGCTGGATATTGGTCTTCCATTTCATCCAGGGGCCTTAAAATATTATAAAGAAGTTGGGGCAATCAAGTAAAAAGTTGATAAATTTATTTAAAGCATAGTCCTTTAAAAGGGTCCCTCAGGATTTAAAACCAACCTTCTCAGAAGCCCCGCCCATTTGGGTGGGGCTTCTATATAAATAATGCGTGACTGAGGAAAAGATTGATTAAAATCATCAATCCCCTCATTACATTCGTTGCTATTTTAATGTCTGTTTATCATCTCTACGCTGCCTCCTTTGGGGCCCCGGAAGCAATGATGCATCGTTCTATCCATCTTCTTTTCACGCTCCTTTTGATTTTCTTGGTGGGGCTGGTGAGCAGACCGATTCGAGACAAAAAGAGATTGTTGTTCGATGGAACACTTCTTTTTTTGACACTGGCTAGCCTTGGACACCTCTTTCTCAATTATGAATATGTCGTAACACGATATTCTTATGTTCAAGCCTTAACCTATTGGGATTTTGTCATGGGAATCATCCTTACGCTGATCCTTTTAGAAGCCTCGAGAAGGGTGATTGGATGGGCCCTGCCCGTTACAGCCGTCTGTTTTCTCCTTTATGGGATTTTTGGGCAAAATTTTCCGGGATTGATGCGACATACGGGGTTAAGTCTCGAAACCATTGTGGATCAACTCTATCTTACTACCGAAGGAATCTTTGGAATTCCCCTCGGAGTCTCTGCAACCTATGTCATCCTTTTTGTCATTTTTGGCGCCTTTTTAGAAGAGTCTGGAACAGGTCAATTCTTTATGAATTTTGCAAATTCAGTGGTAGGTGGAACTCGAGGCGGACCTGGAAAGATCTCTTGTATCTCTTCAGCACTTTTTGGAACCATTTCAGGAAGCGCTGTGGCGAATGTCATGGTAGATGGATGGTTAACCATTCCGTTAATGAAAAGAACAGGGTTTAAGAAGGATTTCGCAGCAGCCGTAGAGGCCACGGCATCCACTGGGGGACAGATCATGCCTCCGGTGATGGGAGCGGCAGCCTTTGTCATTGCAGAATATACAGGGATTCCTTACATCCAAATATGTTTTCATGCGGCCATTCCTGCCCTTCTCTACTATTTTGCTCTTTTCATGGCTATTCACTTTGAGGCTGGGCGAACAGGTCTTCGAGGTATTCCCAAAGAAGAGAGACCTCGATTTCAATCCGTGATGCTGTCCAGTGGACATCTCTTCTTTCCTCTGGTGGTGATCGTTTATTTTATGATGGTAGGCTATACCCCTATGTATGCATGCCTCTATGCTACCCTTTCTGTTGTGCTGATTTCATTCTTAAAAAAAGAGACTCGCATGGGAATGAGGAAGATTCTAAAGGCCCTTGAGTTTGGAGCAAAGAATATGCTCCCTGTAGCAGCAGCCTGTGCCTGTGCAGGGATTATTATCGGGATTATCAATCTCACAGGATTGGGATTGAAATTTACAAGTCTCATTCTCTTCATTGCAGGCAACTCCCTTGCACCTGCTCTGATCTTCACCATGCTTGCAGGGATTATCTTAGGGATGGGATTACCCACCACTGCAGCCTATATTGTCCAGGCTGCTTTACTTATTCCTGCTTTGATTAAGTTGGGTGTCCCCATCATCGCTGCTCACCTCTTTGTATTCTATTTTGCCATCATCTCCGCTATTACTCCTCCAGTGGCTATGGCTGTCTATGCCGCAGCAGGAATCAGTGGATCCAATCTCTGGAGGACAGGACTTCAAGCCGTAAGAATGGGTGCCACAGGTTTTATCATTCCCTATATGTTTGTTTATGGCCCCTCTCTTTTGATGATTGGTTCCACATGGACCATTCTCACTACTCTCCTTTCTGCTTCCCTGGGAGTCATGGCCCTCTCCGCTGGTTTGATGGGCTGGTTTTTTAAAGAAACTTCTTTAATCGAGAGAGGAATGCTGATCATCGGAGCCGTTCTCCTGATTAATCCTGGTCTTTTGACCGATATTATTGGTTTCACTTTGTTCATGGCTGTTGTGGTCATTCAGAAACTTAAAAAATGAGGAGGTAAAGGATGGGAATTCTCTCTCACATTACTCCCTTTGAAGGGAAATCGCCTCAATATGACGAAACGGTATTTATTGATCCTACAGCGAGACTGATTGGGGATGTAGTGGTCCGATCTTATGCGAGTATATGGCCTCTAACGGTTCTCAGGGCGGACAGCAATCGGATTCTTGTAGGAGAACGGTCTGCCCTCCTGGATAAGGTGCTGGTCGAGGCGCCTAAGGATTATCCGGTGACGATTGAAAAAAACGTACTGATCAGCCATGGGGCTATCCTTCATGGGTGTGTGGTGAGGGAGGGGGCGATTGTCGGAATTGGGGCCATCGTCCTGGATGGAGCAGAGGTGGGAAGATATTCGATTGTTGGAAGCGGTTGTGTGGTTCCACCAGGGATGAAGATCCCCGAGAGCTGTGTTGTCTTAGGGATTCCCGGAAAAGTGGTAAGGAGTCTTGATGAAGAGGACCGAAAGCGGTCAGAAGAACAGATCAAAGAGGCGTACGAGAAATCAAGAAAGTATTTAAAGATTTTGAAATCCGGCAAGAAAAGGAAGGAAAATATCGGTCCCATGATTTAATTGCGAGTGAGGGATTTCAACATTTTTTAAAGAATGGGAGAGGATGATGTTTTACGAGTTAAATGATCAACAGAAAGCCTTTCGAGAAAGAGTCCGACAGATCTATGAGAAAATAGTAAGACCTATTATTGACGAATATGAAAGAAAGGAATCTTTTCCCACCTTCCTTTTTCGAAGATTTGGAGAGGAACATCTTCTTTGTCTCAGATGCCCGAAAGAATATGGTGGTCCAGGGCTGGATAAGATCTCGGAATGTATCTCTATGGAGGAGCTGAACCGTATTGGTGCAGGAATTGGAGCAGGGGTGATGGTTCATGGGGGATTAGCAACAGATCCCATCCTTCGATTTGGCTCTGAGGAATTGAAACAGACCTATTTGCCTCCAGCCGTTCGGGGAGAGAAGATTGGTGCCTTTGCCCTGACCGAACCGAATGCTGGCTCAGATGCCTCGAGCCTCCGCACTCTGGCCCTAAGGGTGGAAGGAGGGTATCGACTTAATGGGTCAAAGACTTTCATTACGAATGGAACCATCTGCGATTTTGTCACCGTTGCCGCCTATACCCATCCTGAAAAGAGAGGAACAGGGATCAATCTTTTTGTCGTGAATCGAGAAGATCAGGGGTTTTCAGTCATTAAAAAATTGAGGAAGCTTGGAAATCACACGGCCGATACGGCTGAGCTCGCCTTTGACGATTGTTTTGTCCCGAAAGAGAGAATGATTGGAGAGCAGGAGTGTGGAGGGTTGGGACAATTGGAGGAGACATTGAAATCAGGGAGGATCACTTATGGAGCCCGAAGCACAGGTGTTGCCCAGGCCGCCTTTGAAGCAACTCTCTCTTATGTTAAGGAGGTCAAAAGACAGGGAGAACGTTTGCAAAAATCTCAGGCTATCCGATTTGTGCTCGCTGAAATGGCGATGTTTATTGAAGTGATGCGATACACGACCTATCGTGGAGCATGGCTCTTTGATCGAGGCCTGGCCACCATGAAGGATGCCTCCGTTGTAAAGCTCTTCTGTACAGAGACTTTACAGAAGATTGTGATGAAAGCGGTAGAGATTCAAAAAGAAGCTGGTCTCAGGATGGACAATCCGATTCAACGATACTTTCGGGATGCAAGACTATTTAAAATTCCAGAAGGGACTTCCGAGATTCAACATCTTATCATTTCCAGGGAATTAGGGATTTAATATAAAACGAGGGGATAGGAATGGAATTTGAATTGTCAGAGGAACAGAAAGATATTCAAAAGGCGGCAGAAGAATTCGCTCGGGGAGAATTTGATCCCGATCTTGCTCTTGAACTAGATCAGAAGGGAATTTTCCCTGAAAGGATGTGGAGAAAAGCTACTCAACTGGGTTTTATTGGAATTCATTATCCTGAAGAGGTTGGGGGCCAGGGGTTAGGCCTCCTGGAGAACACTCTGGTCATCGAAGCCTTTTGCCGAGTCGATTCTGGAATTGGAAGCGCTCTGAGTCTTGCCGACCTGGGGTCAGATCTTATCTTGAAATTTGGTTCCAAGAATCAGATGGAAAGATTTCTACCTCCTATCATTAAAGGCGAGAAGCAATTGACGGTTGCCTTTGGAGAAATGGAGGATGATCAAGATCTATCTGTTGTATCGACCATGGCAGAAAGAAGGGAAAAGGATTATTTGGTCAGGGGATTAAAGAGATACGTCCTCAATGTTTCCCTGGCTGATATGTTTATTATTCTCTGCAAAGAATCCGAAGAACAATGGCTTCCATTGATTGTGGAAAAGGATGGGGAGAAGACTGAGATTTACCCTGTCGAGAAAATGGGGTTAAGGATGATTTCCTCTGGAGATCTTCATCTCAGGGGCGTTCAGGTCCCCCATGAGAATCGCTTAGGAGAGAAAGGTCAGGAAATGGAAGTTTTTCAATATTATCATCGGGTGAAGAGTTTAAGATTTCTTGCTCAGGCCCTTGGTCTGATGGAAGGGGCATTTGAACTGGCCCTCAAATATTCAAACCAGAGAGAGCAATTTGGACGGAGGCTTTCGCAGTTTCAGGTGATTAAACATAAACTGGCTGAGATGCAGGTAGGAATCGAGGTATCCCGGTGTCTTACCTACAGGGCAGCAGTAGAATTAGAGAAGAGGGAAATGGATCCGAATCTTCTTTTTGTTGCCCAGATAGAGGTTGGAAGAAAGATGGCATGGGTGGTGGACGAAGCTTTGCAGATTTTTGGTGGCTATGGATACATGGCAGAGGAAGGGATTGAGCGCTTTTATAGGGATGCTTGGACCATACGAAGTCAATTGGGTACCGAAGAGGAATTAAGAGACCTTTTAAGTGAACGAAAATTGGGGAAAAGAGGATGAAATTAGATTGGATCAGAAGAATTTTGGTCGTCGGAGCAGGGACGATGGGACACTCCATTGCCATGGTCTTTGCTCAGAATGGATTTAAGACGGATCTGGTTGATCTAAAAGAGGAGATTTTAGAGCAGGCTTTTCATCTGATCCAATCGAATCTTGAGACTCTTGGCAGAGTTAGAATCATTCGTTCTAAGGACATTCCGAAAATACTCAATCGGATCCATCCCTCTACCTCCCTTTCTATCGCAAAAAGAGCCGATCTTGTCATTGAGGCCGTTTCAGAAAAAGCAAAAACGAAAAAGGAACTATTTTCTTCTTTAGATCAGATCTGTCCATCCCGAACGATCCTTGCTAGTAATACTTCCTACCTTAATATCTTTAAAATTGTGAAGACCAGTCGTCCAGAGAAAATATTGATTACTCACTGGTATGCCCCTCCTCATCTTATCCCTTTGGTCGATGTGGTCGGAGGACCCAGGACTTCCATCGAAACCATAGAGATCGTGAAAAGGCTTCTACAAAAAATAGGGAAAAAACCCGTGATCTTGAGAAAGTTTATTCCCGGATATATTGTGAATCGACTCCAGAGAGCGATGGCAAGGGAGATCTTCTATCTTTTAGATCATCAATATGCCTCTCCAGAAGAGATCGACAAGGCTGTAAAGTGGAGCCTCGGGATTCGAATCCCTGTGGTTGGAGTGGTTCAAAGATATGATTTTACTGGATTAGATCTGGCACTCGATTTTGAAGAGAATCCTTCGATTCGTCTTGTTTCAAGAGATCAAAGACCCAAAACTCTCATCCATCTGGTTGAAAAGGGATATCTGGGTGTTAAGACAGGAAGAGGTTTTTATGATTACTCTTCCAGAGAGAAGAGAGAAGTGATCCGAGAACGCGATCTGAAACTGATTAAGTTGATGAAATTTCTGAAATCTTCATCCTTTTTAAATCCACCCGGAAATCCATTCGTTTAATAAAAATATGTTTTCTTAAAAGATCTTCAACAGTAAGTAGCATCCGCTTGATTGACCCGCCGCTCTTCATAATTATTTGCCATATCCGACAGGAACTGATTTTTCGGGTCGCTATTTAATCTGGTGGAAGGGGGGTTGATTTAAAAAGATTTCGTAAGCCTTTGGTATAGCAATTAAATTTTTATTGACACCTCCTTTTTGACTCATATACAATCTCTTTACCAGTAGAATAAATTTAAAAAATAATGCTGGGCTCACAGCATATGCGAATTAACAAATCACTTCAGTGCCTGTCTACCATCAGGCAGGGATGGCTTACACTCCCTGCTGATTTAAATTGTTACATTTAATAGAAATGGAAACTAACATGAAGCGAAGAACTCAACTCCATGAGACTTCGACGGGAGGATCATCGGTCAGAAGACTTCAGTGAAAGGAAAGAAATATGAGTTCCTTCTTTTACCACGATAAGTTTTCGGACACGATGGGAATCGTCTTCAAGGAGATTGCCAACCGCTTTCGTGTCCCCATGAAGCCAAACGTTCACATTTTGGATATACCGGCAGGTGCCGGTCGTTTGAGCGATAGCCTTCGTGAAGAAGGTTTCAACGTTATATCCGCCGACATTAACGCCTCAAGGCCTGATTACATATTCGCCGACATGAATAAGAAGCTCCCTTTTAAAGATGAACAGTTTGACGCAGTGGTATCAATGGAGGGGATAGAGCACAAAGTTAACTACCAAGGTTTTATTGCTGAGCTGTCGCGTGTGACACGTAAAGGGGGAATCATCATATTGACCACTCCCAATATCTCATGTTTCTATTCAAGGCTTATGTTCATGTGTACCGGCAATTTCTTCCAGTTTTGGCCTGCCCAAGGTCTTGTCAACATCAATCAAGAAGAAGTATTTGACTTCGGACACATTACCCCTCTCACTTGGCAAAAGATATACTTCCATTTTGCCCATCATGGGATGAGGCTGGTTGCCATACGGGGTAACAAGATTAAGCGTAAGATATTGCTCCCAATATATCTTCCTTTCCTGATTATCGGTCTTCCATGGATTGCGTACCGTTTACGACATACACGAAGAGGTGTTAAGGATGTATTGGACAAAACTTACTTTTATAAAGATGTAGAAAAGTTTTCTTATTCTTTACCCGTAATGTTCTGCCGGAATATAGTGATGGTATTGGAGAAAATAGGCAGTAATAGCACCGGTGTTCATCCAGGGTTTGTGAACACCAACAAAATGAAAACGTGAAGGAATGATGCAATCCAGCTAATGCGTTTCACGCCCCTGCGGATCAGAGGGATTATGAGAAAAAAATAATAAAATGGCCTTTAAAATATTTCTAACAATATTTATCACTGTGTTGTTTGCAGAGCTTGGAGATAAGACACAATTAGCCACGCTCCTATTCGCAACAAATAAAGAAAATCCCAAAATAACGGTATTCTTTGCGGCAGCATTGGCACTTATTGTCGCTACAGGAATTGCTGTATTGCTTGGAAGTGCTATTGCAAAATATATCGATCCAAAAGTTCTTTCATGGATAGCCGGAATAGGTTTTATTATTATAGGGATATGGACTATAATAAAATCATAAAAACTAATAACCAGTCAATGCAGAGGATTTTCCTATGTCGCCTTGCCCTCGGCAACACGCCGATTTTTGTATTACGTGAATTCTCCAAAGGGAGATGAAATCGTTATATTAAACTAACCCTCTAACAAACGGGTTTCTTCCTATGCTTCGTGATCGCGAAAGGAGTATAGACACCCTCCGGGGTTTGGCGGTTTTTACTATGGTGGGGGCAAATATGGCTGGCTCAGTGGTAGCTCAACCCCATCCCTTAGGGCTACGTCTTTATGGTTCCTTTGCCGCTCCACTGTTCATCCTTCTCTCTGGAATGATGGTTGCCTATACCGCACAAACAAAGGAACACAGGTGGAAGTACTTCTTACTTCGAGGGGCGATGATCATGATGATGGGGGTATTTGTAGACGTGGTGATATGGAAAGGGGTTTGCCCTTTTGTGGACGTAGATGTTCTTTATCTCATCGGCCTCTCTGTGCCTCTGGCATTTCTATACCTCCGTTTGGGCAAATCCTATCAATGGATAGTTATCGTTCTCATCTTCTTATTGACCCCTTTCCTTCAAAAGATTCTGGGTTATACCGAGTATGTTAATCCCATTTATCTATGGGGCGAGCAAATAAAAGAAGTGCCGGTTAAGACCCAAACAAGCATCTTCAACCACTGGATCATAGATGGTTGGTTTCCTATCTTTCCCTGGTTAGGATTTTCTCTTCTGGGGGTAAAGTTTGCTCATCGACGGAGGAAAGATCAGACCTTTAATCCATTTGGAAAGAAGTCCATTTTTCTCTTGGGTCTGGGCATCCTGATCATTGGAATTATGATCTGGTGGCTCTATCCTGGAAGTCTCCTAATAAGAGGGGAAGCCATTGAACTTTTCTATCCTCCTACCATAGGGTATATCATAACGGCCATTGGCCTAATTCTAATGCTATTTTACATTGTGAATCGGATGCCTTCACTTTTCATTTACAATCCGCTACGATACTTAGGTGAATCATCACTTTTCATGTATGTCCTACACATTCCCTTGATTGAATATGTTATTTCTCCCACATGGTCGGGACAGAGTGTTCAAAAATTCATCCTTATTTATATCGGGTTTCTGTTCTTTTTAATTCTGATAGCATACGGATTAAGAGTTCTAAAGTCAACGTGGAGGGACCGTCCGTTTATCATCCGTTTCCTGATTGGCGGTTAAAGAGTCAAGGAGAGGCTTAATTTTGGCCTTTTCCACGAGGATTGGAGTCCGAGAATTGTGTGCAAACCCACCGTTGTCCGGTTCTTTTGGAGGCAAAGGCTTTCCCATAAATGATTATTTAATAATAAATAGCTCACCCTCTTAGATGTTATTAATAGATCAAACTCTATAAGAAAGGAGGAAGAGAATGCAGGTCTTTTATTGGCTTGTCTTATTGATCGCTATCGCAATGGCTATCTTTGCCATCCAGAATTCCTCAGCCTCACCGATCGTCATCAAATTCCTTTTCTGGCAATATGAGACTTCCTTGATCTATACCCTTTTGGGTTCGGTCGGAGTGGGGATTTTGATCACCCTCTTCTTCTGGATCCCCAGGGCCATTCGGTCCTCCTTTCAGATGAGGGAGTTGAGGAGAAAGATGGGAAGTCTCGAGACCGTTAATAAAGAAAAACCCCCTCTATAAAATTGAAGAGATCATGAGGGCACTGAACAAAGTTGTCAATCGGGATCGAGAGGATGTAACCCCTCACTGAAGGGTGGAAATAAATTTAAGCCCGACAGGAGTATTTCCGAAACCCATAGATCGCCCAACATACCTCTCGGGCTTATTCCCCATTCCTTAGGGAGGGATTACGAGAGGACTGACCATTCCAATTTTCAAAGATAAATTATTATGGTAAAATGGATACGCTTTTAGGAGAATGAAGGGGGGTTGAGTGTATGAGGAAATGGATAGGATTTCTTGTTTTTATGATAGGGGTTTTAATTATTCTTTTAACGAATTCGGTAGGATTGGGGGAAGAGGAATTTTTAAAAAGGGGAAGAAGCGAAGGGATCCCCTTTTTGAGTGGAGGGGTAGGACTCAGGGAGAGAGAGCTCTTGAACGAGATGGGGAAGGCCTATTCCTTAAAAATGGTATTTTCTAATAAAAAAGGAGAATATCTTTCGGACATTGTGGTAAAAGTTCTGGATCCCCAGGAAAAGGTCATTTTAACGACCGTTTCAAATGGTCCATGGTTATTTATTGATCTTCCGGAAGGGATCTATCATCTGGAAGCCAGTTTTATGGCAAATCGTAAGAAGGTTTCTCAAGTGGAAATCAAAAAAGGGGTTCAAAAGGTCATCTCTTTACAATGGGAATGAATAAAAAAGATATAGAGTTTTAAGGAATGATCGGGCCTGAATTTAAGGAGAAAAGCCAATACAAAAACTGGATAAAAAGGTTGGCCTTTTTAGGGATCTTTTCTTTTTTTCTCTTTGGGTTGGTCTTCTTTTTTCTTTTCAACCCTAAACCAATAAAATCCCCAGAACCTGAAAAATCCATTGAACCCGAATCTCAATACCAAATCGTTGAAGGGGTAATTAAACCCAAAACTTCTCTTTATCAATCATTGAGAGAAAAGAATGTCCCCCATTCCTGGATCGATATCATCGTTTCTAAATTAAAACCTTTTCTAAACTTCAGAGAGCTCAGGGGAGGTGCCTATCGCCTCATTACCACTCTTAAAGGTGATTTTTTAGAGTTTATTTTTGAGAAAAGTCCAAAGGAAATCTTTAAGATTGAAAAAAGGGAAGGGGAGTATATCGTTCAGAAAGAGGAGGTTCTTCTTCATAGGGAGTTAGTAAGGGTCTCCGGAGAGATTCGTTCTTCTCTCTATGAGGCCATGAAGGGGGCAGGAGAAGAGGACATCCTGACCCTCTCCTTTGCCGATATTCTGGCCTGGGAAATCGATTTTTATCAGGATTTAAGGGAGGGAGACCGGTTTCAATTGGTGGTCGAGAAGCTCTATAGAGAGGGAAAATTTGTTCAATATGGACCGATCCATGCTTTAGAGTATCAAAATGAAAATAGGAGAATTAGGGGGTTCCTTTATAAAAATAGTTATTATAACGAGCAAGGTCTTGCATTAAGAAAGCCTTTTCTTAAAGCTCCTTTACGATTTGATCGAATCAGCTCTCGATTCAGTCATGCGAGAAGACATCCCATTCTTGGAGGGATACGTCCCCACTTTGGGGTGGATTATGCTGCTCCAGAAGGAACCCCTGTCTGGGCTGTAGCAGATGGAAAGGTCGTTTTTGCAGGGGAGCGCGAAGGTTATGGAAAGTTGGTTATCCTTCAACATCGGAATGGTTATCAAACCTATTATGGTCATCTTTTAAGGTATGGCCCTGGGATCAGGAAAGGGAAAAGGGTTTCCCAGAAAGAGATTATCGGATATGTGGGTTCCACTGGGCTTGCCACAGGTCCCCATCTTGACTATAGGGTGAGCAAGGATGGCCAGTTTTTAAATCCATTAAAAGTCGTTTTTCCACCTGGTATCCCTTTAAGGAAAGAAGAGTTAGGTGAGTTTTTTAAGAAGAGAGATGAAATGTTAGCCTGGTTTCTTTAATGTTTGGGGACCTCCCGTTTTGTTCGATCCTGGGCCTTCTTCTCCTTTTCTTTTTAGACTTTTTACTTCCCGTACCTTCCTTCCCTAAAATTAGGTAATGTGGAATTAAAGTGACTGTGTTATATATTTTAGAGAAGAAATGTTTCGGAAACCCTTAAAAATATCTCTTTTTATGTGTTTTATTCTTTGGATGGGATTGCACTGTTCCTGTGGGAGTCGTCAAGCGGAGAAACCCGAGGAGCGATCGGTTCGAGTAGAGGTCGTCCCAGTCAGAAAGGGGAATATCTCTAAAGAGATTAAATTTACGGGGAGCATCGAGGCCTACGCAGAAGTTCAGGTCTATCCAAAGATTACGGCAAAGATCGAAGTTCTCAGGGTGGATATGGGCGATCGGGTTCAAAAGGATGACCTTCTCGCTTTACTGGAATCTGATGAATTGAGAGCCCAGGTCAAACAAGCAGAGGCCGCCCTCCACAATCTTCAGGCAAGATGGAGACAGATAGAGGTAGGAGCTCGACCCGAGGAGATTGCCCAGGCAGAAGATTTAGTAGTAAAGTCGAAGGCTAAATTACGGGACGCTGAGAGTCATTACGAACGGATGAAAGGGCTCTTTAGCCGAGGAGTCATTGCGAAGAGAGATCTGGAATCAGCAGAGCTTGCTTATCATGTTGCCCAGGCAGACCTCAATTCGGCTCAAAAACAATTAAAGATGCTCGTGGAGGGGGCGACGAAAGAGGAGAGGGATGCCCTTCTGGCACAACTTCGCCAGGCTGAGGCGGCCCTTGAGGTCTCGAAAATCCGTTTATCCTATACTCGAATCACCTCTCCTATGACCGGTATCGTCAGTCAACGATTCTTCGATGTCGGTCATCTGGCGGTACCCACTCAACCCCTTTTTACCATTGTCCGGATGGATTTTGTGAAAGCGAAAATCTTTTATCCCGAGCATCAGGCTCGATTCATTGTCCCTAAAATGGAAGCCATCCTAAAGGTGGCTGCCTATCCCGATCGGGTTTTCCACGGAGTGGTCGAAAAGATCAGTCCTACTCTTGATCCTTCGACTCGTCTTTTTTCTGCGGAAATCAAGGTGGCAAATCAACAATATCTCCTCCGGCCCAGTATGTTTACCGAGGTGTCCGTATTTGTTGAGCCTCGTCGAGATGCCCTTTTAGTTCCCAAAGAGGCTGTTTTCCTTGAAGAAGAATATCAAGAGGGCGAAGGTTCTCACCCTCGTGAGGCTCGCCAGAATCATTATCTGTTTATTGTGAAAGAAGGAAAGGCCTATAAACGAAGGGTGGTGCTTGGCCACGACTCAGACCTTCTCGTGGAGATTCGAGAAGGATTGGAATTTGGTGATCAGGTCATTACCCGTGGATTTCATCTTTTAAAAGATGGAGATCGGGTCCTCGTCACCCATTCTAAAGAGGAAAAGAGATGAGCCTTTCAGGCCTTGCTATTAAACGGGCCATTACCTTCAGTATGATCTATTTTTTTGTAGTAGGGTTTGGACTCTTTGGCCTCGCTCGATTAAAAATCGATCTCTATCCTGATGTCTCCTTTCCGGTGATTGCCATTATCACCACCTATACGGGTGTCGCTCCAGAAGATATGGAGACATTGGTGACAAAGCCCATCGAGGAGGCTGTCGCCTCCGTTGAAAAAATAAAGCATATTCGGAGTCTTTCCAAATTGGGTGCCTCTCTGATTCTCGCTGAATTCGACTGGGGGATGGATCTCGACAAGGCAGAGAGAGATATCCGAAACAATATCGACCTGATCCGGGGAGCTCTTCCAGACGAAGCCGATGAGCCTCTGATCTTTCAATTTGATCCTCAGAAGATGCCCATCCTTTTTATGTCGGTTTCAGGTCCGATGGGACCTGCGGAGTTGAGGGAACTCTGTCGAAGGCGGATCAAACCAGCCCTTGAACGTCTTGAAGGAGTGGCTTCAGTGGAGGCCGTTGGAGGTCTGAAAAGACAGATTCAGGTGGAAGTGGATCTTTCAAAACTTCAGGCTCAGAGGCTTTCAGTAGATACCGTCATTTCAACGATTCGTAGAGAGAATCTCCAGATCCCTGGAGGAAAACTTGATGAGGGAGAGATTGAGTATAGCCTTCGGACCCTCAGTGAGTACACCTCCGTGGATCAGATTGCCAATACGGTCCTCGGATATCGGAATGGGGCTCCAATCTATATTAAGAATGTCGCCAAGATCATCGATGGCTATGAGGAGATCACCCGGGTAATTCGGAATAATCGAAAACCTGGGATCCTCTTGCTGGTCTCCAAAAACTCAAAAGCCAATACGGTTGAAGTATCAAAACGAGTCATTTCCGAGCTGCCCAAAGTCCTTCGAAGACTCCCAGAAGGGGTGGAAGCCGGGGTCATCTTCAATCAGGCAGACTTTATCCAGCGCTCGATCAGCAATCTTAGTTATACGGCCATCCAAGCCTTCTTCCTCGCCGGTTTGGTTCTTCTCTTCTTTTTACACAATCTTCGGGCCTCCTGGATTGTTGCCCTCTCCATTCCTGTGTCGATCATTGTCACCTTTTCGGTTCTGGACCTCACCGGGCTTACCCTGAATATTATGTCTATGGCAGGTCTCGCCTTGGCAGTGGGGATGCTGGTGGATAACTCCATAGTGGTTCTGGAAAATATCTACCGCCATCTGAGAGAAGGGAGGACTCTCCTGGAGGGTGTGGAGATTGGGGCGACTCAGGTGACCACGGCCATCATTGCCTCTACCCTGACGACCATCGCTGTTTTCTTTCCGGTTCTGTTTGTCCCCGGTATTGCCGGGGTATTATTTAATGATATGGCTCTGACCATCTGTTTTTCTCTTTTTTGCTCCTTGCTTGTGGCCCTGACACTCATTCCTCTCCTGGCTTCAAGATGGTTAGAGGTCTCTCCTCCAAGTCGTGGCCTTTCAAGAAGGATTTCAGAGGCGATCGATAAATGGCTCGAAGGAATCCATCATTGGTACTCGGGTCGTCTTAGCTGGTGTCTTTCTCACCGAAAAAAGACGATGATCGGAATATTGATTTTATTTGGGGGAAGTCTCATACTCATTCCTTTCCTTGGTTTTGATTTCTTCCCGAAGATAGATCAGAACCAGTTTGAAATCCAGATCGAACGGGCTCCTGGAACAAGCCTCCAATCCACGGAGATGACTTTTCGAAAGATCGAAGAAATCGTTTCACGGACGGTGCCCGAATTAAAAAATCAAAATACGGATATTGGAGTGGGAGAGTTCTTTGGTGCCTTTGAGAAGGGGTCCTATTCTGGAAGAATTCGTGTGAACCTGATCGAGAAAGAGAAAAGAAAAAGATCTCAGATGGAAATTGAGTCTGCCCTCAGAAAAGAATTGGAGCAGATTCCCGGGATTACCTTTTCTATCCTCCAAAGACATTTTCTTGGAGAAGAAGGGGATATCATAGTCTATCTTTATGGAGAAGATCTTGAGCGGGCTCGATTTCTTTCTGAAAAAATAAAGGGGGCCATCAAAGAGATTCCAGGGGCAGTGGATGTTCAGACAAGCCTGGAGGCAGGAAGACCGGAGCTTCAAATCATTCTGGATCGAGAACGAATCTATGCTCTTGGATTAAGCACCTCTCAAGCGAGCCAAGCAATTTCTACCTTCATTAAAGGGACCCGGGCTTCTATGTTTCGTGATCGAGGAGAGGAGTATGACATCCTGGTCAGACTGGGGCAGAGGGACCGGGAGAATAAAGAGGTGCTTCAGCAGATTTTTGTGACCACGCCCCAGGGCCATCCCATTCCCCTTTCGAGTATTGTAAGGGTAGAGAGAACCCTTTCTCCTACCACGATTCTGAGGCGGGATCAACAAAGGGTCACCAATATCTCAGCCACGGTACAGGGCCGAAGCCTTGGAGAGGTGACCCGAAAGGTGGAAGAGAAATTGCGTCAGATGGAGATCCCATCCGAGTTTGCCTACGAAATTGGCGGTTCCGCTCAGGACATGAAGACTTCTTTTAAATGGTTAGGGTTGGCTTTCGGTGGGGCTACATTGATCGTCTATATGGTCATGGCCTCTCTTTTTGAGTCCCTAAAAGCCCCTTTCATTATATTCTTTACCATTCCTCTCGGGATGATAGGAGTAGTTTATATGCTATTCCTTACAGGAACGCCACTGAGTGTCGTATCCTTTATTGGGATCATCATGCTTTCTGGGATTGTGGTCAACAACTCTATCGTTCTGGTGGATTACATCAACCAGCTTAGAGAGAAAGGAATTCCTCTGTTTGAAGCGGTCGTTGAAGGAGGAAGAACGAGACTCCGACCCATTTTAATGACCTCTCTGACGACCATCCTTGCCTTAATCCCCCTCGCATTAGGGCTGGGAGCAGGGGGAGAGACCTGGGCCCCAATGGCCCGCTCCGTGATCGGTGGTTTGGTGACGAGTACCATCGTCACTCTACTCGTCATTCCAGTTATATATACCTTTTTAGCTCCAAAGAACATTTCATAGTACTATTTTTCGCTATAAAGAGTATGAGCTGAACGATGCTACCGTGGCCCATTCCTGTGAAAGCACCTCTGCCTGCTCGAGGACTGTTTGGGTTGCCTTTTCCTGTTTGTCGGGTGGGTACCCGTATTTTCGGAGAATCCTTTTTACAAGGACACGAAGCTGAGCCCGAACATTTTCTCTGATCGTCCAGTCTATGGTCACATTGGTTCTCACTGTCCGAACCAACTCCCGGGCGATGGTTCGGAGGGTTTCATCCCCAAGCACCCTCACAGCACTGTCATTCGTCTCAAGGGCATCATAAAAGGCCAATTCTTCTTCTGAGAGGCCCAGCATCTCACCGCGGGCATTGGCTTCTCTCATCCTCTTCGCCAGTGCGATCAATTCTTCAATGACCTGGGCTGCCTCAATAGTGCGGTTCTGATAGCGCCTGATGGCTTCCTCTAACATTTCGGCAAAGGATCGGGCTTGGACGATATTTTTACGTTTTTTGATTCTAATTTCGCCAGTTAGTAGTTTTCTTAGCACTTCTACGGCAAGGTTCCGCTGGGGCATACCTCGCACTTCAGCCAGGAATTCCTCGGAAAGGATCGAAATATCTGGTTTTCTGAGACCAGCAGCAGCGAAGAGGTCCACCACGCCCTCAGGAACGATCGCCTTCGAGATAATCTGTCTTATGGCTTGATCAAGTTCCTCCTCGGTCTTTGGTTCTCCCGGAGTTCTCTTTGCTAAGACGGCACGAACGGCCTGGAAAAAAGCAACATCGTCCCGGATACGGAGTGCCTCCTCATGAGGAACCGACAAGGCAAAAGCCTGGGAAAGTTCCCGGACACTTTGCAATAACCGGTCTCTGCCATTTTCCTGAGCCAAGATATGCTCCTGTGCCGCAGGCAGAAGTGAAAGACGCTCTTCTGGTTTACCTGTTATCCATAATGACCAATCGAATCCATAAAAGAGTCCGCAGCAGACCTCGTATTTTTCGAGCATGATCGCTACGGCCTCAGATTGGTCAATGGCCGTTTTCCCCGTGCCTCCACTTTCGGTATAGGTGGCCAACGCCTCCTTGAGTTCGTGAGCAAGTCCAAGGTAATCTACAATTAGTCCACCAGGCTTATCTCGGAAAACACGATTTACCCGCGAAATGGCCTGCATCAACCCATGGCCACGCATAGGTTTGTCCAGATACATCGTATGAAGCGAAGGGGCATCGAATCCCGTAAGCCACATATCCCTGACGATGACTACTTTGAAAGGATCGTTGGGGTCTCGAAACCGGTTTGCCAGCAACTCCCGGCGAGGTTTATTCCGAATATGGGGTTGCCAGTCAACTGGGTCGCTCGCCGAGCCAGTCATTACGATCTTCATCACGCCGTTTTCGTCCTCATCACTATGCCATTCTGGCCGAAGAGCAGCTATCTCTTTATAGAGGTCAACACAAATACGACGGCTCATGCAGACAACCATGGCCTTGCCTTCCAGAACTTCGAGTCTCTTCTCAAAATGATCAACAATGTCTCGGGCGATCAGCTTGATTCTCCTGTCAGCTCCAACGATCTTTTCAAGCTGAGCCCATTTGGTCTTGAGTTTCTCTTTTCTCTCAATCTCTTCGCCCTCAGTCACTTCTTCAAACTCAGGGTCTATCTTTGGCCGCTCCTTTTCGTCAAGCTCGAGCTTGGCCAGGCGACTTTCATCCTTAATAATGCGTCAATATTGAAATCAAATTTATGGCAAATATAGTATTTTCAAGGTTAGAAGGCTATAATGAATTAATTCCACAAACCGTCCAAAAAGGACGGTTTGTGGAACAGATATTGTCTC
>Ga0209479_1001206_pt1 | contig 27958 bp, 20 predicted proteins | sample DewCreD2012metaG_2_FD_184112 | JGI IMG/M metagenome (GOLD analysis project Ga0209479, IMG submission 184112) | Hot spring sediment bacterial and archeal communities from British Columbia, Canada, to study Microbial Dark Matter (Phase II) - Dewar... ...
CCAGCGAGACGTGCTCGACCTGCTGGCGGAGCGCATCGATCGCTCCCGTATCCACGGGCAACTCGCGCACCTCGAACCCGCCGCACTTGAGCAGCATCAGGTTCCGCCAGTGGGCGATGAGTTGATCGAGGAGTTCCCCCGCTTGCAACCCTTGATCGTACCACTGCTGGAGCAGTTGCAGGGCGCCGGCGGCATCCCGGCGAAAGACGGCTTCAGCTAATTGCAGCACCTGCTCCTCGCTCGATAGACCCAGCACTTGCCGCACGCGCTGCACGGTCAGGCAGCCGCTTTCCGCCGCCAGCAGTTGATCAAGTAAAGACTGGGCATCGCGCATCGACCCCCCGGCTTTACGGGCGACGAGCCGCAGGGCTTCCGGTTCCGCCTCCCGGCCTTCTTTCTGAACGATCCGCTGCAAATGCTGGGCGATCTGCGCCGGACGCACATGGGCAAAGTCAAAGCGTTGACAACGGGAGAGAATCGTGATTGGAATCTTTTGGACCTCGGTGGTGGCGAAGATGAATTTGACGTGGGGCGGCGGTTCTTCGAGCGTCTTGAGCAAGGCGTTGAACGCCTCGCGGGTGAGCATGTGGACTTCATCGATGATGAAGATTTTGAAACGGGAGCGGACCGGGCGGAAGCCGACACTTTGCCGCAAGTCCCGCGCATCCTCGATGCCGCGATTGCTGGCTCCGTCGATCTCCACGACATCGACATCTTCCCCCGTGGCAATCGCTTGGCAGATGTCACAGGTGTCGCAGGGATAGGGGGTCGGTCCGTGGACGCAATTGAGCGCCTTGGCGAGAATCCGAGCCGTACTGGTTTTGCCGACGCCGCGAGCGCCGGTGAACAGGTAGGCATGAGCGACTCGGCCGCTCTCCAGGGCCTGCACCAAAGCCTGCGCCACATGCTCCTGCCCGATGAGATCAGCGAACTGCTGGGGACGATAGCGGCGAGCCATGACGGTATAGTGTCCTGGCGCCGCTGGGGTCCGTCGGGAAATCTCAGGAGCGTCTCCCGGAGCCGTCTGCGGAGTGCTCGCCTCCCCGGACGCTGGTGAAGGGGACGCTGGCGTCTCTTCCGCCGACGCTGGCACACCCACCACTCCCTCCGTGAGTGGCGATACCGCGGAGGGAGCTGCTTCGGCCCCTGCTGCCAACGTGGACTGCTTCACCTCCGGCTCTGCCGCTGCCTTCTGCAATGAAGATGGCTCACTTTTGCCGGAACGACTGCTGGCTTTCCTGCCCATAACGTGGTCCCTTCACCAGAACACTCCTGAACACCCTTGATCCTAGTGATCCTTCCGTCTCCTCTCGACCCCGACCGGAAACCGAACATCGCCCCGCAGTTCACATCACTGAATAATTCAGGAACCTTGAACTCGGAGCACACTGGGCCAACCTACCGCTGCCATGCTAACGGCTCGCCCCCCCGTCTGACAACTCAGAACCTTCCCGCCCCTCTGCTTTTATCTTACGGATTCCCTTCCTCTGCCGATTCCTCCGCTGCGATTCACCCGCGATCCTCACGAAATAGCCGATTCCTTCCCCGTGACCCGCCCCAGCTCTGCTCGTATCCCCCATGCCTCTTTCGGGATCCGCCCGCCGTTCCCTCGAGGCTCCTCGGTGTCAGTCCGGCGGCGGCAGCGGCAGAATCCGCTGCTGGATTGGCTGGGATCCAGTTTGCTACGGGAACAGAAGAAGAACTGATCATGTCGCCGGTATGGTGGAGGTCGTAACATGTCCTCATGACTGGCAGAAGGCCCGATTTCAGCGCCCGGTAGTGAGGACCCGTATGGCTCAGACGCTGCCGCTATCTCCGCCAGCCGCGAGTCGCAATCTGACGGAAGGCGACGCCGCTTCCTCCCTGGCTGCCACTTCCTCGGATGGCAAGCCAGCCTCCGCCTCCTCCGATTCCGCCCCTCGGCATGGAAGTGCGGAGTCCAACACGCCGGGGACCAAGCCAGCCGCTGCCCGCCCGCGCCGACGGTGGTCGCCTCGCTTTTTCGAGGGCACCGACATTTTCACCTGGCTGCGCTACCTTTACCGCGTGCGCGGCCGAATTGACCCGCCCTATTGGTACATTGCCGGGATTATCACCCTTTCCTCGACGTTCAATCTGATGCTGCGCTATCTGCGCGAGGGGTGGCACGGGGACCGCATCCGCCAGACGCCGCTGAAGGAACCGCCCCTGTTTGTGGTGGGCCATTGGCGGACCGGCACCACCTTGCTGCACGATCTGCTCGCGTGCGACCCGCAATTTGCATATCCTGACTTTTTCGCCTGTTTCAATCCGAACCAATTGCTGCTGACGGAAGGATTTTTCCGCAACTATGCGCGCATCCTGGCACCGGAGCAGCGCCCCATGGACAACATGGCCGTCGGCTGGGACAAACCCCAAGAGGATGAGTTCGCCCTCTGCCTGCTGGGCTTGCCCAGCCCGTATGCGGACCTGGCTTTTCCCCGGGCCGCACCCCTGGCGCCTGGCTCGCTCGACCTTTCGGGACTGACTCCGCAGCAGCTCCAGCGGTGGAAACGCACCTTCGTCCGCTATCTGCAACTGCTCACCTATCGCGATCCCCGCCCTGTGGTGCTCAAATCCCCGCCCCATACGGCCCGCGTCCCTATTTTGCTGGAGTTGTTCCCCAACGCTCGCTTCGCCCACATCGTGCGCGACCCGCGCATTGTCGTTCCCTCGACCATCCGCATGGTCCAGTCGATGACGCGCAGCCACTGCCTGCAACGACCGCCGGCGGCGGACCTCTGGGACCGCGTGCTGGCCAACTTCGAGCTGCTCTATCGCCGCTGGGAGGAAGCCCGCCCTCTGCTCCGCCAGGGTCAAGTTCACGAACTGCGCTATGAGGACCTGGTCCGCGATCCGCTCGGCCAATTACGCCGCCTCTACGAAGCCCTGGAATTGCCGGGCTTCGAGAACGCCTTGCCCCACTTCCAACGCTACCTCCGGCAGACCGAGGGCTACGAAACTAACAAATACGCTTTGACCCCGGAGCAACGGTCTCTCGTCGAACAGCGCTGCGCCGCTGTCATCCAACGCTACGGATACTGAAGCACCCCCCACGAAACGCTCCCCCTAAAAAAAATCTGCTCCCGACGCCCCCGGAACATCGCCGCCTGTCCTCGGCTTCAGAAACTCGTGTCCTCTTCCCTGCCCTACTGTCAACACGCAGTCAGCACCCGCTCCTCTCACTTCCGGGACGGAAGGAACCAAGTCACGCCGCTTCATCGCTGCGCCTCGAAAAACCTCTTCCGCAGCATTTCCGGGGAGCGACTGGCAGAGGGCAGTTTGTAGAGAGCGGTTCACAGGGAACGCAGAAGGACCACCAAGGCGAACACGAGGAACAAGCCGAGGCTGACGAGCAGTGTCCAAACCCAGGGAGACTGGCTTCGCGGCACGGAAGGCTGCCAGGCGTGGGGCGGCAAGGGCGGAGGCTGAATGGCAGGGGTACTGTTCCATTCTCCGGTGTTTGGAGCAGAAGCTGGGTGGCTCGGTGCCACCGGCTCGCTCACATCTTCCCACCAGTCGGTCCCCGCGGTATCGGTGTCGAACAGCTCGACGGTCTCCTGGGCGGACCAAGCGGGGAGGATCACGGCGGAAGGCGCGTTGTGGGTCAGGGCGAGCAACTCCTCCCGCACCTTCCAGGCCGAATCAGGACGTTGCGCTGGATTTTTCGCCAGGAGTCGATGGACCAGCTCTGCCAAAGCGGGCGGCACAACCGGGTTGAGTTCTCGAATGAAGATCGGCTCCGCTTGCCGCTGCCATCGGATTTTGTCCCGCTTGCTGCCCCCCGGAAACGGCGGTGTGCCTGTCAAGGCGAAATACAAGGTGCAGCCCAGGGCATACAGGTCGGCCCGGTGGTCGATGGCCGTGGCGTGGCGGGCTTGTTCCGGCGCGATGTAGTCCATCGTCCCCACAATGTATCCTTTGCCCCCGGCGATGCGAATGTCCTGGGGCGGAGGTTCATCCGTGGCCAGGGCCAAACCCAGGTCCAGAAGTTTGGCCGTTCCTTGGGGCGTCACCATGATGTTCGCGGGTTTGACATCGCGGTGGATCAGCTTCTGCTCGTGCAGATGCTGTAATCCCTCGGCCACTTCAGCGAACAGGGGAATGGCCCGCTCCGGCTCCAGACGGCCCCAGCGGCTCACCAGCTCTTGTAACGATCGCCCCGGCACAAACTCCAGGGCAATGTAACGGATGCCTTGCTCCTCTCCGGCTTCCAACATCTGCACGACACGGGGATGCCGCACTCGCTGATAGTACCGCTCTTCCCGCTCGAAGCGTTCCTGCATCCGGGGTTCCTTCCGAGCCAGATGGGGCGGCAGAATCTTCAGAGCGACCAGGCCTTCCCACACACGGGGAACCCCGACCGTTTCCTCCGCAGCGATTGACTCGGGCACACACCGCTGATCTTGAGCGAGGTACACCATCCCCATGCCGCCTCGGCCCAGCGGAGCCAGGACGCAATAGCGGCCGACGACCAGGCCGATCCACCGACCCCGCAGCAGCTTGGCCGCCTGAAAATGCGTCAGTATTCCCCGTGCGATCAGCCGATCCGCCAGTGCTCGCGCCGACCAATGGGAGGAAGAAGAGGCCTTGTAACCCAACTCGGCCAAAATCCTCGGCAGCCGTTCCGCTGGCACGACGCCGCTACGGCCGATCAGCTCCACAAAGCGCGCCGCCGACACTTCACTGCTCATACGCTGCTACCATCTCGTCCCCATCGTAGCTCCCAGTACGCCCCCTGTTCACCTCAAACGGCCGACCTCTCGGATTCGCGTCTCACGGCAGACCTCTCTCTCACATAAACCTGCGTCTCGGATCGCCGCGTCCAGGGATACATCGGCCCGTACCCTTGGATATATCGGTCCCCACACGTGCCATCGAAGCCCCTGGAGTTCCCCCAAGAGGACGCTGGCCCGTACCCGGAGCAGTACCACGGCGAGGCTGTGGGACTCTTCGGAATTATACCCGTGCTCGCTCTCCGTTTTACTCACCCCCTCCATCACCAAGATGTTAGGATTTTTTGGGAAGGCACAAGATTCGCGCCGACGTTGCAAGAGGGGGGATGTGTTTTTCGTCTCGCCTCAGCCGCCTGGCATTCGCGCCGATGTCAGGCCAATGCCACAAACTCCAGGGTGCAGCGGGAGTTGGCGAAGCCATTTCTCGATTGCCGGAAGCGAGTTCAAAACTCACTGGCTTGCAGGACCGCACTTCCTCGACGCAGCGGCGTTCGGACGGCCAAGCCGGCCAACAACAGGGCGGGCAGCCACCCAACAAAGACCCACAGCGGCGGCGGCCATTCGTTCCCCCGCCCCATCTGCACCAGATGCAACGGCAGCAGCGTCAAGCCCATAATCGCCACCACATAACCCAGACCCAAGACCATGTTCACTGTGCCGCCAAAGCCGACGACGATCTTCGAGGGGTCGGTTTCCTGGTAATTGGCCAGGGCAGCACCCAGACCCACGTTCAACGCACTCAGCCCCAGGGCGATCAATCCCATCGCCGCCAGATGAACGGCCGCCACCAGCAGCGGCAAGCCAATGAGCAGATCGGCGACGAGAATGAGAGAGCCGCCGAAGAGCAAAGAACCGGTGAGAGCAAACGCAAACTTGCTCCGCAGGATCGCCTGTCGCGGCATGGGCGCCAATCCGAGCACCCAGAACTTCTTTCCTTCCAGGCTGATCAGAGGGAAGATGAAGCGGCTCAAGGCCGCGCACAATAGCACCGCCACACCGAAGAAATTCATCAGGCTGATGAGATACTGGTCGAGCCGTCCCAAATCGGCCAATTGAGCGCGGCGGAAATTCCCTGCCCCCAGAAGCATGAGCAGGGTAAAGATCACCAGCACGCCCCATTGGGAGGGGTCCCGGCGGAAGGTGCGGAAGTCCTTGACGACGAGGGCCTGTTCCCCAGGGGGCAGATACCCCACGAAAAGCGCCATCAGGCGGTCGGCGCGGCTGGAACGGTAAATTTTGCGCCCCCGCTGGTTGCTCGCCCAGCTATCATAAGCCCGGCGGTACAGGCGTGCAGCGGCCCAGGCAGCCGCCACATACAGCATCGCCCCATTGCTCCAAACCTGGGCTAAAGGCCAAAGAGCGCCCCACACGTCCCCCCGTGCTGCCGCCAGCACCCCGCGCGTCATCCACCGGCTCGGTACCAGATTGCTCCGCACCCAGGCGAACTGATCGAGCAGTTCCTGCACCTCCCGCCCGCTTGTGGTCAGAGTGCGGCGTAAGCCTAAACCCACCCGGTACAGCCACCACAGCAACACCGCAGCGGCCAGGAGCGCCAAGCCAGTGAGCACCCAGCGCCGGCGGTGCAAGCCGAAACGGATCACCACCAGGCACACCAGCGAAGCCAGCGACGCCGGGATGAGCACGTACCCCATCAGATACAAGGGGATGAGCGCGAAATAGTACCACGGAACCGTTGCCACTGCGCCGTAGGCCAGAAAGATCGGAATGCCGAGCACCACGAAACCCCAGGAGCTGTACGTCGCTGCGCTGAAAAACTTGGTGGCAAAGATGCGGTCCGGCCGCGCGGGCGTCGTCAGGAGAAAACGTGCCTCGGCACTGGTGAATAGGCTGGCATAGAGGATCAAACCCGTGGAGAAAAGCAACATCGTGCCCAAACTGAAAAAGAGCAAGTCGAACAAGGCCTCGGCAATCGCCCCTTTCACCGGGATGTTGTGGATCGTTAGTTGGCGGAAGAGGAAATAACTCAAAGAGGCGGTGAAAGCCGCCGTGAAACTGCTGGTCACCAGCACGGTGATTAAGCGCGTGCGCCCTTGCCGCCAGGCCACCCACAGCCCGTTACGCCACAGGCGCCAGCGCAAGCGGCGAAACACCCCAGCCTGATCGACTTCCGTCTGTAGCGTGCCCATGATCATTCATCCGCCTATGGCTTGTGCCGTGGGGATCGCGACGTTCGTTCCTCCCACTCGCCTGGATCGTTCGTTCCCAGCCACCGCCGCCTGGGGCCTGACTCCGCGGAGCTTGCGGAGAGACGCCTCGCAGGAGAAAGACCACTCCGTCGGAGCTTGAAAAGCTGACGCGTCGGAGCGTGGGGACAGATGCCCCGGCCTCCTGACTCACGCTCCCCCGGCTCGCTCGGCTTTCTGAGTCCGCTCGCTGCTGAGCGTTCCATCCGCCATGATCGCCCCTTGCACTCCGCTCGCTTCTTCCGCCGCCTCCGCGGTGATCTTGAGGAAAACATCCTCCAGATCGCCGTCGCTAGCCGCCTGGCGCCTCAACTCGTTCAGATTGCCCAGTCCCAAGAGCCGACCGTGATCGATGATGCCAATCCGATCCGCCAGCTCCTCGGCGATGTCCAGGGTGTGCGTGCTCAGGAAGACAGTCATCCCCTCGTTGGCCAGCCGACGCAGGAGGGTTTTGAGTTCGCGGATGCTCTTGGGGTCCAGTCCCACCGTTGGCTCGTCGGCGACGAGGACCTGCGGCTGATGAAGCAAGGCAGCAGCGAAAACTGTCCGTTGCCGCATGCCGTGGGAGTAGCGCTCCGTGAGGTCATCCACGAAATCTTCGAGCCGGAAGAGCCGGATGACTTCCGCCAGGCGAACGCTGGCCAGGTCCGCCGGCAGGCCGTAAAGGTCCGCGATGAATTGCAGAAACTCCCGCCCGGTTAGCTTGTCGTACAGGAACGGTTGATCCGGCACGTAGCTAATGAGGCGGCGGGCCTCTTCCCCGTGTGTGGCCAGATCGTATCCCCCAATCCGCACACGGCCGTGCGTTGGAAGCAAAAGGCCGCAGAGAATCTTAATCGTCGTTGTTTTCCCGGCTCCATTTGGCCCGAGAAAGGCGAACAATTCCCCCCGCGGGACCGTCAAGGACAAATCCTGCACCGCCCACTTGTCCCCGTAGCGCTTGCTGACCTGAAGTAACTCGATCATCTTCGACCCTGAAGTATTCCCTGGAATGGAGCTTTTTCGCTAGAATGGAGCTTCTTAACTCTCCGACCCCTGTGTTGAGTCTTCCGCCCCCTGGTGAAGTGGAAATTGGCCCTACGGTTCCCGCACCAGGCGGAGATGTTCTCCCTGACCGAAGGCCTCTTGGAGCAGGACTTTGCCATCCTGGCAGCGGACCCAAGTGCGTGCGGCTAAGGTTTCCTCCCGGCGGTATTCGATGACCCAGCAGAGGACCTCGCGGCGGTCCCAGGCGAGGGTCCGTGGCTCGGATAGCACCTCCCCCACAAGGGGCGCTGGGGCCACTGCCGGGGGAAGAGATAAACCGTACTCGGCTGCTACGGAGCGCAACCACTCGTGCAACGCATTTTGCAAGGGGTTGTCTTCGTACACCTGCCAGCGCCGGCACGGACGTAGACTCGCCAAGCGATTGACCGGCAAAAGCGGATTGAGCGGTTGGCCTCGCGCTACCGGTGTGGGAGGCAAGCGGCGCGTCCCCGACCCCCACGGCGACTCCCAGGACAGCAGCGGCTCAAGCTGGCCGTTGACTACCTGCCCCGCCAGATGCACCGACAAACTCAACCGCACTCCCCAAAGCTGAATCTCAAGTTTGCCGTGCATCTTCTGTTCCACCAGATCGCCGCTCCGCGTCAGGCGCATGTGCAGGTCCAGTTGCGGCACTTCCACCTGAACCCCCGCGGTCGAAAGCTGCAACTGGCGGTAGAGATGCTCAAAGAGGAAGGTGTCGTCCGCCTCCTGATAGCTCATGTGCGTGCTGAGCCGCCCGATGGGTTGGTCTCCCCGCCAGATCGTCCAGCGCGCAGGGATGGCCTGAGCCGCCTCGTCCGCCAAATCGATGGCCGCCACCGGCGGTCCCTGACCCCGGATATACGGCTCCCAGTCCCGCCAAAGGGAATAACCGGTCACGGCCAGCCAGGCACAGGTAATCCCCAGGACGGAAATACGCGACGGCATAGGCGGCTTCCACGGCTGCGAGGTTCCCGATGGGATGGTTCACCTACCATCATATCTGATTCCGGCCAGAAACGTCGATGCCTTGGGAATCGGCGGAAAAACAGGAGCGGAAGCCAAGTCCGTCCCCAGAGGGGGTACGTTACTACCCCAGGGCGGGGATTCCGGTTGGCAGGAAGAAGTTTTTTACCTCAGTATCAGTGCTGCGCGAGCAGACAGGGGTCGTTATGCCCCAGATCGCAGTGCCGGGCACGAACCAGGGCGACGAGATGCTCCACACTCAAGCCGCAGTCGGCGAGCAATTCGCCACGTTCGCCGTGTTCGATGAAGCGATCGGGCAAGCCGGCACGGACGATGGCGCGGGTATCCAGTCCCGCGGCGTTTGCCGCTTCCAGCAGCGCCGAGCCGAAGCCTCCCTCCAGGGTTCCCTCCTCGACGGTGACGACCAGCGGCAGGGTTTCCACGACCCGAAGGAGGAGGTCCTTATCCAGAGGTTTGGCAAACCGGGCGTTGATCACACCGACATCCAGGCCGAAATCTCGCAGGCGGCGGGCAGCAGTTACGCATTGGCTCAGTAAAGCGCCGTAAGCGACGAAGCAGCCATCGTTGCCCCAGCGGATCACCTCCGCTTTGCCAAACTCGATGGGCGGCGGCGGACCATCCCGTTCGACACGCTCCAGATTCGCCTTGGGATAGCGCAGGGCGATCGGGCCGTTGTGCTGGAGGGCGAAGTCGAGCATCGGCTGCACATCCGCTTCATCCCCCGGCGCCATGAGCGTCATGTTGGGGAATAGACGCAGATAGGGGATGTCGAAGGCCCCGTGGTGGGTCGGTCCATCCGGACCGGAGAGTCCTGCTCGATCCATGCAAAAGACCACGGGCAGATTCTGCAAGCAGACTTCCTGGAAAATCTGGTCAAAGGCCCGCTGGAGGAAAGTGCTGTAGATGTCTACGATTGGTTTGAGGCCGCCCTTGGCCAGTCCCGCGGCGAAGGCCACCGCGTGCGACTCGCAGATTCCGACATCGTAAAATCGGTCCGGGAACTGCTCGCGAATTTTCTCCAGCTTGTTCCCTTGGCACATGGCCGCGGTCAACACCACCACATGCGGGTCCCGCTGCATCGCGGCGTAAATGGCCGCACTGACGGCATCCGTGTAGGTCTTGCCGCCTCCCTTCTTGAACGCCACCACGCGGCCCGATTGAGGATCGAGTTTTTCGAACACCGGCGGGGCATGGTAGGTCACCGGGTCAGCAGCGGCCTGTTCCACACCGTAACCTTTCACCGTGAACACATGGAGCAGGATCGGTCCTTTCTGGGTCTTGAGGTCGCGCAGGATCTTGCGCAGGCCGGGCAGATCATGGCCATCGACCGGTCCGAAATAGCGGAAGCCCAGCTCCTCGAAAAGCATGCCATGTTTGAGCATGGCTTTGACCCCATCGCGGAGCTGTTCCAGTGCGGTCTGCGCCATGGGGCCAAGCACCGGAATGGCGTGGAGGAATTGGTTGAGCCGCCGTTTGCTGCCCTGATAGAACTCGGTCATGCGGCATTGATCCAGATAGCGGGCCAGTCCCCCCGTGCGCGGGCAGATCGACATTTTGTTGTCATTGAGGATAACGAGCACATCCTGGCCCATGCCGCCGATATTGTTGAAGGCTTCAAAGACGATGCCGCTCGGCAGGGCGCCATCGCCGATGACGGCCACCGCCTTGCGATCCTTGTGCCCCAAATGATCATCCGCGGCTTTCAGGCCGGAAATGCACGAGACGCTGCACCCCGCATGACCGGTCATGAACAGGTCGTAGGGCGACTCCGCGGGGTTGGGGAAGCCCATGAGGCCGCCTTTGGTGCGGATGGTGTGGAAGCGGTCGTAGCGGCCGGTGATGAGCTTGTGGGGATAAATCTGGTGGCCGGTGTCCCAAATCAGGCGGTCTTTGGAGAAGTCAAAGGTCAGGTGGAGGGCGAGGCAAAGCTCGACCACGCCCAGGTTCGAGGCGAAGTGGGCGGGCCGCGTGGTCAGGACCTTGATCAGTTCCTGGCGGATTTCGTAGGCCAAATCCTGCAATTCCTCATCGCTGAGGCGGTGCAGGTCGGCGGGGGAGTGAATCTGCGGCAGAAGCCTGGCCATAGGAGCACCTCGCGGCAACGTGGGCGGATGACGGCAGAACCGCAGCGGTCCTGTACCGTCGCAACCGTCCGTGGGGCCTCAACGTTCCCGAACGATTACGTGCTGAACCAGTTGCTCCAGTTCTGAGCTGCCCAATGCAGCCGCAGCCTGTTGCGCTGTCTGGCCCAATTCTATCACCCGGCGGCGGGACAACTCCACTCCCACCAGGCCGGGATAGGTCAGTTTACCGCGCGCCGCGTCTTTGCCGAGACGCTTGCCGGTTTTTTCTTCCGTTCCTTGGACATCCAGCAGGTCATCCGTGATCTGGAAGAGCAGGCCCAGGGCATCCGCGAAGGTGTCCGCGCTGTCCGGTACATGGAACGGTCCCTCCGGCGGCAGGGCGCTGAGCCATCCCAAGCGGACGGCGGCGCGGATCAGAGCGCCCGTCTTACGCCGGTGCAATTCCTCCAAAGTGCTTTGCGTCGCCGGCAGGGTTTCGCCGCCCGCAAGGCGTCCTTCCGCTTGCAGGTCGAGGGTCTGCCCGCCGACCATCCCCGCAGCTCCCGCAGCCTGAGCCAGCTCCAAGGTGCAAACCGCAGCCAATGGCGGCGCATAACCGGCGGCTAGCACCTCAAAAGCACCGGTCAACAGCGCATCGCCCGCGAGGATCGCCAGGGCTTCCCCGAAGACCTTGTGACAGGTCGGGCGGCCCCGCCGCAAATCGTCGTTATCCATAGCCGGCAGATCGTCGTGGATCAGAGAGTAGGTGTGCACCATCTCCACGGCGCAGGCAACCGGCCAGACGTTCTCCCCGCTGCCCCCTGCTGCCTCGTGGACCAGCAATGCCAACAGGGGGCGTAAGCGTTTGCCCGGAGCCAAAAGACTATATGCTCCCGCCTCGCGCAGTATCGGCGGAGCGGCGGCACAGATCCGCTCCCACTGCTCACGCAGGGCTGACTCGATCCGCTTCAGCCGCGGTTCCATCCGCATCCAAAAATCGACCACGCGATCTCCTCGTTCCCCGCGTCTCCTCTGCTCTTGACCCCCGGACTGCCCGACCCCGGTTTCCCGGATGTGTTCGCCTCGTCCAAGCAGTCTCCCGGCATCCTGGGTACGATCCGCCTGGTTTCTCGGTGCCGAGGGGCGGACCGTGCCGCTCGCTTCCGGCAACACAGATCCCGTACTCTCTTCGATCCCGCCGGGGATAGAGCGAGCCATGAGCTTTTCTATATCTTACTTAGCCATCTCAGTCCTGTGCCGCCCCCCTCTCTCCGGAGGAATCATCATTCTAGCTCAGACTGCTTGTCCTGTTGCAGCGGTTGTGATCCCAAGGCGTTCCATTCCTGCTGCGTTTGGGCCAAACGTGAGGTATGGTCGAAAGGCTCCAAGCGGGGTTCGCCGTGTGCATCCACTCCGGCCAACTGCTGGACTTTCCACTCCGCGTGTTGAAGCAGATTGCGGCAGTGGCGTAGCAAGGCCAGTCCCTGTTCGTAGTCGCGCAGGGCGTCTTCGAGGCGGTCTTGTCCTTGCTCCAAGCGGCGGAGCACGGCCTCCAATTGAGCCAGGGCCTCTTCAAACCGCAGGGAGCTTTCCGGGATACGAGACGTTTCCGGGGTACGGTCCGCCTCCGATGGCCGTTGACTCATGGTTCCTCCTGGCTGTGAACCGGGGGGTTGGCAATGCTGGTTTGCGGGGAAGATGGTTTCTCCGGCGAAGAGGCCGCGGGGGACGCAGGATCGGTTTCTCCCTTCTGCCCAGGGGTGGTTTCTCCTTTCGCAGCCAGCGAGAGGGGGACGGCGTCGGCTTGCACGTCCATGACGGTGCTCGTGAAAGCCCCTTGGGCCAGCCATGTGCGCACGGTCTGTCCGGGCTGAAGTTGCTGGGCGTGGCGGAGGATTTGCCCATCGGCAGTGACGGTGAGGCTATATCCGCGTTGCAGCACACGCCAGGGGGAAAGGGCTTCCAGGCGTGCGGCGAGGTGGTCGCAGTGCTGCCGGGCCTGCTGCAACTGGCGCTTCATGGCGGCGGGCAGACGGTCGGATAACTCGTCGAGCCGCTGCTCCAACTGCCGGAGAGCACGTTCGGGTTGGCGCCAGCCGGGGTGGCGTGCCAGCCGTTTCAATTCCTGGGTGCAAGACTTCATGCGGTCGGTGATGGCCTGGTGCAAGCGCTGGGCCAGGTCTTCCAGCTCGCGGAGTTTCTCGGAGCGGTGGGGAACCACGCGCATCACCGCTGCGCTGGGGGTCTCGGCCCGCTCATCGGCGACCAAGTCCGCGATGGTTACATCGATCTCATGCCCGACGGCAGACACGATCGGCACCTGAGACTGGTAAATGGCCTCGGCCACTTCCAGAGTGTCGAAGGCGGAGAGGTCCTCGCTGCTGCCGCCCCCGCGTGCCAGAATAATGACATCGAGAGGTAAATGGCCAGAACGATGCAGTTGATTCAACTCGGTGAGGGCCTCGGCTAGCTCCTGCGCCGCCCCGTCTCCTTGCACCGTACTGTGGCGGACGATCAATTCTGTGAGCGGCCAGCGCTGGGAGAACAGCTCCAGCATGTCCCGTACCGCCGCTCCATATACGCTCGTCACCAGAGCCACCCGCCGCGGATACGGGGGGAGAGGCCGCTTCCGCTCGGCGGCGAAGTAACCCCGTTTCTGCAATTGCTCGATCAGCTCTCGCTTCCGCTGCGCCGTGGTCCCTAGCCCGGCTTTCTCCAGCCGCAGCACCTGCAACTGCATCTCGCCGCGTGCCTCGTAGACACTGACCCGCGCACAGGCCACCACTGCCATGCCGTTCTGCGGCGTGAAGCGGCAGCGCAAGTTGCTCCCACGGAACATCACCGCCCGAATCTGCGCCTCGTCATCCTTGAGCGTGAAATACCAATGCCCGCTGGCCTTGTGCTCCGTGAAGTTGCTGACTTCCCCCTGCACCCAGACTTTCGGATACCTCCCTTCCAGCAGACCGCACAATTCCCCTACTAGCTCGGAGACCGAGAGCGGCTCAGGGCACGATTCCGGCAATGGGACTGGGGTAGTCATGGGTATTCTCGGCAACGGCATTACAAGGGGGTCGCAACAACGTCCCGGTTCCCTCATTGCTTACATTGCATAATGTATCTTACCGCGGATGGTCTCACACGAGGATGAGTTTCCTCTTCCCTGACATATCTAGCGCGGTTAGTGCTGCGCGATGATCAGCGGGTCGCCTTGCTGATCGTGCAATCGGGCGATCAAGCGGCCCTGACCGCGCTGCTGCCACTGGTCCCACTCCGCGGCGATCAAAGCCAGATAGGAACCCTCCGGTAACGGAAAGGTCCCGCGCCAGCGCTGCACGGGTCGGGCATAGTAAAAGAGCACCCCGTCATCCTTCAATTTGTCAATATACAAAGTTTCATGTTCGGGAACAATTGCTTGCAACTTCGCGGCGATGGGAACCGGGTTGCGCCGAGCTGCCCGCTGGGGAAGGACTACCTCGACGAAGACCACCTTGGCCAGCACCCCGCCCAAAAGCAGAGCGATCCAGCCACGGCGAATCCACGAAATGTTGGTCCGCCATCCCGACGGCACAAACCGGCCCCATTCTCCGCCGAGTTCCGCAAGCCGCCGCTTGGCTGCTTGGCGCCGCTCCACGTCCCGCAGCAGTAAGTATCCTCCCAGCACGCCCAACCCCACCACTGCCGGCAGAATGGGAAGGACATAGCGAACATTGTGATTGGGTACGAGCGTCCAGAAGAGCAAGTTCGGCCAGGTCCAGCAATGGAGGAACAAAGCCAAACGCCGGGCAGGCAGGGGGAGGCGGCGGTGATAGCGGGGGGACAGCATCAGCAGGGCAGGAAGCGACAGCGGCAGCAAGGCCGCTCCCACCCGCAGGGGAAAGGTCAGCCCTTCCAGGAGAAACATTCCCGTGCGACGGCCTTGGGGCAGCAAGCGATACGCTGCTTCTTGGCGGAGCGTTTCCAGGAACACCCCCGGCCCCACGGCTTGCAGGACCGCTCCGGCCCAGAGCAGGCACAGTCCCACGGCCAAGGCCAAGGCGGACCACGGCGCCCAACAGCGCCAAAGCCTCCACTGGCCACTCACTAAAGTGAAGCTGACCACGGTGAGGAGGAAGAAGGCGGGCGCTGTCCATTTCGTCAGCGTTCCCGCTGCCAGGCACAACGCCGAGAGTACCAGATAGCCCCGGTGCCAGGCGGGTCGAGCTGCCGCTGTCCCGACTGCGGCTGCTGCTGGTTCCCTCGGTTCCAAAGCGGCCGCCTGACTTTCCAACGTCCCAGGCTGCGCGTAATACCAGGCCGCCAGGGCGAGCGTCACCCAGCCGGTGAGGGTCATATCGATTTCCGCACTAGGAACCTTGTCCAGCCAGAGCAGGGACAGCGGCAGGGCAAGCACCACTCCCACCCCCCAAGCGGTGAACCCCTCCCGATGCCAAAGAAGGAAACACGCTGCCAGGACGGACCAGGCTGCCAGCACGGAGGGCAAGCGGGCGGATACTTCCGTGACCTCTCCCCACGGTAGCGAACAGAGGACAATCGCTAAGTAATGCCCCGGCGGCTTGGTCAGAAACGGCTCGCCATAAAGGACGGGATACAGCCAGCAGCCCTCCTGCCAGCAGCAGCGAGCCACGACAGCCCGGAGAGCTTCGGTCCGGTACAAGGGTCCAGTGTCGATGCCGTAGAGGGTGAAGAAGCCGCCCCAGGCGATCAGCCCGACAATCAACCCTGTCCTCACTCCCCAGGGGGGTAGGCAAACGGGGAACCGCCATGCTCTGAGCGGGCCGATCCGTAGCCTCCACGCCTCGCGCATCCTCCTGGCCTCCTTGCCCACTCTGCCCTGCGAGTAACTCTCGGACACCCCTCCCCTGCCCTGGCGATCTGGCACTGGCTCTTTTGGCGAATTGCCTGGGGAAGCCTTGGGGAGTGTATCCCCCTCTATCGCGGTCGCCCTCACGCGAGCGGGACGTGCTTCAAACCGAAACTCTCCGCCACCGCGGCATTGGTGATCTGACCGGCGTGGATGTTCACTCCGGCTCGTAAACCTGGATGCTCCCGTATGGCCCGCATCACTCCGCGATTGGCCAGGTGCAAAATGTACGGCAGCGTCACGTTGGTCAGGGCGTAGGTGCTGGTTCGGCCCACGGCACCGGGCATGTTCGTCACGCAGTAGTGCACTATATCGTCCACAATGTAAGTGGGTTGGGCATGAGTGGTCGGGCGGCTTGTTTCGAAGCAGCCTCCTTGATCGATGGCCACATCCACGACCACGGCACGAGGCGGCATCAGCTTGAGGTCCTCTCGCCGCACCAAATGCGGAGCCTTCGCCCCGGGAATCAGCACAGCACCGATAATCAGGTCCGACAGCCGCAGGCATTCCAAAATGTTGTGCCGATTGCTGAAGACCGTCGTGACATTATTCGGCATGGTGTCATCGATGTAACGCAGGCGGTCCAGGTTGATATCGAGAATGAAGACATTGGCTCCCAGCCCAGCGGCCACGCGGGCGGCATTGGAACCGACCACGCCAGCCCCCAGGATAGTCACCGTCGCCGGCGGCACACCCGGAACACCGGCCAGCAGAATGCCCCGACCCTCGAACGGCCGCTCCAGATATTTCGCCCCTTCCTGGATGCTCATCCGCCCTGCGACTTCGCTCATCGGGGTAAGCAACGGGAGCCGACCGCGTTCGTCCTGGATCGTCTCATAGGCGATCGCTGTGATCCCCGAGCGCAGCACCGCTTGAGTCAGTTCCGCATCGGCAGCGAAGTGGAAAAAGGTGAACACCGTTTGACCTGCCTGCAACAGCGGCCACTCCTGCGGCAGCGGTTCCTTGACCTTGACCACCAACTCAGCCCGCCGCCACACCTCCGCCGCACTCGGCACAATCTCCGCCCCATGCTGGGCGTACTGCTCATCGCTGATGCCGCTGCCCAAACCCGCACCGCTCTGGATCAGCACGCGGTGGCCGGATCGGGTCAGCTCTTCCACCCCCGCCGGCACCAGCGCCACGCGATACTCATCCGCCTTGATTTCCTTGGGCACGCCGACAATCATCGCTGTCCTCCCCCCGCCGGAATCCCCATTCCCTCGGCTCCCCCACCGCCTTGACGCAGCGGGTGGACTATTGTCGGCAGAAAGCAACGCCCTTGGCAAGGGGAATCCGACGGCTTGCCCCAAACGCCCTCAGCGGCCAATAGATACCGGGTTCCACCATAAGGAAATCGGGAAACAAGGAACTCTGGCAGCAAAAAGCGACCACACTCGTCAGGGCATCCTCAGCGGTTTCCCCAACGGCGGACCCACAACACGAATCCGCAGGAGCGGGCCAGGAGTCGACACGAGAAGGAAAAAGCAGGCCGTGGGACCGGGGGAATCGTCATTGTCGGCGGCGGGGCGGGCGGCGTGTGGCGGGTGCGGTGCCCTCTTGGGGCCGGGCGGGAGTACCCGACGGCGGAAGCGGAACACGCGTCACCGGAGCTTTGCTCAACGGCGGCGGAATCGAACTGCCGGATCCCTTCAGCACCGTCTGAGGCGGGAAATGGTTCCTCGGCGGCAACGGTACGTATCCCTTGGCACCCTGCACGTTCGGCGGCATCCCCGGCTGACCGCTCAGCCTGGCAAGCTCCCGCCGCGACACCGGTGGAAGAGGGGAAGGCGTTTGCCACGGGACACGCGCTGCCGGAGGGGGATCCGTTAGCCGACGAACACTATCGGGAACCGGTGTAGGGCGCCCGGAAAACGGCGGAGGTGTTAACCCGCCGGGCGAAGGCACACCCTTCGGTTCGATCTTCGGATCCACCTTCCCCTTGGGATTTGGCGGCGGAAGCGGCACTCCCTTGGGATCCACCTTCCCCTTCGGATCAATTGGGAGAGGCGGCAGACCCTTCGGATCAATCTTCCCCCTGGGATCAATCGGAGGGAATGGTACTCCCTTCGGATCCACCTTCCCCTTCGGATCGACTTTACCCTTGGGATCGACCTTGGGATCAATCTTCCCTTTCGGATCGACCTTGCCCTTCGGATCGACTTTTGGCTCGATTTTCCCTTTGGGATCAACCTTCGGTTCCCCCTTCCCCTTGGGATCAATCTTGGGTTCGACCTTTCCTTTGGGATCGACTTTGGGGTCCGTCTTCCCCTTGGGATCGATCTTGCTCTTGGGATCGACTTTGGGGTCGATGCCGGGCGTGGGGCGTGCGGAGCCGGGAGGCGGCGGGGGCGGTTGCTTTTGGACGGGCTGTTTGAGCGCGGGGCGGGCGAGGTCCGGGGGCAGTTGCAGCTTGACGCTACGGACAGCAGCGGGCGGGGTTTGCTGGCCGCCCTTGCCACCAAGCGGGGTTTTGACTTCCAGCTTGGCCCGTTGCGCCGCCAATTCTCGGAACTGCCGCACCTGCTGGGCTTCCCGCTTGCGGACTTCCGCTGTCAGCGGGCGTAGGCCGACCTCCGGTTGCAACAGCGCCGCTGTCTTGAGGGGGGCCACCATCGCTAGCGGCGTTACGTCGGTCTTGTTCACCACCACGCTGCGATTGACCACCGTGATGTTGTTCGTGACGTTGCGAATGTTGGTCTTCGTGATGTTGTTGATGATGGTATTCTGTTGGACGAGGTTGACGGGCGGGCGCGGCACATCTCCTCGGAAACGACCGACGTAGAGTGTGCTCAGGCCGTTGAGCCAGGCCGGCTGATCCCGATAGGCCAGGGAGTAGTAACTCCAGAGAGGGTCGTAACCCCAGGTGCGCCCGATGCCGAAGCCGAGGGCGAAGCCGCCACGGGGGCCAAAGCGCCCGCACCACGCGTAGAACCCAGCGTCCATGTAGCGGGGGCCGAAGTAATCCCCGAAGAAGTAGCAGCCCCACCCCCGGCGAACGAAGAGAGCACCGAACAAGGCCGGTTCACTGACAACATAGACCGGCGTATACACGAAGGCGGGGCGGCGCCACAGAATGGGCCGGATCAGCACCGGAGCAAAGAGCACGCCGCGCGCGGCCAAGGGATAATCCCAATACCCCGGCACAAAGACCCAGCCCAAGGGGGTCCAGCGGTAATGCGCTGGCACCCAGACCCAGCCGGGGCGGTATTCCCACCAAAAGCCAGGCCGCCAGACGTACCGTCCTCGCCAAACCCAGTAACCCGGCACGTAAAAGTAAGCAGCACCGGGTGCGGGAATGCTCGGCCCCACCTCAATGCTCGCGGGCGGCTCCGGGAGATATTCCACTTCTGCCGCGGCGGTCACCGCCCCGCCCGCTGCTTCCACCGTCGCGGTCGTCTGCCAGAATCCGGGCACCCACTGCCAGCCGCCATCCACCGCCCGCCACCAGCCAGGCACCCACACCCGTCCCGGAGGCACCACCCGCCAAAAGCCGCTCACCCAGAGAAACTGCTGCTCCTCTTCATCCCAGTGCCAATAGCCGGGAATCCAGACGACGTTGTCCCCCTCCGGCTTCTGATCCGGCGGCAACTCCTCGATCGGTTCCGGCGGCTGCTGGGGCACCACCGGAGAAGGCCGAGTGTCCTCCGCGGGAGTGGCATAGGCTTCGTGCACCGGTCCCTTGGCTCGCACCTCAAGCCCTTCGGGCAGTTCCTCCTCGACCGGCTCTTGGAACGCCTCCGCCACTGCCGCCGAGGACCATGCCTCCTGCGGCACACTGGCGAGCAAGATCACCAACACGCTCAAACTGACCCACGCCAACCAACGGGGGAGAACGGCAGACATGACGGATTCCTCACAAGGGGTCCAAACGACGCTGCTTGCGGAAAAGGATGGCTTGCAGACAAGGAACGCGGCGCTCCGCCCGCCTTGCGCTCGTAAACTATCCTAACCTCATGGTCCAGGGAATCCTACCTCATCCTTGCGGTCCTCATAAAGCGGAATCGGCCCTGACCCTCGACTTCCCATCAACATCTCTCCCCATCGCTTTGCTTTCTACCAGCGCCACTCCAGGCCGAATTGCAGGCCGGTTACCAATAGATCGCTTTGGCGGAAGAGCGGGCGCGGGCGGAACTGGCCGGAAAAGGGAACCGAGGGGGCGTTGGGCACTTGGGTGAGGTCCACCACGCGGTCGATTTGTTCTCCGGGCCTCAGGACATTCGTCCAGTAAAGGAAGTTATATCCCAGGTAGATTTGCCAGGCTGGGCTGAGGCGGTAACCCACTTGCACGGTCACTTCCGGTACGACGCTGAAGCGGTCCCGGTGGAATGTGCCCAGGTTCGAGGCCGCCGCCAGCAACCCTCCCGGATAGGACACCGGCGGCTGATTCGGCCGGATGCGCGTCTGGATGCCGTATATCTCCAGCTCCTGTTCGGTGATGCCGAAGGCGACCGTGGCCCGGCCCCACAGCGTCCACGCTCCCCAACGCCGCTCCCAGGTGAAGCCCACCTGTCCCCCGTGAAAGCGATTCTCCGTGGCAAACCGATCCCGAACAAAGACGACCGTCCCCGGCGGATCCGGTACATTGAGGCGGGTCCCTCCCGGACCGATCACTACGATGTTCTCCTTCATCTCCAGGGCTTCCGACAGGTTCAGGTAGCGGTAGCCCACCAGCCCAGTGAGTTGGCCCGCCTCCGCGCTCCGCAGACAGCAGCGCAGGTTGGCGTCCATTCCCCAAAGCAGGCTCGAAGCGTCCACCCGGAACTGTCCCCGGAGGATGTTCGGCACCGCCACGGCTTCACCTGTTTCGCCGATCACTCCCCCGTTGCCAGGACGCGGATTGGGACTGAAGACGGGACGCGTGATGATCGGAAACTGCTGGGAATCCACCAGCACGGAAGCAGTCCGGCGGCCCAGAAAGAAGAAGCTGCCATCCAAAGCACAACTCCGCGAAGCATCCCACAGACCGGCACGCACCCGTAAGCCATCCCGGAAGGGTCCGATCAGAGCACCCGGTCCCACAATCGGCACCGTTCCCGGTTCATTGAGGTAACCGAAGCGGTTGGGATCGGGATTCGTCGTGGCCAGGATGGGAATGTTGAGCGGCGACATCCACCAGAGGAGATACTCAGCCTGGATGTAGGCGAAGGGCCAATCCACCTCATCACGAGCGCGGAACCTGCCCCAGGGTCCCCACGGCCAAGCCAGCGCACTTTCGCACAATTCCGCCAAAGAGGGGTAATCGCGCGAAAGCCGCAGCGGAGGTGAACCGAACGTCCGCACCGGAATCGGCTGATGTTCTGGCACGAGCAGTTCCGGCGGTGCTACCGGCCATTCGGCCGTCGCGGGGGAAACGGCGGGCAAGCGGCGCGGCGGGGGCAAAGAGGACGGCGGGGAACCCGTCCCATCCGGCGGGCTGTCCGCCGGCGGTATCCGCGGGGGGATCGGCGGCGAGTCCGGAAGGGGCGGCGCGGTGGGCGGCGGCTCCAGCGAAGAGGACCGATCATTCGCCCTGCTGGAGGCGGAAGGGGGCATAGAAACGCCAGAGGTGCTATGTGTGGAAGGCGGAGCCGGGGAGCGCTTTTGCGACTCATCCGTTACTTTCTTCTCGAAGGGGGATGGCCGAGCCGGTCCGCTTTCCGCCTCCTGAACCGCAGACAACGGACGCCGAGGTGATGCCGGGCGCCACAGCGGCTCGTCGGCTATCCCTGGCGGCGGACCGGCGGATGGAAGGGAGGGCGGAGGAAGCGAAGGCACCAACGGACTCAATGGCGGCGGATCAGCCGGTGCCACAGGGGGACGGGGAATCTGCTCGGCGGGGGGAAGCACAGGAAGTGGGGGGCGCGGTGGGTCGGGCAAGCGCCCTGGAGGCGGCGGCATGGTCGAGGCGGAAGGCGGAGCGGAGTCCGTCGATGCCGTTGGACGCGCCTTCCCCAAGGCCGGCCGCCACAGCGGCTCTTCGGCTCCCTGAGCGGAGGCGAGCACAACTCCCATCAGACTCCAGCCCCCCGCCCAGGTTAACCACCTCTTCCCCCGCTGCCGCTTCGTGTATGCCTCCGCCATGTACCAAGCTCCGCTCGGCTACTACCTCTTTTCCCGACCTTCCCGCAAGGAAGGTATTCCTTTCCCTTTTCCCTCATCGGTTAGTCCCCGCCCTGCACCGCAAACTTTCTGCCTTCAGCATTCCCGGATTCCCCGGTATAACCCGCCGTCCCCCTCCCCAACTTTCCCAAGCTGAGCCATCTCCAACCCCGCGGGTCTCCCTTCCGACATCTCTTCCCCATTTTCCCCAAACCCTTTCCCTGAAGATTCCTCAAACGTCGCCCGATCGATCAGCTCCGCAAGGGCATGGGGAACGGTCCATTCCGCAAACCCCCGTCCTGCCGCCCGGTCTTGCTTGACCGGAGCGGAAAAACTGTCTAACGTGACAGACAGCGGCCCGCGCCCGCCTGCACAGCGTTCGGCTTGTGGGTGTCCAGCGGGAAGGCAGACCGGAACGGTTGGAACCCTTATCCCAAGCGGCGGAGATGGCCCACCTATGGGTTCTTCCAGTTTTCGCTGGTTATTCCTGAGCTTGGCGTGCCTGGGTCTGGCGGCGGATCAGGCCAGCAAGTATGCCGTCTTCCGCTGGCTTTATGGCGAGGGGGTCTGGGCCGACGGTCTGGGTAACAGCTACGACCTCGTGCCCGGCTGGTTCCAATTCATCGCCCAGTTTGATCCCACAGAACCGTTTGCTACGGACTGGCGTGAGCCTTTGCAGCGGTGGAATGCGCCTGTCATGCCGCGGGTCAATCATGGCGCCCTGTTCGGCATGGGACAGTCCCACCGGGAGCGTGCTAACCTCATCTTTCTGGCGATCAGCGGGGCGGCGGCTTTAGTCATTTTCGTCTGGGGCTGCCAGCGCTCCGTCGCTTCGGACCGTTGGCTTTCCCTGGCCCTGGGGTTGATCCTTGCCGGAACGCTCGGCAACTTCTATGACCGTCTCGTCTTCGGCGGGGTGCGGGATTTTCTCTACTTCTACAAGATCAATTGGCCGGTGTTCAATGTCGCAGATTGCTGCTTGGTCTGCGGAGCCACTCTGCTCTTTTTCCACGCCTTTTTCTGGTCACCGGCGGGAGAGGCGGAATTTCCGCCCACGACCCCAGCCGCAGCGGTTTCGCGGACGACGGACGCTCTGCACTCTGCTCCCTCGGACTCCGCGGTTGCCTCGGAAGCCAATCCGGGATCGAATGCCAGCTCCGTCCACCCCCCTGCCGGCGGCTCCCAGGACGCCCCCACGCCTACCGCCAACACCCGGCCTGCTGGTAGTTCCTCCCAGGCTTAGTCCAACCAGGAGTAGGGATACTGGGGATCGTCGTACTGAAGGGCTTGGGGCGTGAGGAAGAGCGGGCGGAAGGTATCGACCATCACGGCGAGTTCGTCGGTGCGGTGGAGATCGCGGCTGGCGGCGATGGTGCCCGGATGCGGACCGTGCGGAATGCCGTGAGGATGCAAAGTGATCGAGCCTTCCTCGATTCCCCGGCGGCTGCTGAACCGACCCCGTACGTAGTAAAGCACCTCATCACTTTCCACATTGCTATGGGCATAGGGCACCTTGATCGCTTCCGGATGGGTGTCGAGCAGGCGCGGAGCGAAGGTGCACACCACGTACCCTTCCCCTTCAAATGTCTGATGGACGGGCGGGGGCTGGTGGACGGTGCCCGTGATCGGCTCGAAATCCTCGGCATTGAAGGTGAAGGGATACACGTAGCCATCCCAGCCGACGACATCGCAGGGGTCATCCGCCAGGGTGTAGCGCGTCAGCCGCTCTCCGTCTTTGATCAGGACCGTCGTGGCCTGTTCCGCCCCCGCCTCGCCGTGATCCAGTAGCGCCTCCGGCCCGTGCACATCCCGCTCGCAGAACGGCGCTCCGAGCTTAAACTGGCCGTCCGCATTGCGATAGCGAACCGGAAAATCGACCAAGCCGCGGGACTCAATGACGAGCAGATCGAGGGAAGCTGGATGGGCCACGTCCAGCCGCCAGAGGAGGCCGCGGGGAATGACAATGTAATCGCAGTCCCGGAACGGCAACAGCCCCAGGGGGGATTGCAACATCCCCTGGCCCTGATGGACGAAGAGGATCTCGTCCGCCGCGGCATTGCGGAACCATTCGGCCTGGGGCAAAGCCGGGCGGCAGCGCCAGAGGGTGACGTCGTCGTTGGTCAGCAGGGGAACACGCCCGGAGATGGGGTCTCCTTGGCGGGGCAATTGACCCGTGCGCAGGTGGTGGTGGCGCAGCACCGCCTCGGCGACCCGCTCCACCGCACAGCGCCCCGCCGCGGTCACTTCCCGCACCCGCGTCGGCGGACGACGGTGGTAAAGGATCGTATAAGCCCGGCTGAAACCGGCACGCGTCAGCACTTCCTCATAAAAAATCCCCTCCTGCCGAAAGCCCGGTTGCGTGCGATGGGCAATGTGCCGCTTCTTCGGAATCTTCCCCAACGTGCGATAGTAAGGCATCGTCGCTTTCCCCCTCGAACTGGACGCCGCAATTCTCCGCTTCTCCCCTGCCCACCGGCTTCATCTGCGTTGGGTGCCTGTCCCAGCCCCTCGGTGTGGGAACCTCTGCTGGGCCACACCATGCTGATTCAGGGATGCTCCACCACGACATTGCGTAAGCAACCGAGTCGCTCGATGGTGAGTTCGACCACATCGCCCGGTCGGAGCCAACCGCCGACCGCTTGCGGGGTCAACTCCAGGATGCAGCCGCTGCCCACTGTGCCGGAGCCGATGACATCGCCGGGCCGCAATTCGGTATCGCGGCTCGCATGAGCCAGAAGTTGGGGCCAGGTCCAATACATGCTCCCGGCGTTGCCGTGGGAATAGCGCCGCCCGTTGACCCAGGCCGCCATCTCCAGGTGGAGCCGGCCTTCCCGATAGCGGTCCCGCAGCTCTTCGAGCGGCACAATGCGCGGTCCCAGACTGGTGGCAAAGTCCTTGCTTTTGCTCGGTCCCAGTCCCACGGCCATTTCCACCCGTTGCAGATCGCGGGCGCTCCAATCGTTCATGATGGTGAAACCGGCGAGGCATTCCAAGGCGGTGTCATCGGCGGGCAGGTCGCGGGCGGGCCGGGCTACCACCGCTGCCAATTCCAGCTCGTAATCCAGCTCCTGGCTTCCCCGCGGTGCCCAAACCGGGTCTCCGTCCCCGATCACTGCCGCCGGGTTGGAAAAATAAAACACCGGAACCTGGTACCACTGCGGCACCATGTCCAAACCGCGGTGCGCCCGGCAGGTCCGCACGTGCTCCTCAAAAGCGTAGAAATCCCGAATGGATGCTACGGTGAAAGGTACGGGCATAAACGCCCCTCGTGTTCCAGCCGCTCGGTGGACCTGGCCCGAACCGCCGCCGGGAAGGACGGGCGTTCGGAACGCAGTACAAACGTTCACAGGGTTCCCCGCAGGGCCTGTTCCCGCTCGATGGCCTCGAAGAGGGCCTTGAAGTTTCCCTTGCCGAAACTGCGGGCGCCCCGACGCTGGATCACCTCGAAAAATAACGTCGGGCGGTCACAGACCGGCTTGGTGAAGATCTGCAACATGTACCCTTCGTCGTCCCGGTCCACCAGGATCCCCAATTCGGATAGCTCCGCGATGTTCTCCTGAATCGCACCGACCCGCTGCGGTAGGGCTTCGTAGTACGTTTTCGGCACCCGCAGGAAGGAGACATCATTGGCCCGCATGGCCCGCACCGTCTGAATGATGTCCCCCGTCAGCAGGGCAATATGTTGCACGCCAGGACCGCCATAGAATTGCAAATACTCCTCAATCTGGCTCCGCCGCTTTCCCCGTGCCGGCTCGTTGATCGGGAACTTGATCCGCCCGCTCCCGTTCTGCATGACCTTGGACATAAGCGCGGAATACTCCGTGGAAATGTCTTTGTCGTCGAAGGAGATCAACTGGGTAAATCCCAGCACATCCCGGTACCAGGCTACCCATTCGTTCATCTTGCCTTCTTCGACATTGCCGACGATGTGGTCGATGGCGACCAGGCCCACGGGCCGCCGCGTGGACGGCTGGTAGCGCTCTGGATCGATCGGGCGGAAGCCAGGAGCGAACACCCCGCGATAGCGGTCCCGATTGACGAAGCTGTGCCGGGTGTCTCCATAGGTGGCGATCGTGGCGATCTCGAAGACGCCGAATTCATCCTCCAGCGCCTGCGGTTCCTGAATCGGCTTGGCTCCGCGGCGCACCGCTTCGGCAAACGCCTGCCGTACGTCCGGCACCTCGAAGGCGATGTCCATGACCCCGTCGCCATGCTGCACCAGGCGGTAGCTCTCCGGATGCTGGGCCGAGAGCGGCGAGGTCAACACGAAGGTGATCTCCCCCTGGCGGAGGACGTAGCCGGCCTCATGACGCACCTTCGTTTCCAAACCGGCATAGGCGATCACATCGAATCCAAACGCATTGCGGTAAAAAAAAGCGGATTGCCGGGCATTCCCCACGAAAAAACGCACATGGTCGATCCGGCGGAGCACAATGTCACTCATCGGACCTCCTCCCACTGATGGGTGCTCACCTCTTCCGCGTTGGCCGTGCCCATTTCTTTCTTCCAACATCCCTTTTCCTGGCTGTCGGATCCTGCTCGAATTTCCGTCGCCGAGCCGGCCTCCTTCCCGTCCCTACTGGCCAGGTCGGAGACATCGGAGTCCCGCACTCTCCAGCCCCGCCTCTTCCTCCAGCACTTCCGCGGAGTCGCTTAGGCGGGAAGGACAGGAATGTTCAACCGGCGGATCAACTGTGTCAATTCTTCACGCAGGAAGGCAAACGACGGGGCGATGAAGAAATCCTTCTGCATTTGCGTGGGGTCGTAGTCCGTCTCGATCACCACGTCGGTAACAAAGGGGCGGCGGGTCACCTCCCGCGAGAACATCGCATGGGGGATTTCGCCAAAGCTCGACAGGATGCCAGCACCAAAGATTTTGATCTCCCCCTGCTCTTCGATGAGTCCGAACTCGATGCTGAACCAACTGAAGCGTTTCAAGGCCAGGACGTGCTCCCCTTTCTCCGCGGTGGCCGCAGCCCGGCCGATGAGCACCAGCAACTCCGCGTAATCTTGGTTCATCAGCGGCGGGACGTGGCCCAAGCAATCGTGGATCATGTCCGGTTCGGGCGTAAACTCAGGATGCGAGCCGTGGCGGATGAACTGCGTGACCGGAAAGCCCCGGCGGGCGATGTACTCGTAGAAGGTGCGGTAGGGCAGCGCTCCCTCCGCAGGCACCAAATGCATCCGCGTCTCGCGCTGGAGCCGCTCGCTGATGGGCCGCAGTTGCGGAATCTCCTCCTGCGTGATCGCCAAAGCATCCTTGGCCTTGAGGTAGATGGAGCAGGCGTACTTGCGGTGTAACTCGTCGAGCCGCGGCGCCACTTCGCGCCAGATGCGCGTCTCTTCCTCGGTGTACTCGATCCACGGTGGGCCGAGATTCTCCAGCCGGTGCTTACGGCACAAGTAGAACAACTCGCGCCGCCGCTCCACATAGGCGCTGTCATGCTCCCCCGGATGGCCGGGGTCCAAGGCAAACTCCGCCATATCCGGCGGCTTGACCATCACCTCCGGATCGATCGGCTGACCGTACTCGATGAGCGTTCCGCCTGGTTGCATGGAGAGGACCTCCCGAAAGAGAGATGGGGTGATCTCATACTATTTTATCCGATTTTCGACCGCACTGGAGAGCGGATTGTAACAATGCCGCCGCCCGTCCACGCCGGCGGCTGTCGGATTCCGGTTGCGCATCACACATCACAAAGCCCCATCCTCCCTCCCCCGTGCTTCGATTGGGCCGCCAACTGCACTCCATCGGTGCCCAGCCCACCGATTTTAATCCAACGGTACCCAATCCACCGATACCAATGTCTGCCTAATCGCTCCGCTTGCCGATACCGGACCTGCCCTACCACCGGATCCCTTTGACCTCGGCGATTGCTTGTCTTGACTTCAGGAAGGATCGCACGGGTCCCAATGCCAGACTATCATAACCGCAACACTCTACACTCTCTTCCCCAACTCCGTGGAGAAGCTGGGGAGATGAGGGACACCGGTTCCTCCGCGGGA
>Ga0209479_1001209_pt1 | contig 27847 bp, 22 predicted proteins | sample DewCreD2012metaG_2_FD_184112 | JGI IMG/M metagenome (GOLD analysis project Ga0209479, IMG submission 184112) | Hot spring sediment bacterial and archeal communities from British Columbia, Canada, to study Microbial Dark Matter (Phase II) - Dewar... ...
GGGTGGGGTTCCTCCTCTCTTTAAAGTATGTTTGCCAAGTGTACAGGAGAGAAGGGATGCCCACCCTTTTTAATACGACCTTCAACTCTTTGAACCTTTGTGAACGACACTCTGGCCGTACTGCATTTGTTGCTACTTATAGTATGTAGACTTTTAATCATCATGTACATAAGATTGGTTTATGGACCCAAAGAAAGTTTTTGGTCAAAATGTTCGCCGCTTGCGAAAACGACGTGGATTTTCCCAGGAAGAACTGGCTGAAAGGGCGGGCCTTCACAGGACGTACATAGGCTCAGTAGAGCGCGGGGAACGGAATATTTCCCTGGAAAACATTGTGGCCCTCGCTCGGGCGCTTGGAGTCAGTTTGGCCGAGTTAGTTGAAGGGGTTGTTTCGCCTCTAGACATGGAGGGCCCGAACAGCAATGGGTAATTACCTGTCGGACGAAGAAATTATTGAGGCACAAAAATTGTTGGAGCTTTACTATTCGCTTCCTTTCGGTATCGATATGCCAGGGCCGGTCTGGGAGCAGATCTTTGCCCGTATAAAAGGTGGAACTTGGTCAGGGAAACGCGACAATCGACCGAATCCCGACGTTGTCGCGAACGGCATAAGATACTCGGTCAAAACGGAAAGTCTAGACCACGCTATCAGCAAAAAGCGCAGGGCAGCGAGGGATTTCCTAGGATACCGCGAGGATTTGATTGTAGCACGCCCACCCGTAGACGAGTTGTTGAAAGAAAACGAATTACACTCTCTCGACGCAAGCGAACTTGGTGCACGCGTCTTAACCGCGTACAATACCATAGCCAGCCAAAACTGGGATCGAATTAGCATCCTGTTAAGGTTACGAAGACGCGAATTCATATACTGGGAGATCGATCCGCCCATCTATGACGTAGATAAATATACATGGCGTGACAGTGGTAAAGCAAAAGGCCAAAGCCGAAATATTATTACAACTCCGCGGCCAGCGCAGTTCAAATGGACATCCAGGGGCAGCCAGTTTTACGTGTTGTACGAGATTCCTACCAATGCAGATATTCTCCAGATTGAACCCAAGCCCTTCACTTTGGACGAATTACTGAGTTTGCGGCATCGTGTTCCGAGATAACGCGGTCGACAATTGACCGGAACTCTTCAAAACTTATGTTAATGCGCGTCACTGGCAACGCAGTGGCCAGCCATTCTGCATATAACTTGCGGTAATCCAGTTCTTTTTTTCGCGGAACGTGACTGTACTTTATAACATACCGGTCGCGAGATCGAGATAATGTCTCCCTAATGAATCCTATTATCTGGCGGTGGACTTCTGCCTTGCCGTTTTGTTCTATGATTTGTGGCGCTTGTGCTTTGCGACAGTGCAAAACCAAGTTGTAACCGACCGCGTTCTCTGAAACAAACTGTTTGAATGTGCCATGTTTCTTGTCAAACATTTGTATACCTTCGACGGCAAACCCTGCATCAAAAATGGCTTGTTGGAAAGCTTCCCAGACTTTTGCCGACGAATTATGAAACATAATGCTCATCCAGCCATCATCTTTAAGTACACGCCTTGCTTCAACCAACGCTTTTGTTAACAATTTCTTGTATTCCTCTAACCCCTTCCCCTGCGAATCGTTGATGATAATTTCTTCCGTATTATCGGTGAAGGTCCGTAACCAGCTTTCCCACAAGAAATTCATTTCAGAGTAGTTAATATTACCTCCAAAAGGTGGATCTGTTAGGATGTAATCGATAGACTTGCTCGGAATCTGCGGCAGCCAACACGCAGATTGTGTGCTGATGCGAAATTGCCGAGCTACCTTTGGCGCGTTGCTCAAATACCAGCTTATGGTATAAGCCTTCCGTTCGAAGGCTCTGAAGACATTTTGTTCATTCATTATGCCTGGTACATTAAAGTTGGCTGTGTTTCCACTCCCTCCCCAGAACCGAAATTCTGCGAACACCGTCACACGCTGATAGAGAGATGTTAGCGTGAAGAAAAGCTTTGTGCGTATCTCAGGGTCAGGCCACCGTGCAGCGACATCCCATAAATACGCCATAGCCCAAAGTGCTCGGGGCGTATAAGCTTTATCCACGCTTGTAATCCCGGCCGCGATTGGTTGTCTGGTATTTACGCCTTCGGGGAAAGGGTCCACGGGGTACCATAAATCCTTGGGTATGCCGTCTCTTTCAATCTTAGCTAGCAGGGCCAGGTCATGTTCGTCAGGTGAAGCAACCGCTTCTTTTAGGCCTCGCTGGCAGCATTTGTACCCCACCTGGACAGGGTACCGTCTGGTTTTCTTTAACAGTCTCTTCTTTAGGTTTTTGCCGCAGTATGGACAGGGAAATTCAGTCCTTATCTTGCTTTCACGTGGGCTAGGTCGCTCGTCGCGGGCGACATCCCAAAGAATAAATTCTCGGCCACAGTAGCGGCATAAGACGCCGTAGCTCCATACCATATAGAGCATGGGAACAGTGCGTCCGCAAACGCGACAATGAGTGTTATAAAGCCTTTGTTCCAATTCCATGGCCTGTTTTAGAACGCAGTGGATAGCATCAAGATAGCGATGCGCAGGAACCGGTGTAAGCATATTCCAGGTAATGAAAGTGGCAGCTGGTGATAGATCAACTAGAATAGCCTTGCGCCCCATTTCGGTTGCCGCAACACCGGTCATCCCGGAACCACAGAACGGGTCCAGGACAACATCACCGGAACGGGTATAATACTTAATCAACAGTTTTAAGCCTTCTGGCGGAACCTTTGTATGGTATGTATGGGCATCGTATACATAAGAGTTCTTACCAGCAGATATGTTGTTCGTATAAGGCAAAGGTACAAATTTTGGGGGTCGCGTGGGATCGGTTAAATCGGCGAGATACGGGTTATGGGAAAGATAGAACACCGGCGGTACATCGTGTAAAGGAGAGGCTTGAACCTTTGGCAGAAGATCGGCCCTGGCCGGTACCGGGGGTTTTGATTCAAAAGGAAAGGTAAATTGAGTGACACGGTATTGTGCGGTGTTTTCGCGTAGATAGCCGAACTCTGGAGGCGAAGTAATGTCATCGGGTAGCGTTCCAAATCGTTTGTAATAAACCTCAATGATGTGGTCTGGCGCGCTCACAAGTCCTCGTTCCACACGACTTAAGAACCCAGGATCTATTCCCAGATCCCTTGCCATAGCTTTTAGCGCAACGCCGGATTTTTGACGCATTTCTCTCAAATAGCTTCTCACAGGAAAACCCCCTGCCAGCCTTTGGTACTTATAGGCATTATAGCGCTGGATTGACTTCCTGTCAACCGTTTGTATCCAAAAACCCCGAGATAGCAACGGGCGGTGGCGGTGCATAACATGGAGGCACAAAACGACGGAGGTTCCACCGCATGCCTGCGAAACCCGACCACGACGCTCTGCGTCAGGAGATGCTTGCTTTCATCAAGCAGCAACCCGCCGCGTTCGGGGTTTATTTTGCGGACATCAATGCCGGCGTTTCCTTCGGGATCGACGAGAACAAACCCTTCCCGGCGGCGAGCACCGTCAAGCTGCCCGTGGTTCTGTACCTCAACACCCTGGCGGCCGGGGGAAAGATAGACTGGCGGGAGCGAATCCCCTACCAACCCGCCACCGATTTCCAGGATGGCTGCGGCATCTTGCGGCACCACGCCAGGGAAGGAGACGTTTACTCCCTGCGGACGCTGGCTACCCTGGCCATCACCCTGAGCGACAATATCGCCTACCGGATGCTGTTGCGCCGCCTGGGACGGGAGCGGGTGGCGCATTTTATGCGCTCCCTTGGGGGGCGCGTGGTGTTTCCCCGCGGTCAGAACGTCACCACCGCCGCCGACATGGGAGCCTACCTGTGGGGGCTCCTGCGCTTTACGGCCCGGCACGGGCGTCTTGGCGAGCGCCTCCTGGACGACCTGGCCAACACCATTTACCACGTGGGGTTGCCGGGCGAGCTTCCGGAACGCACTCTCGTGGCCCACAAGGAGGGTGAGATCACGGGCGTGGCCAATGACGTGGGCGTCGTCTTCGGCGAGCGACCCTTCATTCTGTCCGTGCTTACCCGCGGCTGGACGGAAACGGCCCCCGGGTTTAAGGCCATTGCCCGCCTGGCCCGCCTTGCCTGGGACGCCTTGATATAACAAGCAACGTTTCCCGGCAGGAATTGAACCTATCGGTAGCGAATATCAACATATGGTAAAATAACCCAGGCAAGGAGGGGTTAGTATGGCGAAGCTGTTACGGGTCAACATGTCGCGGCTCGAGGCCAGGTTTGAGGATGTGCCGGACAAGTACCGCTTGCTTGGCGGCCGGGCGCTCACGTCGCGCATCGTCGCCGACGAAGTGCCGCCCACGTGCCACCCGCTTGGGCCCCGCAACAAGGTGGTCTTCGCTCCCGGCCTCCTCACGGGGACGACCGCTCCCAGTTCCGGTCGCCTTTCGGTAGGAGGCAAGTCTCCGCTCACGGGCACCATCAAGGAGACCAATGCGGGCGGGATTACGCCCCAGCAGCTGGCGAACCTGGGCGTCAAAGCCATCATCGTCGAAGGCGACCGGCCGGACAAGAACTGGTACACCCTGGTCGTGGACGAAGCGGGGGCGCGGCTGGAAGCGACACCGGAGTACGCCGGTCTGGGGTGTTACGAGCTTAACCGGCGCCTCTGGGAGCGTTACGGCGAGGGAGCCGGCATTATCTGCATCGGTCCCGCAGGCGAAATGAAAATGGCCATCGCCGGCGTTTCCACCAACGACAGCGAGAATGACCCCGGGCGCTACGCCGGCCGGGGCGGCATGGGTGCGGTGATGGGTGCCAAAGGCTTGAAGGCCATCGTCGTCAAGAGCAGCAAGATTTTCGATGTGCCGGTCGCAAACAAGGAGGCCTTTAAGGATGCGCAGCAGCGCCTGGCGAAAGCCCTCCACGAACACCCGGTGAGCGGGCAGACGCTGCCGAGTCTCGGCACGGCCGCGCTGGTCAACGTCATCAACGAGGCCGGGGCACTGCCCACGCGCAACTTCAGCTCGGGGCGCTTCGAACACGCCGCCAGGACCGGTGGCGAGGCCATGGCCGAAGCCGTGAAGCAGCGCGGCGGCAAGGGCAAGATGGGCCATGCGTGCCACCCCGGCTGCGTCATCCGCTGCTCCAACATCATTCCCGACGAGAAGGGCGAGGTACTGTGCGCCCCCGTCGAGTACGAGAGCACCTGGGCCCTGGGGGCCAACTGCGGCATCGGCAACCTGGACCACATCGCCATGCTTAACCGCCTCTGCAACGATGTGGGTCTTGACACCATCGAAACGGGCGTGACCCTGGGCGTGCTCATGGAGGCGGGCGTGCTGGCGTTCGGCGACGGCCCGCGGGCCATCGATCTCCTGGACCGCGACGTGCGTCAGGGCACGCCGCTCGGCCGCATCCTCGGTGCCGGCTCGGCGGTTGCCGGCAAGGTGTACGGCGTCCGGCGCGTGCCGGCGGTCAAGGGCCAGGGCATGCCGGCCTACGACCCGCGCGCGATCAAGGGTATCGGCGTCACCTACGCCACGAGTTCCATGGGTGCCGACCACACGGCGGGGTACGCGGTGGCGGCCAACGTCCTCAAGGTGGGCGGTTTTGTCGATCCGCTCAAGCCCGAGGGCCAGGCCGAGCTCTCCAGGAACCTCCAGATCGCCACGGCGTATGTGGACTCCACCGGCTTGTGCCTCTTCACGGCCTTTGCGCTGCTCGACATCCCCGACGCTCTCCAGGCCACGGTTGACATGATCAACGCCATGTACGGTACTACGTGGACGGTAGACGATGCCGTCGCCTACGGCAAGGAAGTGCTCCGCACCGAGGTTGCCTTCAACCGGGCGGCCGGGTTCACCGCGGCGCACGACCGCCTGCCCGAGTTCATGTACGAGGAGAAACTGGCTCCGCACAACGAGGTCTTCGACGTGCCGGACGAGGACCTGGACAAGGTGACGGTGTTTTAGTCGGCGGCCATCCGCCGGCGGGTAATAGTTGTGAACCGGCCCAGGCGTTCTCAGGCGTGCCTGGGCCGTGCTTTTCTGGTATAATGCGGGCAAGGAAATGGGATAAGATATTCGCTGCCCTGATAGGGGGATAATAGCATGCGCGTAGGAGTGCACCTGTTTGCCACCCTCCTGGCCTACGTTCCCGGCGCGCGCCTGGGCGAGCCGCTGATCATCGAGGTGGACGCGGGGGCGACGGTGGCCGACGTCATCGCCCGCCTGGGGGTGCCGGCGGAGGAGGTGGCGATTATTATGGTAAACGGTCTGCATCGCGACGCGGAACACGTGCTGGCGGAAGGGGATCGCCTGGCGCTCTTTCCGTCCATTGCGGGGGGTTAGGCCGTGTCTGAGCGCTACGACCGCAACCTGGCCCTGCCGGGGTTCGGCGCTGCCGGGCAGGCACGCCTGGCCGGGGCCCGGGTGCTGGTGGTGGGGGCCGGGGGTCTGGGTTCGGCGATCCTGCATTACCTGGCCGCTGCCGGTGTGGGGACCATCGGCATCGTCGAGGGCGACACGGTGAGCGAATCCAATCTCCAGCGCCAGGTCCTCTATACCACCAACGACCTCGGCCGCCCGAAGGCCGAGGTCGCGCGGGCGCGGTTGCTGGCCCTGAACCCGGAGATCTGCGTCGAGATCGCGGGCGCGCGCCTCGACGACAACACCGCGCCGGCCCTGGTTGGGGGTTACGACCTTGTCGTGGACGCCACCGACAACATTCCGGCACGCCTCGCGCTGAACGCCGCCTGTACCGCTGCCGGCAAGCCTTGGGTCCACGGGGCCGTTTCCGAGTACACCGGCCAGGTTACCACCTTTGTCCCCGGCGGCCCCTGCTACTGCTGTCTTTACCGTTCCCCGAGGCCGCAGGCGCTGCCGCCGCGGGGTATTCTGGGTCCGGTTCCCGGTGCCATCGGCGCGATCCAGGCCACCGAAGCCATCAAGTACCTCACCGGCCTGGGGGAACTCCTGGTCGGGCGCCTCCTGGTTATGGATTTTCTCCCCGCCCGCTGCGCGGTCTTCAACTACGGAAAGGATCCGGCCTGTTCCGTATGCGGCTCAGGGCAGCAGAGTGGGCCCGCCTCTTGACCGAGCCGGCGATTGACATTTAATGTTAGCGAGAGGTGATGTCAAGTGCACCGGACACAAGTGTATCTTCGGCCTGAGCAGCACCGGGCGCTTTCGGAGGAGGCAGCCAAAAGGGGTATCTCGCTCGCAGAACTCATGCGACAAATCGTGTCCGAGCACCTGGAACGACGCGGCGAAAGACGAATTCCCAGAGAAGCGTTCCTGCCATCGTGGGGATAGGGGCCGGCGGCAAGACAGACGTTGCCGCGCGGCTGGTTGCCCGGTTGGGCCGTTATGCCGCCCAGTCTTTTGGCAGATGTTGCGCGAAACAGGTACGCCCGTCATCCCCGTGGACGAGGCCGATCTTGAGGCCGCCTGGCAAATAATGCATGCCTTTCCCGACCGGAGTTTCAGCTTTACAGATTGCACCGCCTTTGCTGTTATGGAAAGGTTGCGCATCGAACGTATCTTTGCGTTCGACCGCCATTTCCTCGTTTACCGGTACGGCCCCGGGCGGAGAAAGGCGTTTACCTGCGAGCCCTGAGGTTTCTTTCCAACCACAGGCCTTCCATTTCCTCCGTTGCAGTTAATCCTTGCGTAGCACTTGCCCGGCGCAAGCAATTCCTCCGGACGTATTTTTCACCCAGTAAATGGCAATCATGTTACCGGAGGGGTTTTTGTGTCGCGACTCATTGCCGGGCTCATGCTGTTTGTGCTGGCCCTGTCCGGGTACCTGGCCGCATCCCGTCCGGAAAAACAGGCGCCGGGACGGCCCCTGCGGGAACTCGTCCTGCCCGGGCACGTGCGCGTCTATGTGCACGAAACAGGCGAAACCGTACGCGTGCCCCTGGAGGAGTACCTGGTGGGCGTGGTGGCGGCCGAGATGCCCGCATCCTTTCCGCTTGAAGCCCTTAAGGCGCAGGCGGTCTGCGCGCGCACGTGGATTGCGCAGCGCATGTTCGCCGGGGGCGTGGCCAACAGCCGGCATCCCGGCGCCGACGCCTGCGACGATCCGCGGCACGGCCAGGGGTATCTCTCGCGGGAAAAGCTCCGCGCCCGCTGGGGTGCGCTGGAGTACTACCGGTACTATTACCGCATCAGGAAGGCGGTCCGTGAAACCGGCGGTCAGGTTCTTACCCATGAAGGCGAGTTAATCGACCCGGTGTACCACGCGTCCTGCGGGGGCAAAACCGAAAAGGCCGCCGACGTCTGGAAGCTCGATGTACCCTACCTGCAGAGCGTGCTCTGCCCCTACTGCGAGGACCCTTACCCGGGCGAGGCCAAGACCTTCACCCTGAAGCAGGTTGGTGAACTGCTGGGTGCCGGCGCGGACGCCGTCCCAGCCGGCGCGGGCTCTGCCGGGGTCCTGCAGGTGGTGGAAAAAACGGCGGCGGGCCGGCCCAAGACCGTCCGTCTTGCGGGCAAAAGCATCCCTGCCGGCGTCGTGCGCGCGTACCTGGGGTTGCGTTCGACGAATTTTACGTGGGAGATTGACGGGGAGAAGATCACGTTCTACACCGCCGGCCACGGCCACGGTGTCGGGTTGTGCCAGTACGGGGCCAAAGGGTTTGCCCGGCGAGGATATGATTTCCAGGAGATTCTCCAACACTATTATCGCGACGTTGAACTCACGCGCGTAAAAGAGCGCACGTAGGCCAAGCATTAAGCCCTCCCGGCCGCATATACATTTAGTAGCCTGGGACCGGGAGGTAGGGGCCTTGCAGGAATATATTCAAAAGCGGGTCCTCGACATCTGCGCCTACATTTTGGAAACGAACGCCACCGTGCGACAGGCAGCGGTGGTGTTTAAAGTTTCTAAGAGCACGGTCCACAAGGATATGACCGAACGCCTGCCGTCCCTCAACAAGAAACTGGCCCAGAAAGTCCGGCAGGTACTGGACCACAACAAGGCGGAACGGCACCTCCGCGGCGGCGAGGCCACCCGGCGCAAGTACAAGGAAAAAGAAAAGGTATAATCTTGCCAGCGCAGGAGGGAAACCGCCGGAAAATGTAGAATATACCGCAGCAAAGTCGGGCTTATGGTTCGGGTGCACGCCGGCCGGGTACAAGCCGGGCCCGGGTATAAGCAGTTTGGAGGGTGGGCCGTGTTTAACCTGGTGCCGGATATCGGGATCGATCTGGGCACCGCTACCGTCCTGGTCTACGTGAGGGGCAAGGGCATTGTCCTGCGCGAGCCCTCGGTGGTCGCCATCAACCGCGACACGGGGCAGATCATTGCGGTCGGCGAGGAGGCGCGCCGGATGCTGGGACGCACGCCCGGCAACATCGTCGCGGTGCGTCCCCTGCGGGAAGGCGTCATCGCCGACTACGACGTTACGGAGAAAATGCTGCGGTATTTTCTCGATAAGGCGGGGTGCCGGCGGTTTTTCTTCAAACCGCGGGTCATGGTGTGCATCCCTGCCGGGGTTACCGGCGTGGAAGAGCGCGCCGTGCGGCAGGCGACCCTGCAGGCCGGCGCCCGCCAGGCGCACGTCATCGAGGAGCCCATGGCCGCCGCTCTCGGGGCGGGCCTTGACATTTCCGAGCCCAGCGGGTCGATGGTGGTGGACATCGGCGGCGGCACCACCGACGTGGCCGTTCTCTCGCTGGGCGGCATCGTTTGCGCCACGTCGCTCCGCGTGGGCGGGGACAAGTTCGACGAGGCCATCGTCCGCTACATCCGCCGGGAGTACAACCTGATAATCGGCGAGCGTACGGCGGAGGAACTCAAGATCGAGATCGGCACCGCCTTTCCCGAGGCGACGATCGAGCGGAGCACAAAGGTACGCGGGCGGGACGTCATCACCGGCCTGCCGCGCGCCGTGGAAATGACCAGCAGGCACGTGTGGGAGGCGATCCAGGAGCCTCTCCAGGCCGTCGTTGGGGCGGTAAAAGAGGTGCTGGAACGGACGCCGCCGGAGCTCGCCGCCGACCTGGTGTACAAGGGGATTATCCTTACGGGCGGGGGTTCGCTCCTGCGCGGCATGGACAAGCTCCTGAGCAGCGAGACGGAACTGCCGGCCATGCTGGCCGAAGACCCGGTGTCGTGCGTGGCGCTGGGCACCGGCCGTGCCCTTTCCATGCTCGATTACCTGCCCCGGTCCGGCAACCATTTCCGGCGGGTGGTGTAGGTGGGCATGTACTGGGAAACGCGCGGGCCGGCCAACACCCGCCCGACGGTGGAGGCCGCCGTAGCCCGGGCGAAAGAGCTCAATATTCCCCGCGTGGTGGTCGCGTCCGTCACCGGGCGCACGGCGGAGATGTTTGTGAACCGGGGCCTGGAAGTCATCTGCGTCACCCACCAGGTAGGCTTCGGGCGGCCCGGTCACGACGAGATGAGCGCCGCGATGCGCGAGCGCCTTGCCGCCGCCGGGGTCAGGATCCTCACCACCACGCACCTCATGGCAGGCCTTGACCGCGCCCTGCGCTTCAAGTTCGGGGGCGTCTACCCTTCGGAGATCATCGCCAACACCCTGCGCATCCTGGGCGAAGGGGTCAAGGTGTGCGTGGAGATTGCCGGCATGGCCGCCGACGCCGGCCTCGTCCCGGTGGGGGAAGACGTGGTCTGCGTCGCCGGCACGGGCAGCGGGGCCGACACCGCCTGCGTCATCCGCCCGGCGCACTCCCAGCACTTCTTCGAAACCCGCGTCCGCGAGATCATCTGCAAGCCCCGCGATTTCTAAAGTTCCCTTCGAAAACGTCACATGCCGTTCCCCGCAGGGGTTATAATAATAGAGTAATTTTGCGCGCAGTTGCAGGAGGGCCGCATGCCGAAATTCGCGCTCAAGTGTCCGCCGCGCCTCTTCTGGTGGGCGCTGGCCCTCGTGTTGTTGCTTCTGGCGGGGTTGTGGGCGGCCGGTGCGCTGCCTTTTCGGGGCCCGGAGCACACCATAACCTCCGCGACCCGGAACGGGACGCCCGCACAAAACGCGGGCAAAAACCTTTTGGTCGCCATCCCCCCGGCCGGCGATGCCGCGTGGCGGTCCCGGCTCGAGGCGGCAGGCGGCGAGGTGGGTGACCCTGCCGGCAACGGGGGCTACCTGGTGCGGGTGCCGCCGGACGAGAAGGAGAAGCTGGCGAGCGGGGGGTTTAAATTTGAGCCGTACCCGGCGGAAAGGCGCCTCGCCCCGGGCAGCGGGGAGGCGGGCATCTACACCCTCACCCTGTTCGATGCCGCAGACAAAGACGCCGTGGCGCGACTCGTGCGCGCCGCGGGCGGAGAGGTGCTGGCGGGTCTCGGCGAGGAGGGGCGGGCGCTGCGTGTCCGGCTGCCTGCGGGTGCGGCCGCCGGCCTGGCCGCCACCCCGTACGTCCTGTACATCGAGCCGTATAGCTCCCCGCAGTTCCTGAACGACCGGGTCGCCGACATCATAGCGGCGGCGCCTCTAAGTGTTCCGGAGTTTGTTGTGCCCCATGGCCTCACCGGCGCGGGCCAGATCGTGGCCCTGGCCGACAGCGGGTTGGACAGGGGGCGGCCGGACGACCTCCCGCCCGATTTTACCGCCCCTCCCGGCAGGATGCCAAAAGTGGCCTTCCTCAAGGCGTGGGGCGATTACGGGCCCGCCGACCCGGTGGGCCACGGCACCCACATGGCCGGCACCATTGCCGGTACGGGCGCGGCTTCCGGGGGTAAGTTCAAGGGCGTGGCCCCGGGGGCCAGCCTTTACGTCCAGTCCATCCTCAACGCGCAGAAGCAGCTCGTGCCGCCGGCCGATCTGGCCGCTCTTTTCCGGCCCGCCTACGCGGCCGGCGCCTTTATCCACGTAAACGGGTGGGGAGCCGAGGGCAACGCCTACCTGGGCGCCGCCGCCCAGATCGACCGCTTTGTCCGGCTTTACCCGGACTTTCTGCCCATTTTCGGGGCGGGCAACCGCGGCCCCGGCGCCGGCAGCCTTACGGCAGAGGCCAACAGCAAGAACGCCCTGGTTGTCGGGGCGTCGCAAAGCGTGCGACCCGGTTTGACCCCGGACGCGGTGGACGCCGGTCAACTGGCGAGGTTTTCGAGCCGCGGGCCCACCGCCGACGGCCGCAGCAAGCCGGACCTGGTGGTTCCCGCCACCGGCGTCGTCTCGACCGCCTCGCGCCTCGTGAAGGGCAACTTCCCGCCGAATGAGGCCTATACGCGGATGCAGGGGACGAGCGTGGCGGCGGCCGTAGCCGGCGGCGCGGCGGCGCTGCTGCGGGAATATTTCACGCGGGAGGAAGAAATCGCGGCCCCCTCGGCGGCGCTGCTCAAGGCGGCGCTGATCAACGGCGCGCGGCCGCTCGGAAACGGTCTGGCGGCGGAAGGGTTCGGACGGCTGGACCTGGCCCGGACCATCCTGCCCCTGCGGGAGAAGACGGTGAGGTTTGTGGACGAGCGGTCCGGCCTGACGGCCGGCCAGGAACGCACCTGGCGTTTCGAGGCCACCGGCGAGGGCCCCATCAGCGTTACCCTGGCCTGGACCGACCCGGCCGCCGCGCCCGGCACCGCCCGCACCCTGGTCAACAACCTGGACCTTGTCGTCACCGCCCCCGGCGGCAAACGCTACCTGGGGAACGACTTCGCCAGCCGCGGGCAGGCGGACGGGATGAACAACGTCGAACGGGTGTACATTCCCGACCCGCAGCCGGGCGTCTACACGGTAACGGTCCGGGCCGCCTCCATCGGCGCGCCTGCGGTTGCAGGGGCGCGGGGAGCGGCCCAGGATTTTGCGCTGGTTTACGGCCAGCTGCCCGCCACGGCCGCGGTGGCCGCGGGGCGGGGCGAGGCGAACGGCATCCTGCTGGCCGACGGGACGGTCGTCGTGCCGCCCGCCGGGAGGACCTGCGTTGCGGTTGACGGGCGCGCGGCGCCGCTTGCGGCCGTTCCCCCCGGGGCCGACGTCTACCTTTTCGGCAGCCGCACCTCCCCCGCGGCCCTTTACCTTGCCGGGCGCACCTGGCAGGCCCACGGGGTGCAGGCGCTCAGCCTGCAGGGGCAGACGCTTTTCCTGGAGATAAACCCGGGGGCCCGGGAAGGTGGCTTCCGCCTGGGCCCCGGGGCATCGCTCTACCTGAACGACCGCTCCGTCCGGGACGCGGGGGCTATTCCTCCCGGCGCGGCATTGCGGGCGGCGGTTAACCCGGCCACCCAGACCCTGGCGGCCCTGTGGGCGCGTTACGACGAGCGCGACGGCTTCGTCCAGAGCGTCGATGCCTCCCGGGGCACCGTGCGCCTTATCGGCGACGGCGCCACCTACGCCCTGGCGCCGCGGGTGGCGGTTTCCTTCAGGGATCAGCTGGTAGATGCCGCCTGGGCCGACGTCCCGTTCGGCATGCCGGCCGCCGCCGACCTCCGCGCGGTCGTCCCCGGCATGGCCGTCCGCCTGGTGCTCGACCCGGCCACCCGGCAGGTCACCTACCTGGCCGTCAAACGCCACCTGGCGCTGGGCACGGTCGTCGACCGCCGGTTAGCAGAAGGAGGGGAGAAGAAGCTCACCCTGGATACCGGGGAGACGTACCGCCTGCCGGACGGCATTGCCATCGAGCGGGACGGGGCCCCGGCGTCGGCCGCGGACCTGAGGATCGGCGACCACGTGGTCCTGTCGCTGCTGCCCGGCACGCGGGACGCGGTGGCCGTCACCGCATCGAGCCTGGTGACCTACGGGCGGGTACTCTTCGTGGGGGAGGCGCAGGGGAGTCTTTACCTGCTCGATCATCTGAACCGTTTCCGGATGCTGAATATCGCCGAGCCTGACGTCTTTCGCTGGGGGGTGGCTGCAGATCTCGCCGCCGTGCGCCCCGGCGACTGGGTGCGCGCCATCCTGACCTCCGGCGGGGAAATCAGGCGGCTGGACGTGGCGGAGGTGGTCGCGACGGGAAGCGCCGTTTTTGGCGGGTACGATCCCGCCGCCGGCCTTCTCCGGGTGGGCGAAGAAACCTACCGGGTGAGCCCGCGCACCCTGCTCACCAAGGCAGGTTTCGCCGTCGGGCCGGAGGACCTGTCGCCAGGGGAGAGGATCGAGTTCACGGCGCTGGCCGCTCCTGCCGCCGTCGGCCCGCCCGTGCTGGCGGAGGTCAGGACCGCCGTCCCGGCCGGTTCCGACCTGCAGCTTGACGCCTACCTCCTCCCCCAGGGGGGCAGCTTCCTGGTGGCGGGAACAAGCAGTGCCGACCGGGTTTACATCTACCGCGACGACGGGACGCGCCTCCCGGCCGCGCTGGACCCGGCGGGGCGGTTCGTAGTTTCCCTTGCCCCGGTCGACCCGGGGGAGGAGATCGACGTAGTGGCCATCGACACCCGCACGGGCCGCGTGGCGGTGCGGCCGCTGGCGGTGCCGCACGTGGCGGCCGTCCCCTTCAAGGACATTGCTGGCCACTGGGCGGAGGATTTTATTAAGGCCCTCGGGAGGCGGGGAGTTGTTGAGGGGTACCCGGACGGCACCTTCCGCCCGGAGAAGGCGGTTACCCGGGCCGAGTTCGTCGTCCTGGTCGTCCGGGCCCTGGGATGGCGCGTCGACCCGTCGGCGGCGCCCGCCTTCGGCGACGCTGCGGCCATCGCGTCCTGGGCGCGGCCGTACGTGGCCGCGGCGCAGGAAAACGGCCTGGTGAACGGGGACGGAAAGACCTTCCGCCCGCAGGCCCCTGTCACCCGGGCGGAGGCCACGTCCCTGCTGGTCCGCGTGCTGGCCGGGCTGGGGCCGCTGCCGGAACCGGCGCCGCTTCCCTTCCGGGACGGGGAGGCGATACCCGCCTGGGCGCGCGCCGACGTGGCCCGGGCTTCCGCCGCCGGCCTGGTGCGCGGCTTGCCCGACGGGCGCTTTGCCCCGCAGGCGCCCCTCACCCGTGCCGAAGCCGCCGCGCTTGTTTACGGGGCTACCGAGCGGTAGACCGCAGAAACTTTTGCGTATACCCGGACGGCCGGCGGCCGGAGAAAAACGAAAAAGGCGACGCGCTTGCGTCGCCCTTCTTCCCCGGTCTTGCCGTCGGCCTGTCACTCTGGCCCCGGCTTCTGCTCTAGCCACAGCACCACCACGTGCTGCGACGCTTCGCGGTCCTGGGCCGCCAGCTGCGCCGCAAGAGCTTCGGCCTCCCGGGCAAGCCGTTTCCGGTCGTCCGGGTCGTCGGCCGCGCTCGCCTGGTTAACGAGATTCCGGTAGCGTTCAAGGTCGCGCTCGTACGCCGCGGTCAAATCCTGGGTTTCTTCCTGCCTGCTCGTGCAGTAACCCAGGGCCGCCAGCCGGTCGCACAGGTCTCCTGCCTTATCTTTAGCGATGATGTACGTCTGGAACACGTCGCCTTTCCGCGTGGTGGTGTAGTCCTGCAGCGCCGCACCCGCCGTTCCGGCCAGCGCCAGCGCCTGCGTCGCCGCCCTGTCGACGTCCTCCACCGTTACCCGGAGCAGGGTCCGGGCCAGCACCCTTTCCTTGCTGGTCAGGAAGGCCCGTGGTTCGGTTTTAGCGCCGGTGGCGGGTCCCGGTGCGGTGGTCTTTGCCTCCGGCGGTCCCTTGCCGGCAGACGGGCCGGCGGTCGTTCCCGTACGGTTCTCAGCGGGCGGGGCCGCTGCTTCGCCCCCGGGCGGTTCCGCCGGCAGTGCGCCCCCGCCGGGGCCCCGGTCGTTATGGGCCACCACGTGCGGTTTCGGCCCGGTTCCCGGAACCTCCGGGGTTGTGCCGCCGCCCAGCCACTGGAAGGCCGCATACCCGACCGCGCCGGCCATTATAACGCCGAACGCCGCCGCCACGGCCAGCCCGCGCCGGAAGCTCCCGCCGAGCCGCGCGACCCAGCCCCTGCGCTCCGCCGGGAGCCGGGCCGCAACACGCCGCACAAATCCCGCGGGCGCCTGCACCTCCGCCGCGAGCCCCCGCACCCGGGCCGACAACTGCTCCCAGGCGGCAAGTTCCGCCCGGCAGGCCGCGCACGCGGCAAGGTGTGCGGCGAGCGCCGCGGCTTCGTGCGGCGCCAGCTGCCCGTCCAGACGGGGCGAAAACAGTTCTCTTGCTTCTGCGCACTTCACGTTACTCACCTTGTCCGGCCCCGGCGGGCGCCTTCTTGGCGCCTGCCTCCATGGCCGCCATCTTCTCGCGCAGCGCCTGGCGCGCACGGTTCAGCCTCGACCTTACGGTGCCCACGTTGCACGCTAGGATGCGGCCGATCTCCTCGTAGCTGTACCCCTGCATCTCCCGCAGGACCAGCACCGCCCGGTGCTCCGGCGAGAGTTCCCCGAGCGCCCACTGCACCCGCAGGCGCAGTTCCAGCCTTTCGAGGGCCTCGTCGGGCGCAGGACCGTCGCCTGCGACGTCCCGGGGGATTTCTCCGTCGTCGGTCTGCACCGGGTTGTCAAGGGAAACCACCTGCGGTTGCCGGCGCCGCACGTTGAGCCACGTGTTCACCGCGATCCGGTGCAGCCAGGTGCCGAAATCGGCCTCGTTGCGAAAACTTCCCAGCGCGCCGTAAGCGCGGATGAACACGTCCTGCGCCAGGTCCTCGGCGTCGGCGTGGTTCCCTGCCAGGTGGTAGCACAGGGTATATACCTTATGCTGGTAAAGCGCCACCAGTTCCTCGAAGGCCCCGGTGTCGCCCTTCTGCGCCCGCGCAATCAACGCTTTTGCCTTTTCCAAAGGAGGACACTCCTCTGGGCCCGGTTGCACTCCCCGGACACTCTTTAGACAATAAATGCGAGGGAAAAGTTCCGTTTCGGGTGCGAGTTTTGCCCCGTCGCTCCTATTTTACCACCGCCGCGGCCTGTGTGCCATAGCCGGCCCCGCTCCCGGGGCCTGCATTTTTACCCGGGTGATCGGGACCTGTATATTCATCCAGGGGGTTTCCGCGCCGGGCAGAGAACCTGGGGAGGCGAAAGGAAGGTTTTCGACTTTAGAACCTAGCTTGCGGAGCCGAATGATAAAATCCCGGCGCTTACAAGGAGCCCAACGACTCGTAACTATAACAAAATTTATGGAAAAGAAAAACGCCCGCCTCGGCGGAAGCAATCATCCCCAGGCCGGGCACAATGGGAAGAACTTCACCCCCTTGCATCTCCGGGGGTAAGTAAGGGCTACGCCATCTACATAACACAAAATGGCGGCATCGGCAAGGGGTTATGTTCAGGAGAGCATAACGACGCCGGCGGCTTTAAGGATTGCTCCAGCAGGCCACCAGGTGACCGGCGCCGGTGTCGCGTAGGGCGGGGGCCTCCTGCCGGCACGCGTCGTGAGCCTCGGGGCAGCGGGAGGCGAAGCCGCAGCCGGGCGGGGTGTTGATGGGGCTCGGCACGTCGCCGGCGAGCAGGATCCGCCGGCGGTTTCTCTCGACGTCCGGGTCGGGGACGGGCACCGCGGAGAGCAGGGCCCTGGTATACGGGTGTCGGGGGTTCCCGTAAAGCTCCGCGCTAGGGGCCAGCTCCACGACGCGGCCCAGGTACATCACTGCCACCCGGTGGGCGATGTGCCGCACCATGGCCAGGTCGTGGGCGATGAAGAGGTAGGTAAGCCCCAGGCGTTCCTGGAGTTCCTGCAGAAGGTTCACCACCTGGGCCTGGATGCTCACGTCCAGCGCGCTGATCGGCTCGTCGCAGACGATGAAGTCGGGCGACACGGCCAGGGCGCGGGCGATGCCGATGCGCTGGCGCTGCCCGCCGCTGAACTCGTGCGGGAAGCGCCCGGCGTGCGCCGGGTCGAGCCCCACGAGGCGCAGCAGTTCCTCGATGCGCGCGCGCCGCTCCGGGCCGCGCGCCAGGCCGTGGATGTCCAGGGCCTCGCCGATGATCTCGCCCACCGTCATGCGCGGGTTGAGCGACGCGTAAGGGTCCTGGAAGATCATCTGCAGGCGCCGGTGCAGCTCCCGCCCCTGCTCCCCGTTGCAGCGGTGGACGTCGGTGCCGCGGTACAGCACCTGCCCGTCCGTGGGGTAGTAGAGGCGCACGATGATTCGCCCCAGCGTGGACTTGCCGCAGCCGCTCTCCCCGACCAGGCCCAGGGTTTCGCCCGGCCAGACGGCGAGGTCGACCCCGTCTACGGCCTTCAATATCTGCCCGTAGCCGACGCGGAAATACTTCTTAAGTTGCTTGATCTCGATGAGCGGCGCCGGCATCAGCCCACCAGCCTCCCGGCCCGTTTGGCCCGCGGGTCCATAAGCCAGCAGCTTACGCTGCGGGCCTCGCCGAGCCACGAAGTTGCCGGTTCCTCCACGGCGCAGATGCGCATGGCATACGGGCAGCGCGGCCAGAAGGCGCACCCCGGCGGGGGATTTATGAGGTCCGGCGGTCGCCCGGGGATGGGCGCCAGGCGCCGGCCGCCCGCGTTATCGAGCCTGGGCACGGCGGCGAGCAACCCCCGGGTGTACGGGTGCTGCGGGTGGTAGAAAATCTCCCGCGTGGGGCCGGCTTCCACCACCTTGCCGGCGTACATCACCACCACCCGGTCGGCGAGGCCGGCCACCACCCCTAGGTCGTGGGTGATGAGGATGATCGACATCTTGAAGCGCTCCTTAAGGTCGCGCATCAGGTCGAGGATCTGGGCCTGGATGGTCACGTCCAGGGCCGTGGTGGGTTCGTCGGCGATAAGAAGCCTGGGGTGGCAGGCCAGGGCGGTGGCGATCATGGCGCGCTGGCGCATGCCGCCGCTGAACTGGTGGGGGTACTGGCGGTACCGCCGCCGGGGATTGGGGATGCCCACGGTGGCCAGCATTTCCGCCGCCCGTTCGCGCCGTTCTCGGCGGCCGAGGTCGGTGTGCCTGGCCAGCACCTCCTCGATCTGGGCGCCGACGGGCATGGTGGGGTTGAGGGAGGTCATGGGGTCCTGAAAGATGATGCCGATTTCGCGCCCGCGGATCCGCTCCATCTCCCGCGGCGTGGCGGTGGTAAGTTGCCGCCCGGCGAAGACGATGGAGCCCCGTACAATGCGCGCCGGCGGGAAGGGGATGAGCCTGATGATCGTCTGGGCAGTGACGCTCTTGCCGCAGCCGCTTTCACCCACCAGGGCCACCACCTCGCCCTCGCCCACCGCGAAGCTCACGCCGCGCACGGCCTGTACCACGCCCGCGTACGTGGCGAAGTGCACGACCAGGTCTTGAACGTCGAGAAGCGAACTTGTCACGCGGATGTATCCTGGTTCAAAAAACTTGACTGTTTCTATCTTCAGCCAAGCCGGCCCCCAGACCAGGTATTCGCCTCCTTTCGGATACTTGAGTTGCCCTCCGAGGGGCAGGGCGACAGGGGACCTCGGCCCGGGAGTCCCACCCGGACGGGAGTGCTGCACCGGAAAGGCACAACCGGCACGGACCGCCTGACAGCGGGGGGCAAAAGCTCCCACCAGATTGTGTTCGCCTCCCGGCGGAAGGTTAACCCCGCCTCCCGCGTCCTGTTAGGACGCCTACCGGTTTGTCCGCCACCGGCTAAACGGGGTCACCGTAAGGACAGAGCCAAAAGCTTTAAGTCGCGCCAGACGGAGTAATACGCTTCCTGTTGCCACGGGGCTAGCCCGTTGTGCACAGGGAGCTTCCCCTCCAGCCGCCTCAAGCAGGCCCTGACCCTACGGGTCATCCCTTCTCCTTCCCCCGGTGTATCAGGACTGACCTCTCGGGTCAGGTTTTGCTTGATTTGGGCCACCAGTTGTCTGAGCTCTCTAGTCACCCGTTCTTTGAAGCCCATCGCCCGGCGGCCTAGAGCAAGCGCCGCCGCGCAGTGCACAGGAACCGCGTAACGCTCCATGTACTTCCAGTAACCGATAGTGGATGTGTGCCGGGCGGGTACCGTCTTAAAAGGCACCCCTTCCTTGGCAGCCCTCCGGCACACTGCCTCCACCATTTTGGCATAGGGAAAGTTGGAAGCCATGCGGTTGAACTTCTTACTGGCGTCCAGCCTGTCCTTCCGAAGTCCAACTCCTCCAGGGCAATGGGCTTGCCTAGGAACAAGGCTATGTCTACCACTACTTTGGCTAAAACACCTATCAGGCAATCCCGCCGGAAGCCGGAAGCGTAGGTCAGATCGGGTACCCTGATATAGAGAAAGCCGTTCGGATAAGTGATAACCTGAAATTCTCCTTCGTACTTACTCAGGTTGCTGAGGTAAGGAACGCTGAAACCTTCCGGCCACGGCTCCGGTTGGCCTAAAGCGTTTACATTGCACAGGGCCACGCCATCAGGATTGGTGTCCAGGGCTAAACAACCTTTAGCAAAGTCGGGTTCCCGCGCCCCACCCAGGTCAAACGTCAGATGCACCAAGTAGCGGCCTTCCAGAGAGCGGACCAATTCTACTGTGTAGGGCAACCTCATAGCCAACCATATCTGCACCAGGTTCCGGTGTTTCTCCGGTAACCACAACCTGCCCTCCACCCTCGGGGCGCGGCTCATCTTGGGCCGGCCAAGGGCGTCTTCACCTACCTTCTTCGAGAGGTGGGAAATGGTCACCGCCAGGTAAAACTCGCCCTCCCGGTAAGTTACCTTCATGTTCGGGTTGCCGCCTTTGGTTTCGTCTCCCCGGGAAAAGATCCGGTTCCTGCGGACGGCCTGCCATTCTTCCCGCGCGGCGCGGCCCCTGCAGACCCTCTTCCAGAGCTTTTTGCCCCCGAAGACTACCTTTGGGATGGTGCCGTTCTCCTGATGAGCCTTGAGTTCGGCCAGCTTCTTCTCCAGAGAAGCAACGCGGTTGTTCCGGCCCTTGACCGCCAGGCGGAGCTTTTCAACAACTTCTGGAGCAGCCCCCTTTTCCTCTGCCTTCGCCAGCTTCCTTATGGCGACACCGAGCTTCTTCCTTGCCCGGCCCAGCTTCCTTTCCGTCTCCTCAATCTCCAGCTCCAGAAGCCCTTTCTGGGAGTCCAGCACACCTTGCGCCTTAAGCCTGGCGTCGTCCGCATACCGGGAGTTGAGACCGAAAAGCTCCCGGCCGAGTTTTTTGGTTTCATCGCGGGAAGCGCCTTCCAGGAGCCGGTTGAAGGCCCACCGCATGCAGGCGCAGAAAAGCCGCATTTCCGTCACTAGCGGGTCTTCATCACCGCGGCTCCACTTTTCTGACCGGAAGGCCGGGTAAATTTCCGGAAAGAACTCCCCGCATACTGTAAAGCTAAATTTGTCCTTTTCCTGCTTCTTCGGCATCCCTTATCAGCTCCCGGAAGCCCTGCCGGATTTTCCTCCCACCCCTCGCGCCATACAGCCGGGTCGAAAAAGAAGTCACTATGGCTAACAAGTCCTGGACCAGCTCCGTATGTGCGTCCTCGGGCTCTTTCTGCGAAGTAATTTCTATCTCTACACCGCAGTACTTTAAATGGCGCTCTAAATAGGCGTACCCGAACCTCGCCAATCGGTCAGGGTATTCGATAAGCAGCTTTTTAAACTCACCCCGTTCGGCGCTTTTAAGCGCCCGTTCCAGGCCCCGGCGGCTCTGGTTTAAACCAGAAGCCACATCCGAATACTCTGCCACTACACGGTAGCCCTTCTCTCGCGCGTATGCCCGCAGCCTCTCCATCTGACGCTCCAGATTTCCAGCGTCAGCCTGCTTCTTCGTAGACACCCGGGCGTAGAGGACAACCGCGTCCGGCTCTGCCTTTATCCCTCCCGTTCCTAAAATGCGGTTGATTTCCTCCACCGGGTACCTCCGCTGGCCGCTGGGTAGCCGCACAGGCCTGATCAACCCTTGTTTTTCCCATGCCCGGAGCCTGTTCGGGTGTACGCCTAATCTCTTTGCCGCTTCTCCGATGGATAAGAGCTCCATACTTTTATGGTAGCAAAACAATTAAATACAGTCAACTACAGTACAGTCTCTCGAAGCTGTTGCAAACCTCCCGCGCTTTTTCTATTTCGTGGAATATACCGGTTAGCCTCTCCTTAAACTCTGGTAGGCTCACCTTGACAGTTTCCCCATGTCATATCCAGGTCGACACCGAAATAGCTATGAATCAATATGTCTTGCATGCCGGCAATCTTTCGCCACGGTATGTCGGGATACCGTTTCTTCAGCGGCGGCGATAAATTCTTGACCGCTTCGCCTATAATTTCTAATCTTCTGATTACGGCGTCCTGAAGCTGTATTGTCCGTGTGAAGTCTTCCCGGCTAACGGAGGCGACGTACTCTTGAATAAGGTCGATGCTCGGCGCTTTCTTGCGGCTTTCGCCCCGGCCCGGAGATTCGAGGAGCAAAAGGTCTTCGATGCTTACCAGGGCGGCCTTGGGCCTGCCGCGCGAAACCAGAACAATCCTTTCCTTGCCGTAAGCCACACGGTTTATGAGGGATGAAAGATTCTTCTTGGCTTCCGCAATACCGACCTTCAAGATGGTTCCCTCCCGCTCGGGGTATTCAGGACCATTATAGCCGTAAAGGCCCCGTGCTCAAACCATATTGGCCCGCGACAGAGAGGATTCATTTCCGCAGCCGCGGGTCGAGCGCGTCCCGCAGGCCGTCCCCCACAAAGTTGAACGCCAGCATGGTGACGCTGATGAAAAACGCCGGGAAGAAGAGCTGCCAGGGGTAGTTCCGGAGCCCCTGGATCCCCTCGCTGGCCAGCGAGCCCCACGAAGTGTTCGGCGGTGGCACGCCGAGCCCCAGGAAGCTCAGCCACGCCTCGGTGAAGATGTTTTCCGGGATCATCAGCGTCATCGTGACGATGATCGGTCCCATGGTGTTCGGGACCAGGTGCCGCGCCAGGATGCGCAGGGCGCCCGCTCCCAGCACCCGCGCGGCCAGCACGTACTCCTGCTCCTTGAGGGCCAGCACCTGCCCGCGCACGATGCGGGCCATGGTGAGCCAGGTGGTGGCGGCCAGGGCGATCATTATCGCCTGGAGCCCCGGCTCCATCAGGACCATAAGCAGGATGACCCAGAGCAGGAAGGGGATGCTCGACAGCACCTCCACCAGGCGCATCATTATTTCGTCCACGCGGCCGCCGATGTAGCCGGAGATGCCCCCGTAGGTGACGCCGATGAGGAAGGAGAGGACCGCCGTGCTTACGCCGATGAGCAAGGAGATGCGCGCGCCGCACCAGACGCGGGTGAAAAGGTCGCGGCCCAAGGCGTCGGTGCCGAACCAGTACTCCCGGCTCGGCGGCCGGTTAACCATGGAGAGATTCTGCGCGTCGAAGGCGTGGCCGGAAAGATGCGGGCCGACGGCGGCCATCACCACCAGGAGGCCGATGATCACCAGGCCGGTCATGGCCAGCCTGTTCTGCCGGAAGCGGCGCCAGACGTCGCCCCAGTAGCTTACGGGCGCGGCGCCCAGGGCCTCGGCCTCCGTCCCTTCCCGGGGAAGCGGCGCGAACAAATCCATATCCTACCCCTCCCTCCTGTCGGTCAGCTTCACCCGCGGGTCGATAAGCACGTACGCCACGTCGACGAGGAAGTTCATCAGCATCAGGAAGGCGGCGTAGAAAACGGTCGTCCCCATAATCAGCGTGTAGTCGCGGTTTGCGATGCTGGTCACGAAGTGCCGCCCCAGGCCCGGGATGGCGAAGATGTGCTCGACCACGAAGCTGCCCGTGAACACGCCGGCAATGAGCGGCCCGAGGTATGTCACCACCGGCATGATGGCGTTTTTGACGGCGTGGCGCAGGATCACCACCCGCTCGGGCAGCCCCTTGGCGCGGGCCGTCTTGATGTAGTCCTGCTGCAGTACCTCGAGCATACTCGAGCGCATGAGCCGCGCGATGAAGGCCGTGGGCAGGGCCGCGAGCGCCAGGGCGGGAAGAACCGCCTGCTTCCAGCTCCCCCACATGGCGGGCGGGAACCACTGCAGGCGGTAGGCGAAAACGTACATGAGCAGCCCCGCGAGAATGAAGCTCGGCACGGAGAAGTTAAAGGTGGCCACCACCATGGAGAGGTAGTCCGGCCAGCGGTTCTGGTCCAGGGCCGCGAAGATGCCGGCCAGGAGACCCACCGCCAGGGCCAGGGCCACCGCGACGGCACCCAGGGTGGCCGAAACGGGAAAGGTGGACCAGATGATCTCGTTCACCGAGCGGTCGTACTTGAAAGAGGGGCCGAAGTCGCCGCGGGCGATGTGCCACAGGTAGTCCACGTACTGCTTCCACAGCGGGTCGTCGAGATGGTACCGCTTGTTCAGGTTTTCCAGCACCGCCGCCGGCACCGCCTTTTCCGAGGCGAAGGGCCCGCCCGGAACGGCGTGCATGATGACAAAGGTAGCGGTAATGATCAGCCACAGGGCGATAAGTATGGTGACAATGCGCCGGATAAGGTAGCGGGCCAGGCTTATCCCTCCTCACGACGGGCAACAATGGTAAGGTGGGCGTGCGGGTTATTTCCCGCACGCCCGGCGGGTCTTATTCAACATAGGCCCACTTGAAGTCGGCGTAGGTGCCGAACGGCGGTATAATCACGCCCTTGATGTTGTCCCTGATGAGGTTCGGGTTCGTGTAGAAGTAGATCGGCGCGATCGGCATCTCTTCCATGAGGATCTTTTCGGCTTCGTGCATGGCCTGCATGCGCACCTTCTGGTCGCCCGTGCTCTTCGCCTTGTTAACCAGCGCGTCGTACTTCTTGTTGCTCCAGCCGGTGTCGTTGTTGCCGCCGTTCGTGACGAACATGTCGATGAAGGTCATCGGGTCGAGGTAGTCGGGGCTCCACCCGGCGCGCACGATGTCGTAGTTAAGCTGGTCCTCGGACTCGAGGTAGACCTGCCACTCCTGCGACTCCAGCGCCACCTCGATGCCCAGGTTCTGCTTCCACATCTGCTGGATGGCCTGCGCGATCTTCTGGTGATTTTCGCTGGTGTTGAACAGGATCTTCAGCTTCGGGAAGCCCTTTCCGTCCGGGTAGCCGGCTTCCGCCAGAAGGCGCTTCGCCTCCGCGACGTCGTACTTGAAGAAGTCGCCGCCGTTGGCGCGGAAGTCCTTGCCGTCGGCGTCCTTGAACCCGTAGGGCACGAAGGCGTACGCCGGTTTCTGCTCGGCCTGGGTGATGTTCTTCACGATGGCCTCCCGGTCGATGGCCAGGGAAAGGGCCCGGCGCACGCGCACGTCGTTAAGCGGCTTGCGCGTCGTGTTGAAGCGGTAGAAGTAAAGGGACGCGTCGGGGAAGATCTTCAGCTCGCCGCTGGCCTTCAGGGCCGGGATCTCCTGCGTCGGTACGTCGTCCTGGAAGTCGATCTGCCCGGTCTTGTACATGTTGTAGCCGGTGTCGGCGGAGTCGATGAGGTAGAAGTCGAGCTTCTCCAGCTTGACGTTCTTGGCGTCCCAGTAGTCGGGGTTCTTCACGCACTCGATCTTCTGGTGGTGCTCCCACTTGACCATCTTGAAGGGGCCGCAGCAGACGTAGGTCTCGGGGGACTTGGCCCAGTCGGGGTTCTGGGCCGCCTTCGGGTTCACCGGGTAGAGCGTCTGGAAGGCGGTCAGGCCCAAAAACTGCGGGGCCGGGGCCTTGAGCGTCACCTGCAGGGTCTTGTCGTCGAGGGCCTTGATGGCCACGTCCTCGCGCTTGCCCTTGCCGCTGTTATACTCCTCGGCACCCTTAATATAATACAATTGGTAGGCGTACTCGGAACCGGTCTTCGGGTCGAGGACCCGCAGCCAGCTGAAAACGAAGTCGTGCGCCGTTATCGGGTCGCCGTTCGACCACTTCGCGTCGCGCAGCTTAAAGGTGTAGACCAGACCGTCGGGGGAAATATCCCAGCTCTCCGCCAGGGCGGGCGTGATGTTCTGGTTGGCGTCGTAGCGCGTCAGCCCTTCCATCAGCGCCATCAGGATGGTACCTTCGGGCAGACCCGTTGAGAGCGCCGGGTCGAGCGTTTCCGGCTCGGCGCCCACATTGTACCGGATGTGCTGCGCCGGGGCCTTCTTTTCACCCGAAGTCTGGCTCTTCCCGCACCCCGCCACCACCAACGCCGTCACCAGCAAGACGGCCGGCAGGGCAAAAATCAAGCGGTACCTTTTCCACCCAAACACCTTGCCTTGTCCTCCTTAAATAAATATATACTTTAAATATATACTTGCGATACGGCAAACCGTCAGAAAGCCTCACCTTGCCCCTGTGTTCCGCCCTGCCTATCCCCCCTCCCTGTTCGTCGGTCATACCGGGTAGAAATTACGGAACACCTTCCGGGGATTCCTGCAAAAACTTTTTTCCGGCGCCAACTTTTTCACGCCTTTAAAAATTTTTTTTACACCCCGGAACTTTCGCCGGCCCGCCGGTGTCTAATTAATCAGGTAGTAGAGGAAAAACCCTTCCAACGCAGCAGGAGTTCTGGCACCGGATGTAGAATATACCTTTCCCGCAACCAAAAACCGGCCAAAGGGGGGATGCGCCGAAGGAAAGAGGGCTGGTCAGCTACCGCAGATCACGTCTTCTGGCACCTTAAAATTCTCACAAGGAGGGAAAAAGCCTCCCTGGCCGGGGCAGCAGAAAGGCCGCGAAGCCTTAAAAATCAAGGCCGGGCGGGGACATCCCATAAAAAGGAAATCCAGAACAGTCCAGATGAGAACCTAATAAAATCAAGCTTTCCAGGGCGGTACGTTAGCAGCGCGTTAGCAAACGGTTAGCAAGTTGGGAAGCTCGTTAACCGGCCAGGTAGCTGGAGAAAAGGGCTTTCCCGAAAGAGCGAAGAGAGCCCTTTCCTGCGGTTACTGGCAAGGGTGACCGTGGTGGCGTCCGGGCCTTCTCTGGGTGCCGTAGCCAATCTGCCCGAAAGGAGGGATGTTTGGCCCAAACGGGGCGGCACCCCGAAGGAAAACTGCCTTTGCACAGAGCGATAGCTCTGCACTAAATCCTTAAGAGGAGGGACGAATTTTGGTAAAAGCGCGCAAGAAATCGATCAGCCTGCTGATCACGCTGGTATTCCTGCTCAGTGTATTGCTGCCTGCAGGCGCGGCGTTTGCGGCCGATCCGGCGAAGATCATCTTTACAACAAGAGAAGGTGTAGATCCAGATCCTGATGAACCGCAGAACTTAGGTTTTGTAAAAATTTCCGACTTAGAAGTATGTGACGTGGTGTATGTGGAAGTCAGTCTTCCGAAGTATGTGGACTGGCAAACGGAACCGCCCAGTACGGACATTGATGATTACATTTCTCTATATGATGATAGCGGCCAGCTAGTTAATAACGCTGCTACGTTTGTCGACGGAGACGAGGACGAGTACGTAGTATACTTTGACGATCCTGCTATGTTTGGGGATGACGCCTACATCAAGGCTGTCTTCCAAAATGTAATCGTCGGCAATTCCGCTCCCGATGACATCGTGGCGAAGGTTACCGTGAAAGGTGTTGAGGACGGACTCAAGGTCTGGGAAATTTCGAAAGACTGCAAAATTGGCGTACAGGGCGACTTTGAGGTAACGGTTACAGCGGAAGACCCGAAGACGGTCACCGTCGGCACGGGGCAAGCCATTGCGGACATTACCATAAAAGAAAACCTGCCCGGTGCTCTCGCGAGTGGTGATACGTTTACCTTGACGCTTCCTTCTGGCTTTGAGTGGGTAGAAGCGGACATCGACGACGGAAGGTATGGGCTCGATGCAACTTCAACAACGGACGGCGATGAGTTGACGGTTACGATCACAGGTGAATCAATAACCTTCGCCGATGAGATCACGATCTCCGGCGTTATCAGGGTCTACCCCAATGCACCTGAGGGCGACGTTGAGGTCGAGGTTGTTGGCGACCTCGAGGACGCAGAATTCGAGGATACCACAGTTGTTGTGGCTAGGCTTGGGGAAACCGCTGCCGAGATAAGCGTGGAGGACACTTCGGACGACACCATTTATCAGGCTGATTATGGCAAGGAGATCGACGCGGTCAAGCTTGAGCCCACGGGTAGCTTCAGCGAGGGCGATAAGCTTACCTTGACGTTGAGCACCGGTTGCCGCTGGTACCTGGACCGTACGAACTTCCCCGACATTGACG
>Ga0209479_1001211_pt1 | contig 27763 bp, 24 predicted proteins | sample DewCreD2012metaG_2_FD_184112 | JGI IMG/M metagenome (GOLD analysis project Ga0209479, IMG submission 184112) | Hot spring sediment bacterial and archeal communities from British Columbia, Canada, to study Microbial Dark Matter (Phase II) - Dewar... ...
GTTGCGTGAGCGAAAGGCTGATCTTTCTTATCTCAAACTGCTTCAGAGAATTCTCTACTTACAGAGAAAACTTGACCAAACACATCACGAGAAATATAATCCAGTTCTCAAGGATGATGAAGATGACCAAATCAATCAATTCTAACTCGATTATTCTTAAAAATCTTAATTTAATTTGGGTAAGATTTTATTTTGATAAAAGACGGCGAGAAACGCATTTGCCAATTGTGGCATTGACTTTACCTATTTTTATTATATAATCCATTAACCTAATCTGAATTATCTTTTATTGAAAGGAGATAAAAATGGCAAAAATTTTGAGTGGAACAGAACTCGCGGAAAAAATTCGTGGAGAGATGAAACAGGAAATTTCTGGATTAAAGGAAAAATTCGGCATAGTTCCTGGTCTTGCAGTGATACTCGTCGGTGATAATCCTGCCTCAATCTCTTATGTGAAGGGAAAAGAAAAAGCCTGTGCTGAAATAGGAATTATATCCAGAGAATATAAATTCGATGCAGACTATAAAGAAGACAAACTCTTAAAACTCATTGAAGAACTAAATAATGACCCTGCTATCCATGGGATATTGGTTCAACTCCCGCTTCCTGACCACATAAATGAAGAAAACGTTCTCTATGCGATAGACCCAAATAAAGATGTTGATGGATTCCATCCAGTTAATGTGGGTAAATTAATGATAGGTGTTGATTGTTTTCTCCCCTGCACACCCCATGGAATACAGCAATTATTGGTGCGCAATGGTATTGAAATTTCAGGAAAACATGTCGTAATTGTTGGAAGGAGTAATATCGTTGGCAAGCCACTGGCAATGATGCTTGTCCAGAAAAAACCAGGGGCAAATGCCACAGTCACGATGTGCCATACAGGAACAAAGAATATGGGAGAATACACAAAACAGGCAGATATACTCATTGTTGCTGCTGGTAGACCCCATACAGTAAATGGAGATATGGTAAAAGAGGGCGCAGTCGTGATAGATGTAGGCGTGAATAGAATAGAGGATTCAACAAAGAAGAGTGGATTCAGATTAATCGGTGATGTAGAATTTGAAGAGGTCAGTAAAAAGGCGAGTGCTATATCACCTGTCCCTGGTGGGGTCGGTCCTATGACGATAACAATGTTATTATATAATACAATACTTTCGGCAAAGAGGCATTTAGGGATTGCATAAATGCTCAAGTTCAAAACCATAGAATATGATTCAAAGAAAAATGAAATAGTAATACTTGACCAGACAAGGCTCCCTGAAAAAGAAGTTTATCTCCGTCTCAAAAATATAAAAGATGTGTATAATGCAATAAAAACATTGAAGGTGCGCGGTGCACCATTGATTGGGGTTGCGGCTGGATATGGTTTGGTTCTTTCTGCATACAAAAACTCTTATAAAAAAGTAATCCAAGATGCGGAATATTTAAAATCTGCCCGTCCCACTGCAGTCAATCTTTTCTGGGCAATTGAACGGATGAAGAAATGTATAGAAAAAAATAAAAAGGATATATACGCAAACCTCTTAAAAGAAGCAGAGGCAATTGAAAAGGAAGACAAAGAGTCCTGCAAAAAAATAGGATTTTTCGGGGCAAAAATCATTGGAAACTCCAGTAAAATAATGGTCCATTGCAATGCAGGTGCCCTGGCAACGAGTGGTATAGGAACTGCCCTGGGCATACTTTATACTGCAAAGGAAATGGGAAAAAAATTTACTGTCTATTCCTGTGAAACAAGACCTCTTTTACAGGGTGCACGGCTCACAACTTGGGAATTAACCAAAAATGGCATAGAGACATACGCAATCTGTGATAATATGGCAGCCACTTATATGCCTGAAATGGATTTGGTCCTTGTCGGTGCTGACCGCATTGCCCAAAATGGAGATACTGCTAATAAAATTGGAACTTTGGGGTTGGCAATCATTGCAAAATATTATGGCGTGCCATTCTATGTTGCTGCCCCAATCTCCACCTTTGATTTTGGCATAAAATCAGGCAGTAAGATTCCGATTGAATTTCGGTGTGCAGATGAAATATATTATTTTAACAACAGATGTATTGTATCAAAAAAAGCAATGGTATGCAATCCTGCCTTTGATGTCACACCTGCAGAATTGCTCACAGGGATTGTGACAGAAACGGGCATAGTGAGACAACCATTGAGTGAAAATATAAGGTTGTTAAAACGAAAGATAAAAAACTGAACAATCCTTCTTGTTCAGAACTTCCATCATCTGCCTGTGTATATAGCCATTCGTGCCCAGAACTTCTTTACCATATATATCAAATGGTTTGCCTTTAAAATCGGTTATCTTTCCACCTGCCTCTTTCAAAATCAAAGAACCTGCTGCCTGGTCCCAGGGTGAGAGTTTGAGTTCCCAGTAACCGTCAAATCTTCCACAGGCTGTATAACATAGATCAAGTGCGGCTGAACCGAGCCTTCTCACTGCCTGGGCAGTTAAACAGAATCGTGCAAAATAATCAAGATTGTTCTCTTTGCTCACCCTTATATCATAAGGGAATCCAGTCACAAGCAAGCTCTTGCCCAATTTCTTCGTCTTTGACACCGATATTTTCTTTCCATTCAAAAATGAACCCCTGCCTTTGATTGCCGAAAATAGTTCCTTTCTTGTTGGGTCATACACAACACCGAGCACAATCTCAGCCTCAACCTCAAGTCCAATAGATATTGCCCATATTGGTAGATTATGGGCAAAATTTGTCGTTCCATCAAGTGGGTCAAGGAGCCATTTTATTTTTTTGTGGGTATCATAACTGATATTTTCCTCACTTAAAATACCATAATCCGGGAATTCTTTTTTTAAATAATTCACAATTTTCCTTTGAGCAATATTATCAAACTGGGTGACAAGATTTACAGCACCCTTGTAAGATATTCTTTTTTTCCGATTTGAAAGGCAATAGATATAATCTCCAGTCTCTACGACAATCTTTATTGCCTTTGCAAGTATTTTATTCAGGTCCATTTTTATTCTTTTTTTTTAAAATCCTCTCCGGTTCAATTATCGGCTTTATCTTTTCTGTCTCTTCAAAAGCAAGTCTTCCATATTTTGAATCTTTATCTATCTTTATACATTTTTCAAAATATTCAACTGCCCTGCGAAATTCGTATCTCTTCAATTCCGCAAGTCCTAAATAATAGTATGCTTCCTGGAGATTAGGCCCAAGTTTTAATGCCTCCTCAAAAAATCTTATGGCATCTGTAACCATTCCCCTCTCATAATATACCAGGCCTAAATAAAAATTGGCATAGAGCCTTGCCATTCTGTCTTTGGCCTGCTTTGCGACCTTACTCAAATGTTCAATTGCCTCTCCCCAGATTCCTTTTTTATAACATATAAATCCAAGGTTGTTTAAGGCAAATGGATTCCCTGGTTCAATCAACAAAACCTTCTGGAAATAGAGCATAGCCTCATCATAGAGTTCTTTATTCATCAGCACCAAGCCACTCAATCCAAGTGCCCTGGTGTTTTTGGGGTCAATTTCGAGCGACTTTTTCAGGACACCCATTGCCTCATCATAATCCTCCATAACAATTAGATTCCAGGCACGGTCAAGGAGTGTAGCAAGGTCAAGTTCTGGTGAGGTGCGCGCCTTTATAAATGAATAGAATCTATTCATATCTACCTTACTCGTCTTTCGGTTCCGAAAATTCTGTGCAAGTTGTCTCAATTCATCCTGTGCCTGATTTAGATATTTAATATTATTGGCGATTTTAATATACACATTTTTTATCATATCTTTTATAACCTGCTCTTTATCCGGGGTATATTCCTTTATTAGATTTTTCAATTCTTCGAGTTTTTTCTTAATCTCATCAATCATAACACCGTCATTTCAGTCAATTTTTTTACAATGAGATGCAAGGGTAGAACATAATGAACAGCACCCGCATCAATTGCAGATTGAGGCATACTTGCGATCGTTGCTTCTGAAGGTTCCTGGGCAATTGTTATACCACCCAATTGTTTTATCTTCAACAACCCCTTTGTTCCATCATGCCCCATTCCAGTGAGAACAATCCCCATTGCCTTATCCTTAAATACATCTGCCATTGATTCAAAAAGATAATCCGCGCAGGGTTTTAATCCATACCTTGGAGACTCATCAGTTAATATAACTGATTTACCAGAAGGATGTATCTTTATATGACTGCCCCCGGGTGCAATCAAAACTGTGTCTGGTAGTATCTGGTCATTTTGTGCTGCCTCTTTAATATTGAGGATTGATTTTTCATTAAGGTGCATTGCCAGACTCGCAGTAAAAAATTTTGGCATATGCTGGACAATGATAATTTTATAACCAGAATCTTTTCTTAAGGATGAGAGTAAAAAGTTCAAAGCTTTTACACCACCTGTGGAAGATGCAATTCCGATTATAAAATCAACTTTTTTTAAACCAAGAGTAACTTGAGGAACCGAGACAAATGGACGGAGATTTGCCTGTGCAACATATCTCAATTTTGCAATTAATTCTTCTTTAAAATCATAAAGGTCAATAGAGATAGGGCCAGATGGTTTTGGGAAAAAATCAACTGCACCGAGATTGAGGGAATTTATGGTAACTTCTGCACCCTTGTGTGTATGTGCAGAGAGCATTAGAACCGGTGTTGGTCTAATCGACATAATCCTTTGCAGAAATACAAGGCCATTCTCTCCGGGCAATTCATAATCCAGGGTAATGACATCGGGCCTGGATTTATTAAACTTTGCCCATGCCTCATCAACATTCCTTGCATATCCACAGATCTCAAATTCACCCGAAGATTGAATAATATCTCCAATCACCCTTTGCATCAATACAGAATCTTCAACAATCAATACCTTCTTCATATGCTATATTTTCTTTTCTCCATGACGATACGATTTTATCAAAACCTCACCCGTGCTGACATTAAAGAAAATCGTCCTTCCCCAGTTTCCGTGCACGTCCTCACCAACAATTGGTATTGAGTGCCTTCGCAGTTGCTCCCTTGTTTCAAGGACATTCCTTTCACCGATGGAAGTTTGTAATAATTCACCAAACATCGTTGAGCCGCCTGCTATCTTTGCAACAATCTGATTTTGTTCAATACCCATCTCAGAAAAATGTCTGAGTAATTCCTCAATCGCACCCTTTGGGTGTTTGAAACTGCCATCTGCACCATGGGGCAAGAGAATGTGGGCTAATCCGCCAGTCCGGGTTTTGGGTTCATACAGTGCCAGGACCACACAGGAGCCAACACCATAAGCAGAAAGTATCACCTCTCCCCTGACAAACTTTACTTCACCAATACCAACCTTGATCTCAGTTGCCATAATTTCTATATCTTTTTATGTATCATCATAAGGCAATCTTCTGGTACACACGCTCTGCCCTATTCACAATATTAAAAAATTTTGCCTCAGGGATACCAAGGAGCAATTCAACCTTACCGATAACGAGATAGCCACCGGGTCTGAGTGTCTCGTAAAACCTGCGGACAAGTTCAGATTGAGCATCCCTGCTCATATAGATCAAGACATTCCGGCACATAATCAAATCACAGGGTCCATACGGAAAGTTATCGAACAGATCGAGATGGAAGAATTTTACAATTGATTTTGTATCATCTTTAATTTTATAATCTCCATTATATTTTACAAAATATTTTTTCAGATACTCCGATGGGGTATACTGGAATGCAGTTACTGGATAAATCCCCTGTTCAGCCTTATTTAGTGCATCATCATCAATATCGGTCGCATAAATTATCGTCTTTCCTGTGATTGCTGTTTCAGCGGCGATCATTGCCAGAGAATATGCCTCTTCACCCTGGGCACACCCCGCACTCCATAAAATCACTTTTTCATTTTTAGCAAATTCAGGCAAAATATCCGTCTTTATATACTCAAATGTCTCAAAGTTCCTGAAAAAATACGAAAGATTTATCGTGATGGTATTGATCAGTTTTTTAAGCTCTTCAGGATTTTTATTGAGATAATCATAATACTGAGAAAATTCACTCAATCCAAGTGCACGCATTCTCACCCTTATACGTCTGGTCAGGGGTCTTTCTTTATAACTGTGGCATTTAAAACCTGTCTTTTCCTCAATTAATTTTATCAAGTTCTGGAAATTATGTTCCACGAGACTTCTTCAGCAATTCAATGTTCTGGGTAATTATGGTATTGGTGGGGTTCAAATCTTTTGCCTTTTCCCAGTTATTTAAGGCACCATCAGCATCGCCGAGTCTCATCAATATATTCCCTAATTTGAACAATACTTCCCAGTCCCTCTCTTCTTCTGGTATCTTCTCATAAAACTCCTTTGCCGCGCCGAGAATCTGGGATTCATAATAGAAATCAGCAAGGTTTCTGCAGACCTTATTATTCTGTGGTTCATCGTTTATTGCCTGACGATAAAGACGCTCTGCCTCTTCAGGTAAATCGAGTGATTCATAGATGACTGCAAGGTTATTTTTAAACAGGGCAAGGCGGGGAAACTTGTCAATGCATTCCTTGAGAAAATCAACCGCTTTCTTGGCATCATTCAATTTTATATATGTTAAAGAAAGATAAATATAAGGGGTGATAAATTCTGGTTTTTTCTCAATAACTTTTTTAAATATGCCCTGTGCCCCCTCAAAATCATTCTGGTTAAATAGAACAATACCTAAGTTACAATTTATCCGCGGGTCATCCGGCGATAACTCAAGGGCTTGATTGAGATAGATTTTTGCCTGTTCAAAATTGCCCAATTTAATATACAAATAACCTAAATTGTTTAGTATGGCTGGATTTTTTTCTCTCTCTCCTGCTTTTTTCAAAAACTCCTCAGCCCTTTCAGGATAATTCCTTTTCAATTCAATGAGGCCACAATACATTAATGACTCTGCATTATCCGGTGCTATCTCCAATACCTTCCTGAATTCCCGTTCGGCTTCATCATACATCCCGGTTTTGAAAAAAGCAAACCCAAGATTTTTGTATTCATTCACATCACCTATCGCCTTTTTTGCAATCTCTGTCTTCTCAGGCCTTTCAACAATACCGGCTGAAATCAGGGCATAAATTGTGCGGCAGGTCTCAAAAAAATCAAATTCGGATAACTTTAAAATATCATCAATCGTTCGATTTCCATCAATCAACTGGAGTATCTTCAATTCTTCCTCGGTCAGCGGAATCTCGCTATAATCTTTTTTAACTGCAAGGATTGATTCAAATGGAGGTAATCTCTTTTCAAGTTTATGCCATTCATCAATACGCCTTGCACCCTCAAGTAAGAGTTCCTGGGGCGATAACTGAACAAGAAAATCTTCGCTTCCGGGCAATAAATCAGCCTCAAAATTGAAATATCCTGTCTCCCAGGTAAGCATTGTAAAAATCGTTTCTACTATTTGATTTGCAAGTTCTTTCTCAAGGATTTCTTTTGTAATATATCCATTTTCAACAAGAATCTCTCCTATCCTTTTATTTGTTCTCTTCTGCTCTTCAAGCGCTGATTTCAAAATGGATTCGTCAATCACCTGTTTGCGCACAAGCATATCACCCAGGCGGTCTTTTCTATTCAATAATGTAGCATAGATAATTTTGCCATCTTTGATAAAGATATTGCCAAAATTCTTTCCATCAGTGACAGAAAGACAACCCGACCTCAAGGAAAAACTCAAAAGTTGAATGACATCAGGCAGGCTGGCTTCGCTTAATGAACCTTTTATTGCCATTTATTCGCTCCTGGTCAGGGGCACATAATTTTCTTCAAGGAGTTCATCAGGTATTTCCAGAATGATCAGGTGTCCTTCCTTTATTTTTTTAAGCGGGGTTTCAATAAACTGGGGCTGGGGTTCTGCTGCGGGCTCAATAACCTGGGTAATCTCCTCAGGGGCTTCAATTTTTTCAATAACCTTTTCTTCAATTACCGGCTGAATAACTTCTTCACCTGGCAACCCCAAACTTATGACTTCTTCAGCGGGCTTTTCTTCAGGAGGGATTTGGGGTTTTCTTGATTCGAGGATAAATGCGTCGATCTCATTGAAATTTTTGAACTGTGGTATCCCTTTTGCTTTTAGCACATCATATTCTTCAGGAGAAATTTTTGATTTAAGATAAAGTTCGGTTATCTCCGGGTCCGGCTCTTTTAAAGTTGCTTCTACACCGAGATGGAATATCATTTTTTCATTTTCACTGAGCACAATGTCGTCGCAAAATGGTTCAGAAAAAATAAATACACCTTTTTCCTGTCTAATGTATTCAACGATATGCACAATCACCCTGTTACGCAAATCATTATCCGCAAGAAAAATTTTATGGAAATTATCAATCAATAAAACATCTTTTTCATTTTTTGCTTCGGGTAGATTCTGTTTATCTTTTTCAAAATCCCATACCACAGGATTATAACCACGAAATCTTAAATCCTCTGAGATCGCCTGACAGAGGAATGTCTTACCGGTCCCCACACTGCCAAAAATTCTATATGGATTGAATTCTTTACCTAAAGAAGGTATTATTGTCTTTTCATAAAGTTCAACCACGGTCCTGTTGCAGTCGGTGATCCAATAGTTTTCAAAAAATTTCCTCTCCGCACTCTTCAATTTCTCTTTTATTGAATTCAGCAATGATTCAATTTCTTCTATTTTATCAGGTGAAAAGAGCATAGTCTCAATCTTCATTCCATCTTCCGGAAATTTTGAGACATCCAGGGCACCAAATTCCTTTTGTAATTCAATCAATCGCTCCACCTTTTTGATAAAGACATTATAGGCGGTGGCGAGTGTATCAATCTCAGCATCAAGCAGGGGTTTTAATGCTGATGTATCGAAACCCTTCATTTCCCAGATATAAATTTTTTCTTTGTATTCTGTACGTGGATCCTTAACCTCGGTGATCTCAGTGATTGCTTCATCCGCACTTTTTTTCAACTCCTCAACAAGAGAAGCAACCGGACTATATATACCCCGTGGATAAAATTCTTTTAATATCAAACGAATTGTATTTAAATCAAAAGTGATATTACCAAGTGATGCATAGGCAACCAATCTATTCAACATTCCATCTATGGTTCTCAAAGAACCACCGGATAATTGAGTGAGTTCAAGGGCGATTTCGTCCGGGACAATGATACCCCTCTCTTCAGACTTCTTTTTTATAAACTCCACAAGTGCCATTTCACGGGGTGCCTGGAGATCACAGACCAGGCCACCTTCAATACGCGATATAACCTTCTGGCCCAAATTCTTTAACTCGCGTGGTGGTACATTCCCGCTGAAGCATAATTGTTTATTTTTCGTGATTAAAATATCAATCATTGCAAGTATGGGATCCTGGAATTTTTCGCCAACCCGATTAATATCATCAACAAATACCGCGGTATCAAACTGGGTATTTTTCTGCAAATATTCTTCAAATTCCCTGGGTGTAAAAATCAGGATATTTTCTTTTTTACTTAATTCAGTGTAAAGGGTCCATAAAAAATGGGTTTTACCATAACTGCCCGTAGCATAGACATAAAGGGGATTGAATACTTCTCCAGGGAACTGGACAACCTTCTGGGCTGCCATAAATGCAACCTTATTCCCTTCATAAACATAAAAGTTGTCAAAATTAAAATTCTTCTTAATCATACAATCCTCAAGATACTTTTCACATTCTTTGTAAATTCTTCTGAAGCAACCTTGACCACGCCGGGTATTGTTCTATCATCAAACAATGAAACAAGCAGATAATCTCCATCAAATGCCACATAGTATAGACTCGTCCTGCCTCCTTCCTGTAACAATTCAAAAAAATTTTTTTCTCCTATAATATGAGCCAGTTCCATTGTAGAATTAAATATATTACAGGTAAGGGCAGCAATGGTCAAAACATCAAAAGACCTTGTAAACCCCCGTTGAACCAGCAGGTGCCCTGAACTTGTAATCAACATCGACCATATCACATTGGTCTGACTATAAAAATCACCCAGCAATTTTTCCAGTTTGTCAATCTGGGCATTGGTTAAGGTGATCGTCGCAAAATTTCCCTTCACTTAAAATTATAATAAATTTTTTTAAAAAAGTCAATACAGAATTAAGGTTATTTTATCCTTTTCAATCTTGCGGCAAATACCCCATCTGTATTATAGAAACCAGGGAGAATTTTTAAATAGGAATCTGCGCTCGGAATGAATTCCTTTGCAGATTCTAATTCAAAATTTTTATTTTCATTTAAAAACTTTTCAATTAACTCTTCATTTTCCCGGGGCAAAATACTGCAGGTTGAATATACTATAGAACCACCAACCCTTAAAAAGGATGCAGCATTCGATAAAAGATTGAACTGGAGATTGGATAACCTTGCAAGCACCTTTTTGTTCACCCTCTCCTTGACTTCAGGTCTTTTGGCGATAACCCCTGAATTTGTGCAGGGTGCATCCACCAGAACTTTATCAAAATCTTTTATGTGATAGCGACGTCCATCAGCGAGGATATATTGTATGATACTGAGTCCCAATCTTTCAGCATTTTCTACAACAAGTTGCAAACGTGCACTGCTCACTTCACTCGCAATTATTATACCCTGATTATTCATCAATTCAGCGATATAAGTCGTCTTGCTCCCGGGTGCTGAACAGACATCTACAATCCGTTCTCCGGGTTTGGGGTCGAGAAGTTTACATATCATACCCTGTGCCTCATCATGGATAGAGATAAATCCCTGCTTTAATAATGAGTTATTGATCAGGGTGCCAAGGCGGTTTATCTTACGAAAATCTTCAAGCCAGTTTGCAGGACGATATTCTATACCCATCTCCTTTAACTTCTCTTCAATCATTTCAGGCTTTGCCTTCAATCTATTTATCCTGATATAGGGTGTGGGTCGATTCTTGAATGATTCAATTATCCTCTCACCTTCAACTGGATAGGCTTCAAGTATCTTTCGCAAAACCCAGACCTGGGGTTCGCGCATTGACTGGACTTTCTTATTACGAATTACACCCCTGAGAACCGCATTTATCAGTGATTTTTCCTTGACGCTCCTGCCTAAATTTACTGCTTCATTCACGACTGCATAGACAGGAATTCTATCAAGGAAAAGATATTGATAAACTGCGAGGCGCAAAATATTTTTCAATATTGAATCAGCAGCATTAAAATCACCAATAAATGTCTCTTTGATTATCTGGTCTATTTCTTCACGATGACGCAGGGTGCCAAAGGCTATCTCATTTGCCAGGGCACGGTCATCATCAGAAAGTTCATCCCTTTCAAATATGAGACCCAGGGCAACCTTCAAATTTGTGCCCTGGTCAACTTCACAGAGTGCGTTTAGTGCTGCCTCCCTTGCATTCATATTAAAGTTTTTCTCCGTTTTTGAACCGATACCCATTTATAAAATCCAAAGCAGTCATTACCCTGCGATTTTCTGGTTTTAATGTCTTTAATATCATTGAACCATCCTTTGTGCCGATATAAAGTTTTTTATTCTCAATGTGAATGACACCGGGTTCTATCTTTCTATCCCCTATCTCAGCCTCAAGGATAATGAGTTCATTATTACGAAACTGCGTGCGTGCGCCTGGTGCTGGATTCAATGCCCGAATCAGGTTATAAATCCTTTCGCTATTATCATTCCAATTGATAACTGTCTCTTCTTTTTTAATTTTCGGGGCATAGGTCATCTCCGATTCATTCTGTTCAATGACCTCGTATCCATTATTTTCAATCAACCTCAATGCCTCAATTACCATTTCTGCACCGAGCAGAGAAAGACGATGAGACAGACTGCCATATGTATCATTTTTATCAATATCAATTTCCTTCTGCATAATTATCTTTCCGTGATCAATCTTTTCATCCATAAAGAATATCGTTATTCCGGTTTTTTTCTCTCCAGCCATAATTGCCCTCTGAATCGGTGCAGCACCACGGTATTTCGGTAAGAGTGAGGGGTGGATGTTAATTCCACCCTTTTTAGGGATCTTAAGAAGGTCTCCACTTAGGATATGACCGTATGCGGAGAGAACAAAAATATCGGGTGTTGTTAAAGCAAGGTTTTCTATAAATGAAATTTCATTGGGATTTTCCGGGTCAAACAATTTTATATTATTTGCAATTGCCCATTTGCCTAATTCAGGTAAATCAACGGTTAAACCCCGCCCTTTCGGTTTTGGCTTTGAAATCACCACACCAGCCACTCCATAATATTCATATATCTTTTTCAAAATGGGTAGAGAAAAATCTGTTGAACCAAAGAATATTATCTTCATACTGATTTTAAATTTGATAAATATTCTTTCACTTTATCTTTCTCTTTTTCATTAACATAATCAATAAAAAGGGTTCCATTCAAATGGTCATATTCATGCTGGATTGCCCGCGCCACAAGTCCATCTGCCTCAATTACAATCTTCTCATTATACAAATTCTGATAATGAAGTAGCAGACGCTTATACCTTGGAATATGGAGAAACAAGCCCGGGAAACTTAAACATCCTTCTTCATCCTCTATTTTCTCTTCCTGTTTGATAATCTTGGGGTTGATAACAACTACTGGTTCAGGCTGGTCATCAAGGGGTTTAAGGTTCACAACAAATAGATTCCATAAAACACCCACCTGATTTGCGGCCAACCCTATACCATCGTTATCAAACATTGTTTTCACCATAGATTCAGCAAGATCAAAGATCTCTTTTGTAATTTTTTCTACAGGTTTTGCCTTCTGCCTTAAAACCTTATCAGGATACCTTACAATAACCATTTTAATTCACCTAAACTTAAGTTTGAAAAAATTATATCTGGTATCCAGAACCGATACTATTTACCTTCCTCTACCGAACCAATCCTGGAAACAATATGATTTTTATCAATATCAACTTTTACACCATCAGCAATTACAAGGTTAATGATATTATCCTTCACATTTGCAATAGTTCCATATATCCCTGATGAAGTTATCACCCGATCCCCTTTTTTTAATGAATTGAGTAATTTCTGATGCTGTTTTTGCCTCTTCTGCTGAGGAAGAACCAGCAGAAAATAGAACACAACAAATATAAGAATTAAAGGCAAAAGACTAAATATAGGGTTTGACTGATTTTGACCAGAAGTCTGTCCATAAAGAAATTCCATTACGCTCCTTTGATCAATTATACCCATTTTTAGACAAAAGTCAACAAGTTTTAGTTTATCAATATTTTATTGACAATAAAGTAATTTGCTGTATAATTGTATATGGAATTGCTATTTAATTTACGCAATGACCAATTGCTAAAAGAGTTAAAAGAAATCGGGGTGGCATCTGAAGCATATCCAATATTTTTAAAAAAATCTGAATATCAGATAATTAAAATTGAGAAACTTTCACCTGCCCAGGCTAACATCCTGAAACAGATTGCATTGATTTGTGGTGGAGATGTAGCAATACCAAAAGATGCATATTTTGGTTCAAAAAGGAAGAGATTTAATGTTCTTTTGTTTGCCAATTTAAGGGAAATTGAAAAAATGATAACCCGATTACAGGAACAACCGTGGATGGAGCAAATCAAAAATCAGTTATCTGAGATAATCAAATTTGTTGAAAAACCGATTTTAAAGATCGGAAGTGAAGAAATAAGATTTGAACGAACCTATATAATGGGCATCATCAATATCAGCCCTGATTCTTTTTACAGTGGTAGTCGCTATACAACGATTTCAACAATCAAAAAGGTAATTGCAGAAATGGAACGAGAAGGCGCAGACTTCATTGACATCGGTGCGGAATCAACCCGGCCCGGAGCAAAAATGCTTGAGGAAAAGGAAGAAATTGAAAGACTAAAATCTGTTTTGCCGATCGCTGTCAAATTTTCACGCATTCCAGTTTCGGTTGACACATACAAAGCAGAGGTCGCAAAATATGCCCTGGACCAGGGTGTAAGAATAATAAATGATATATCAGGTTTTGGGTTTCATCGACCCAGCAAAAAAATTGCCCGCGTAATTGGACAGTATAAGGCTTGTGTTGTCATAATGCATATCCAGGGGACCCCAAAGACGATGCAGATAAATCCTCAATATAAAAATCTCTTATCAGAAATAAAAATTTATCTTAAAGAAAGAATCGATTTTGCACTTCAGAATGGGATCGATTTAAATAGAATCATCATTGACCCGGGATTAGGATTTGGCAAAAGGTTAGAAGATAATTACGAGATAATTGAAAGACTTGCTGAACTGAAGATATTCAGACGTCCGATTCTTGTTGGCCATTCACGCAAGTCATTCATAGGCAATCCATTCAATTTACCACCCGAAGAAAGGCTGGAAGGGACCCTTGCTGTAGAGGCATTGTTAATAAAAAACGGCGCTTCGATCATCCGTGTTCATGATGTGCTGGAAGCAAAGAAAGTTGCTCTGTTGATTGACAAAATTACAAAATGAAGTTATTCGGATTTCTCAATCTCAGCACCCTTGATCTCATAGACATTGTAATAGTTGCAATTATAATATATCAGTTCCTGAGGTTTATAAGAGGAACCAAGGCAACACCAATTTTGTTCGGGATCTTAACCATCTTTGTAGTATCATTCGTCGCACGCTGGTTTAACCTCAGAGCCTTAGCCTGGATAATGAATTCCATCCTTGCGGTCTGGGTTGTTGCCTTTGTCATACTCTTCCAGCCGGAGATAAGGAACGCCCTGGCATTCATAGGCAGACAACGCCCCCTGCGATTCTTTTTCAAGGTTGAACCTTTTCCAACTGTGAGTGAAATAATAAACGCAATGAAAAAACTTTCTGAACAGCGGCATGGTGCACTAATTGTCATTCAAAGAAATGATAGTCTAAGCGATATAATTGATTCCGGGGTGCGCATCGATGCCATAGTAAATTCCATTCTGATTCAAAGTCTTTTCTTCCCGGATAATCCATTGCACGATGGGGCTTGTATTATTCAGGGCGATAAAATCATTGCTGCTTCCTGTGTCTTACCATTGAGCGAAAATCCTGACCTGGGTGGTAAATTTGGTTTGAGACACCGTGCTGCCCTGGGAATTGCCGAACATTCAGATGCATTTTGCATCGTAGTTTCTGAAGAAACCGGCAGGATATCTTTTGCATACAAAGGTAAACTCATCACCCGGGTCTCCGCTGATGCCCTGGCAAAAACATTAAGGAAGGTAATTAAAGAATAGGTTCTGGAATGCTTGACATATTAAAATATTTGAATATTATATACCATCAGGGAATTAAGGAGGTTTGATGCGATTTGTTGGGTTATTATTTGTTGTCTTTGTGATCGGTTTTATGATAGGATTTATTGTGCTCAATGCAGATAAGAAGGTCGATATTAATATATTCGGGCAACAATTCACAAATATTGCCCTTTCTATGGTTTGTTTTTATTCTTTTGTTGCGGGAATGGTTTTTGTTCTCGTCTTTGCCCTTGCCGATGAAATTGTCTTAAGAAATACGATGAACAAATTGAAAAAAGAGAATAACAATATCAAAAAAGAACTGGACGCACTCCGTAATCTTCCATTTGAGGAGGAAAAATGACAATCCTTATTATTATCATTATCGCACTCATATCATTTATACTATATTTTTATATCAGACCACGCAGGACAAAGACCTCTGCCAACATACCCTATCTTGAATCTCTGATTGCAGAACTGGAAAACAATGATGACCTTGCTATCAAAAAATTAAAAGAGGCATTGAATATTGATACGGAACTAGTAAATGGTTATATAAGGCTGGGTAATCTATATCGTAAAAAAGGTGATATTGAAAGGGCAATAAAGATTCACCAATCCTTAACCGTGAGACCAACGCTGCGTAGGGAAGAGGAAAAAAAAGTATACTTCAGTTTAGTGCAGGATTATCTTGAGTCAAATCGCCCCAACAGGGCAATAGCATTTTTAAGAGAGATTTTAAAAATTGATAAAAATGACAAGAGTGCGCGTGAACTCCTTCTGAAAATTTATGAAGATATGCAGAATTATCAGGATTGCATTGCATTATGTGAGGAGTATAGCGACCTAACTGGGGAACAACGCCTTGCCTATTATTATACAGGATTGGCAAATACACGCCTTTCAGAATCAGGCGAAGATAAAGAAGAAAGGATAAAAGAGACACATAATCTTTTCAAAAAGGCATTGAGAATAAAGCCTGATTCCGTGAGTGTGTTATATAATACTGCGGAGTTCTACAAAAATAATGGCGATTTAAAAAGGGCTAAGGAATATTATTTGAAACTCCTTAAGTTGCAACCGGATTTTGCATTTTTGGTATTAAACGATTTAGAAAGAGTCGCTTATGAAACCGGAACATTTGACCAGATAATACCGTTATATGAGAAGATCTTCAAACAGAATCCAAAAAATTTTTCGGTTGGTTTTGCCCTGGCAAATTTATATGAAAAGAAAAATGAAATTGAACAGGCAAAGGATGTCTATCGCAAAACAAGTGAAATGTATCCAGATGCTGTTCTACCAAGACTTTATATGATGAAATTATCTACTGATACAAAGGCAATTAAAAAAGAACTCAGTGAAATTGAAAAAATATTATCGGTGAATCACTTTGTATGCAAAAAGTGTGGAAATAAAACAAAAAAATTTACTTTTCTATGTCCAAATTGTCACTCAATAGAATCATATCTGCCTCAGCTTTAATCGTCTCATTTATTTTTGCGCAGAACATTGATGAGGCGATTAGGTTATTCAATGCATTTCAATTTGATAAAGCACGGGCAATTTTTGAGGAACTTGTCAGGGACGAAAACAATCCCCGCATTGCTGAAGTTTTTTATTATCTCGCAAGATTAACTGCCAATCCGGATTCTTCAATTTATTATTATCAAACAATAATTGATAAATACCCGCAGTCAAGATATGCAGATATTGCCCATCTTGAGATCGCCAAGATCTTTATTGGAAAAGAAAATTTCAAAGATGCCCTAATTATATTGAACCAGCTAAGTAAAAACTACCCGAATTCAGAATTAAAGGACGAGGCATTATTCTGGACCGGTGTTGTCCTTATTGAAACCGGTAATAAAGAAACCGGCTACAAAACACTCCAGGAATTAATAAATACATTTCCCAAATCTATCTGGGCAAGTCGTGCGAAGAATCTAATTCCTTCAGGTATGCCGCAAAAAGAATATTATACAGTTCAGGTTGGTTCATTCAGAAACAAAGAAAATGCAGAGAAAAGAATTGAAGAATTGAAGACCAAGGGATTTGATGCCCGTATCGTAGAGGCAGTAGTTATGGAGAAGATGTATTATCGTGTATGGGTCGGAGAGTTTGAAACTATGGAACAGGCAAAATCCCTTGCTACAAAACTCGATTCCTTAGGAATAAAAGGGAATGTGGTTAAAGGATACTAATCGTTTAAATTCCAAAGTTCAGAATCCAAAATCCAAGAAAAATAAAATAGCAAACCAGCAGGGTTTACAAAAACCCATCTACGAAATTTTTTTGTATTCGGGAATCCTGTTTTATTCTGCTACAAATATTAATTTTTAAGGTGTCCTTTTTGCTATGCACCTCACCCCTCTTTTAGAACAGTATCAACAGATAAAAAATAAATATAAAGATACACTCCTTTTATTTCGGGTTGGTGATTTCTATGAATTTTACTATGATGATGCGAAAAAAGCAAGCCTCCTACTCGGTATTACACTTACTTCAAAGACAATAGGCAAGGGCGCAAAAGTTCCACTTGCAGGTATTCCGGTAAAGGCAAGTGAAAATTATATTGCAAAGTTGATAAAAAATGGATTAAAAGTAGCAATATGTGAACAGCTGGAGAACCCTGATAAGGCGAAAAAACTTGTTGAGCGTGATGTGATTGAAGTAATAACACCAGGGACTATATTCAGACCCTCACTCCTCGATGAGAATAAGGCATTATTTGTTGCAAGTTGTGTCCCGGATGAAAATATTGTTGGTATTGCCCTTTGCGATATTACAACGGGTGATTTTTCCTGTGGTGAAATTGAACCCGGACAATTATTGGAAATCCTGACGAGGAAGGAAGTAAAAGAAGTAATCCTGCCTCAAGGCATCACATTAAAATTAGATATTCCCATTACAGCGATAGATGGTTATCGCTTCATTTATGAAATCGCCTATCAGCAATTAAAAGAACACTTTAATGTTATCGCACTTGATGGCTTCGGAATCGAAGGCAAAAAACTTGCCATCTCTTCTGCTGGTGCTCTTTTATATTATCTAAAAGAAAATCAGAAATCAACATTACCCCAGATAACGAAATTGAATTATTTTGATGCACATAAGGCAGTTTATCTTGATAGTGCAACGAGAAAGAATTTAGAACTTGTTATAAATATCAGAAATGAGGAAACAAAAACATTATACTGGGCAATAGATAACTGTCTCACACCTGCTGGTAAAAGGATGCTCCGCAATCAGATCCTTGAACCTTTAATTGACTGCAATACGATAAATGAAAGACTTGATGGTGTAACTGAATTAAAGGATAGAGAATTTTTGCGAAAACAGGTGAGGGAATTCTTAAAAAATATCCGTGATGTAGAAAGGATTACCACACGCCTGATGTGTGGCAGGATAATGCCCCGTGAGATGAATGTCCTGAAAGATTCCCTGAAGGTCTATCCTGAAATCAAAAGTATCCTGCTAAATTGTGATAGCCCGATATTGAAAAAAATTTATAACCAGATTGATAACTTTGATATAGTAGTGCAAAAAATCGAAAATGCCATTTCGCCCGAGCCACCAGCAACCCTTGATGAAACTGGAATAATTAGACCGGGTCATTCAAAGGAACTCGATGAATTGAGAGAAATTGCCCTTAATTCAAAAGAATGGCTTAATAGATTCCAGACCCAGGAAAGAAAAAAAACCGGGATAAGTTCATTGAAGGTTGCCTATAATACAATCTTTGGATACTACATTGAAGTTAGCAAGGCAAATCTCCATCTCATTCCGGATTATTATATTCGTAAACAGACCCTGGTCAATGCGGAAAGATTTTATACACCCGAATTAAAGGAATTTGAAGAAAAAATTCTGGGTGCTGAAGAGAAGATTAAAAATTTAGAATATGAAATATTTATTAAATTGCGTGAAGAAATTGCCCGGGAAGGTAACAAAATCCTTAACAGCACAAAAGCAGTTTCTTTGCTTGACATCTTACAATCATTTGCCGAGAATGCGGTTTTATATAACTATACACGTCCTGAAGTAAATGAAGGCGATAAAATAATCATTGCTGAAGGAAGACATCCGGTGGTTGAGAGATTGATGGAGAAAGGGTCATTCATTCCAAATGATACAGAAATGGACCGTAATCGTAACCAGATCCTTATCATAACCGGACCAAATATGGCGGGCAAATCAACATATCTTCGTCAGGTTGCGCTCATTGTGCTTATGGCTCAAATAGGCAGTTTTGTTCCAGCGAAGGAAGCAAAAATTGGTATCGTTGATAAAATATTCACGCGCATTGGTGCAAGTGACGATATTTCAAGGGGTGTCAGCACATTCCTTGCAGAAATGATGGAGACCGCAAACATTTTGAATAATGTATCAGAGAAAAGTCTTGTAATACTTGACGAAGTTGGTAGAGGAACATCAACATATGATGGACTGGCTTTAGCCTGGGCAGTAGTTGAAGAACTGCATAATAATAAAAAACCAAGAGCTTTATTTGCCACTCATTTTCACGAACTCACAAAGATAGAAGATTTCTTAGGCGGTGTGAAAAACTACAACTTTCTGGTCAAGGAATGGGGTGATGAGATCATATTTTTAAGAAAAATCAATCCCGGTCCTTCAGACCAATCCTATGGAATACAGGTTGCCCGGCTTGCAGGATTACCAAAGTCGGTTATTGAACGGGCAAAAGAGGTCTTGACAAAATTTGAGGAGGGTGAAGTGTTCAGTATTAGAAAACTCAAGAAAACCAAACTCAGTCAGCCTGATTTATTCGTTGACAAAAAATAAAACAGGAGAAAAAAGGCTAAAAGGGCACAAGAAGGAGTAAATAAGGGAAATTTCGTGAAACGTTTACCGTTAACCGTGCACCGAAAGGAAATGCAAAAGAAAGGGAAACCCCTGATTACCTCTTATCACCCCTGATAACCCTTGTTTATGACTGGAGTAGGGATTTTAGTCTCGTGTAGAGGTATAGTTTAAAATTTGTGATTTAGTCCGCCAATCCGCCAGCCGCCAAGCAGTGTGGCGGATTGGCGGATGGCGGTAAAATCTAACTTCTTATTTCTAAATTTCATACTCACTTCTTCACCAAACAACCAATTTCCAATGTGTGATTGACCTGGTTCGGCACTAATCACGAGGACGAAGGGACTTCAATAAAGGAAGTTTCTGATGGCTATGTAGTTAGCGGACTTTATACTACCCGTCCAATTTTAGTTAAAAGAGGATTTAATGGTGCACCAGTCTGGGAGAAATACTTAGCTGATCCTACAATTCACTTCGCTGAAGGTTTTGACCTGGAGACAATAAGTGACGGTAGTTTTATCATTTGCGGTGGGATAAGAGAAACTGTAACCGCAAACTCAGATGTGTTTGTAGTAAAAACTGACAGAAACGGTAATATCCAGTGGTCAAAAACAATATGTGGTGTTGAGCATGATGGGGGATATTCAATAGAAGTACTGGATGATACTTATATAATTGCAGGGGCAACCCGTTCTTTCGGAGCGGGTTCATATGATGGGTATCTAATCAAAATTAGCCCAATAATCAATGATACCGATGACCCGCTTGCCATTGCCTATAATGGTAATCGGGATCTGGCGCGGGAACCAAATACTGAGAAATTGCATCTTGTTTATACCCGGATGGATTCAGTGATATATCAATACTCATCGAATGGTGGTGCGAATTGGACAACACCTCTTTCCATTGGCAGAGGTAGATTACCGGCAATTGCCTTAAGTTCCGATAATTTACCTTCGGTAACCTGGACTGATGAGCCGGGTGGATTGTGGTATCGGAGACAGATTGCACCTGGGGTATGGGGTGATGTGTATCGGCTGTATTATCCTGTTAGTCCCCTTGACCCGTTTGTAAATTCACCACCTGCAATCGCCATTATTCCCTCAAATCCTGATGAGGTTCACATTCTTATCACGCGCACCGGCAGGATTCAGATGAATGGGGTTGCGCATACGGTTGAGGACTGTATATTCCCTATCACAAATCCAGAAATGCGGGTATTTGAGTTGATAGAACATGGTGTTGGTGATATGTATCCACCACTTCGTTCTTATCCTTCAATTGCCCATTCACCCAATAATCTCCTCCATTTGGTCTGGCAGAGGGCAGATACAATCTGCTATGCGACAAGGCAAATAGGTCAATCCTGACAGAACTGGGGACCGAGGTTTGGAGACCAAGGCATCCAATCCAACCACCCCTTTGTTGAAACATACGGTGATTCAGTTTTTGTGGTATGGCAGAATCAGGCAAATGGCGAGGTATATCGTGGGTCACGGTATTTACTTATGAATTACTTCTTATGGGGTAATCTATCTATAACACCTTTAACCCCTTCCATTTTTTCCGGTGAATGCATCTGGACTTGTTACTACCTTTATGGACAAGACTTCTTCATCATCCGAATACGACATTTTCTGGAAGACATATCCTGGACAACCATTACATAACTTAAGTAATACTCCAGAATTGGTTCAAATTATCCACATACATCACTCAGGTTTATTGAAACACAGAATCCGCCTGTTCAATATACTGTGTGGCAGGAAGGTGATGTACCCTACTACAACATAAAAACCACCCAAACAGTCATTGATTTACCAAATAATTTCTGCGGTATAAGCACCCTCCAGCCCGCATATTTTACCACTGCCCCTGGTTTTAAAACACCCTCACTGCACCTCGTGCAAAGAGATTCATTTGTTTGCGCACTGGAATATTCCAGTGGATATTGGCAGGCAGAGAGTGAAATATAATTTTCGGCTTGAACCTGATTATTGTTACAAATTACAAATGATTGCCTATCACGAAGGTTCTGGTATATGGAAGATGAGGGTTAAAATTGATTCTGAAGAAATCGGAGAAATAATGTTCAACGCCTATGAGCCCGAAACTTTAGTAACTGTGATTTCACCGAGTTTATATGCTGATAGCACCATCAATCTGACCTCTGAAGCTATCAATGGCAATTATGCGAGTGTAGGACCAGTATATATCTACCGATATGAAAACGGACAGAGAAGCAGTAAGTCAGGTCCACCAAGTGGTCCAATGGTTTATGAAGTTCATTCTTCACAGGATAGTGCGATAATCATATACTCAAATCCTTTCCAAAACCTGTTGAAGGTTGACACCAGGTCATTAAAAAATATTTCAATAAGGGCAGCGATATACGATGTTTCAGGAAGGTTCATCAAGAAATTATACGAAGGTAAAGCCTCAAATAATTCAGTAATAAAATGGGATTGCACAGACAGAAACGGTAGAATGGTTTCCCCGGGAGTCTACTTCTTAACAATTGAAAAAATTGGTAGTGGCGATCGACTAACTAATAAGGTAATTATGGTCAGGTAATGATAAAATGAGGGTGGGTGAAGAGCAAGATTGCTTTTCGCCCACCCTTAAAGGAGGTCAGGTGGAAGTTTTTCTGCTTATCAATATTCTTTCAACAAACTCTGTGCAAAAATGGTATTGCGAGAAAGGAACTGGCGGCCCTGTTGGCAGGATTCTTGTGGCAGATACTGACCGTGATTCACGGATTGAACTTATATTTGGTTACGCTGAGAGTCTCCATATCAAGAGTGTAATATACGAATTATATCCAGACAACTATTTCCATCTTGAGGCAATAATTGACACTATGACCAGTATGACTTGGGCAACAGGTGATTTTGACCTTGATGGATTTTATGATGTTGTTTTGAGTGGTTCCTTTGGTATACCATTTATGGGGCCTCAAATCTACGAATCCCCTGATTCCTTTTCTTATCCCATCCGGGAGGTATGGCGGGATACGGTGGGACAGACAGCGGTGGTCCCTACCCAAGCGTATGATGTGGATAAAGATGGTATCCCCGAAATTTTTGATAAAAATGGTAGCGGTCAACCTCATTGGATTTGGGTATATGAATCATATGGTAATAATCAATATGATACGGTTTGTACTTTCAATCCGATAACCAATGGTTCTCCTCAAAGTTCTATCTCTACGAACGCCTTTGGTGATTTTGACGGAGATGGGAAAATAGAATTTGTGATGGGTGATTTGGATGAAGTTCCTTACGGAGCTGATTTCTGGGTATTTGAGTGCCCAGCAAATAATACCTATGAACAAATCTATACAGGTTATTTGCCCACAGTAAACATTAAGGACTGTTTTTCTGTTCCTGATGCAGATAGAGACGGTAAGTGGGAATTTGTCGTTAAGGGATTTAGAATTCTGAGTGGCTTAATAGATGTTTTTATCCTTGAATCCACTGGTGATAATACCTACGAGGTTATTAAGAGTTTCACCTTGCCGGGCGGTGATTATAATGGGGGGTATTCAGATGCTGGAGATATTGATGGTGATTCTGTGCCAGAAATAGTGCTTGAAGCAAGACAGAATGTGTTTGTTATTAAAGCATCAGGCAATAATAATTTTTATATCTTAGATACTTTACCAGGCAATGGCAGTGGTTCCAATGTCCTGGTAACCAATGATTTTGACCATAATGGGTTCAATGAAATCATCATTTCCGGGAATATTTATACCAGAATCTATGAGAAGACTCCATTTGTTACCTGGTTCTGTCCTGTTCCTAATGATACCTTCTATGCGAATGATACTGTCTATCCGAAGTGGAAACTTGATGAAACGATTGGCATTGATACATTAAAATTATACTGGGCTCACTATTTTGGCTATGGTCAATTGATTTATCAGGGGCTGCCCACTGATACAATTTGCCAGTGGATTGTGCCTGACCTTCCAAGCAATTTTTTCTACAGACTCTGGCTGGTTGTAAAAGGGATTAGCAGATACGATTCTACACCTTCACCAGTCTTTTATATCAAAAGGAGAACTGGGATAGAAGAAAGAATTCCGCATTCCGCATTCCAAATTCCGCATTTAAAAGTCTATCCGAATCCATTCAGTGAAAAAATAGAAATCAGATACACGATACAGGATACAGGATACACGATACCGGATATAAATCTGAAGATTTATGATGTAACGGGTAGAATGGTGCGTGATTTGTCGCGGTTAACGGTAAACGGTCAACGATCAACGATTCTCTGGTTCGGAGAAGACGATTCTGGTCACAAACTTCCTTCTGGCGTTTACATTATCCGTCTGGAGAAGGGAGAAGAACACATCTTAAAAAAGGTGGTTAAATTGAGGTAGTTTCACAAATTTTTCACAAATATTTGGTAAAATAAAATAGGAGGTGTTTATGTCAAAGATAAAGATTTTATTGGTATTTTTCCTCGTCTTTGGCGTGTCCTGGGCAGGTTTTGAGATTAAAGTGAGTAACATCGGACAGTGGGAGGTTTGTCTATCAAACTATGGTAAATTTGGCCAGACAATGACAGGAAATGCTGGTGCCTGGTGGCCCAGGGGTTCATTCCATAACTATATCTTTGGTGCTGGCATCTGGGTTGGCACAATAGCACCAGATGGTGATACCCTGGTTACGATCGGCTATCTACCTTCTGGGGATGCGTGGGAATTTGCCCCAGGTCCTCCCTATTCAAATCTCATTGACCCTAAATGGCGCTTCTATTTCTCTACTGATGTTGACTTTCCTTTTAATTCAATCTCATTTGAGGATGGCTATGCAATCTTTAATGACTTTGACCCGTGCTACCATATGCCCAATGATACAAAGCCAATTGGAATCACAGTTACACTGAAGACCTATACCTTTGCTAGATACTGGGCCGATGATCTTCTATTTATGAGATATATCATAAAAAATGATACAAACTATACAATAACCAATCTTCTTTCTGGTATATGTATGGATTATGATATCGGGAATGAGTCAGGTGCGAATGCAAATGACCGGGGTGGTATTGACTTATCCAGAAAACTCTTCTATGGCTGGCAGGAGCGGCCAGAGCCAGGCTGGGGTTCAAGGGGGATGATTGGATATAAATTATTGTCCCCTTATCCCCTAACTTGCTTCAAGAGGTTCACATTATCATTTGAGCCAAATAATGACAAAGAAAGATATATGGCAATGGCAGGCTATAACTGGCAGAATGGAAATTATGAGCCCTTTGATACAATCTGGTTTCCACCTGATGACCAGAGGATTTTAATCTCCTCGGGCACCTGGAATTTATCACCAGGTGATAGTTCTAATATTAGACTGGGTCCTGATTGCAAGTCACGATTCAATACCACCGAGCCCAGAGATGGTGTATAAGGCAGATAAAGCCCAGATACTGTTCAATACCGGATTCCATAATGTCCATATAATCCAGCCCAATGGTGGAGAGGTTGCCTCGGGAGATTATCCGATTCTATATTCGGCAAGCAGTATCACACCCAATCCTTTATTGATTGATTTTTATCTTGTCTCTGAACATTGTTATGATACAATTGCCTTAAATCAAAATAATACTGGTAATTACACCTGGAATACTACCCTCTTTCCTGATGGGGTATTGAATAAGATAATTATCTGTGGTTATGATACCGTCACCTTTGGCGGTGATAATTCTGATGGTTATTTCATCATCAATAATCCTGGCAATGCAATTCCTTATTTAAAAATAATCAATCCACCTGGACGAGACGACCCTGCTGATACACTGAGGCGTGATGTTGATATTATCTGGTCTGCCCGTGACCCGGAGTTCATTGATTCGCTCTATATCAATATTTACTATAAGAGCCAGTATGACACTTCATTCCAGCCGATTGCCACGAATGAGCCGAATGATAGCCATTTTATCTGGAATACCATTCCCTTAAGGAATGGCTTGGGATTATTGGTTGTTGAGACACATGATGAAGAGTTTACGGTTGCGGAAACGCTTCAGGTATATCTCTTCAATCAGATCTCTGGCGGTCCGGTAAATCCTATCCAGGGTTTGAATAATATTGTGAATCTTTCCTGTCTGGTTCACCAGCCCGAGGATATTACCGGTCATACTTATGAACTGAAATTCCTCCAGTATCAGCGGATAAAAGGCGGACAATTCAGAAATTATCCTGAATATATTTATAAGATAACCGATCTGAATACGGGTAATGTGGTGCTTGATACATATAGTCTCAAGAATGGATATTATTATTCTAATGGTGTCCGGCTCAATGATTTTTCACCGATTGTTGATGGATTTTCCATAAGGGCGTTTACAGAGCAGGCAGGTATAATCAGTCGGACGAATTACCATAATGATTCGGTGAAGGTCATTGCTGGAATTTATCCTGAAGATTCCATAGCACTATGGGGACCTTCAGACTCTACCTGGTGGGCATATCGGGGTTCAAGATTACAACTGGACTGGGTCTTAAAACCTGGTGGTGGATTGACCCTTTTTGTGATTGACTTAGATTACGGTGATACAATCCCCTATAAGCCCTATGGTCCTTATTCCAATCCCGATAGTGCGTATGGCTGGTGTTTCAGACCCTCATCTCCTAGTGCCCCTGGTTCAGATACACTCAGGCCTGGCTATGATAGGTTTATATTACTTTGTGGTGAGAGGATAAATATGCGGGCAAATGGTGTCTTTCCCCAGGTTGGTGGAAGATGGATTGTCTTTCCCTCAGAGTATTCACCACCGATAAAAGGGAATGTCTATCGGTTTACACCGGTTAATTATAATGCTGAGGTGAGGTCTCAAATTATTCCAGTAAGTTTCCAGGTCTATCCAGTGCCATTTAAGGATAATCTCACCATCACCTATGCAATCAGTAAAAGTCAAAAGATAAATCTTAGTAAATGTTACTTCTTTTTATCGCTGTATAAAAATTGTCTTCAAAACCCTTTCCTGGTTATAAGTTTTAAGGTGGATGAAATATGCACCATCAGGCACAGGATTATTATTATCATCACAACCATTCCAGATGAGTGTATATTTGCCTGAGATTTTGAAATCATTCAATAATCTTTTGACAAACCGACCTGACCTATCATATACATCAATTGTCACAATGCCGGGCAAATCAATAGAGTAATCTATTTTTACTGATTCATTAAATGGATTGGGCTGGATAAAGAAATTTTTACTGATATCCTTACCTGGTAGATCAAATTTCTGATATATCGGAATCAATCTTACTGGTTCATTCGGTATCAGACAGACGAGTGTGCGATTTGGTAGCTCAACCCATTTCTGGCTGAGTGAATCAAGGGGCTGGGATCCAACAACCCAGAATTTAGAAATAATAGAATCAGGATAATAATAGACAGTGATTGCCTTTGGTTCTGCCCTTGTGAAATTCAATGCCCAGAGTGTATTGCCTGATGACATCACAAAGTTCAATTGCGCCTTATTAGTTCCGAGTGCAGAATCAAGTTTTATTACAGCCATTTTGATACAATCTTCAATGGTTAAATCAGGATATTCATCCATTACCTCAACGAGTAAAATTGAATATAAATCAGAATCAAGATAATTCGGTGCATAATCCGGTGGATTCTGCTCAAGGTAAAAAGGATTGATTAATTCAATTAGTTTTAAAAGAACATCAGTATTTATAGTGCCATTATGGGCAAAGAGCATATCAAATCTTCTATTGATACACTTTCTTCTAAAAGGATGCGGGTCTGGAATTCCACCTGCAGGACCGCTT